>ERZ772882.300-NODE-300-length-69111-cov-27.468620_pt1 | contig 69111 bp, 58 predicted proteins | sample MGYA00580576_ERZ772882 | MGnify/ENA primary metagenome ERZ772882 (study PRJEB29015, sample SAMEA2737658) | human gut metagenome | biome: human gut; feature: human-associated habitat; material: faeces | place: China | collected 2012 ... | reverse complement strand
TCAGACAAAACGGGAGTCAAAATGAAAACGGTTTCGTATTGATTCATACTACTTTAAATGATTAAATATTAATATAAAAATTCTCATGCAAACCGGAAAATGTGTGCGGAAACACAGCCTTTTCACGAATTGCGGTGCAAAATTACGACTTTTTCTTGAATTAACCAAATATTTTTCGTACTTTTGCACAAAATAATTGTTAATAGTATAAAAACAACCTCTAAATTGTAAAGAATATGGCAAAAATGAATAAGAAACTGATTACTCTGCTCCATACCCTACCATCTATGGGCATGGCTTTCATCGTTTTAGGCGTCCTGCTGATGGTGGCCAGCTTTGCGTTTTCCATTCAGGGAAATAGCGTACTCTTCGCTGGCCTCTTTTTCATTCTGGCGGGAGTAGCCGGATTTGTATATTCATTAAAAAAAGGATAAGCCGGTCATCGACTTATCCTTTTTATATCTTTGGGAATCTTTTCCCAATTACAGAATCATTTAATCTTCGTTAGGAACTATCAGTTTGTATCCCTTACCATGGATATTGATGATTTCAATCTGAGGATCGTCCTTCAAATGCTTACGGAGTTTGGTGATATAAACATCCATTGAGCGTGCATTGAAGTAATTGTCATCAATCCAGATGGTCTTCAAAGCAAAATCGCGCTGCAGAATTTCATTAGAGTGAGCACAGAGCAAAGCAAGAAGTTCATTCTCCTTGGTGGTAAGCTTGGTCTGCTTTTCACCAATGGTAAGAAGCTGCTTCTGTGTATCGAAGGTAAAGTCACCGATGTGATACATGGTAGACTCCTTGCTCTTCTTGCCACGTACGCGGCGGAGAATAGCCTCTACACGGAATACCAATTCTTCCATAGAGAATGGTTTGGTGATATAATCATCAGCACCAATCTTGAAACCTTCAAGGATATCTTCCTTCAATGTCTTGGCAGTAAGGAAGATGATTGGGAGGTCGGCATTGGTCTGACGAATTTCCTGTGCCAGGGTAAAGCCGTCCTTCTTTGGCATCATCACGTCGAGTACTGCAATATCAAACTTATTCTTATTGAATTCCTTATAACCTACCTCGCCATCAGGGCACAGAACTGTGGTAAATCCCTTTGCCTGCAAATATTCGCGAAGCAACATACCTAAATTTTCATCGTCCTCGCAAAGCAAGATCTTAATTTTCTCTTCCATATCTTTATTCTTTAAAATTATTAATATTCTTTTAATTCTTTATTCTGTTTCTTCAAGTCTTAACTGTGAATCACCGGCAACTTGATGGTAAAGGTTGTACCCTTTCCCAATTCGCTATCTACCTTAATTTCACCATCATGAAGATCTACTATCTTCTTGACATAAGCCAATCCCAGTCCGAATCCCTTCACATCATGGACATTGCCCGTATGTACGCGGTAGAACTTGTCGAATATCTTCTTCAGATTCTCCTTCTTCATACCCAGACCGGTATCCGTAATCGAGAGATACAGATGTTCTTCATCATTCCAGGTCTTCATCGTAATGTTAAGCGGCTCGTCTGGCTTGCGGTATTTCACAGCATTGTCCATCAGATTGAAGATGACATTCTGGAAATGCACCTCGTCAACATATAGTCCCGAATCGATAGCCTCGATATCGGTATAGACCTTTCCGCCAGTATGCTCAACGCGGAGCGAGAAGGAATTGGCAATATTCTCAACCATCTCGTTCAGATCGAGTTCTTTCTTCTTGAACACCGCCTTCTTGCGGTCGAACATACTCATCTGCAATACCTTTTCTACCAGGAAACGAAGACGCTTCGACTCATCGTTGATCACGTTACCCAGATGTTTCTGCATCTGTTCGCTCTTTGCCACCGAAGTATCATTGAGCATCTGCGCTGCCAGACTGATACTGGCAATCGGCGTCTTCAGTTCGTGGGTCATATTATTGATGAAGTCGTTCTTTATCTCAGTATATCTCTTTTGTCTGAAGATAACCACAATGGTAAAGATGAAGGTAATCAGCAGTACCAGCGTGAAGATGACACTAGGAATCATGAAGCGCACACTGGAGAAGATATAGCTGTTCATATCCGGAAAATGTACCCTTACCACACCCATCTTCGACTGTGGGTCGTTGCGGAAGAGCACCTGTGAGTAGCTGTATTCCTCACCCTCGTCCGTATAGTCAGGACAGCGGTAAACCTCTCGTCCATCCTGGGTAGTCACGGTGAAATGATAAGGTATGTTGATACCATTATTCATCATCTCAGCCTTGAGGTCCTGATCGAGCTGCTTGAAGTTGATTCTCTCCTTCAGCGGCTTGTCTGATGCCGAATAAAGGATAGAATATACCACCTCATCCAGCAACGCTTTCTGATAGACATAGCGGTTCTTCACGATTTCCTGAAGCGACTTCTGTGTTTCTGTCAGCGAATTCTTATCGCTACGCAGTATCATCGCCTTCGGCATATTGCCAGGATGTGTGGCATTTGTCTTCAACTCGAAAGTTGAATAAACTGCCGTTCCCTTGTTCTTATCTTTATTGGCCTTACGTTCTGTCTCGTTGACATTCTTTTCGAGATAGCGCAGAGTTTCATTAAGCTCCAAATTTCTTGAAGCTTGATACAGGGCTCTGTTGACCGACTCGTCAAACTGTTCCTTCTTCATGTTTACCATCTCCTGGATGTAACTGAGCTGCAAGTACAGCAGCGCAAGGAACGAAAAGCCCATGATAATGGCTATGGTCCAAATCGTTTTCTTCTTCATGGGGGCAAAGATAAGAAATTTCTTAATCAGTTAACTTAAAATCGTTAATTAATTATTTACTCTTTCTAGTTTTTAACATTTTTCGGTATTTTTAGTTTCGTATATAAAACTATATTTTCGTTTTCCATAAAAAAAAGAGAGGAAGTATACATATCACATGCACACTTCCCCATATTGGTCATATCAACATAAAATTTTAATTTATATAAGAGAGATTTTTCTCTAACCTAACAATTGCTATTCAGCATCCTTCTCCAATTCTGCCTCATGATCCGCAATCAGCTTACTCTGAATGTCGGAAGGAACCAACTCGTAGCTGGCAAACTTGGTAGTGAATGAAGCACGTCCACCTGTCAATGAACTCAGAGAGATGGAATAGCTGGCAAGTTCCTTCAGAGGAATCTTGGCACTCAGCTTCTGATAACCAGCCTCGCTGTCCATACCCATAATGAGAGCACGACGTCCCTGGAGATCACTCATCACATCACCCATGAAATCAGCAGGCACATAAACCTCCAAATCATAGATAGGCTCCAGAATCTTCGGACCAGCCTGTTTGAAGGCATCGCTGAACGCATGGCGGGCAGCAAGCATGAACGAAAGTTCATTACTATCTACTGGGTGCATCTTACCATCATAAACGATGACGCGCACATCACGGGCATAACTGCCCGTTAACGGACCATGTTCCATACAGTCCATAACACCCTTCAGAATAGCTGGCATGAAGCGGGCATCAATGGCACCACCAACCACAGAGTTGAGGAATACCAGTTTACCACCCCATGGCAAACTAACCTCTTCACGGCTCTTGATATTCATCTTGAACTCCTGACCGTTGAAGGTAAATGACGTAGGATCAGGCATACCTTCTGCGTATGGTTCAACAATGAGATGCACCTCACCAAACTGACCAGAGCCACCACTCTGTTTCTTATGGCGGTAGTCAGCACGAGCCTTCTTGGTAATAGTCTCACGATAAGGAATACGTGGCTCTTCGAAAGTTACATTGAGTTTTTCGTTGTTTTCCAGACGCCACTTCAGCGTGCGGAGATGGAACTCACCCTGTCCTCTTACGATTACCTGGCGCAATTCCTTGCTCTGATCAACAATCCAAGTAGGGTCTTCCTGACGCATCTTCAGGAGTGCAGCCATCAGCTTCTCAGTATCCTGAACATTGGCAGCCTTGATAGCACGTGAATACTTAGGGTTAGGATATTTAATGAAGTCGAAACGCCACTCAGCTCCCTTACCATTAAGGGTATTGCCAGTCTTCACATCCTTCATCTTCACGGTACAGCCGATATCACCGGCATTCAACTGCTCTACAGGCACACGGTTGGCACCCGCACAGGCATAAATCTGTCCGATACGCTCCTTGGAGCCACGATCTGCATTAGTCAGGTCGTCACCATTCTTGATAGAGCCGCTCATCACCTTGAAGTAGCTTACCTCACCGATATGAGGTTCCATACCAGTCTTGAAGAAGTAAACACTCTCAGGACCATTGCTGTCTGGCGTAATTTCCTCACCACGTGTATTATGCAGTTTCGGCATCTCGCTTACGAAAGGAACCACATTGCCCAGAAACTCCATCAGGCGGTGAACGCCCATCGACTTACCTGCACAAACGCAGAACACAGGGAAGATGCTACGGCTAACCAATCCCTTGCGGATGCCCTCGCGAAGTTCATCTTCTGTCAGACTCTCGCTCTCGAAGAACTTCTCCATCAGTCCCTCATCGTTCTCGGCTGCAGCCTCAACAAGAGCCGTATGAAGTTCCATGGCTTTCTCCATTTCTTCTTCTGGAATATCTTCAATAATAGGAGCACCGCCCTCAGGCTTCCAGGAATATTTTTTCATCAATAAGACGTCAATGAGAGCATTGAAGCCTGAACCGGTCTCGATAGGATATTGTATCTGCACACACTTAGAACCGTAAATGTCCTTCATGGTGGCTATGATATTATCAAAGTCGCACTTGTCTGAGTCGAGCTGGTTTACCAGGAAGATGACAGGTTTGCCCAACTTCTCTGTATAACGGAAGTTGTTCTGTGTACCTACTTCTGGACCATACTGACCATTAATAAGGATAACTGCCTGATCGGTAACATTGAGAGATGTAATGGCGCCTCCCACGAAATCATCGCTACCTGGGCAATCTATAATGTTAAGCTTCTTGTTGTTCCACTCTACATGAAAAACTGTAGGGAACACAGAGTAGCCGTATTCCAACTCAACTGGGAAGTAGTCGCTCACCGTATTTTTCGCTTCTACAGAGCCTTTACGCTTGATAACGCCTGCTTCAAATAACATACTCTCGGCAAGTGTAGTCTTGCCGCTACCCGCACTGCCCAACAGCGCAATGTTTTTAATCTCATTTGTCTGATAAACTCTCATGACGCTTATAGATTTTTAAGGGTTATACTTAAATTTGCTAGTTGAAATCCACAGTCAAACCACCGGTTTTTCTGTTTCATGCTACTAAAGTACAAAAAAAATCGCACATTGCCAAAAGTTTTGGGCAAAAAACTTCTGTTTTTTAAAACATATTAGTACTTTTGCACTTTGTTTAGACATGTTTTTGTCTTTACACCTTATTATATATAGAAAAAGAAGTTCAGAAATATGGCAGGACTATACATACATATCCCCTTTTGTGAAAGCCGGTGCATCTACTGCGGTTTTTACAGTACCACCTCCCTCAAGTTAAGGGATGATTACACTGATGCTCTCTGCCGGGAGATGCAGATGCGCCCGGCAAAAGCCGCTCTCGGAAGCAATGAAACTATCGAAACCATCTATCTGGGCGGTGGAACCCCGAGTCAGCTCAACGGCTCCCAACTCAACCAGATTTTCTCTGCTATCAGAAAAAACTATACGCTGGCAGAGAATATGGAGATCACGATGGAATGCAATCCGGACGATGTAACCGGCGATTTCTGTGAAACGCTGAAGAAACTCCCCATCAACCGCATCAGCATGGGGGCACAGACCTTCTGTAACGAGCGTTTACGCTTTCTGCATCGCCGTCATAATGCCGGAGAGGTAGAAGAAGCCGTCGACCGACTCCGTAACATCGGCATCCGCAATATCAGTATCGACCTGATGTTCGGATTCCCCGAAGAATCTCTTTCCCAATGGATGAGCGATATCAGGCACGCCATACAGCTGGATGTGGAACACATATCTGCCTACAGTCTGATGTACGAAGAGGGAACTCCCCTCTACCATATGCTGAAACAGGGAAAGATTAGCGAAATAGATGAAGAAACCAGTCGCAAGATGTATGAAGCCCTGATAGACCAGCTTACTGAAGCAGGCTACGAACATTATGAAATCAGCAATTTTGCCCGTCCGGGGTTCCGTTCACGCCACAACAGCAGTTACTGGCACGAGGTACCATATATCGGAATAGGAGCAGCCGCCCACTCCTACAATAGGAAGCAGCGCAGCTGGAATATCGAAAATATCCAGACTTATATTCGAAGCATCGGCGATGGCATTCTGCCTTCTGAGAGTGAACAGCTAGATATTTTCACCCGATACAACGATCTGATAACAACCGCCTTGCGAACAAGCGACGGAATAAACCTCATGAAGATGGAGCAGGAATTCGGAAAAGAACTGGCAGACAGACTGCTCCAGGAAGCCCAGTCGCATATCAGCCGGGGGCTGATGAAAATAAAGAACGGCAGGCTCTCCCTCACTCGGGAAGGTCTTTACATATCGGATGATGTGATGAGTGATTTCATGATTATATAATGGTTTCAACAAACAAAAAAGCCTTGGAATCTAATTCCAAGGCTCTAATTTCTTTAAACCATTTTTCTTGTATACTTCATAATAAAAAGCTTTAATGCTCTTGACCACTTGTATGGTAGATTTCTTTTTCTGCAACATAGGCTTAACCAGCTGCATCACAGCAAAACAAACTACCACAATAAGCAATACTACTGCCCAAGAGAGAATCTCACTCTGAATATTCAAAATTGGCTGGAGGCCAATGCCCAAAGCCACAGGCAGGATAAAACAGACCCAATCTATCGGGCTGTCAAGCTTGGTTGATTCGAAATATTCATCGCGTAATGCTTTTGGAGCATTCAAGATTAATCTTTTCTGGTGCTTATTCCAGTAATCTTCAAATTCTTTTTCCATGCAATCCATTTACTGTTTTGTATTAAAACTAGACGGTTAAAACTTCAATACTTATACTTTTCTTTATACTTTTCGGCTACAAAGATAAGAATAATTATTCATTTCTCCAAAATTACAACATACTACTTTGAATATTTAACGTATATTAGTTCTAATGGTCAAAACAAAAACTTCACTGCATCACTCGACAATAGCCTGCTTGTATATAGACTGGAAAAGGCAACACCCAACGACGGGCATTGCCTTTCTTGTATAATAACAAAGAGGAATTTTATCTCTCATTCAGTGGCTTATACTCCAGTTCGCCAAGAATATTCTTATATGCAGGACGGATAATACGACGGCCTTCGAAATTGAGTTCTTCAATACGATGGGCTGTCCAACCCACGATACGTGCCATGGCGAAAATAGGTGTATAGATTTCCTGTGGCAAACCAATCATTTCATAGATAAAGCCACTGTAGAAATCAAGATTTGCACACGCTGGCTTGCTGCCTCCACGGTGTTCCTGCAGACATTTGATACCTTCCTGCTCTATCAGTTTCAGGAAATTATACTCGTCTTCTCTACCCTTTTCCTTGGCAAGTTCACCTGCTAGGCGCTTCAGTTCAACGGCACGTGGGTCACTCAAAGTATAGACCGCATGACCGATACCATAAATGAGACCAGTCTTGTCATAAGCCTCCTTGTTGAGCATTCGCTTAAGGTAAGTATCAAGTTCAGTTACATTACCCCAATCCTTGATAGCTTCTTTCAAGTGGTGGAACATATTGATAACCTTGATATTGGCACCACCATGCAAAGGACCCTTCAAACTACCGATACCAGCAGCAATAGAACTGTAAGTATCTGTACGGGTAGAAGATGTTACACGTACTGTAAAGGTTGAGTTGTTACCACCACCATGTTCTGCCTGGATAATCAGGAGAAGGTCGAGCATACGGGCATCCAGTTCGGAATAGTTTTCATGCTTCATCATATAAAGAAAGTTCTCTGCAATAGAGAGATTCTCACGAGGATGACGAATATGTAGACTTCTACCCTGAACAGAGTGACGGTAGATATTGTATGCATAAGCAATGATGGTTGGGAACTTGGCAATCAATTCAATACTCTGGCGCATCAGATTGTCACGGCTGATGTCATCCGGATTCGGATCGAAGGTGTACATTTCGAGCACACAACGGGCCAGGATGTTCATGATGTTGCTGCCTTCCAGCTCGATGATATGGGTAATCGTACGATGATCAAGCGGCATATTATCGTTCAGAAGTTCCTTGAAAGCATCCAATTCCTCCTTATCAGGCAACTGGCCCGAGAGCAGCAGGAAGGCTACTTCCTCGAATCCGAAACGCTTCTCCTTCAAGAGAGGAGTTACCAGATCATCAAGTTCATAACCACGATAATAAAGTTTACCTTCTGTAGGAGTCAACTTACCTTCTGCATCGCGCTCATAACCCACTACATTACCGATATTGGTCAGTCCGACCAACACACCAGAGCCATCCTCATTACGAAGTCCACGCTTCACATTGAACTTCTTGAATGCATCCTTATCAATCTTGCATGAGTTTTTTACCTCATCGCTTAATTTATATATTAAATATTCTTTATTCATAACTGTTACTATTTTAGCTGCATGGCTACAACTATTATTTCTTTGCAGCAAAGTTCAATGCAGAACCAGCCTTAAACCATGCAATCTGTGTATCATTATAAGTATGCTCAACCTCGAAACTATCCTCAGAACCATCCTTGTGCTTCAGGGTGACGGTGAGTTTAGAACCTGGAGCAAACTCCTTCAAACCTGTCAAAGAGATGCGGTCGTCCTCCTGCACCTTATTATAATCATCCTTGTTGCAGAATGTGAGGGCAAGCATACCCTGCTTCTTCAGGTTGGTTTCGTGGATGCGGGCGAAACTCTTGGCGAGAATCACCTTCACGTTGAGGAAACGAGGCTCCATAGCTGCATGCTCACGGGAAGAACCTTCACCATAGTTATCCTCTGCCACCACGATGCTGCTGATGCCTTTTGCCTTGTAAGCCTTGGCAGCGGTAGAAACCTCGACATAAGCACCATCCAACTGGTTCTTCACCTTATTGCTCTCACCGTTAAAGGCATTAACGGCACCCATTAAAAGGTTGTCGGAGATGTTCTGCAAATGTCCACGGAACTTCAGCCAAGGACCCGCCATAGAGATGTGGTCGGTGGTACATTTGCCCTCGGTTTTGATAAGAAGCGGCATATCTGTCAGGTCTTTTCCATCCCATGGAGCAAACGGAGCAAGTTTCTGGAGTCGGTTGCTGTCAGGCGCAATAACTACCTCTACATTGGCATTTTCTTCGCTTGGAGCAATGAATCCCTTATCCTCTACGGCAAAACCCTTAGGTGGGAAGGTGAAACCTGTAGGCGCATCGAGCATCACGCTGTTGCCCTCCTTATCCAACAAGGTATCGGTAGCCGGATTGAAGTCGAGACGGCCCGCAATGGTGAGAGCCACGGTGAGCTCTGGACTGCCGATGAAGGCAAACGTATTAGGGTTGCCATCAGCACGGCGGCGGAAGTTTCGGTTGAAAGAAGTGACGATGGCATTCTTGCGCGAATTATCATCGGTATGACGCTTCCACTGTCCGATGCAAGGACCGCAGGCATTGGTCATGATGAGGGCTCCAATCTTCTTGAAATCATCAAGGATACCATCACGCTCGGCTGTATAGCGAATCTGCTCTGAACCCGGGTTGATGATAAGCTGTCCCTTCACCTCAATACCTTTCTCATAAGCCTGACGGGCAATGCTGGCAGCACGGGCCAAGTCCTGATAAGAAGAGTTGGTACAGCTACCTACCAATCCGACTTCTACTACCATCGGATAATCGTTGGCAGGCCCTTTTGCCTTCATGTGAGAGATTGGTGTGGCTGCATCTGGAGTGAACGGACCGTTAAGATGAGGTTCAACCTTAGAAAGGTCGATTTCAACAATCTGGTCGTAGAAAGCAGACGGATCCGCCAACACCTCATCATCAGCACGGAGTTCGGCTGCATTCATCTGTGCGAGAGATGCAATTTCTTCACGGCCTGTCTTGCGGAGATACTCGCTGGCATTCTGGTCGAATGGGAAGATAGAGCATGTGGCACCCAATTCGGCTCCCATGTTACAGATGGTAGCCTTGCCGGTAGTCGAGATGCTGTCCAATCCCTCGCCGAAGTATTCGAGGATGGCATTGGTTCCGCCCTTTACGGTAAGAATGCCGAGGATTTCGAGAATCACATCCTTAGGAGTGGCCCAACCAGAGAGTTTACCTATGAGATGCACACCAATGAGACGTGGCATCTTGAGTTCCCAAGGCTGACCGGTCAACACATCTACGGCATCAGCACCACCTACACCTACTGCCACCATGCCGAGACCGCCGGCATTAGGAGTATGAGAATCAGTACCCACCATCATACCTCCAGGGAATGCATAGTTTTCGAGCACTACCTGATGGATGATTCCGGCACCAGGTCCCCAGAATCCGATATGATATTTCTGAGAAACAGATTTCAGGAAGTCATATACCTCCTTATTGGTCTTGCAAGCCTCAGGAAGATCTTGTGTTGCGCCCACATCGGCACGAATCAAGTGATCACAATGTACGGAAGCAGGTACGGCCACCTTGTCCTTACCCGCATTCATGAACTGCAAGAGTGCCATTTGCGCAGTCGCATCCTGCATCGCCACGCGATTAGGACGGAAGTCAACATATTCTATACCTCTTTTATATGGTCGCAACTGTGTAGGGTCGAAAAGATGCGCAAAGAGCACCTTCTCGGCATAAGTAAGAGGTCGTTTCACCGTAGCCTTAGCCTGGGCTACACTTTCCGAATACGAAGCGTAAAAGCTTCTCAGCATTTCAATGTCCAATATCATCTTGTTCACAATTTTAATTAATTATACACTCTTTCGAGCAATTCTGTTTGCAAAAATACAACTTTTTCTACAAATAGTAGCATGTTTTATCGAAAATTTATCATTTTGATATGATTTTTCTGTTTTTTTGATAATTTTGTTGCATATTTATACGTTAATCACTCTCTTTCTCCAGAAAAGCAGGATTATGATATGAAAAGACAAGAATGGCTACGGAAAGGCAGGAAAACAGAGAAAAAAGAAAGGAAAGTGAAGAAAAGAGAAGTAAAAATGAAAGAAAAAGCAAAAATTTTTGGTGCTCTCCGCATTATTTATTATTTTTGCAGATGTTATGAGAATAGACATTATTACAGTATTACCAGAGATGCTGGAGGGATTCTTCAATGAGTCCATTCTAGCACGTGCGCAGAAGAAGGGTCTAGCGGAGATTCATCTGCACAACCTGCGTGACTACACATTAGATAAATGGAAGCGTGTGGACGACTATCCATACGGCGGAAGTGCCGGCATGGTGATGCAATGTGAACCAATAGACCGCTGCATTGCTGCACTGAAGGCAGAGCGCGAGTATGATGACGTGATTTATGTTTCGCCAGATGGTGAAACTTTCAACCAGAAGATAGCCAACGAGATGTCGATGCAGGGTAACCTCATCATCCTCTGCGGTCACTACAAGGGTATTGACCAGCGTGTGCGCGACCATCTCATTACCCGCGAAATCAGTGTAGGTGATTATGTGCTGACGGGTGGCGAACTTGCTGCAGCCATCATCTCAGATGCCGTCATCCGACTGGTTCCGGGTGTTATCAGCGACGAACAGAGCGCACTTTCCGACTGTTTCCAGGACGACATTCTTGCCGCCCCTATCTACACCCGTCCTGCCGACTACAAGGGATGGAAGGTTCCGGAGATTCTGCTCAGTGGCAACGAAGCCAAGATTCGCCAGTGGGAATTCGACCAGGCCATGGAAAGAACCAAGCGCCTGCGCCCTGACCTGCTGAAATAAGAAGAAATCATTGCTGATTACTATCATACCCAGAACGATGATTTTTAGGCACGGTGTAATCCGTTCCTAAAAATCACCGTTCTACTCATTCTCAAGCCATATACTAAAACTCTACACCTTATTTATCAACTACACCTTATTAATATTATTCTTTTTCTACGCATTTTTCGCAGAAAGCCTCACCCAGCATGAAACCTTCTTCGTAGAGGCGTTCCAGTTTATCGGTATTCTTCTCTATTCTGCCAACTTCCAACGGACGGATTGGACGGATACAGGTAATCTTACCCGCAGCCTCCAGATCATCTACAAGCTGGATCTGTTCGTTATAAGCCCGATGACGGTGACTCAGAGCCACACGCAGGCGAGGATAGTTCTTATATAAATAAGGTATCTTACGGTCTTTGCCCATATCACGCCATCCTTTGTTGCGAGTCAGGACAACCACATTGTGTTGCCACCCCATGTCAATGGCGTGCTGTACCGGAATACTGTCCGCAATACCACCATCCAACATAGGAATGCCATCCACTTCCACAATCTTGCTCACATATGGCAAACTGCTGGAAGCACGCACAACATCCAGTGCACGCTGCCTGTCATGATTCTCGGAAAGATACATAGCCTTGCCCGTAAGACAATTGGTAGTAACCATCTCGAAACCATCGGCATACTTAAAATAGGTATCAAAATCGAAAGGCAAGAGCTGGTTCGGAAACTTATCGTAGAGCAATTTGCGGTCGAAGATACACCCCTGAGTCACCAGATGGCGAATACCGATATACTGGTATCGGGCCAGATAATCGATGTTAGAGATACGGGCACGCCGAGGTTGGCGGCTCATATACGACATGCCATTACATGCCCCAGCCGATACAGCCACCGTATAAGGGAAATGAACATCATGCTTCATGAAGGCATCCAGTACCCCACTGGTGAAGACCCCTCGCATGCCTCCTCCCTCAAGAACCAAACCTGTTGTTTTCAAATTCAATTTCATAACACACTCTCTGCTTTTAAAATTCTGAAAATAATTATATTTTGCTCGCAGCATAGACAATTTTCTTACATTTTGTCTAGCAAAAAGCCGTTTTTATATTAATTATTTATAAATTTACGCGTTTTATTCAATTTTGCTTGCAAAGATACGTATTTTTTGGGAAATAATTGCTAACTTTGCAAGCAAAATAATGTAAAATACTAAAAATATGTTCAGCAAAGAGACTTACATCAGCCGCAGACAGGAGTTGAAGAAGCTTGTGAAAAGCGGCGTAATTATACTTTTCGGAAACAACAATTCACCATGTAATTTCCCTAATAACGGATATTACCCTTTCCGTCAGGACTCGACATTCCTCTATTATTTCGGATTGCAGCGCGACGGTCTGGTAGGTGTGATAGATATAGACAACGATATTGAAACCCTGATTGGCGACGACATCGACCTCGTAGACATCGTATGGTACGGAAGCGTTGACAGTGTTCACGATCTTGCAGCGCAGGTAGGCGTTCACAACTCAGCACCTATGAAAACGCTCAAGACTATCTGCAACGACGCCATGTCGAAGAAGCGCAAGATTCATTTCCTGCCACCTTACCGCTACGACATCAAGCTGCAGGTATTCGACCTTCTGGGCATCCATCCTAACCAGCAGAAAGAAGAGGCCAGCATGGACCTCATCAAGGCTGTTGTGAAGATGCGTTCAACTAAGACCCAGGAAGAAATCGAGGAATTGGAGCGTGCTGCTGTCATCGGATACAAGATGCATACCACAGCGATGAAGCTCGTACGTCCGGGTGTGACAGAAAAATATGTTGCAGGTCAGGTAAGCGGCATTGCCCACTCTTACGGAGCCATGGTCAGTTTCCCAACCATCTTCAGTCAGCACGGTGAAATTCAGCATGGTTATCCATCTATGAATGTACTGGAAGAAGGCAGACTGGCACTCTGTGATGCAGGTGCAGAAACTATGAACAACTACTGTTCAGACAACACCCGCACCATGCCGGTAAGCGGAAAGTTCAGCCAGCGCCAGTTGGAAATCTACTCTATTGTAGAAGAATGCCACGACCATGCACTGGATGTAGCCAAGCCAGGCGTAAAATGGGCTGACGTACACTTCTCTGTTTGCCGCTTGCTCTTCGACCGCATGAAGGAACTCGGACTTGCAAAGGGTGATACAGAAGAGGCTGTAAAGGTTGGAGCACACGCCATGTTCCTGCCTCATGGTTTGGGGCACATGATGGGAATGGATGTTCACGACATGGAAAACCTCGACCAGATTAACGTTGGTTTCGACGAAGAGGTACGCCCTAATCTGGAGCAATTCGGTACCAACTGCCTGCGTATGGGTCGCCGTCTGCAGGAAGGTTTCGTGGTAACCGACGAGCCGGGAGTTTACTTCATCCCTGCCCTCATCGATGACTGGAAGGCATCCGGTCACTGTGCAGAATTCCTCAACTTCGACAAGATTGAGACCTATAAAGATTTCGGTGGTATCCGAATTGAGGACGACGTACTCATCACCAAAGATGGTTGCAGATTCCTGGGCAAAGACCGCATACCTTATCATCCAAAAGATGTTGAGGAGTTCATGGCAGCCAACTAGGAATAAAATTCCTGAAAGAGAAATCATTTCAGAAAAAGGAATCAGAGAGAAGATATAACAAGAACATTAATATAAAGAGAAAAGAATTCATGAAGAAAACTATGATTGTTGCAGCCTTGATGGCTTTGGTAGCCACAGGAGCAAATGCGAAGAAAGTTGCAGACTCTGCAGAAGTAGCAAAGAACAAACCTGTATTTACTGTAGTAAAGCAGAATCCTATCACTAGCATCAAGGACCAGAACCGCAGTGGTACGTGCTGGGCTTACTCTACCCTCAGCTACTTCGAAAGCGAAATCTTGAAGAAGACAGGCAAGACCTACGACCTCAGCGAAATGTTCGTAGCCAACAAGACTTATATGGACCGCGCCACAGTGGCTGTAAGAATGCACGGCGACGTGAGCTTCTCTGAGGGTGGTAGCGCCTACGATGTACTCTATGCTTTGCAGCACTATGGTATTGTACCTGAGTCTGCCATGCCTGCACCAGGTTCATTGACAGGTGACTCTTTGGCTAACTTCGGTGAGTTCTTCAATGTAATGACTCCATACGTAGAGGCAGTAGCAAAGAGCACAGCTAAGAAGCTTTCTCCAGCCTGGAAGAGCGGTCTTCAGGGCATCATCGACTCTTACATCGGTAAGGCTCCTGAGAAGTTTACATACGAGGGCAAGCAGTATACTCCACAGAGCTTCTGCCAGAGCCTCGGTTTGAATCTTGATGATTATGTAACCATTACCAGCTACACCCACCACCCAATGTGGAGCAAGTTTGCTGTTGAGGTTCAGGATAACTGGCGCTGGCCTTTGAGTTACAACGTTCCTATGGAAGACATCTGCAAGATCATCGACAACGCTGTAAACAACGGTTACACAGTAGCTTGGGGCGGTGACGTAACAGAAGATGGTTTCACTCGCAAGGGTCTCGGTATCGCTTACGACGTAAAGAAGGTTCGCTCTATGGCCGGTACAGATGCTGACCATTGGTTCAAGCTCTCTAAGGACGAGAAGAAGGAGAAGTTTGATTCTCTCGGCGTAAATGCTCCTGAGATTGTTCCTACACAGGCTATGCGTCAGGAAGCATTCGACAATTGGGAGACAACTGATGACCACGGTATGCACATATACGGTATCGCTAAGGATCAGAACGGCAAGGAGTACTACATGGTTAAGAACTCTTGGGGCGAGTATGGTGACTACAAGGGAACCTGGTACATGACCAAGGCTTTCGTAGCTTACAAGACTATGGACTTCATGGTTAACAAGAACGCCCTTCCTAAGGACATCCGCAAGAAGCTCGGAATCTAGGAGAGTTTTAATAGTTAAAAGTTTATAGTTAACAGTCTATAGATTTTCTATGGACATTCTCCTAAACAAAAATATTCAAGGGGCAGCAAACCGATGAGTTTGCTGCCTTTTTTGTTGCCAAGAAAATCTCTTATTCACTTATTTTGGGTTGCCAACAAGTCTTATTTTTACTTATTTCTAGGTAATTTAGTAAAATTCCTCCCTAAACATTTCCTTTTGTCATTTTATTTTCGTAACTTTGGGGGCAGAAATAAAAAATAATTAAAATGCATTTTAAATGGAATTACGAATCACCAACACCTGAACAGCAAAAAGCAGCTGAAGAATTAGGCGCCAAGCTAAATATGAGCCCAGTTCTTGCCCATTTGCTCATCAAGCGCGAGATTACGACAGAGTCTGCAGCCAAACGGTTCTTCCGTCCACAACTCTCAGATCTCATCAATCCATTCCTGATGAAAGACATGGATATTGCCGTAGACCGCCTGAACGATGCTATGGGTAGAAAGGAACGTATCCTTGTTTACGGAGACTATGACGTAGACGGATGCACCGCCGTTGCCCTGGTGTACAAATTCTTGCAGCAATTCTATTCAAACATCGACTACTACATTCCCGACCGCTACGACGAAGGTTACGGAGTGAGTAAGAAAGGAATAGATTTTGCTCATCAGACTGGTGTAAAACTGATTATTATTCTAGACTGCGGAATCAAGGCTATTCAGGAGATAGAATATGCCAAGAGTCTGGGAATAGACTTCATCATCTGCGACCATCACGTTCCTGACGATGTGATGCCACCTGCTGTGGCCATACTCAATCCGAAGCGTCCTGACGATCCATTCCCATTCAAGCATCTCTGCGGATGCGGTGTAGGATTCAAGTTTATGCAGGCTTTTGCCAAGAACAACAACATTCCGTTCTCCAGGCTCATTCCTCTGCTCGACTTCTGCGCCGTGAGTATTGCTGCCGACATTGTGCCGGTGGTAGATGAGAACAGAATACTCGCCTTCCATGGTCTTAAGTTGCTGAATACCAACCCAAGTATCGGTCTGAAATCCATCATCGACATCTGCGGACTGAACGGACGCGAGCTCTCTATGAGCGATATTGTGTTCAAGATTGGTCCCCGCATCAATGCTTCAGGCAGAATGGAGAACGGCAAGCTGAGCGTAGATCTGCTGGTAGAAAGAGACTATTCCTCAGCCCTGCGCATGGCCAGACACATCAATGAATACAATGAGCAGCGCAAAGATATAGACAAGCAGATGACTGAAGAAGCCAACGGCATCGTATCGCGTCTGGAAAGCATGAAACACAATTCCAGCATCGTGCTCTATGATGAAGGCTGGAAAAAGGGAGTCATTGGCATTGTTGCTTCCCGACTCACCGAAATCTACTTCCGCCCTACCATTGTTCTGACCCGGGATGGTGATATGGCTACAGGTTCAGCACGTAGCGTAACGGGATTTGACATCTACTCAGCCATCAAGAGTTGCCGCGACCTCCTGCTCAATTTCGGTGGTCATACCTATGCTGCCGGACTTACCTTGAAGTGGGATAAGGTTAGAGAGTTCAGAGACAGGTTCCAGCATTATGTAGAAGAGCATATTTCGCCTCAACAGACAGAACCGATGCTCAACATAGATGCTGAAATAGACTTTAAAGACATTACCAAGCATCTGCAGGCCGACTTGAAGCGCTTCTCTCCTTTCGGTCCATGTAACCAGAAACCTATTTTCTGCACCAACCGGGTATATGATTATGGTACCAGCAAGGTGGTGGGCAGAGAACAGGAACACATCAAGTTGGAACTGGTAGACTCAAAATCGAGCACGGTCTTAAACGGCATCGCTTTCGGTCAGAGTGCAGCTGCCCGCTACATCAAGAGTAAGCGAAGTTTCGACATAGCCTTCACCATAGAAGAGAATATTTTTAAGAAAAACCAAGTTCAACTTCAGATAGAAGACATCCGTCCAAACGAAGGATGAGGTACTTAGCCCTATGCATGGATTAGGCACTGATTACTCGGATTACACGGATTTGTAGAGCAAATCCGTCAGGACGCAAAAGCATCGAAATCTGCAAGGGCAAAAGTTTCAAAAAATGGCAGATAAATATCAAGAAATACTACGTACATATTGGGGGTATCCTGACTTTCGCGGCATACAACGAGACATCATCGAGAGTATAGCCCGAGGTGAGGATACCCTCGGTCTTATGCCTACAGGTGGCGGTAAATCCATCACCTTCCAGGTTCCAGCCCTTGCCCAAAAGGGCGTCTGTATTGTGGTAACTCCACTCATTGCGCTGATGAAGGATCAGGTACAGCATCTCAAGGCCCGCAACATCCTGGCTGAAGCCATCTACACAGGATTGTCGCGCCAAGAGATTCTCCGAATATTGGAAAATTGTATTTTCGGTGAAATCAAGTTTCTGTATGTTTCACCAGAACGTCTTTCTTCAGAATTGTTCCAAACTAAACTGCGCCACATTCCGGTGAGTTTCATCACGGTAGATGAAGCTCACTGCATCAGCCAGTGGGGTTACGATTTCCGCCCGTCTTACCTCGAAATTGCAAAAATAAGAGATATGAAGCCCGGTGTACCAGTCCTTGCTCTTACGGCTACGGCCACTCCCGATGTAGTAGAAGATATCCAGAACCAGCTTCACTTCAAGAAGCAAAACGTATTTAAAATGAGTTTTGCCCGCAAGAATCTTGCCTATGTGGTGCGCACCACCAACGACAAGTTGACCGAAATGGTTCATATCCTACAGTGTACCCAAGGCTCAGCAATCATTTACGCGAGAAGCCGAAAACGAACCAAGGAGATGGCAGAACTTCTGAACAAACAAGGTATTTCTGCTACATTTTACCATGCCGGACTGGATTCCGACGTGAAGGATATCCGACAGAAAAACTGGCAAAATGACGAGATAAGGGTAATGGTAGCAACCAATGCTTTCGGCATGGGAATAGACAAGTCAGATGTGAGAATGGTAATTCATATAGATTGTCCAGACTCACTGGAAGCCTATTTTCAAGAGGCGGGACGAGGCGGAAGAGACGGCGAAAAGGCTTATGCTGTGCTGCTCTACAACCAGAGCGATGAAAACAAACTCATGAAACGCATAGACGAAACTTTCCCAGACAAAGAATTCATCAAAGACGTTTACGAGCATCTTGCTTACTTTTTCCAGGTGGCAGTTGGAAGCGGAATGGGACAGACTTTCATGTTCGAGATAGAGAAGTTCTGCTTCACCTACAAGTACTTCCCTACTCGCGTAGACTCGGCTCTGCGCATTCTGGAGCGCTCAGGCTATATCCACTACGAGGACAATCCTGACGGAAAAGCAAGAATCAGATTTAACATCAGCCGAAATGATCTCTATCTGCTAGAGAATGTTTCGGAGAAGGAAGAGTCTGTTATTACGGGGCTTCTGCGTAATTACGGCGGTCTGTTTACCGACTATGTTTACATTGATGAGTCGCTGATAGAGCGTGTAAGCGAACTAAACCGTCAGCAGGTATACATGATTCTGAAAAATCTGAGTGCCCGCCACATCATCGACTTCATTCCCCGCCGCAAGACACCTTATATCAGCTACACGCGTCCTAGGGAAGATGGTTTCAGAGTTATCATCCCTGAGGAGGTATGGGAAGTACGCAAGAAACAGTTTACTGCCCACATCAAGAGCATTATCAGTTATGCAAAGAACGACAGCATCTGCCGTTCGCGCCAGCTTCTGAGTTATTTTGGCGAAAAAACGAAAATGAAGGACGACTGCGGGATATGTGATGTCTGCATAGACCACAAAATACCCCAGAAGCAAACTATTATATCAGAAATTCTAGACTTGCTGAAAGACGGAAAGCCACATGACATTACAGAACTAAACCAACTGAAATATGATTCAGAAGATATGGTTGGAGTTCTTGAAGAAATGGTTGCAGAGAATATGTTTTATGTCGAGGGAGACAAAATCGTTCATGACCCATAAATGAAATAGCAGAAAGGTGTATCATAAGTTATACTTTATGAGCCCGCTCCCATATGAAATCACTAAAGCCCCTTATAAACAGAAAAAAGGGAACGACACCTCTCGGGCCATTCCCTTTTCAACATTATGTACGAGAAAAAAATTAGTTATTCTCAGGGCGAAGTTTACGAACTGTAACACCAGCCTGCCACATTTCCTTGTTGCGCATAGCCTCGAGTTCAGCGTTCAACTTCTCGCGGTAATCAGCCTGAGAGTTCTTGTCGATAGAAATCTGAGCCTCGTTACCAGTCTTTACAGAGTAGTACAACCACTCCATTACAGGCTTGATAGCCTCACGGAAACGAGGAGCCCAGTCAAGAGCACCACGCTGAGCTGTTGTTGAACAGTTAGCATACATCCAATCCATACCCTTAGCACCGAAGAGAGGGCCAAGGCTCTGTGTGAGCTCCTCAACAGTCTCGTTGAAAGCCTCAGATGGTGAGTGACCATTCTCGCGGAGCACGTCATACTGTGCCTCCAACAATCCCTCAATTGCACCCATCAATGAGCCACGCTCACCTGTGAGGTCAGAAGTAGCCTCACGCTGGAATGTTGTCTTGAACAAATAACCGGCACCGATACCGATACCGAAGGCAATAGTCTTCTCCTCTGCCTTGCCAGATGCATCCTGGTATACAGCGTAAGAGCAGTTCAAACCACGACCCTCGCAGAACATAGTGCGGAGAGAAGTACCAGAACCCTTAGGAGCAACCATGATTACATCAATATCCTTTGGTGGAACAACGCCTGTGCGGTCGCTCCAGTTGATAGCGAAACCATGTGAATAATACAAAGTCTTACCTGCTGTGAGGTGTGGCTTAATCTTTGGCCAGCATGCAATCTGACCGGCATCAGAAAGCAACATACAGATGATAGTACCCTTTTCAGCAGCTTCCTCGATAGAGAACAATGTCTTACCAGGAACCCAACCATCCTTCAGACACTTCTCGTAGGTCTTACCCTGACGCTGTCCGACGATGACGTTGAAACCATTATCGCGAAGGTTACAAGCCTGACCAGGACCCTGGATACCATAACCGATAACTGCGATTGTTTCGTTCTTCAATACTTCACGTGCTTTCTCCAATGAAAATTCATGACTGGTGACAACAGTTTCCATTACGCCACCGAAATTCATTTCTGCCATAATTTTTATTTTTTTGTGCGGCTTGCCGTTTGTGGGCCGCGGGTTATACTTGTCCATACGGATGCGAGCTGTATTCTTATCCAAAGAGAGCCTGTTTGATCCGTCCACCCCCTATCCAAGAAGGCGGCTCTGGGTTTATTTTTATTTTCTGAGTGCAAAGGTAAGCAAATAAAATGAAACCACCAAATTTTTCTTTCAATTTTTAATAAATTTAGCCTTACTTCTTACAACTTCCACCTCATTTGCGTCATTTTTGCCGTTTTTTGTTATCTTTATGCAGTATTCTTGCATTTTTTCTGCCTCACTTGTTTCTTCCAAATAGAAATGAAGTTGGTCTCCCTGGTGACTTTCTGCTACGTAAGCTATCTCAAATCTTTGCAAAAAGTGATTTTTGTAATAATCCAGATCAAAGAGGTCGAGGATATGTTCGATGTATTTTACCGAGTTGATGTGCCCGTTAACATCTACATCATGATAATAGGTGTCAATGGTTCTCACCAGCTTGGCATCCTTGCCCATTTTCACTCTCGAACTTGCCTGGATAGGACAAGGTTTTTCCGAATCAATATATTCTTTGATAAGCCCGTCGTGAATTTCAAAAATATCAACAGGCTGTCGGGTTTCCGTATCAATCATTGCCCACACGCTCTTGCCGTAACCGTAAACCTTGGCTTCTTCTGATGATGATGTCTTGCCGCAGATTTTGAAATCTCGGGATGTGAAATATTTCATGGCACTCTCGCACCAGGTTTCTACCACAAAGCGGTCGTAAGACTTCGGCATCTCTGTCATCTCAATGGCCAGTCGGCTGAGAACCCATGTCTTGTGTCGGGGCATGAGGTAGTTCATACCGAACCCGCGGTCGTTGCTGTGAAAATCGGCAGCATTGAGCAGATGATTTCCGAGATGCCCCATAAAGAGGTGGCTGCTGAAATCGCAGTGGAAAGGCTCAGATAGGAATTCGTAACGCCCTACCTTATCTAATATTTTCTGTTCCATAATATCTGTCTCGTCCTTTTATCTTGTTGTTTGTCTTGTTGTTTTAAACCGAAAAAGCCCCCTGCTCCACTAGTTTGAAGCCAGGGGAACAAAGGGCATCAAAATATGAAAGAAATCTAATCTTCTGAATTCTGCTTGAGATAATCAGAGATGGGTTCGTCAAAACTTCTCGTAACAGCGATTCTGCCGCTTCGGGTATACTGAAGCAGGCAGTTGTAGCTGTTGAGCTGCTGGAAGAGGTCGGCGATGTCTTCGGTAAGTCCTGCCAGAAGCACGGTGCTGTAGGTAGGATTCACCTCCATCATGCGGGCATCATGCTTGCGGATGGTGCGCGAAACCTCTGGATTTTCTAGCAATACCGGAGTGGAAATCTTGAAGAGAGCCACTTCATGGATGAAGATCTGGTCGTCGGAGTAGTAATCGCTCTTCACCACGTCAATCTTCTTCTCTATTGCCTTGTTGATTTTCTCAATCTGCTCTTCATCACTCCAAACCGTGATGGTATACTTGTGTATATTCTTGATACTGCTGGCCGAAACATTCAAGCTCTCGATGTTTACCTGTCTGCGAGTAAACACGGCGGTAATCTGATTCAGGATACCGGCAATGTTTTCTGAGTAAACAAGCAATGTATATAATTTCTTTTCGTTGTTATTCTCCATTTTTCCAAATTTTAAAATAATCGGTTACTTTTCGGAGGATGCTTCCTCATGAAGGAATTTACACCTTATTATATATAGCCGAAAGCTTTTAATAATTCAACTCGAGTTGCATCTCATCTACACTCTTGCCCGGCAGCGTCATCGGAACGATGTCTTCATTCTCCTTGATGGCGCACTCCAACAGGTAAGGACCCTTGGTGCTGATCATCTTCTCCACCTTAGCCTGAAGGTCCTTGCGGTCTATTACCACATCGTATGGTATGCCGTAGGCCTTGGCAATCTCTGCATAATGAGGATTCATCATGTGGGTGAAGGAGTGACGGCCGCCGAACATCAGGTCTTGCCACTGGCGAACGTTGCCCAGATAGTTGTTGTTCAGCAGAATCATCTTTACCGGTGCCTGCTGCTCCATGATGGTGCCCAGTTCCTGGATGTTCATCTGGAAACCGCCGTCGCCGAAGAAACAGCAGATGGTGCGATCGGGAGCTCCGAAGGTGGCACCGATGGCTGCCGGAAGGCCGAAGCCCATGGTTCCGAAACCACCACTGGTTACGATGCTCAGCTTCTTGGTAAACTTGAAGTAGCGGCTACTGATCATCTGGTTCTGACCTACGTCGTTTACGAGAACAGCCTCATTATGAGTAGCTTCCGTTACCACGTTGGTCACCTCGCCCATAAGCAGCGGTCCCTCTGTAGGGTGGATATCCTTCTCTATTACCTTTTCCTGTTCCTGCTGGCGGTATTCCTCGAAGGAATCTCTCCACTCGCGGTGAACATTCTTGTTCAGCAGACGGGTAATGGCTGGCAGACTCTGCTTGCAGTCGCCCACCACAGCCACATCTGTCTTGATAACCTTATCAATCTCAGCCTTGTCAATGTCCAGGTGAATAATCTTGGCCTGGGGAGCATACTTAGAAGGCACGCCTGTGATACGGTCGCTGAAACGCATACCGATGGCGATGAGCACATCACACTCCTGGGTCTTCATGTTGGTAGCATAAGAACCGTGCATGCCGAGCATACCCATGTTGAGCGGGTGATTGCTAGGCAGGGCAGAAAGGCCGAGCAGGGTTCTGCCGGCAGGGATATCTGCCTTCTCGAGGAATTCGATGAGTTCATTATGTGCACCGCCAAGCTCTACTCCATGACCCACGAGGGCGAATGGTTTCTTGGCATTGTTGATGAGTTCGGCAGCTTCAGCCACCGCCTTTTCATCTATCGTAGGATAAGGGTTGTAAGATGTAACCTTCTCACATTTCACTGGTTCCCACTCGCATGTAGCCACCTGCGCATTCTTTGTAAAGTCGAGCACCACAGGTCCCGGACGTCCGCTGCGGGCGATGTAGAAAGCACGGCTCACAGCCCATGCCACATCCTCGGCACGGCGTATCTGGTAAGACCACTTGGAGATTGGCTGGGTAACACCCACGAGGTCTACCTCCTGGAAGGCATCGGTACCCAGGGCACCTACGCCTACCTGTCCGGCGATGACTACGATTGGTGTAGAATCCATCATGGCATCAGCGATGCCAGTCAATGTATTTGTAGCTCCAGGACCACTAGTGACAAGAGTGACGCCCACTTCGCCGCTGACTCGGGCATAACCCTGTGCAGCGTGAGCAGCAGCCTGCTCGTGACGTACCAAGATGTGGTCAAACATCTTCTTTTCACCTCTCGTGTAACCGTACAGTGCATCAAACACTGGCATGATGCTGCCACCCGGATATCCGAAGATGGTTTTAACATCCTCGTTTTTCAGGGAGCGCATCAGTGCTTCGGCTCCTGTTATTACTTCTTTTGCCATTTATATGTTATTATTCAGAATAATTCAAAAACTTTTCTTTTCTCAAAGACTCTAAAAACTGTCTTTTCAAAGACTCTCGAAGATTAGTCGATGATTCTCACACCGCCCTTATCTGCCGAACTTACGCTCTGGGCATAAGCGCGCAGTGCCTTGCTAACCACGCGGTTGCGCTTCAGCGGCTGCTGTGGGCGTGCTGCGAGTTCCTCGTCAGAGAGCTTCACATTGATGGAGCGGCTAGGGATATCAATGACGATGATGTCGCCATCCTTAATCTTGCCGATGTTACCACCTGCTGCAGCCTCAGGACTGATGTGACCGATACTCAAGCCTGATGTACCGCCAGAGAAGCGGCCGTCGGTGATGAGGGCACATTCCTTGCCCAGGTGACGGCTCTTGATGTAAGAGGTTGGGTAGAGCATCTCCTGCATGCCAGGGCCACCCTTCGGACCCTCGTGGGTGATGACTACGCAGTCGCCTGAGTTAACCTTTCCGCCGAGGATGCCTTCGCATGCATCTTCCTGAGAATCAAAGCATACGGCTGGACCCTCAAAATGCCAGAGCACTGGGTCTACTCCGGCTGTCTTCACTACGCAACCATTCTGGGCGATGTTACCGAAGAGCACTGCCAGTCCGCCATCCTTGGTGTAGGCATGCTCGAGGTCGCGGATACAACCCTCGGCGCGGTCGGTGTCGAGACTCTCCCACTGAGCATCCTGGCTACCCATCTGGGTAGAGAACTTTCTGCCCGGTGCTGAATGGTAGATTCTGTCAGCCTCGGCATCAATCTCTGTGCCGGTAATGTCGTATTTCTTCATCTGCTCATCGAGTGTCTTGCCGTCAACACGCTTTACGGCGCCGTTGATCAGACCGCCCTTGTTCAGCTCGTTCAGGATACCGAGGATACCACCTGCGCGGTTGCACTCCTGTACACTGTATTTCTGGGTGTTAGGGCTCAACTTGCAGAGGCAAGGCACCTTGCGGCTCAATTGGTCGATGTCTTCCATCTTGAAGTCTGCGCCAGCTTCCTGAGCTACTGCCAGCAAGTGGAGCACGGTGTTGGTGCTTCCGCCCATGGCGATGTCCAGGGTCATGGCATTGAGGAATGCGTCGCGGGTAGCTATATTGCGTGGCAATACGCTCTCGTCGCCGTCCTCATAATATGCATAAGCGTTCTTAACTATCTGGCGTGCTGCATCTTTAAAAAGTTGGATGCGGTTTTTGTGGGTAGCAAGAATGGTTCCGTTGCCTGGTAAACTCAGACCGATGGCCTCGGTGAGTGAGTTCATTGAGTTGGCGGTAAACATACCTGAGCAGCTACCGCAACCTGGGCAGGCGCACTGCTCAATCTGCTTCATCTCCTCGTCAGAAACGCTTGTATCAGCACCCTTAATCATAGCTGTAATCAAGTCGGCGTTCTCACCCTTCCAGCGTCCGGCTTCCATAGGTCCACCTGAGCAGAACACGGTAGGAATGTTCAGTCGCATAGATGCCATGAGCATACCTGGGGTTACCTTGTCGCAGTTTGAGATGCAGATCATGGCATCGGCCTTGTGAGCATTGACCATGTATTCTACAGAGTCGGCAATGATGTCACGGCTTGGGAGGGAATAGAGCATTCCGTCGTGTCCCATTGCGATACCATCGTCAACGGCGATGGTATTGAATTCGGCTGCGTAGCACCCCATAGCTTCGATTTCCTTCTTGACGATCTGACCGATTTCATGAAGATGGGTATGACCTGGCACAAACTGAGTAAAGCTGTTCACGATAGCAATGATTGGTTTACCAAACTGCTCGTGCTTCATACCTGCAGCTACCCAGAGTGCTCGGGCACCTGCCATTCTTCTGCCTTCAGTGCAGACGCTACTTCTTAATGGATGTTTCATATCTTTTTTTCTTTTATTTCCTTGCTTAAAAGGGCTCTTTCGAGCCCATTTGTTATAATTTGCCTGCAAAGATACAGAGAATTTATGTAATAGCCAACTAATTTCGCATGAAATTTCACAAAACTTCGTTTTTTTGTTAGAAAAACAAATAAAATGCTTACAATTTATCACGGCAGATACTCATTTCTGCTGATTTTGTGCAAAAAACAAGAAAGAGCTTATTAACCACACTGAACTCTTATCTTATTAAGATTACCTGACGAAAAAGTATAAAGCGAGGCGGCCAGACATGTAAGAAAGGTAAGAAGAAAAAAAATCCTCCTAAACCGAAGTTTAGGAGGACCTGGTCACAAGACCAAATATCTGAAACTACTTATTTATTTATTCAGCTGCATTGTTATCATTGAATGTAGCAACACGGTTGAACTCAACCTGCTTGAAGAGCTTGTCAGTAGCACCCATACCCTTAGCCTGAAGACGATTTGCGCTAATCTTGTAAGTCTTAACGAGAATGTTCTTTACAGCATTGGCACGAGCCTCAGAAAGTTTCTGGTTAAGTTCCTTAGAACCCTCTGGAGATGCATAACCCTTAATTTCAACCTTAGCATTTGGATGATTCTTCATATACTGAGCAATCATCTCGATGTTTGGCATCTGGCTACGCTCTACTTTTGACTTACCTACAGTAAACAATACTGTTGGCTGCAAATTGGTAGCAGTAGCTGGCTTTACATACTTAGGAGCCTTCTGGCACTCATTGAGCGCATTCTGGAGATCCTTGATCTGCTTGTCCTTAGCTGCGAGTTCAGAATCCTTGCTATTCAAGTCGTTGCGGAGGTTGTTGATCTGACCATTCAAACCATCAATCTCGTTCTGGTCGCGTGGAGTTACGATAGTGAAGTTGTGAGAGTTGTTAGAACCCTTGAACTTGTAGTTAACACCCACCTTAACCTGGAAAGCAGACTTGTTAACATCAAACTGGCAACCATTGCAAGCACTCTTGTTGTCGTGAAGGAACCAATTCATAGATGGCTCTACATATACCTGCCAAGCCTTGTTTGCGCCAAGGTTGAATGCGAAGTCAACACCTGCGTTAGCTGTGAGGGCATTGAGGTTGCCATTATGAAGGTTGAAAGAGTGGTAACCGCCGATGCCTGCCAATGGGATGATTTCGAATTTACGTGGCTCACCCTTGTAACCCAAGAAGAGGTTTGTTGCATTGATAGTACCGATGAACTTACCGCTTGCACCACGAACCAAAGTCTTATGTGTAAAAGGCAGGTTGCGGTTACGAGCATAGAGGTCAGCCTCTACAGCAGCACCCCAAACTGGAGTAAACCACTTTCCGAGACGTACACCTACTGAAGGATTTACGTTCTTGAACCATGCATTGTGAGTAGTCTTTGTAGCAGCTCCTACGTTTACACCAAGATACCAATTGTCTAAGAACTTGCTCTCCTGTGTAGTCTGAGCAGATGCAGATACTGCCATTACGGCAGCAGCAAACATTAATACTAACTTTTTCATTTTCTCTCTAAAATTTGATTTTATATAAATTACTTAAAACTTCATTTTCAGGGTGCAAAATAATAAAAAAATTTATTAACTACCAAATTTTTGGCCATATTTTATGCTGTAAAACATAAAAAATGGAGAAAAAGAACATTTTAATATCCTATTTCTCCATTCTATTTTACTAAAAATAAATAATCTGAGCCATTATTGGTTCTATCCGTTTCTATCAGAAAACATCTTCTGAAGAAAGCTAAAGTTCGAAAACCTGAGCGCTTCTGCCTGCGATGGTTACCTGCTTGTTGCCCAAGCCAGAAACCGAGAGTTTCAGCGTGCGAGGCAAGGCATTCACCACTTTAAGCCAGGTTTTGCCCGATTTAGAATCCTTCACCACACTGGTGCCCACATATTTCTTCAGCGCATCCGGCAGACTGAGCACGGATGAGATGTAGAGGTCACCGGCATGCTGACCGAACATCTTCTGCATCTTGTAGCTCTCGCTCGCGCGTACATTATTATTATCAAAGTAAATCATGTCCGGCTGCCAGTTGCTGTATCCGTCCTTACACAAGAGAGGAGCATAGGATGTCATTTCTACCACATCGCCGTTGCGCTCCACATTGCAGAGGTGGATGCCCTCAGCCAGCGCATTGTCTACCGCATTGGCACCGCGAGATGCATATTCGCCCAGATAAACCTTAGGAGCCTTGCGGTCGTAATGATCGTAATAATCCTGATGGTTCAGGAACCAGCCCGGCTGCTCATAATAATGCTCGTCTACGGCATCAATCCAGCGCTTGTTTTCGCGAGCAATCTTCCAACCCTCAATATAATCGGAAGACGGGAAGTGGAACGGACCTACGGTACCCACCACCTCTATCTGAGGATACTTCTGCTTCACTGCCTTGCAGATCATCAGGTAGCGCTGCTCGAAATCGGTAGAGATGAGGTCTTCGTTGCCGATGCCTATCATCTTGAGGTTGAACGGAGCCGGATGACCCGCATCGGCTCTCATCTTAGCCCACTTAGAGGTGGCAGGGTCGCCATTCGCCCATTCAACCAGGTCTAGCACGTCCTGAATATACTGCGGCATCTCGCTCATCGGGATTCCGCCCTGCTGACCAGCCACTCCGCGCTCATCTGCCACAGAGTTCTGACAAGGAACACCTGCCGCCAATACAGGCAGCGGCTCGGCTCCCATATCCTCGCACCACTGGAAATACTCATAGAAACCCAGCTGGCGGGTCTGATGGTATCCCCAGATGTTGTAGGCTGGCTTGCGATCTTTCTGCGGCCCCACGCTCTCCTTCCAGTGGTAAATGTTCTTGAGCCCCTGACCGTGGAGCATGCAGCCGCCCGGGAAGCGCACGAAGCGAGGCTTCAGGTCGGCAATGGCTTCGGCAAGGTCTTTACGCAGTCCATGACCCTTGTAAGTATCTTGTGGCTTGAGACTTACCAAATCTACCGCCACTTTCTGCTCGCCCTTAGGCAAGATGGCGAACCGGATGTTCTTGCCCAGTTTGCCCTCCTTGGTGGTGGCTTCACTGGCGAGTTCGCCCTCATATTTATCGGTCACGATGAGCTGCGCCTTATATTCCTTCCAGTCTGCGCCCTGCACCTTGATCTTGGTCTGGCATACAGGCAATCCCTCCTGGTTTACGAGCGCCAGGGTGAGGTCTTTCTTCTTGGCATCAATGCAGCGGGCGTGCAGGCTCACCTCGTAAATGGCTGGCTGATGCTTACCCTCCTTGCCTTCAACGGCAGCTCCGCGACGTATGGCGATGCCGTCCCAACCTATATTATAAATAGGTGTAGCGCCCAGAACGGCATAATGGGCATTGTTCTGGCTCACCCCGTTTTCGGTGGCGATGCCTTCTTTCTCTACCCCCACCCATGCCGTGGTGGCATTCCACTGTTGGCGGTGGTCTTCCTTGTTATACTCAAAGTCGCCGTTCTGCAACATTTCTGCAGAGAGTCCTCCGTCGGCAGCGCGGCTGATGTCTTCGAAGAAGATACCCATCAGTTTGTTGGAGATGCGGTGGGATTTCTGTGGATTGATACTGAGGTTGGCAGGGATTTCCGAATCTTTCGGCAGGTCGATGTGGTTGTCCTTGGCATAAGCTGCGAGGTCGGCATCGGTCTTCGGCATCGGCTGGGCGTTGAGTTTTGCCTCTTCAGAGAGGGCGTGGAACCAGGAACGGATGTAGTTGAGATGCACGGCCGGCACCTCGAAATCGCAGCCCTGGAAGAGTTTTCCGCCTATGGTTGCGGTGTCGCGCTGCCAGAGTATCTCATCAGCTGAAGCCTCCAGCGTATCTTCCTTAAAGGTACGGAAATCGTTGCTTGCCTGTACGTATCGCTTGCCCTTGGATGTCTTGAGATAGATGTCGAAGTTGCCGTCATCCATCTGATAGGCAGCCACATCCTTCACGCCCTTTTCGCGGATGATGGGATAATCCTGCGGGCGCCAGGTGATGAGGTCTTCAGAATAGGCTACGGCAAACTGCGGTGCATGCTGGTTCACGCTCCAGAGTGCGCGCCATGTGCCGTCGTTGGCTTTTACCACGAAGGGGTTATACATCTTCTTTTCAGCTCCCCACGGACCGTAGTCGCTGGCGCAGAGCTGTCCTACATCCACCCAACGCTCATCGTCGGTGAAATAAGCCAGATGCAAGCCCTGGTTGGGTGCTGGCGAATAGATGAATATCTGGCAGATGGAGTCCTTGCCCTGTATGGTGTATGCAGGGGCATCCTTGTCTATTTGCATCTGCTGACTGCTGCCTGCCTGACTGGCACTGGCAGCTGCCACGAGCAGCGCTGATGTAAATATGTACTTTAGTTTTATCATGTTTCTATATTTTTAGATTAATATTGTTTGTTCATTTTACACTATTTCTCTCGGCTTGATAAAAAGGCAGAGTGCATCACTGCACCCTGCCCCACAAATTAGAGAGTTATAAAAAATCAAGTATGCAGTGACTTAAGCACTGCTTCTTTCTGAAATAATTATCTTCTTTCTAGCTGTAATATTCCTTCTTGCCGGCAGCCAGCGTATTCTTCATCAGCGAACAGATGGTCATCGGACCAACGCCTCCCGGAACAGGAGTGATGAAGGAGCACTTCTCTGCCACCTCGTCGAATTTCACATCACCGTTCAGGCGGAAACCACTTTTCTTCGTAGCATCAGGCACGCGGGTGGTACCCACATCAATGACTACGGCTCCCGGCTTCACCATATCGGCTGTCACGAAATCAGGACGGCCTATGGCTGCGATGATGATATCTGCCTCCTGACACTCTTTCTTCAAATTCTTGGAATGGGAGTGGCATACGGTGACGGTAGCATCGCCATACAGCTTCTGCATCATCAGCTGAGCCATTGGCTTGCCTACGATGTTGCTTCTGCCCAGAATGACGCATTTCTTGCCACTGGTCTCAATATTGTAATGCTGCAGCAGGGTGAGGATACCGAGCGGAGTGGCAGAGATGAAACAAGGCATGCCGAGCGACATTCTGCCCACGTTTACCGGGTGGAATCCGTCTACATCCTTACGGTAATCTATTGCCATGGTCACCTTCTGCTCATCGATGTGCTTAGGCAGAGGAAGCTGAACGATGAATCCGTCAACATCATCATCCTGGTTCAGCTTGTCTACACACCGCAGGAGCTCTTCTTCGGTAACATCCTCCTCATAACGGATGAGGGTCGACTTGAATCCACATTTCTCGCAGGCCAGCACCTTGTTCTTCACATAGGTTTCGCTGCCTCCGTCGTGCCCTACGAGCACGGCTACCAGGTGTGGCTGCTTGCCACCGGCGGCTACAATCTGTGCCACCTCCTGGGCTATCTGTTCCTTGATGGCGGCTGCCGTCGCCTTTCCGTCGATTAACGTCATTTTTCCTTTAGTTTATAATTTATAATTTATAGTTTATAGGTCATTCTTGCTTTATGGGCATTCTTGCCTATCGCAAGTTTGCTATACGGCAAAGCCGCTATAAACTATTAACTATCAACTGATTTACATTCCCGGCATCTTAGGCATGCCTGGCATACCCTTCATGCGGCTCATCATCTGCGCCATTTTGTTGCCGGTCATCATCTGCATCATCTTTCGGGTCTGGTCAAACTGCTTGATGAGTTTGTTCACCTCCTGGATGTTGGTGCCCGAACCCTTAGCGATGCGCTGGCGGCGTGATGTGTTGAGGATGGCTGGATTGGTGCGCTCCTTAGGAGTCATACTCTGGATAATGGCCTCTACGCCCTTGAATGCATCCTCTGGGATATCTACGTCGCGGATGGCCTTGCCCACGCCCGGAATCATCGCTGCCAGATCCTTGATGTTACCCATCTTCTTAATCTGCTGGATCTGGTTGTAGAAATCGTTGAAGTCGAACTGGTTCTTTCTGATCTTCTTCTCCAGTTTCTTGGCCTCTTCCAGGTCGAACTGCTCCTGTGCGCGCTCTACGAGGGATACCACGTCACCCATGCCGAGGATTCGGTCTGCCATACGAGCTGGGTGGAACACGTCAATGGCGTCCATCTTCTCGCCGGTACCTATAAACTTGATTGGCTTGGTTACCACGGTACGGATACTGAGGGCAGCACCACCGCGGGTATCACCATCGAGCTTGGTGAGAACAACGCCGTTGAAGTCGAGGCGGTCGTTGAATTCCTTGGCTGTGTTTACGGCATCCTGACCGGTCATGGAGTCAACCACGAAGAGGGTTTCGTCTGGACGGAGATGATTCTTGAGATTGCTGATCTCGTTCATCATCTGCTCATCAATGGCGAGACGTCCGGCTGTATCGACGATTACCACATCGTTGCCGTTAGTCTTAGCCTGCTGGATAGCATGGTCGGCGATACTGAGCACATCCTTGTTCTCAGGCTCGCTGTATACCGGAACACCCACCTGCTCACCCACTACATGGAGCTGCTGGATAGCTGCCGGACGGTAAACGTCGCAGGCCACGAGCAATGGCTTCTTGCCTTTCTTGGTCTTGAGCATGTTGGCAAGCTTGCCACTGAAGGTAGTCTTACCCGAACCCTGCAGACCGCTCATGAGGATGACGGCCGGATGACTTTCGAGCTTCAATGGGGCTTCTTCGCCGCCCATGAGTTCTTCCAGTTCATCGTGCACCAACTTGATCATCAACTGTCCCGGCTTTACGGCAGTAAGTACATTCATGCCGAGTGCTTTCTCCTTCACCTTGTTGGTGAATTCCTTAGCCACTTTATAGTTTACGTCGGCGTCGAGGAGTGCACGGCGCACATCCTTCATGGTTTCCGCCACGTTGATTTCTGTAATTTTTCCCTCGCCCTTCAAGATTTTGAACGAGCGTTCCAGTCTATCACTTAAATTTTCAAACATTTTTCTTTCTTTATATTTTTGGCTACAAAGATACGACTTTTTTTCGAGAAAGCCAACTTGTTTATGTTTTTTTTTATCCCGTCGGCTAAAATAGATGTCGCTCTGCCTTTCCCGAGTTCATTTCTTCAGTTTACTCTTGTGCTTATTTTTCAGGATTCTCCTTCTTTTTCGATTTTGATTCAGCATCAGAAGTTGCTTTTTTCTCTTCTGTAGCCATTTCAGAAGGAGGATCTTTCTTAAAAGCCGAGACATCATACGGATTAGTCAATTCATACTTTTTCCCCGTTGCTTTTTCATAAGCAGCTACCACAGGATCCTTATGTTCCATTTTTTCAAATACCTTTTTAGCCTGTTGCAGATGCTTCTTATCACGTTTACCCTGTTTATCCATCCAGCCGAAAGCATCAAACCCGATGCCAGCAGATGAAGTTGGCATAGAGTTTATCCTCTCCTGAATATCCTCTTCCATGTTTTTGATGCCTTCCTGATTCTTGCCCCAAACTGTCACTTCGCCTAACTGTTTGGCATCCGGCAAGAGAAACTGAGTATCCGGCAGTTCCTTGTACCGGATAGTTGCCTTCATAAAACCAGGTTTCGATACGGTTGCTGAATCAAACTGATAGCGCATCGTCCAATAGCCCCGATAATCTGTTCTTGCCCAATGATTGTTATTGGTATGAATAAGTGCTTCACGAATAGGCACATGATTTTCTGCCGATGCGATGACACACGTTTTCTGCGCATAGGCTACCTGCCCTAACATGGCAAGCAATACTGTTAAAATCAATATGATACGCTTCATGCTTTTTCTCTGATTTATATCTTTTCTTTGTACCAGACAAATTACTTCTTCTTAATATGAATCTGATACAAAAGTAATGATTAAATCTGATACTTCATTAAATTCCCCAAGAAGTTTAAGTTCATTTAAAGAGTAATGTAAAAAAATTAAGCGTCTATAACAGTTGGTCTATTTATATAGTCATTCAAAGGAAAGATATGGTGTTTTCAACACTAAGAAATATTTTTATAAGTAAAAGCATATAGCCTTTAGAGTTCTTGCATATAGTCTTTTTAGTCAAAACACATAGTTTCCCAAGTCAAAACACATAGCTTCCCAAGTCAAAACACATAGCTTCCCAGATATTACCACTAGGCTCAGCAGCTCTGCCGAGCCTAGTCAGCAGGTCTGCCGACTGCAGTCAGCACATCTGCCGAGCCTAGTGACAAATCCCAGTAAAAGCAATTCCGTTACTGCAGAAATAATTCACTTAATTCTATTGAGTTCATTTCATTATTCTACTATTCCACGTTGCTCGATTCTCTTAGCCTCTTCAAGAAGCTTGATGGCATCTACATACTGAGCGATGCCCTGAGCCACCTCCTTGGCAGCCTTCATTGCCAGGACTACAGTCTGCGGACGGTGTACCACATCACCTCCGGCAAACACACCGCGACGGGTGGTCATACCGAACGGACGTTCAACAACTTTTACATATCCCTTCTCATCCACCTCGATTCCGGCAGTGGTAGAAACGATACGGTTGGCAGGTCTTGAACCGATGGCGAGATAGATTCTGTCGAATTTTTCTACCCTTTCACCCTCAGGAGTGTTCAGCACACAGCTTCCCAGACGGCCGTTTTTGCCCTTCAGAAAGGCCTCGACGGTAGTTTTCCACTCAAATTTCACGCCTTCCTTCACCGCATCTTCATATTCGCTCTGGATGGCAGGCATCTCTTCCTGGGTCTTACGGTACAGCACGGTTACATCGGCACCCAGACGGATAGCAGTACGGGCAGCATCCATGGCCACGTTTCCGCCGCCAATGACACCCACCTTCTCGCCGTCGCGCAGCGGAACCATGTCGCGGGTCAAAGCGCCTTCGTTATAGGCATTTACGTTATGCAGAAAGTATGTACTCTGGCTCACACCGTGGAGCTTTGAGCCCGGTGTAGAATCCATGTTCTGAGGCACGCTGGTACCTGTGCCCATAAAGATGGCGTCGTAGCCTGCACGGAACAGACTGTCGATGGTTACATTATTCTCGCCCACCATGCAGTTGGTGATAAACTGCACGCCGAGGGCAGCAATCTTAGCCACCTCATCGCGTACTACCGACTTAGGCAAGCGATACTCAGGAATACCGTACATCAACACGCCTCCCGGCTCAGCCTGGCCCTCGAAAATGGTGACGTTGAACCCCTGACGCGCCAGATCGCCGGCTACGGTCAAACCCGCTGGACCCGAACCGATGACTGCCACGCGGCCACGTGTTTTCTGTGGCAACATCTCGCGCGAAAGGTTCATCTTGGTATCAAAATCGGCAATAAACTGCTCCAGTTTGCCGATCTGTACCGGTTTTCCCTTCTTTCCGAGCACGCAGTTGCCCTGACACTGTTTCTCATGAGGGCATACACGGCCACAGATGGCCGGCAGGTTGCTCTTGGCATTGATGATGCTCATCGCCGCACCCATGTTACCCATAGAGAGTTCGTGTACGAAATCAGGAATGTCGTTACCAATCGGGCATCCCTTCTTGCACTGCGGAATCTTGCAGTGGAGGCAGCGTTTAGCCTCCTCAATGGCCTCGCGGGTAGAAAAACCCTCGTTCACTACCTGGAAGGCAGCAGCATCCACCTGCTGTTCTGTTGTATCAGCCTGCTTAGCATCATCATTCTGCTTAGCTGCTGTTTCTGTTGTATTCTGCTCAGGGGCCTGCGCCTCTGCAGCATTCTTCATATTCTTTGTTTCTTTCTGTTCGCTCATAATAGAACTGCTCTCCTTTTTACTGATTCTACAATCTGTTTTATTGATTCTACAATCTTTTTTACTGATTCTACAATCTATCCTTTGATTTGTGGGTGCAAAGGTACAAATAATATTTCAGAAATCGCCCCTATCTCCTTACATATTTTCATTTTGCCCCTTTTTTTCCTTATTATCCACCTGCTGGCGCCTTACCGGGGACGCACACCTGCCTATATCACTAATCATTAATCACTAATCACTAATCGGGGTGGTCATTAAGGTCATTGGTCATTAAGGTCATTAAGCTTTTCCGCTTCCGGCAACACATAAAAAAAGACCCTACATTCACATGCAAGGCCTTTAAACAACTTAAAAGGTTCTGCATTCACATGCAAAACACCAACAACTGGAGGGGGAAATAATATAAGGGCTCCCCCCTCAAATCAACATTTTATTTTTCTTTAATCTCAATATCTTCCTTCACATGATTACGTATCTTGGTGAGGAAGAGTTTCATACGCTTCGCATCCTTGTGGTCAATGATGTCGATGAGCTCAGCAAGCTCCTCTCTGATCTGTGCCACCTGACCCGATGTGTATGGGTTGAAGAGGATTTCCTGCAGCAGGTAATCATCTTCGTTGAGCACGCCCTTGGCTATCTGCATGTGGCGCTTGAAGGTGGTGCCCGGAGCATCCTGGTGCTTCATCACTGCTGCAAAGGCAAAGGTGCTCACGAAAGGAATACTCAGCGAGTAGGCCACCGTCTGGTCGTGCTCATCAAATGTATACTCATGCAGACTCAACCCCAACTTCTGGTAGAGGTCCTTGAAGAATATCTTGCCCATGTAGTCACCCTCCTTGATGATGACTGCATTCTCCTCTGAAAGCTGGTTCAGATTGGCAAAGGTCGGGCCGAACATAGGGTGCGTGCTCACGAAGCGGAAACCGCTCTTCTCGTAAAACTCCTGCAGTCCGGTCTTTACCGAAGCTATGTCGCTGATAATGCAGTCGTGAGAGAGATGTGGCAACACCTCTTCGAAGGCTGGCAGCGTATATTTCACCGTCACCGCATTGATAACCAGTTCAGGACGGAACATCTCAATCTCTTCCATCTTGGTGAAGCGGTAACAGTTGTAGGTGAAGCGCAGTCGCTTGGCATCCTTCTCGTAAACCGCCACCTCGTGGTCGAAACTGAGCAGGTCGATGAAGAAACTTCCCATCTTACCTGCTCCCATAATCAATATTCTCATTTATTCACTCTTCACTTAATTTACTTCTGGTTCAGGATTTCCAACTGCTGGCGAACACTCTCCTCATGGATGTGCTCGAAAATCTGAGCGGCAAACTCAGGGCTCATGCCGCAGAGGGCTGCCTGAGCTCCACGCTTGTCGAGAATCTCGTTGTAACGGCTGGTCTGAACGATGGTCATGTTGTGCTCCTTCTTGTAAGTACCAATCTCGCGGCAAACGCGCATACGCTTAGCCAGGAGATCCATCAGCTGGTTGTCGCACTCGTCAATCTGACCGCGCAGCTGGTGCAGACCCTCTGTAGAATAATGCTCATCGCGCACTACGAGGAGGCTGAGGATGTAATCCAGCACCTCTGGGGTAACCTGCTGCTTGGCATCGCTCCATGCATCGTCTGGGCTGCAGTGGCTCTCAACGATGAGGCCGTCGAAACCTAAGTCCATTGCCTGCTGGCAGAGAGGGGCGATGAGGTCGCGTCGGCCGCCAATGTGGCTAGGGTCGCAGATGATTGGCAACTGTGGTATGCGGCGGTGCAACTCGATAGGAATCTGCCACATAGGAAGGTTGCGGTAAATCTTCTTATCGAAGCTGGAGAATCCGCGGTGGATGGCACCGAGTTTCTTGATGCCTGCCTGGTTGATGCGCTGCAGGGCACCGATCCAAAGCTCGAGGTCTGGGTTTACCGGGTTCTTAACGAGCACAGGCACGTCTACGCCCTGAAGACTGTCGGCAAGTGCCTGCATGGCGAATGGGTTGGCAGATGTACGTGCGCCTACCCACAGAATGTCGATTCCATATTTCAGTGCGAGCTCTACATGCTCTGGGGTAGCCACCTCAGTAGCTGTCAGCATGCCTGTTTCTTCCTTCACCTGCTTCATCCAAGGCAAGGCTGTTTCACCGTTACCCTCGAAGCCTCCCGGTTTGGTGCGTGGCTTCCACACACCTGCGCGGAACATGTGGCAACCTTTGGCAGCCAACTGCTTAGCGGTAGTCATAACCTGCTCTTCTGTCTCTGCCGAGCAAGGGCCGGCAATGACGCAAGGGCGTTCCTGATCACTAGGAAAATTCAATGGTTCTAATTCTAATTCCATAGTCGTATATTTTTAATTTTTTACTTTTTTATCTTTAAGATTAAAGCCCGGGGGGACCAGCGATGGAATCGCTGGGGACGGGGGCGGAAAGGAGTTAAGGCTCTTTTTACCTTTCAAAGGGGTTAAGGCTCTTTTTACCTTTTTACCCTTTTACCTTTCAAAGGCTTTTTATTTTTCAAAAACCTTCTTGATTCTTTCCAGGGCCTCTTTCATCTTCTCATCCTTGGCACAGAGGCTGATACGGATGTAACGCTTGCCGTTGGTTCCGAAGATGAAGCCAGGGGTGAGGAAGACGCGAGCCTCATGCAGAATCTTCTCTGTCAGGTCTTCTACATCAGCATATTTCTCAGGTATCTTGCCCCAAAGGAACATGCCTACCTGGTTAGGGTCAAACTGGCAGTCGAGCACCTTCATGATCTCCTCAGCAATGTCGCGGCGGCGGCGGTAGTTCTGGATGTTGTTCTCGCGGTGCCATTCATCCGTGTTGTTAAGCATCGCTTCGGCAGCTGCCAGCTGAATGCCTCGGAAGCTTCCGTTGTCGATGTTGCTCTTCACCTTCAGAATCCATGAGATAAAAGTCTTGTTGCTCGAAATCATCGCCACACGCCAGCCTGGCATGTTGTGGCTCTTGCTCAAGGAATTGAACTCGATGCAGCAGTCCTTAGCTCCCGGCACCTGCATGATGCTCATAGGGTGCTCGTTGAGGATGAGCGAATATGGGTTGTCGTTCACCACCACGATGTTGTGCTTCTGGGCGAATGCCACCAGCTTTTCGTAGGTTTCGCGCTTTGCCACACCGCCTGTCGGCATGTTAGGATAGTTGGTCCACATCAGTTTTACGTGGCTCAGGTCCATCTTCTCCAGGGCGTCGAAATCGGGCTGCCATCCGTTATCCTCTCTCAGATCGTAGTAGGTAATCTTGGTACCCAGAATCTTGTTGATGGCGGTGTAGGTAGGATATCCCGGGTTCGGGATAAGCACCTCATCGCCAGGGTTGCAGAAGGCGAGCGTTACGTGCAGAATGCCTTCCTTGCTACCTATGAGGGGCTGGATTTCTGTAGCCCAGTCGAGGTCTACATCGTACCAGCGCTTATAGAAACCAGCCATTGCTTTGCGCAACTCTGGTATGCCCACCGTAGGCTGATATCCGTGTGCGTTGGGATTGTTGGCTACCTCGCAGAGCTTGTCAATGGTCTGCTTAGAAGGCGGCATGTCTGGACTTCCGATGGCCAGACTGATAATGTCTTTGCCCTCGGCATTAAGCTTAGCCACTTCCTTCAGCTTTCGGCTGAAGTAGTATTCCTGTATTTCCGTTACTCTATTGGCTGGTTGTATCATAATTTTCAATGAATAATTTATAATTAATAATGTATAAATGGGCTTTCACCCTCCGAACTGGCGAATTCTTCACTCTTCGTTCTTCACTCTTCACTTAATTTACTCCTTCTCCTCATATTCGCCCAACACCTTTATCTTCTTCACGAGCGGCGTAATGGCGTCGATGCTCTGGCGGTATCGGGTCAGGTTGTCGAAGGTGAGGTCTACGTAGAAGAGGTACTCCCACTCATGTCCGATGTTTGGCAGCGACTGGATCTTGGTGAGATTGATGTCGTAGAAACTCAGGATGGTGAGCACCTTGGAGAGCGATCCCTTATCGTGAGCCAGACTGAAGACGATGCTCGCCTTGTTGGCCTTTTCGATGGGACGGAGCAGGGCTGCCTTCTGCGGATTGCAGACCACGAGAAACCGGGTGTAGTTATGCGGATTGTCGTGGATGTCTTCCCGCAGCACCTTCATGCCGTACATGTGGGCGGCGTAAGAAGAGCAGATGGCTGCCCATCCCCTTACCTTGTGCTGGGCAATGTAGGCTGCCGAGCCTGCGGTATCTTCTGCCTCCACCGCCTTGAGGTCGGGATGATTGGCTAGGAACTTGCCGCACTGCATGAGGGCTACCGGATGGGAGTGAACCTCCTGCAGGGTGCTCCAGTCGTCTTCTGGCAGACAGCAGATGCTGTGCTCTATATGGAGCTTGTGTTCGCCTACCACGGTGGTTCCGCTCTGCCGGAGCAGTTCGTAATTGTGGAGCAGGCTGCCCGCAATGGTGTTTTCTATGGCGCAGATGCCTACTACAGTAGGGTCGCGCTTGATGTTTTCGAACACCTCTTCGAAGGTAGCACAACAGATGATTTCAATCTGTTCGCCCTCGAAATACTGGTGGGCGGTAATGTCGTGGAAAGATCCCAGCTCTCCTTGAATTGCTATTCTCTTCATGTTTCTTTTATCTTGTCTAATGTTACGAAAAACGGTCCTACTCTATAAGAGCGGGACCGTTTCGATGATTTCAAGAATCTAATATCCTAAGTTGAAATTTACACGCAACTTCCCGCTTTACAATTATTTGCAAAGTAAAAGTAATAGCTAAAAAAGAATGCGTTAAACTTCTTCATTGTCTTTACATTTTATATGTTACTCACTTTTGTTCTTTCCGAGCCCGTTTCTCCTTTATTATATAAGGAGCTTATCTGTGCTCAGATTTTCCCGAGTTCTTTCCTACACCTCTTTATTATATAAGGAGCAGGCAGTGCTCAGATTTCGAGTTTCGACTTGCTAAAATCTCAACTCGACTGCAAAAGTAACATTTTTCTTTGATATTGCCAAACAATTTGATATATTTTTCTTCATTTTCCTTATATTTTATGCCAAAAAACATATTTTCGCCCGATTTTTATCATCATAATACGGAAAAATGCAGAAAAATGTACTCAAAAGCTAGGCGCTAGGGAGAGACGCAACACCGGAATCCGTGAGGCAAGCCCCTTCCTTTATCTGCAATGTTCTCTGCCTTCAGCCTTGAATTCTCCTGTCAGCTCCCCTACTTTCTCCGGGTTCAGCTCCAGGTAGCGCTTCATGTCCTTTCCGGCACCATCCTTGTCACCCATCTGCATCAGCAGATTGCCGCGCTTCAGGAGGTTCTCGCTCAGAGAGGCTTTTACAGACGAGTGTTCCGCAGAATCCTTCTGTTCTGCCAATTCTTTCTCCTGCTCTACAATCTGCTGCGTCAGTGTAGCAAGCAACAGAACAGGGTTTATCTGGTTCAAATCCATAACCTTATATTTTTACGAAAAGTTATTCTGTTGTATATCACGGAGTTAACCCACTTGACACCCTAAAATAGGGTGTCAAGGTATGAGCCACTCCTTATTATAATAAGGTGTCATTTACTTGATGGCCCCGATAATCTCAGTCACACTCTTGCATCCGTGAGCATCAAGCCACTCGTTGATTCCATCCTTCACCTTCTTCGTAACCGCAGGATCAATGAAGTTGGCTGTACCAATCTCAATGGCCGTAGCACCGCACATCAGGAACTCAATGGCATCCTTGGCAGAAGAAATGCCGCCCAGACCAACAACCGGAATGTTTACGGCATGAGCCACATCCCAAACCATGCGCAGGGCAACAGGCTTAACGCAAGGACCACTCAAACCACCCGTGCGGATGCTCAAGAGAGGCTGGCGCTTCTCAATGTCCACCGCCATACCCATCAGCGTGTTGATGAGCGAAACAGAATCGGCACCCTCAGCCTCCACGGCACGGGCGATGTCGGCAATGCTGGTAACATTAGGCGAAAGCTTCACGATGAGGGTCTTCTTATAAACCTTTCTCACCGCCTTCACCACGCTGGCTGCACCCTCGCAGGTTACACCGAAGGCCATGCCGCCATCCTTCACGTTAGGACAGGAGATGTTCAGCTCTATGGCCGGAATCTTATCCAGCTCGTTGATGCGCGCCGCACACTCAGCATAACTCTCAGGCGAATGTCCGCTCACGTTGACAATCATATTGGTATCAATGTCCTTGATCTGAGGATAAATGTGAGAGCAGAAATACTCCACACCCTTGTTCTGCAAACCTACGCAGTTGAGCATGCCCTGAGGCGTTTCAGCCATACGCGGATAGTCGTTTCCCTCGCGCGGTTCCAGGGTAGTGCCCTTCACGATAATACCGCCAATCTCCTCCAGAGGAACGAAATCGGCAAATTCCAATCCGTAGCCGAAAGTACCCGATGCAGTCATCACAGGGTTCTTCAACTCCAAATCCTTTATCTTTACACTTAAATCAGCCATAATCTTCTGTTTTACTTAAAAATGTTTTTACAAACAAAGACAAGAGAATTCTTCACTCTTCGTTCTTCACTTTTCACTTAAATTTCCCAAGTAAGTTTCTTGATGTTGATGACAGGTCCATCCTTGCAGACGCACTGGTTACCCTCGGTAGTTTTCTCTACGCAGCAGAGGCAGGCGCCCACACCGCACGCCATCTTGTTCTCGAGAGAAACCTCACACTCCACGCCAGCCTTCTTGGCAAAGCGAGCCACACTCACCATCATCGGCTTAGGTCCGCAGGTAGAAATCATATCAAACTTCTCGTTCTCCAGAACAGAGTGGTTGGTAACGAAACCTACCTCGCCAGCCGAGCCATCCTCGGTAGTGATGCATACCTTTCCGATCTTGGCAAACTCATCCAGTTCGAGCAGATCCGTAGCCTTGCGTGCACCCAGAAGGAAAGTAACATCAGCCCCGAAATCCTTGATGAGTTTTCCGAAATAGAGGAGCGGAGCCACACCTACGCCGCCACCTACGAGCAGATATTTCTGGCTCTTCTCGGTAGGCATGGTGAAGCCGTTGCCGAGAGGCAGCATACAGTTGAGCACATCGCCCTCCTTGAGCTGTCCGAGCTGACGGGTACCGTCGCCCACCATTGCTACGAGCAACCAGAGCTGATTATTTTCACGATCCACGAAATTGATGGAGATAGGACGGCGAAGCATGGTAGTAGGCGAATGGTCTACCCTTACTTCTACGAATTGGCCAGGCAAGATTTCAGGCAAAGGTTTCTCATCGGTAAGCTTAATCAAAACATGCTTATCGCTAAGCGCCTCTACAGAAACCACCTTGAGGTCGAGAACATATTTTTTCATCTTATTGCTAATTTTTAATATGCTTATTATATAATGTACGTATATTATAAAATAGGTACGCGTAGCTTCCAGTTACGCCCACCTACGTTTCTACGATGCAAAGGTACATCAAAAATCCGAATTTACGAAAAGAAAAGAGATATTTTTTCTTTATCGCCGCTCCTATGTGTTTGTTTTAGGGTTCTCCAATCCCTACTTTATTTCTTAGGAACGAAGGTTTCCCAGGTCTGATCATCGTAGAAAATACGGATTTCGGTAATCTTTCTTTGCGGTTTGTCTACATATTTTACTGCCGCTTGGGCGATATTTTTAGGTGTACGATTTACACCCTGCATTTGAGACTGGTCAAAGAGCGAGGGAGAAGTAGGGGAAGCTGTGACTCCTTCGGCTCCAAAATCGAGCATAGGCTCGGCAGAGGCGGCTCCAGAAGGCTGACTGCCCTGCTTCATCCCCTCAGCACCACCGGCTATTCCATCCGTAATGTCCTGATACATGTCTGCAGTACCCTCTTCGCTGCCACCCTGGGAAGCCTGGTTCTGATACATAGGAGGAGTACCGTAGAGTACCCAATAAACGTTTACCTGAGGAAAACTCTTATGGATGCCATCCACAATGCTAAGCGATGGATTGGTCTTCCCGTTGAAAATATTGCTCAGCGTAGCGGTTGAGATTCCGATCATCTGAGCGAAGTTTTGCTGAGTGAGGTGCTGGTCCTCCATCAGCTGTCTGATTCTATCTTTCATGCTCTAAAAATTTTAGCGTTCATTTTTCTACTGATACGATGTTTTATTTCCGAACAAGCCACTTTTGGGCCCTTTTCGGGTTGATTTTACAAAGATAAAGCAAAAATTTAGAATAACCAAACATTTCTGAATAAATTTAGATTTTTAAACTTTATGTTTCTATTTATAAATTTGAATTCTACTCACTCCTGTGTTCGGTTTTTAGGTTTAGTTTTATAAATATAAACCTATCAATCAAAATATATTACGAACCTTTTCTTTATAAATTTAGGCTAAATCACTGGTTATTCATACCATAAACTACCTAAATAAAGGCATATAGAGCGATTTATGCAATATTTCCCCCACACCTATGTAAAAGTCTATGGTTTATAAAACAACTAAAACACATAACAAACTGAGTTTCCGCTACTTACAAACTCAAAATATAGCATGAATATTTATTCATTCATAACCATAAACACCCTGTTTTATCTTTATTTTTATAAATATAAAACATAAATTCATGTATTTAGTTTTCTTGCATTTATATTTATAAAACAAAAATCACCCATTCTGATTTATGAATTTAAAAACATAAACTTAGGAAATATAAACCTTAATAAATGCAAACGACCGATTTCAGACAACAGGAAATGGCTAATTTTTCCATTTCTAGCGTATTCCAGCCCATCGGCAAGGAAACGGGCAAATTCGCGAGTAATGAAGAGGGTTAATTTATGTAAGTTACTGATAACCAATAAAGTTAAGTCTATTTTCAGGCGAAACCGGAAAATGGGCATCTAGCTCGAAAAATCGCTTAAATCCCCCATTTTTGCCCCAAAATCGCCCAAAATGAGCCCAGGTAAGCGCCCCAAAAAGAGCCGAAAATCACCTATTTGGGGCAAATTTATAATGCTAAACGCTAGTTGGCTGCTTTCTGGAAACAGGCAGCAAAGAAGGGCGAAAACGGAAACGAGCTCCTGCCGAGAGAAAACTCTCAGCAGGAGCTCGCCTACTCTCCCCCACCTCGCTCTTCAGCATCAGTGAAGGATAAAAAAGATGAGTTCTTTCATCAGTTCACCCACCGGAGTGGATGGATTATCCAGTCCCTTTATCTTCGCATCCACCTCCTTAAACTTCTCAATAATCGCCATCACTTTCACGCCCGTATAGTTCCTCATTCCTGTAATATATTCGCGCGCCGCCCAAGCTCCGCGCAAATCCAGGAATTTTGCGAGCTCATTTTCGTTCTGCCTGTTGGGTGCATAATAAGCAATCATCAGGTTTTGGAAATAAGTAAAGAGCATCGGGAGAAGCGTGAAGAGAGAACCGCTCTTCGGATTGCTGTCAAAATAATTTATTATCTGATTTGCCTTGAACACATCGCGGCTGACGATGGCACTTCTCAGCTCAAAGGCATTGAAGTCTTTGCTCACCCCTATTTCTCGCTCCACAATCTCCGGAGTAACACGCCGGTCGTTCTCAGGAAGAGAAATGAGCAGTTTGTCGAGCTCGGAAGTGAGTCGGTGCAAATCTGCTCCCACATGATCTGCCACCATCTGGGTAGCCTTGGGTTCAATGGTTGCCTTACGGGTCTTGAGATATGTCTCGATGAAGCCCGGCAGATTTCGGTCGTAGAGTTTCTTGCTCTCAAAAAACACACCCACTTTGGCAGCGAGGGCAGAAAACTTTTTACGGCTGTCGAGCTTGCCGTTTTTATAACAGAAAACAAGGATGGTTGTTTTTACCGGATTTTCGAGGTACTTCTCGAGCGCTTCCAAATTCCGCAAATTCTGAGCCTCTTTCACAACCACCACTCTATACTCCGCCATCATCGGGTAGCCCTTGCACAAATCTGCCACCTGCGCACCCGTAACATCTGCTCCGAAAACCACCGTCTGGTTGAAGTCACGCTCCTCGGGCTGGAGCACATTTTCAGAAATGTAGTCGCAGATCTTATCTATATAAAAAGGTTCCTCGCCCATCAGAACATAGACGGGAGAATACTTCCGAGCCTTCAAATCTTTCATGATTGACTCGTAACTTATTGCACTTTTCTTTTCTACCATTGGATTATTTTTTGTAACTTTGCACCCAGCAAACTCCGGGGGTGCGGACAAGCATTTGCTCCACCTCCAGGTTCGCAGTTTTCTGAGGTGCAGTTTTCAGCTGCACTTCGACTGCAAAGTTACAAAAAATAAATTGAACTGCCTATATAAAAGAGGTAGTTTTTGAAAATGAGGTATGGTTAAAAGAAGAAAAGAAACCATATCGAAAACAGAAAAGAAAGAAATATAACCCTATATAATAAGGTACAGAAAAAATGATTCGCTTAAATTTGCCATCTTTCGACATCAAGGTTTCGGGCTCAAAACAGCATCCCCAGATACTGGATGTGCTGCGCCGGAAGTTCATCACGCTCACTCCCGAAGAGTGGGTGCGCCAGCATTTCGTTCATTTTCTCATCGAGCACAAGGGGTATCCTGCCTCGCTGCTCGCCAACGAAATCCAGCTGAAATGTGGCGACAAGGTGCTGCGCGCCGACAGTGTGCTCTACTCCCGTGAGCTGCAGCCCCGCATGATTATCGAGTACAAAGCACCCCACATCCCCATCACACAGAAAGTATTCGACCAGATTTCGGTCTACAATCTTCTGCTCCATGTAGACTTTCTGGTGGTGAGCAATGGGCTGGAGCATTACATCTGCAAGATGGATTATGAAAGTAAAAAATATGTATTTTTAGAGACTATTCCCGATTATTCCGATTTATTGACATTATGAGAGCATCGGGGCCAGTCCGGAAGTTTTTAAACAGAGTTTCCCCCAGCCTTCAAAATTTGCGAATTTCCGCCCAACCGGCCATCCGTTTTAGAATTCGCGAATTTTGGAGGCCTTTTTCTCTCCCTTTTTGAGCACTCCTTTTCTCTCCCATCCTCTTTCTCGCGTTATTTTTTAATAAAAAACCCATTTTCATTTTGTATTCTCCTCCTTTTATACTATCTTTGCATCTAATATATATATTAAGGTATAGACTGCCTAAAAGAACAGAAAGAAATGGAGAATAAAAAGATAAAAATAGCCGTAGCCGGAACAGGATATGTAGGCCTGAGCATCGCTACCCTGCTGAGCCAGCATCATGAGGTGGTGGCAGTAGACGTGATTCCCGAAAAGGTGGAGCTCATCAACTCACGCCGCTCGCCTATCCAGGACGAATACATAGAGAAATATCTGGCAGAAAAGGAACTCAACCTCAAAGCCACAACCGATGGAGAAGAAGCCTATAAGGATGCCGATTTCGTAGTGATTGCCACACCAACCAACTATGATCCGGTGAAAAACTACTTCGACACCTCGCACGTAGAAGAAGTCATCCGCCTGGTGATGCAGGTGAATCCCGATGCCATCATGGTCATCAAGAGCACCATCCCGGTAGGCTACACCGAAAGCATCCGCCAGAAGACGGGCAGCAAGAACATCATCTTCGCGCCCGAATTCCTGCGCGAGAGCAAGGCACTCTACGACAACCTCTACCCGAGCCGCATCATCGTGGGCAGACCGAACGGTGACGAGCGACTGGACCAGGCAGCCCGCACCTTTGCAGAACTGCTGAAAGAGGGAGCCATCAAGCAAGACATAGAAACCCTGTTCATGGGACTTACCGAGGCAGAAGCGGTGAAACTCTTCGCCAACACCTACCTCGCCCTGCGCGTGAGCTACTTCAACGAGTTGGATACCTACGCCGAAATGAAGGGCCTCGACACCAAGGCGATTATCGACGGAGTGGGTCTGGACCCTCGCATCGGCACCTTCTACAACAATCCTTCCTTCGGATACGGCGGCTACTGTCTGCCGAAAGATACTAAGCAGCTGCTCGCCAACTATGCCGATGTGCCTGAGAACCTGATTCAGGCGATTGTGGAGAGCAACCGCACCCGCAAGGATTTCATCGCCGACCGCGTGCTGAACATGGCTGGCTACTACGATTATGCCAACCAGAACAACTTCAGCGAGGAGGAAGAGAAGCCTTGCACCATCGGCGTATACCGGCTCACGATGAAGAGCAACAGCGACAACTTCCGCCAGAGCAGCATACAGGGTGTGATGAAGCGCATCAAGGCAAAGGGCGCGCAGGTTATCATCTACGAACCTACGCTGAAAGACGGAACCACCTTCTTCGGAAGCCGCATCGTAAACAACCTGGATGCCTTCAAGCAGCAGAGCCAGGCCATCATCGCCAACCGGTATGACAAATGCCTGGATGATGTGGAAGAAAAGGTTTACACCCGCGATATTTTCAGAAGAGACTGATCTGAACAGAAAGTTAATAGTTAAAAGTTAACAGTTAAAAGCGGAAGACGGAAAATAGGAAACAATAATATTTATAATAAAGAGAAAAATAAGAAATGGCAAAATTAGTAATCAATTCCTACGAGGAATTTGCATCTCACCTCGGTGAGAAGTTAGGAGAATCAGACTGGTTGCAGATTGACCAGGACCGTATCAACAAGTTCGCAGACGCTACACTCGACCCACAGTGGATCCACGTAGACGTAGAGCGCGCCAAGGTAGAGAGCCCTTACCACAGCACCATTGCTCACGGTTACCTCACCCTCTCAGTACTCCCATACCTCTGGCAGCAGATTATCGAGGTAAATAACCTCAAGATGCTCGTAAACTACGGCATGGACAAGATGAAGTTCGGCCAGCCAGTCATCACCGGTTCACGCGTGCGCCTGGTAGCCACTCTCCACGACATCCAGAACATCCGTGGCATCTGCAAGACCAGCATCAAGTTTGACATCGAAATAGAAGGTCAGCGCAAGCCAGCCCTCTCAGGCATCGCTTCTTTCCTCTACTATTTCAACAACTAAAAGATGGCAGCAGGTAAATGGATTGGTGGTGTGCTCGGTTTCATCACAGCCGGTCCGCTGGGAGCCCTGGCAGGCTATGCCCTCGGTTCCCTCTTTGAGCACGGACTGGATGCGGTAAACCGCGACGGCGACCACCATTACAACAACGCCTACGATGCCTACAGCGGCCAGCAGCACAACGGCCGCCAGGGCTTCGGAAACCAGGGCTACAGCCGCCAGCAGAGCTATGAGGGAGAGCGAAACTCCTTCATGTTCTCGCTGCTGGTGCTCAGCTCCTATATCATCAATGCAGATGGCAAGATCATGCATTCCGAGATGGAGATGGTGCGCCGCTTCCTGCGTCAGAATTTCGGCGAGGCAGCCAAGCAACAGGGCGAGGAAATCCTCCTCAAACTCTTCGAACAGCAGAAGCAGATGGGCATGCAGCAGTACCGTTCGGTGATACAGGACAGCTGTCATCAGATACGTGCCAACATGATGTATGAACAGCGCCTGCAGTTGCTCAATTTCCTCGTCATGATAGCCCAGGCCGATGGAGTTGTGAATTCTCAGGAGATTCAGGCACTCAAGGAGATGGCCATCCACATGGGTCTTTCTGCCGAGGATGTAGACCAGATGCTGAACCTTGAGAGCGGGGCTTCTTCAGCAGGCAGCCTGGATGATGCCTACCGTGTTCTGGGCATCAGTCCTGACGCCTCAAACGATGAGGTGAAGGCCGCATACCGCAAGATGGCACTCAAGCATCATCCTGACAAGGTAGCAGCCCTAGGCGAAGATGTGCGCCGTGCAGCCGAGAAGAAATTCCAGGAAATCAACGACGCCAAAGACCGCATCTACAAGGCAAGAGGAATCTAAAAAAGAGAGGAATCTAGAAAAAAAGACAGATTTCTCATCTGCCTGAAACGGAAAAAAATAAAGGCTCGCCAAGCAATTTTGGCGAGCCTTCATTGTATCTTTTAATCCTCATCCTCAGTCTTTCTTCTGCGGATAGCGCGCTTGCGCTTTGGCTTCTCCTCAGTCTTAGGAGACTCAATCTTAACACCAGCCAATTCTGGGTCGATGAGGATACGGCCACAATACTCACAAGGGATAATCTTCTTGTGCATCTTGATATCGAGCTGGCGCTGAGGTGGAATCTTGTTGAAGCAACCGCCACATGCATCACGCTGCACGTAAACGATACCCAAACCGTTGCGGGCACCATTACGGATGCGCTTGAAGCTCTGGAGCAAACGTGGCTCAATCTTCTTCTCGAGCTCGAATGCCTTCTCCTTCAAATTCTCCTCTTCCTCACGGGTTTCAGCCATGATTGACTCAAGCTCAGAACGCTTCATTACCAAGCCCTTCTCGCGGTCTGCCTTCTGATCCTCAGCCTTGTGAAGGTCGTACAGGCGCTCGTTGATTGTCTGCTGCGCCTCGCGGATCTTCTTGCTGCAAAGTTCGATTTCCAGCTCCTGGAACTCGATTTCCTTGCTCAAAGTATCATACTCGCGGTTGTTGCTAACCATTTCGAGCTGCTTCTTATAACGCTCCACGCTAGCCTGAGCCTCCTCAATCTCGTGCTGCTTCTGATCGATGGCGCGGTCAAACTGCTCAATATCGGTCTGGATTTTCTCGATACGGGTGGTAAGACCAGCAATATCGTCTTCCAAATCCTGAACTTCGAGAGGCAACTCACCTCTCAACGCACGCTTTTCATCAATTGCAGACAAGGTGGTCTGAAGCTGATAGAGAGCCTTCAACTTCTCTTCCACTGTCAAATCTGTAGGATCTTTCTTTGCCATAACTTTATTTTTTTTAATGTTGAATGTTAAATGTTGAATGTTGAATGTTGAATGAGGCTTGCGCCCTTCCAACCTATAAATACAATATCGGATTCGTATTTATCTCCGAGATGCAGCATTTGGCATCAGGGAAATTCTCCAGAATGATGCTGCGGAAGATTTCGCCCGTAAACTGCTCACTCTGATAGTGGCCGATGACGCAAATCTGAATCTCCTGCTCGTGACCGAAATACTCGTGATAGCTCATCTCGCCCGTGATGAAGGCATCGGCACCTGCCTTGATGGCTGCGTCGAGCAAGAAAGCACCTGCTCCACCGCAGAGTGCCACCTTCCTGATAGGACGTCGAAGCAACTGGTTGCACTGCACGCACTCTACGCCAAACCGCTCCTTGAGCATCAGCACCAAGTCGTCGGCTGCCAGGTCCTCAGCCACCTCTCCGATGACGCCCTCGCCACCCTTCACGCCGTCCACTTCCTTCTCGCCTGCAAAGAACTGCACGTTTCGCAGTCCCAGTTTCTCGGCAATCTTGAAGTTCACGCCGCCCGCAGCCGCATCCATGTTGGTATGCATCGCCACGATGGTAATATCATTCTTAATCGCCTTGCGCACGGTACGCTGCACGTAGTTCTCGTCCGAGATTCTCGCCAGTTTGCGGAATATCAGCGGATGATGGCTCACGATGAGGTTACAGCCCTTCTGAATGGCCTCGTCTACCACGGCTTCAGTAACGTCAAGACACAACAATGCCCCTGACATTTCTACCGCCTCTGTCAATCCAACTTGCAGGCCGGCATTATCATATCCTTCCTGCAAGGGCAGAGGCGCGTAATGTTCAAGGGCATCAACTACCTGTTTTATTTTCACGCTCCTATTCAATATTTTATTTTTAGACTGCAAAGTTACTCATTTTTCCCCGATTTTATCTCCATACAGCCCTCCGTTTAAACTTTTTTAATATAAAGTTTCGCTTTTGCGCAAAATATTTCACAAAAACAGCCGATAGTTGTAGATTTTTTATTAATTTTGCAAGCATACTTCATAAAAGCAGAACGGAGCCCGTCCCCAAGGAAAGGTTCCCGATGAAGAACAGAGTATAATAAATTGGTTTAGAACATCGTATCATAAAAATAGTATAGCTTATGCATCAATCTACATTACCCTGCGATTTCGCACTCCCTGCCGAATGGGAGCCACAGAGCGCCATCATGCTCACCTGGCCACATGCCGGCACCGACTGGAAGCCGTATCTGCCTGAAATTACAGATACTTATCTCGAACTGGCAGATATCATCACGCGCTACGAGCAGCTGCTTGTGGCTACACCCGATGTGCCTGCCACCCGATACCAGCTCAAGAAAAAGCTCTATGCCGAACAGATGAGCCGCGTGCTGCTCTACGAGGTAGAAAGCAATGATACCTGGGTGCGCGACCACGGACCCCTCACGATGGTGCTGCGCAAAAAACAGAACACCTGGATGGTGCCTTACCGCATACTCGACTTCAAGTTCAACGGCTGGGGCGAAAAGTTCAGATGGGAGAAGGATAATGCCATCACCCTGAAACTATACTATCAGGCAGCCTTCAATGCCGATATTGAGAACCACCAAGGCTTCGTGCTCGAAGGAGGCAGCATCGAGAGTGACGGAAAGGGTACACTCTTCACCACCTCACAGTGCCTGCTGGCGCCTCACCGCAACCAGCCGCTCGACCACGACAGCATCGACCATCTGCTGCAGACTTTCTTCCAGCTCAAGAGAGTCGTCTGGCTGGATCACGGCAATCTGATAGGCGATGATACCGACGGCCACATCGACACCATCGTGAGAGTGGCTCCACACGACACCTTATTATATGTAGGCTGCGATAATCCGGAAGATGAGCAGTATGAAGACTTCCAGGCGCTGGAAAAGCAACTCAAGGGCCTCTTCACCTGGGAGGGATACCCTTACCGCTTGCTCAAACTGCCGATGCCCGACCCTATCTATGATGAGGGCGACTGCCTCACCACCAACCCGGAGAGCGAGGGAGACCGACTGCCTGCCACCTACGCCAACTTCCTGATACTCAACAAGGCTGTGATTTATCCAACCTATAATCAGCCGGAAAAGGACGAGGAGGCACGCAAGCAGATTCAGCTCGCCTTCCCCGACCGCGAAATCATCGGCGTAGATTCGCAGACCATCATCCGCCAGCATGGCAGCATCCACTGCATCACCATGCAGTTGCCCGAAGGCGCCCTCAGAGACTCAACATTCAACATTTAACACTCAACATTTAACATTAAAAGTAAAAAATGAACGTCGGTTTATTACAACTTCATAATACGGCAGATATCGCCAACAACAAGCAGCGCCTGGCAGAAGGCATCATCGACCTCGCCCATCGCGGCGCAGAGCTCATCGTGCTCCAGGAGCTTCATAACTCCCTCTATTTCTGTCAGGTAGAGGATGTTGACCTCTTCGACCTGGCAGAGCCTATTCCGGGCCCTTCAACCGATTTCTACGGCAAGCTTGCCAAGGATCTCGGCGTTGTCATCGTCACCTCCCTCTTCGAGCGCCGCGCTCCGGGGCTCTACCACAATACGGCGGTAGTGATGGAGAAGGATGGAAGCATTGCCGGAAAATACCGCAAGATGCACATCCCCGACGATCCTGCCTACTACGAGAAGTTCTATTTCACACCGGGCGACCTCGGTTTCCACCCTATCCAGACCTCTGTAGGCAAGCTCGGCGTGCTGGTTTGCTGGGACCAGTGGTATCCCGAAGCAGCCCGTCTGATGGCGCTGCAGGGAGCCGAAATGCTCATCTATCCTACCGCCATCGGCTATGCTACCTATGATACCGAGGAGGAGCAGCAGCGCCAGCGCGAGGCGTGGACTACCGTGATGCGTGGCCATGCCGTAGCCAACGGATTGCCAGTCATCGCCGTAAACCGAGTAGGTTTCGAGCCTGACCCTAGCGGTCAGACCGAGGGCATCCAGTTCTGGGGCAGCAGTTTCGTAGCCGGTCCTCAGGGCGAGCTCCACTACCGTGCCAGCGATCTGGAAGAAGAGAGCCTGGTGGTAGATATCGACCTGAAGCACAGCGAGAATGTGCGCCGCTGGTGGCCATTCCTCCGCGACCGCCGCATCGAGAACTACGGAGATATTACCAGGCGATTTATCGATTAAACCATTTTTGCCGGAAATTCCGAGAGAATATCGGGATTCCGGCATACATATATATATAAGGTATAGTTTTTCAGGATAAATGGAGAATTTGGAAGTGATGGTGATACTTTTCATCATCGTGATTTTAGGTTACGTCGCCTGCAAGTTGGGATATATGGGCGACAAGTTTGACAAGAAGCTATCCAGCATGGTGGTAGATATCACCTGTCCCCTGCTGGTGCTCTCGTCAGTAATGGGCGATGAGCTGCCCGATCGCACGCTCATCCTCCCCCTTCTGGGCGTAGGTTTTCTTACCTACATCCTTTTGCTGGTATTCGGTTTCTGGGTGCCGCGTCTCATCACGCGCAATCATGATGACCAAGGCATGATAGGTTTTGCGCTGATGTTTGCCAATGTAGGTTTCATCGGCTACCCTATCGTTTCGAGCATATTCGGTCCGAAGGCCATTTTTTATGCCGCCTTGCTCAACATGCCGAACACCTTTTTTATTTTTACGGCAGGTGTCATGCTCATCAAGGGCGAGTACAGCGTCAAGCAGTTCAATCCTAAGGTGCTGTTTTCTCCGGCTCTTCTGGGTGCCTTTGTTGCCGCCCTCCTGGTAGCTTTCGGGGTACATACGCCTGATATCATCGCGCGTCCGGTAACGATGGTGGGCAACATTACGGTTCCTGCCGCCCTGATGATTATCGGCTCCTCGATGGCTAAGTTGCCGGTGAAGGAGATTATCGGCAGCCCTAAGGTATACCTCTCCTCGTTCTTGCGTCTTGTGGTAGTTCCTCTGAGCATTTATTTTCTGTTCAAGGTATGTGGTGTAAGCGATCAGGTCAACGATATCAATACGGTTGTCATTGCGATGCCCGTAGCGAGTTTCGGCACGATGTTCTGTCTGAAATACGGGCGCAATCCTTCGCTCATCACCGAGATGACGTTCATCACCACGGTTGGCAGCATCATCACCATCCCGCTCATCACCCTCCTCTTTTCGTAACGAGAAAAAAATCCCCTGATGCCACAAAGTCACCAGGGGATTTTTATATAATTCATTAATCACTAATCACTAATCATTAATCACTAATCATTATCTCACGCAGAATTTCTTGCCATTCTTGATGTATATACCCTTCTTCATAGCCCCCGTAATGCGGCGGCCGCTCAGGTCATAAATGGCATCATTTCCGGTCTCCTGATCCGATGTTACAGAATGGATGCCGGTAGACTCCAGGTTGCGGTAAGTCCTTACCTCGAGTTCATAAACCGGTTCAAGACCTCTTACGCTGTTCACGCTTCCAGCACCAAACACGATGTTTTCAGCCAATTTACCATCCACCAGTGCATAATACTTTGATACGCCTTCATCCACCGTCAGATGATAGTAATAAGTAGAGCCGATGACAGGTTTGCCATTATAGAAATTGCGGGAAGGATTATACTGGCTTCCTGCTTCCTCGAATGTTACACCTTCTCCTATTTTGGTTCTCACCTCAAATGTGCGAGGTTCGTATCCGGTTGCCGGCAGACGCAGTCTCTCAAAGTCCTGACCATACAGTTCCATATACTCCTCCGAGCCATTTCTCTTAGCCACAACAGCCAGATAATCACCCGGTTCTGCATCTACAGTACTCAGAACCGTAAAGACCAATTTAGGATAGATGTAGCCCCGTCCAAAATCTTTAATCGTTTTGGTGCTGGATGATATAATCTCCCGAATCTCGCCCTTAGCATTCATCAGAGCCATGGCAAGTACTCCGTCAAAGTTCTGTTTTCCTTCATTTTTGATTGGTACTGAAAAGACGATACATTTCTGTCCCTTCTTCACATCAGTAACATTCATATTCATTTCCTGAAGATAGTCAGTCATCTTCGTGAATCTCATATCAGAGATTTTTTCCTTTCCGTCAGATGGCTCCATGCCGAATACTGCCATCTGCCCAACGTTATACCGACTGGCAACTGGCTTTCCTTCTTCGTTTTGCGGATTGAGGGCTCCTATATGGTAGAACCCGTTGCAAAGACCGCCCCAGCCCCAGTTTACGCTGAAGCTATCGTCCTTGTAACCATCTATCACGAAGGCATGACCGCCACCAATAGAGTCGAATGCAGCATAGAGCACAGGACGGTTGGCATCAATCTCTCCGCGCAACTTTTCGTTCCATTCCTCTGCGCTCCCAGCTTCTATTGACATCTGATGCGAAATCTTGCTGTAGCCGAAATACTTCTGCATGGCGGCCACCAGATCGCTTATATACGAACCGCTACCGTCTTCAGCATACTGCATATCCACAGCCACACCGAGGTCTGACATGAGCCTTGCCACGCCGTCGAAGTCAGCAGCGTTGGTTCCGTCATATCGCGCAGGCATGTTTGCCCAATCATATTCGTGCTCGAATTGGGCAGTCAGGGTCTTGCCGTCCCATTTATAGGAATGGCTTCCGGTGCCCTTGGCAGGATAACCGTGATACTGCATCACGATGGCACCAGCCGTAGCCGCACAGCCAACCGGATATTTGTTTGGCGTGTACTTGTTGAATGGAGCCATCTGGTCCCATTTCGCGGTATTGAGCAGCTTTTCGCCGCTGAAACCGGTTCTTGTGGCAGTCTGGTTCGCCTGATTGCTGTTAGCCAGCGCTGCTATCTGCCGTTCATAACTCTTGAGCAGGTCCTTCAATCCGTCGGGCAGATTTCCTGCATCAAATGTTCCTGTTGAGGTATACCCCAAAACTGGCGCTACTGCGTCGTCACCTGCTATAATGACGAATCCGCCTGCGTCATTGTTGAAAACATAATAAGCATCAGAGCGCGATGCGGTATTAGCCGTTCTGCTCTTGGCTCTAGCTTTCTGCGGCATCTGTTTTCCCCAGAAGCTGTAAGCCTGCTGCTGTGCCTGCCATTGAGTTATCCGCTTAGCCTCCGAAGGAGAATATACCAGCAGCAGCAACAATGCCAATATGTTTTTAAAGTGTAATTTTCGTTTCATTAGTTCTTGTTGTTTAATAATTTACTAAATATCCTCTATATATCCTAATATAAGTTCACTTGTATAAATCCACCTGAATAAGCCCAGCCTGAATATCGGGCTTCTGTAGTTTTTTAAATACTTTGTTCTGCTGCAAATATAAGAAAAATATTCGTACCAAACAAGTTTTTTCGCACTTTTTTTCGTCCCTACCCTCATTTTTTATGTATTGCCCCCCTCTTTTTACGTATTAAGCGAAAAAAAATCCCCTGATGCCACAGAAAGCACCAGGGGATTCCTATCTTTTAATTGTAATATTCAACACTCAACATTCAACACTCAACACTCAACATTACTTCGCGCTAATTTTCTTGCCATTCTTGATGTATACGCCCTTCTTCATAGCCTCAGTTATGCGGCGGCCGTTCAGGTCGTAAATGGCAGCATTGCCTGGCTTCTTATCCAATGTTACAGAATGGATGCCGGTAGGCTCCAGATCCTCTACCACATTATCAAAGTATTTAATCCAGTTCTTGGTATACTGATGAGCATCATACTTCGCCTTGCTGCCCGGATAGAGATGCAGCGTGCGGGTTACATCACCCTTATTGGCAAATACGCACCAGCTGATCCAGTAAGGAGCCTCCTTATGGCGAATATATACATCCGTCAGATAGAAACAGGAATTGAATGTATTGCGGCCGAATTCCTCTATCGTCTCCGGCAAATCAATCTCCTTCAATTTGGTTGCCCTGAAAGCATTGAAACCTAACTCCTTGACACCGGCTGGCATCTTGAAATGCTCCAAAGATTTATTGCTTTCAAATGCATACTTAGGAATCATATCAGCAGGGGTGTCTTCATAAGCCACCACCTTGGCTCCGCTCAGGTCGATGCTCTTGAAATAATGACTCGCCAGCTCATCAAAGTCGCGCTTGTCTATCTTGCCGTTTACCTTGATATTTCTGTATACAAAATAGTCAGGATTTCCGTTGGCAAGTGCTTCCTTCAGCATTCCAGCCCCCATCAGGTTGATTGTAGTATCCTTTTCCTGATAGATACAATAAGTGCTCACCACGAGGTCATAAACCGGTTCGAGACCTCTGAAATAATATGTTCTATAAGGATCCGTTACGATATCATCAACCAGTTTACCATTCAATGTTACAAAATACTTTGATATTTCGTTATCTATCTTCAAATTATAATAATAATTGGCACCGATGACTGGTTTACCATTATAGTAATTGCAGTAAGATGTATACCAGCCATCAGATTGCCTGAATGTGGCTCCATCACCTATTTTTGTTCTTACCTCAAATGTGCGAGGCTCATATCCGGTTGCCGGCAGACGCATTCTCTCAAAGGTTGGATCATACAGTTCTATATACTCTTCTGAGCCATCTTCCTTTGCCATGATAGCCAGATAATCACCCGGTTCTGCATCCACTTTACTCTCAATACTGAAAGACAAAGAAGAATAATAATAACCAGGGGCAAAATCTGTCAGTTTAAAAGGCTTGGATGTTACGATTTCCCTCATCTCGCCCTTCGCATTCAGCAGAGCTACGACAACTTCTCCGGTAAAGCTGTGATCTCCCGTATTGCCGATTGGCACAGAAAAGATGGCACCTCTCTGCCCCTTCTTTACATCGGTAATATCCATATTCAATGCCTGCAACTGACCGGAAACTTTCATGAATCCCATGCCAGAGATTTTCTCCGTTCCATCAGACGGCTGCAGACCGATTACCGCCGTCTGTCCCAGGTTATATTTATCGCCCGTTGGCTTTCCTGCGCTTTCCGGATTCAGGGCTCCTATCTGGTAGAAGCCATTACAATAGCCGCCCCAGCCCCAGTTTACGCTGAAGCTTTCGTTCTTGTATCCGTCAATGATGAAGGAATGGCCGCCAGCCGAAGCATCGGAAGCGGAATAGAGAATCGGACGGTTGGCATCAATCTCGCCACGCAGTTTCGCATTCCATGCCTCAGCCTCCATATCATCTATTGACTCCAGATGCGTAAGCTTGCTGTAGCCGAAATACGTCTGCAGGGCAGATATCATATCACCGATATACGCACCGCTTCCGTTCTTAGCATACTGCATCTCCACAGCCACACCGAGGTCTGCCATCAGTCTTGCCACGCCGTCGAAAGCAGCATCGTTGGTGCCGTCATATTTAGCAGGCATGCTTGCCCAATCATAATCATGCTCGAAATTGGCAGTCAGGGTCTGTCCGTTCCAGGTATAGGAATGGCTTCCGGTGCCCTTGGCAGGATAGCCGTGGTGCTTCATTACGATGGCACCAGCCGTTGCCACACAGCCTGTTACATAGTTGTTTGGCGTATACTTGTTGAATGGAGCCATCTGGTTCCATTCTGCGGTTTTGAGCAGGTTTTCGCCTGTAAATGCTGCTCTTGTGGCAGTCTGGTTCGCTACATAATTGTCGCCCAGCGCCGCAATCTGCCGCTCATAGCTCTTCAGCAGATCCTTCAGTCCGTCAGGCAGATTCTCGGCATCAAATGATCCCGTTGAGGTATAGCCCAATACTGGCGTTACGGCATCATCACCAGCGATAATGACGAATCCGCCTGCATCGTTGTTAAATACATAGTAAGCATCCGATGGCGATGCAGTAGTAGCCGTGCGGCTCTTCGCCTTCGCCTTCTGCGGCATCTGTTTTCCCCAGAAGCTGTATGCCTGTTGCTGAGCCTGCCACTGTGTGATTCGCTTGGCCTGCAGAGAAGAGTATCCCAGCGCCAGCAACAATACCAATAGAAATTGAATGTGTAATAGTCGCTTCATAAGTTCTTATCTTTTTTAAGGGTTATTATATAATATGTATAGTTCTTAGAAAATTCTTCTTCATTTGCAAAGATAGGTAAAAAAATAATACCACGCAAGTTTTACGCCCTCTTTTTTTGCCCCGTTCTCCACTTTTTTACGCAATGACACCCCTTTTTACGCATTGAACGGAAAAAAACTCATCCAAATTTCGTTATTCCCCGATTTTTGCCTTATCTTTGCAAGTAAATTTGGCACGAAGCAATCCTTTTTACCAATAATATAAATTAGAAAAAAATGAAGATAAACAACAGTACGAAGAAAAGCCTGCTCATCATCGCACTCGCGATGGCCAGCACTACTTACCAGACACAGGCCGCTCCGATAGAACATATCGGCGACAGATACATCATGCATATTCCAGAAATGGAACTCACAGGCGAAGAATCACTCCTCGATGTGCTCATGATGTGCCCGGAAGTCATCTCGCTCGACGGCAACAACATCATCGGCGGAGATCCATTCGCCAACCTCTACGGCAAGTTCGTCATCCGTATCGACAACCAGGAATACGGACTCGATTACGCCACCTTCCTCCACCATTTCAAGGCTCGGGAGATTGAAACCATCAAGGTGTGCCAGAACGCCGAAGTGATGAAGGGATGCAGCAGTCTGAAGAAAGTCATCGACATCACACTGCGCAAGAAGGAGAACGGAACTACCGGCAGATGGGGACTCTTCGGTGATACCTACGGCGGCGCAAAAGGCATCGTCAGCGTCATCAGCCAGCAGGATAAACTCCGTGTGCTCAGTCATGTGGAAGGCAACTTCCAGCGCACCTCCAGCAGCGATAAGGATGCCTACCAGGGCATTTCAGGCACCACCGTGAACCACTACTCCCACGAGGGCGCCAAACTCAATCTGCTCTGGACACCTACCGCAAAGGATGTGCTCGAAATAGATGCGATGCAGACCTATACCCGCAACCATTTCACCCACACCCCGGCCGATTACGTGCGCGCCTATCATCTGCAGGCCGACTATACCCGCACGCTCGCCGACAACGGCTCCAGCATCCTCTTTACCCTCGGTGCCGAGCATATCAGCGACAACGGACGCACGCTGGAAGAAACCCAGACTGCGCCCTACCAGAACCACTCCACCTACCCCTTCATGGTGGTAGAATACGCCACTCCGGTCATCACCCCTGATCTCTGGATTACGGCAGGTTTCGAGGGCGGACTCTCCATCGAGAAGAACTGCATCGCCAATTACACCAACCATTCCAACTACCAGGATTTCTACGCCCAGCTGGATTACAACATCGGCAAGTGGGGATTCATGGCAGGCGACCGCTTCCGCATCATCAACTTCCGTCCTAAGCAGATTGCGCCGGAAGAGCACTGGAAGCATACCACGCGCAACCATATCTACTCGGCGAGTGCCTATTACCGCTTCACGCCGGGTCATACCCTGCAGGCCACCTACTGCCGCCGCATCTTCAATCCCGAGTTTGGCGATTTCGTTACCGCGGGCGATATGGAGGGCGCCTGGCAGCCGGTATACAGTGCCGATATCGGCAACAGCATGGCGAATGTGGTAGAGCTCAAGCATACCTACAGCCGCCCTGCCTTCGTGCTCAGCACCTCGGTGAAGAACATCCACCAGCACCAGCTCAGCACCATCCACGACAATACGCTCGGCATCGGCACCACCGCCTTCTGGCATCAGGGCATCCTTCGCCTCACAGCCGGAGTCAACTACTTCTGGCAGCGCAGCGAAACCCCTTCAGAGGAGGCTCAGCAGCGCAATGCGGAGTATAATCATTTTGCCGTATTCAAGTTGGCACCGCAGCTCACAATGGCCGATGGCTGGCGCTTTACGGGCAACCTTATCTGGTGCACCCGTCGCCGCAGCGATGCCTACACCCCGGCTAATCTCTATGCCGAGGTAGGGATATACAAGAATCTGGGCAAGCACTGGACGCTCGAAGGACGCTTCCACGATATGGCGAGCCAGCACTTCGGCAATCGCGCTGCCACCATCGGCTGCACGTATTATTTTTAACTTGAGCTTTTAACAATCTTTTTCTAAATCAGAAGCAAGATTTCTGTTCCTTTCTTATTTTATTATCAGAAAGTGAAACAATAAAAAGAAAGGAACATTATATATGAGAAAAATTGATTTCAAGAAGATCGGGCTGGCAGCGATGATGCTCCTGTCGGCCCTCACATTCCAGTCGTGCGATAACGATAACGATACCGACTGGGACCGCGTTTTCCCTAACGCACTGGTAACTGTGAAGCAGAACGGCGACGCCTGCTATCTGCAGCTCGACGACAACACCACGCTGCTCGCCAAGAACCTGAAACCTACCATCTTTGACGGTAAGGAGGTTCGCGCCCTCGTCAACTACTCCCAGACCTCGGAGAAGAGCGAGAAGTATAACCAGGTGATTCACGTCAACTGGATAGACAGCATCCTGACCAAGAAGCCGGTTCCTTCGCTCGGCTCAGATAACGAGAACAGCGAGAAGTATGGCAACAATCTGGTAGAAATCGTGCGCGACTGGGTAACGGTGGCAGAAGATGGCTATCTCACCCTCCGTTTCCGTGCTCTCTGGGGCGGTCAGAAGGTGCATTACATCAACCTCGTTACAGGTGTGAATCCAGAGAATCCTTACGAGGTAGAGTTGCGTCACAATGTTAATGGCGACCCTCAGAACTACTGGCGCGATGCCCTCGTAGCGTTCAATCTGAACGATGCCGTGCCTGATACCGAAGGCAAGACGGTGAAGCTTACCATCCGCTGGCGTTCCAGCCAGGGCTACAAGAAGGTAGATTTCGACTACTGTTCGCGCAAGCCTATCAGCAGCCCGAAGATGCTCGAAGGATACAGCCAGGAAGGAAGAGATATCCGATAAACGAAGAAAAGCAGATAAAGCAGATAAAAGCAAAAGCCCCGATGCATGATGCATCGGGGCTTTTTTTTTACCTTTATGGTAAAGGCTTTTTGGGGGACCAGCGATGGAATCGCTGGGGACGGGGGCACAAAGGGGCTAAGGTTCTTTTTACCTTTTTACTTTTTTACCTTTTTACTTTTAAAAGCTGCTGCAGCTAGTTACACCGAGGGTGGTAGCGATGGCTGTAAGGAAGGAGATTGCAATCTGCAAAATTGTTTTCCATGTACTTGCTTTCATAATGTTTAATGTTGAATGTTGAATGTTTAATGTTGAATGTTGACTTGGGTGGCCTCAGGCGAGGGCTTTATTCAAGCCCGTCGCCGCCTTCCTGAGAGCCGCCTGGCTGAGAGCCGCCGCCGGTAGTTCCGGAGCCGCCCTGGCTGGTACCGCCGCCTTGTTCAGTGCCGCCTGAGGTGCCACCAGAGGTGCCGCCTGAGGTGCCACCCTCGTCGGTGCCAGTATAGCCGCCGTACTCCTGAATCTTGCACTTCTTGCGCAGCTCGGAGTTGCTCCAGCTTTTTGTGTTTCTCACAATCAGGTGTACACCCTCTACGCTGGCAGCCGTTACCTTCTCCTTGGTATCCTCCGCCTTCGAAGTCATACCGATGGAGAACAGGCCGAGGTCAGAGAGACGCACGCTCTTACCGTCGAGAATCAACTCCTGCAGATGGTCGAGTGCATCCATCAGCACACCGTGGATAGTACCTCGGGAGTAAGGCGAACCGTGGTCAGAGATGTGGGATACGAATCCCTCGAAATCCACCTCGCGGTCGGTTACCGCAGTGGCATACCACTTTTTCTTACCTGCGTTCTCGCCGCTCTGTGGTGTACGCTGCAACTTACGATACTTCAATGTTCCTTTCTGTTCCATGATCTTAAATTATTAAAGGGTTAATATAAATGTTGAATGTTGAGTGTTGAATGTTAACTTGGTGGGGTGCGTTTTGTCGAGTGCATCCTTTCTTCGAACGACAGTGCAAAGGTACGGCAATTTTCTAATACTACCAAATTTCACCCTGCAGAGTTATGTTAAACGGATTTAACACTTCGGGCACATCTGGTTAATCTTGCCAACTCATAATTTATCGGGCGAGAAAACTATATTTTGTAAAAAGTTTCTCTATGCTTTCTTATCCCGAAAACAGCAGGAAGCAAGAAATCCATCATCAACAACCGAACCCATTTCCACCTCCCAAGCGTGACAGTTGTGACAGTTGTGACAGTTTTCAGCGCCTCCCCCCACCTCCCTCTCTTTAGAGGTAACTTATTATATATATAAATATATATAATAAGTTAAATATAATAATAACAATTTGAAAGCAGCCCGAGTTCATATACCCCTCCCCTGAAAACTGTCACAACTGTCACAACTGTAACGCCTCTCTCAATCCTTCTCCTCTCCTTCTCCATCCATCCTGTTTTGTAAAGAAAAAAGGAATCACCCTACCCCCTGGAGGTTATTAGGGGGATACGCTCATGCCCATAGGGGGTGCTGCTGAGTAGTTACTTCATTTTTCATCCTTTAAAATCAGTTAAAAAATAGGTATTCCCCATAAAATGTGCAAAAACATGATAGGATTCCCTCATAAAATGTGTATATTTGCAGCGTTATTCCCTCATAAAATGTGGGATAACAAGTGATTATTCCCTCATAAAATGTGATTTTAAGATACGGATTATGGAAAGATTAGCTATCAATGAACTTCTGAAATGGAAGAATAAACAATATCGTAAACCTCTTATCATAGAGGGCGCCAGACAGGTGGGAAAGACTTGGCTGGTGAAGGAGTTTGCCCGCCAGAATTACAAGCAGCTGGCATATGTGAACTTTGAAGAGATGAAGATCCTGCAGAATCTATTTGAACAGGATTTCAGTATTCCTAGAATTCTTACAGCTATTGGGGCTGCAACGAATGTAACCTGCACAGAGGGCGAAACGCTGATATTCCTGGATGAGATTCAGGCTGCCCCTCATGCTGTTACTTCTCTCAAATATTTTGCAGAGAATGCGCCGGGCTATCATGTCATAGCTGCAGGTTCTCTTCTGGGTATCGAACTGCATCAGGGGGAATCTTTTCCTGTGGGTAAGGTGGAATTTCTCTCTGTATCCAATGAACTTTATCGAGTTCGTGATGGCTATGGGGGAGAAGAATCTGGCGCAGCTGCTTCAGACGAAGGATTGGAATATGATAACGATGTTTGCTCCCAAGTTTCAGGAACTCTTGAAGTATTATTACTACGTGGGAGGCATGCCTGAAGCCGTATTGAGCTTTAGCCAGAATCGTGACTGGAAAGAGGTGAGAACCATACAGAAGGACATTCTGAACAGTTATCAGAGAGATATGTCGAAGCATGCTCCATCGGAGATTATTCCCCGTATTACTGATTTGTGGAAATCCTTGCCCGCCCAGTTGAGCAAGGAAAACAGGAAGTTTATCTATGGAGTGGTGCGCGAGGGGGCAAGAGCCCGGGAGTATGAGTTGGCCTTGCAGTGGCTGCTGGATGCCGGACTGATATATAAGGTATATAATGTGAAGGCTCCCCGACTGCCGCTTGCCAGTTATGAAGACCGGGCGGCCTTCAAGATCTTTGTCCTGGATGTCGGGCTTCTAGGTGCGATGTCTAATCTCAAGGCTGCGACAATAGTGGCTGGCAACAGTATTTTTACCGAGTTTAAAGGGGCATTGACGGAACAGTATGTTTTGCAGCAGCTCATTCTCAGGTATGAACCCTATTATTATGCCAAGACCAACAGTACTCAGGAGATTGATTTTCTGCTCCAGGATGAGGAGGATGAGATTGTTCCGCTGGAGGTGAAAGCCGAGACGAATGTCAAGGCAAAGAGCCTGCGCCAGTTTGTTGCAGACAACCAGTCAAAGAAGGCCTATCGCATCTCCATGAATGATTATCTGCAGGAAGATTGGGTTACTAACGTACCGCTCTATGCGGTAAATGGTCTCGAATTTTATTCGATACAAAATTAATCTTTCTCACGAAAACACAAAAGCCCCCCCAAAAAAACTTGCATAAAAGAGAAATATTGCTTATTTTTGCATTATCTTTGCAGGAAAGGACGAAGATATGAAACAAGAAAACAACAGAATACAATTACCCCTAGAAGAAATCAAGCTCGCATTCGCTGCTTCATGCGTTGAGGGAGCTGCAAGAAAGCTCGGGGTACCATATATTGAAATATACGAAAGAATGAGAAAGGTTGATTTAATCAACAAATTCATTCTGCCCCACTACGATACGCTCCACACCGAAAGTCGAGAGTATCTTATAGAAGATATCATTGAGTGTCTAACTAATTGTGAGAAGAAAGACAGATGAAAATAACTGTTTATCATGGAGCTACAGAAATTATAGAAGCTCCACTTAATCATGTTGTAAGACCAAGGTTAGACTTTGGCCAAGGCTTCTATGTAACCGATTTAAAGAATCAGGCAATCAAATGGGCTAAAACCATAGCCGAAAAAAGAGCAGCACAACCCCTACTCAATATCTACACTCTGGATAGGGATGCTATTCTCGCAGAAGCTCGCTGCAAGATATTTACCGCATACGATAAAGACTGGCTAGACTTCATTGTTGCCAACAGACGGGGCGAAAACCCTGCCAGAGATTACGATTATGTAGAAGGAGGTATCGCTAACGACCGAGTAATCGATACCGTAAACCTATACATGACAGGTTTTTACGATGCAGAATCAGCCCTACAGCAGTTAATATTTCATAAGCCCAACAATCAGATTTGCTTACTCAATCAAACTCTCATCAATAAATACTTAGTATATAATGGAACAGAAAAAATATAAACAGATCAACACAAAGACGCCTGAGATTCAAGAAATGATTCTAAGCTATCAGATAGGTGGCGTAGCATACGAACTGTCACAGCGCCTGGAAATATCTCCAGCTCTGGCTCTTGATCTTTTCTATCGCAGCAAGACCTGTGCCCAACTCCACGATAAGCGCACCGGCCTGTATCTCATGAGCAATGGCTACATCGCCGATGATTTCATTTACGAGAAACAGAGAGGGTACTAAGCAGTAGTTTATACCAGAGCCATCTTACCCCCACACGCCCTGAAAGGGAAAAGCATTCTAAAAACAAGAAAACTAAAATGAAGACAAGGGAAGAATACATAGCTCTCATCGCTTCTCATGCCGAAGAACTGCAGAACACCTTCGGCATCACCTCCTTGCGTCTCTTTGGCTCAGTTGCAAGAAACGAGCACCACGAAGGAAGCGATGTAGATGTCTTTGTAGAAATGCCACCCAAGTTTTTTCTAGTAGTACGTCTGAAGGCATACTTGGAAGAACTTCTAGACAATCCTGTTGATATTATCCGGAAGCATCAGCACCTCAATCCCTTCCTACTCAAGGAAATTGAGAAAGATGGGATTGAAGTGATAGCGGAACGATAGATGGGGGACACCAATAGACAGACATCTTACTCAATCTTTAAAAGGATTTCTTCAATCCATCCACTATTTTCATCCGTAAATGAATCTTTTCTCACGAAAACACAAAAGAAAAAGACCAAAAACTTGCACAAAAGAGAAATATTTCTTATTTTTGCAGCAAAATAAACTGTAGAAATATGACAACAGAAGAACAATATAAAAGTTTTATACTGAATTGCACTACATCACCCAAAAGTGTCAACAACTATAGTGATTTTAAGCGCATCAATGAAACTGTAGCCAAAATCAAGGGAGTTGATTCTTTTGATATCTACTCTTGTGTACATTCTAAGGAACTACAAGATATTATAGATTCTCTTTATAATAATAAAGAATTCATGCAATATGAGAAGACTGGTAGTTACCAGTATTCTAACGCATTAAAGACATACATGCGTTTTCTATGCGCTAAGGAAATTTTCTCAAACGAAGCAAAAAAAGTAAAGCTCCCTTCAAATCTTACTCTACAGCAGATTTACTATGGTGCTCCTGGCACAGGTAAATCAAAGACCATCAAGAACTTGACTTTCGGAGAGAGCGTGATTCGTACTACATTCCATCCAGACTCTGATTACGCCTCTTTTGTAGGTACTTATAAACCTATTACAGAAGAAGTTGATCTCCGAGATTGCTATGGCAAAAAGGTAATCGATGAAGAAACGAATGAAGTTGTAAAGGAAGAAAGAATTGCTTACAAATTCATTCCTCAGGCTTTTCTCGAAGCCTATGTTGAAGCGTGGAAGAAACTAGGCTCCAGCAAGAAGCAATATCTTATTATCGAAGAAATAAACAGAGGTAATTGTGCCCAAATCTTTGGTGATCTGTTCCAATTGCTCGACCGCAACGAATATGGTTTTTCTGATTATCCTATCGTTGCAGATAAGGATATGCAGAAGTATCTCGAAAAGGAATTTGAAGGATGGGAGATTACGAATAAAGACAAAATCAATCAGCTCTATGGCGAAGCCAATATGGTAAGCCTCATCATGAGGGGAGAACGACTTGTTTTGCCTTCCAATCTTTATATTTTGGCTACAATAAACACCAGCGACCAGAGCCTCTTCCCTATTGACTCAGCCTTCAAGCGCCGCTGGGATTGGAAGTATATGTCTATCAGCGAAGGTCGTGACAAAGCGACAAACACTCCTCTCAACTGGTACATCAACACGGGAGATAAGCAGTACAAATGGTGGTCATTCATCAGCCAGGTTAATAAGCTGATTGGTTCACTTACAAATTCTGAAGACAAGAAACTCGGCTATTTCTTCTGCAAGGCAAAAGATGGAGAAATTGATGCAGATTTATTCGTAAGCAAGGTTATCTTCTATCTCTGGAATGATGTGTTCAAGGACTATGGATTCGATGATAAGGACTTTCAGGATGAAGAAGGCAAGATTTTGTCTTTCGACCGATTCTATGAGGATAAGAACGGCAAAACTAACGTTGATATAGCTATCGTTGAGCAGTTCTTGGAGAATTTGGGAGTAGAAAAGGCTTCTTTTAATAAAGAAGAGGAGGAAATTGATGCTGCCCCAAGCAACAACGAAACTAAAGGCAACGATAATACAAAGTACAAATTCAATGGCTCAGAACCGCTTGGCAAAGGTGAATTAGGTATTTCCATCATTAAACAATATCTGAATGAACATCCCGAGATGAAATATTCAGAAATCAAAGAAACCTTCCCAGATACTATGCTTGGAAAGAACTTGAAACTCATTGGATTAATCGTCACTCGTCAAGAAATAGATAACACTGTAGAAGGTAACAAGAAAAGAGCCTATGGCTTTTATAAAAAAGATAGAAAATTCTATTCGTCTGATGGAGTCGAGTTTTATGTAAGCAATTGGTGGAATATAACAAACATTGATTCTATTATCCAATTTGCAAAAGAACAAGGCTGGACAGTAGAACCAACAAAATAAAGACATTATGAGAATCCTCATAGAAGAACATCAGTATCAGGCTGAACAGATTAGGGATGTTCTGCACGGCATCGACGCCATGCAGGACATTGATGGCAACGTCAGCATCAACTACGTTGGGTATTACTACAATACCCAGCTCAACGATTGCGTCTTTATTTTGCCGAAAGTACTGCTGGAAGACACTCCAGATGGGGAAAGAGTTTTTGGCAAATACGCCCCGGAAAACATCGTCAACCTGAACCAGAACA
>ERZ772882.272-NODE-272-length-73123-cov-19.784078_pt1 | contig 73123 bp, 89 predicted proteins | sample MGYA00580576_ERZ772882 | MGnify/ENA primary metagenome ERZ772882 (study PRJEB29015, sample SAMEA2737658) | human gut metagenome | biome: human gut; feature: human-associated habitat; material: faeces | place: China | collected 2012 ... | reverse complement strand
GCTTGTGGTTTGTTAAAGGTACTCCAATCGCTGTTTATGACGGAACTCCCACTACGGCAGTAACAGCAAACAGAACCTTTAGCATTACCGAGATGAGCGATTATACTGGTGGTAACCTCAACTCTGCCTGCTTCATCGCTCCGTCTATCCCGACCACTCGTGGCTTGAATCTGGCTGTTGCTTCCAAGTCTTTGGCATCCCATATTCGCTTGGCCAAAGAAGCCCGCGAACTGGCTGAAAAAGCAAAGAAATAATGAACCCTATATAAATTAAAAGTTGATTTTCTGACAAGCGTGTCTGCATTGCCTGCTTTTGGCGGGTAATGCGGCAGCTTGTTATATTTGCTTAGTGCAGTATTATTAGTGCACTAAGCAAATATATATTAAATAAAGTATGAGTGGAGTGGATAGTGATGTATAGATTTTTTACAGTGGTATTATTAAGTTGTTCTTTACTGCTTCCGGTTTATGCTGCCGAAAAGCAGGAAGAGATACCTGCCGACCCATGGGCTTTTGAGCTTTCTGTGCAGCCTAAAAAGACTGAGGCAGAACTGGAGGCAGAACGTTGGACCCTGCTGATGAGCAGCGAGACCGGCAATTATTTGTTTGAATATGATAGTATCAAGCCTGTCGAAGACACAGAGGGAAATAAAAGCAAAAATGAAAGACAGGTTTTGATGCGTACTGTTTTTAAAGATACTAAAGTTTTAGAACAGTTGAATAAAAACTATGCGGCTAAGCTGGAAACAGGTGAACAAGCAGCTTATTGCGATATGCTGCTTGTTTTTGACCTGCGCAAACAGCTTTATAAAACTGTGCAGACTAAGGTTTATACTGGGGAAGGAAGAATTATTGATGAACGCAGCGGCGCGGGTATATGGAAAAAAGTCCCCGGGCAGAGTTTTGCCGATACTTTGTTGAAATTTTTATTGAAAAATGATAAGCATAACTAGAATAAGGAGCGGTGAGAAGCGTATGAAATTCATTGCGGCAGTTATTTTCAGTTTAAGTGTTTTAATAGCAGCGCAGGGCTTCGCTGCCGAGGAAAGCGGCAGCGGTATGGATTGGCAGATAAGCGTGCAGCCGCAGCAGACGGCGGCTGAAAAAGAGGCGGCGCGCTGGACTGAGGTTATGGAAAATTCGACCGGTAGATATTATATAGCTAAAGATAGTGTTTTTATGACCAGGGGAGCATTTGGCGATAAAGACAGGAATATTTTGCAGGCCGAGGTCAAAACTGTTTTTATGAACGAAGATTTGAAGAAGCATTTGGATACCAAAGTATTTGCCCAAAAGCTGAAAGATGGTGACAGCGTGGAATCCTGTACGCAGGTGCTGCTGTTTAATCTGCGCGCCAAACAGTACCGCGAGCTGCACAGTGTTGTTTACAGCAAAGGCGGCGCTGTTTTGCAAAGCAGCGATAAAAAATCTGAATGGAAGCCTGTTCCAGCGCACAGTTTTGCGGAGATCATGCTGGAGATTCTAACGCATATTCCTGCTTCGCAATTGAGGCTGGAAGGCGAAGAATAATCTAAAATATATCATTTAAAACTAAGGAGAGAATGAGAATGAGTGAGACTGATATTTTGAAATTTGCGGGTAATGATAACAAGCCACCAGAAAGCAATGCTTTGAATGTGAAGGCGCAGAAATGGCAGGAGCTTTTGGTGAAGAAGAATATTACCTGTTTTGGCGCCCAGATCGTAGGCGACGAGCTGCATACGGTTTTGTTCAGAACTATTTTGGATGTCAATGGTCAGAATCTGCCGCTTTTGGTATATACAGATGACAGCTTGTATACAGTGATCAAGGTACTGGTTGCGCCTGCGGCACGTAAAGCCGAAAATGAGGCAGCGCTGTTGAAGTATTTGGATGAACAGAATCGTAAATATAAGTTGTTTAAATATTCTACGGGTGTCAGCGGCGATGTTGAACTGGACTGCTGCCTTTTGAATACGGATGACGGTTTTGATGCCGAGCTGCTGCAGGTGAGCATTGATGTTATCTTAGAACATTTATTGGAAGAGTATCCTTTGCTGATGAAGGTTGTTTGGAGTGCAGAGGCAGTAGATTCGACAACTAATTAAGCTGTTGTTTTAAAGGATTTGTACATTTAAAGGGGGCGTGGGCAATGAAGGTTTTTGTTAATCCTGGGCATGACCCGAACGTTGACAGCGGTGCTGTGAACATTGATTATGATGTACGTGAGGCTGATGTTACCAAACAGGCCGGAGCTTTGCTGGAACGCGGTTTAAAAAGAGCGGGGCATGAGGTGATGTTGCTGCAGAGTGATGATCTGGATGCTGTGGTGGCTGCTGCTAACGACTGGCCGGCTGATATTTTTGTTTCACTGCATTGCAATGCTTCGCCGGGCCGCAATGCCCGCGGTACAGAAACTTTATATTACAGCGAGCAGGGCCGACTTTTGGGTGAGGCTGTGCAGAAGAAGATTTTGAGCAAGGTGCCGACGATAGACCGTGGCTGCAAAGAGCGCCAGGGGCTGTATGTACTGCGCCGGACTGTTATGACGACTATTTTGGTGGAGCTGGCTTTTATTGATAATAATGATGATCTTGAGCTTTTAGAAAATGATATGCCGGCTTTTGCCGGGGCTATTGCCGCCGGTATCGACGAGTATTTCAGGCAGGCGGAAATATGATGAACGATAAAGAATTTGCAAAGGCCCAAGCTTCGATCATGAATAAAAAGACTAAACTGGTTCAGCTGAAGGATGACAGGGCCGAAGCTTGTAAAAAAATCAATGAGATAGAGCAGGAGATAGCCAAAACAGAAAATGAGCTGCTGGAGGAAGAAAATAAGTTTATTCTTTTATGCGGACAGAAGTCGCAGCTTATGCGCGAGCGTGCTTTGCAGGTTGGCGCAGAAATAGAGGAGGCGATCAAGCCGCAGCAGCCGGTTGATAAGCTGACGATTTTGTTTTTAGCGGCTAATCCACAGGATACTCAGAAGCTGGCTTTAGACCAGGAGGTCAGGTCGATAACTGAAGCTATCCGCAAGTCGGAAGGACGTGACGGGATCGAGTTTTTTAGCCGCTGGGCGGTACAATCGCTGGATATTTTGCAGGCGATCAATGAAACTGATCCGGAGATAATTCATTTTTCGGGGCATGGCTCTGAAAAGGGAGAAATAGTTCTTGATGATGGCAGCGGTAATATGTCGATGGTTTCTAAAGAAGCTATGGCCGCTGCTGTGGCTTCAGCGTCTAAAAAGGTGAGGATGATTTTTTTTAACGCCTGTTTTTCGCAGAAGGAAGCTCAGGCTGTTGTCGATAAGGTTGAGGCTGCTATTGGAATGAATACCGAGATAGGTGACGAGGCAGCAATAGTTTTTGCGGCGCAGTTTTATTCCAGTATCGGGTTTGGGCAGAATTTACAGCAGGCTTTTGATCAGGCTAAGGCGGCATTGCTTTTAAAGGGGATCGCAGAAGAGAATACACCGGTTTTATATGTACGAAAAGGATTACTGGCTCAGGATATTGTAATGGTTGAAAGCGAAGCTTTAAAAAAAAGTGATAATGTGACGATCATACAGAAAATAAAAAAAATTTTTTCGTGATCAGAGGATATTAAGGTGAAAGTTTACTTGACTACAAAAAGCAAGAAGTTTATAATGGTTATATAAGTTATTTGAAAAGCATTACGAATAAGCTAAGCATTTCAGTTCTAATAATTTCATATAGTTAAGAAAACAGGTGTCTGAAAGCTATTGCTGGAAGGACTTAATAGAGAAGCAGGTGTAAGACCTGCGCTGTCCCGCAACTGTAACGGGTAGCAAAGCCACATTCGTCCATTGGGGAGACCTGAGAAGGCGTGGCCTAGCGACGATCCGAAGCCAGGAGAACTGCCTGTTTTAACATCCGTAAAGACTTGCGATGCACAAGGTGGATACATTTGTACTGTTTATTTGATGGAAAACAGTACTGTCGCTTTTTTGCTGTATTTTGCAGCTTGGCGGCTATGTATCCTGGTGCGTGGTGATGATGTATTTTGACAGGAAACTGACGCATTGGCAGTTTCCTGTTTTGTTTTTGGGATACAAGGCGCAAGTCACTTGAAGGAGGGCGGGCTGTTTTGGCTGCAGCAGCCCAATACGGGTATGAAATTAAAGAAAATTATCAAAGAGATTGAAAACAATGACGAGAGTACTATCACTGTTGATAAAGCGAGCTATATTGCTTTATTGCGCGAGGTGAACAGATTAAGGTTTAAGTGTTCTCAAAGAGGGGCGTTGTCCCGCAGTAAAAAAATGGCCTGTAAGGATAACAGTGACGATCCTGAGGCGGTGATGGTATGAGGCGTAAAACAAAGCATTTATGCAATTACTGTTTTATGCCTGGGCAGGAGAAAGAGATTTTAAAAACCGGAAAAACTTTGGAGCAGTTTGTTGCAGGGTTGGGGCTTGCTGGGATCGAGCTTCTGGTTTACAGGAATGTGCCGTATTTTAAGTCATTTGAGCATTTGGCTGTGGGAGTGCATTTGAATTACTGGCCGATGTGGCTGGCGATGTACCGGAATGATAAGGAAGTCTTAAGTCGATTTTTTACGTCTAAAGATGCTTTGAAGGATTATTACGGTACTACTTATTGTATGGGCTGGCTGCGCAATATAAGGGCTAATATTAAGGCGGCGCTGGTTGAAAAGCCGGAGTATCTGGTATGGCATGTAGCCGAATGTACTCTTGAGGAGGTATTTACTTTTAAGTTTGAGCACAGCGATATGGAGATCGTGACTGCCGCTGCCGCTGTTTTTAACAGAGTGGCTGACGAGGTCCCCGAAGATGTTCTGGTATTATTTGAAAATTTATGGTGGCCGGGACTACGGCTGACAGACCCTGCAGTAGTGCACGCCTTTTTTGAAAAGATAAAACATAAGAACGTTGGGATCATGCTTGATACCGGGCATTTGATGAATACTAATCCCGAGCTGCAGACTGAACAGGATGGGATCGAGTATATTTTAAAAACAGTAAAAGCGCTTGGTGAGGACAGAAAGCTGATCAGAGAACTGCATTTAAACTGTTCTCTTTCCGGAGATTATGTTAAAACTTTTGAACGTGTTTTTGATTCGGAAAGCTCTAATATTGAACGAATGAAGCATGTGATAAAAATAGATCAGCACAGGCCTTTTACAGATAAGGCTGTGCAGAAGCTTTTAAGGTTTATTAAGCCGGATTATGTGGTGCATGAACTTGCTTATAGGGATTTCAGCGATTTTGAAAAAAACATTGAGGTACAGCTTACTGCCTGCGGCAGAAAATTGTCTATCGATGACGAAGGAGATTAATGCGTGATTGCAAAATGTAGGTATTTATTAAAGGCTGCCGTTTTAGTTGTCAGTACTGCTGCCGTGTTGTTTATGGCAGGCTGCGGCAAACCTCCCGAAATTGAGACTCCGGCTTCCGGACGTGGTGGTTACAGTGTTGTGGATGCAACTAAAACAAGGCTGGATTTTGAGCATAAGCCGCAGCGCATAGTATCATTGGGACTGAGTGCGGATGAGGTGTTGCTGGATATGGTAGAGCCTGATCGGATCGCTGCTTTGACATATCTGGCAGATGATGCCGGAATTTCGCCTGCGGCAGATAAAGCTGTATGGGTAAAGGGGCGCGTGCAAAGCGGCAGTCTGGAGTCTGTTTTGGCTCAGAAACCTGACTTGGTTTTGGTGCCGAACTGGACAGATTTGAATTTTGTTGAGCTTTTGCGCGGTGCTGGTGTAAATGTTTATGTTTATAAAACGCCGACTACTGTTAAAGAGATCAAACAGACTATTTGTGAGCTGTCAAATGTTGTTGATGAACGTGTTGCCGGCGGTAAGATCGTGGCAGGTATGGAGAAGGAGCTTGCTTTTGTAAGGGCAAGAGTAGGCAATATTGCTCCTGAAGAACATATCAGTGTGATGGCGCTTTCTTATATGGGGCCATTTGGGGCTAAGGATACTACCTTTGCCGATATCTGTAATTATGCCGAGGTGAAGGATGTGGTGGCGGAATATGACTTGCCGCCGAATGCTGCTTTTTCTGAGGAAACGCTGATCAGGCTGAATCCTGATTTGCTTGTTATTCCCAGCTGGAAGTATGATAACGAGCAGGACCCGTCTAAGATGCGGGAGGAGATTTTGCAGAACCGAGCTTATCAAAGTGTTAATGCTGTAAAGAATAAAAGGGTCGTGCAGCTGCGTGACACTTATTTATACAGTACGACACATTATATAGTTTATGCAATCAGGGATCTGGCTGAAGCCGCTTATCCTGAAAAATTCAATTGATTTTGGAGGTATACAGAAATGGGTATTTTTGCCGGAGCTATAGATTATTTTCAAAGAGGCGGGGCTTGTATGTGGCCGCTGCTGTTATGTTCGCTTGCCGCTATCGCTATTGGTGTGGAGCGTTATTTATATTATAAAAAGGCGCTTTCGAGTACTGATTTTGTTATGGAGTTTTGTCGCCTGATGAATGATTTTAATATTGTCGGGGCACGTGAGTTTGCCGGTATGAATAAGGGTGATGCGGCAGAGCTGGCGACAGAGACTTTGGATATCAACGAGGATCTTGGCAAAAGGCTGGAGTCGATTGTTTATTCTAAGGCTGACAGGGCCATTGATGGGATGGAGCAGAATCTTGATTATTTGAGCGTTGTTATTGGCCTGGCGCCGATGCTTGGCCTTTTGGGTACTATTACAGGTATGATCAGTTCGTTCAACGCTTTGAATGAAAGGGCGCAGAATCCGATGGCGGTAACTGCCGGTATTGGCGAGGCTTTGATAACGACTGTTTTTGGTTTGTGTATTGCGATCATGGGTATGTGCATCTATGCGTATTTGTCAAGCAAGGTCAAAACTGCTTCGTTGAATATTTACGAGGTCGCCAATGTGTTGATTGATATCGTTCAGGCCAAAAACGGCGGCAGTAAAAACTGAGGGGCGGTGTAGAAGATGCGCAGACGACCTAGAAAACAGAGCTTGCCGCCGCAGCTGATGCTGAGCCCGATGATAGATATGATTTTTCTGCTGCTGGTATTTTTTATCGTCAGTACGATGTATATGAGCGAAATAAAAACCATCCCGATCAGGTTGCCGGTGGCGCAGAATTCAGAGACCGTAAGCAAAAGTAATTTTGCAGTGACGGTAAAAAAAGACGGCGTATTGTATCTGGAAGATAATAAGATCGAGATGAAACAGCTGGTTGCTAACGCAGCTGCTGAAAGTAAACGTGACGCTGCTTTTTCGGTGATTATCCGCGCCGACGGCGAGGCTAATTATAAAACGGTTATCAAGCTGATGGATGAGTTGAAGGGCGCGGGAGTAACACGCTTTGGCTTGGCAACGGATCTGGGTGATGGCAAATGACGGATAGAGGCAGACGCTTAGGCAAAGGTATTGCCATTGCGCTTGCAGTTCATATTGTTGCCGCAGCTCTGCTTGGCATTTTAGGGTATCGTTTTACGCAAAGACCACCGCAGATTTTAGAGGTGACTTTAGGCGGCGGCGGTGGCGGCGGCGGTAAAGGCAGCGCTGCTGCCGAGAAGGGAACTGCTGAGACTGCTGCTTCTGCTGCGGTGCAGCAGCAAAAACAGCAGTCTGCGCCGGTAAGAACAGATGATATAGTTGACAGAAAGCAGAAGCCGCAGACGCAGCAGCAGGAGCAGGAGCAGACCAGACAACCGCAGTCGAGCAGTACGTCGAGTGAAGCGGCTCAGAGTAATGTTAAAAGCGGTGAAGCCGGTGGTACTGGTACCGGCGGCGGTGAAGGCAGCGGCTCGGGTACTGGCAGTGGTTCTGGAAGCGGCAGCGGCAGTGGGGCAGGTCAGGGAAGCGGCAGCGGTGTTCCGGTAACACCGCCGTATTTAGTATCCAGTACGGATCCTCGTTATCCTCCTGCCGCCAGAAATCGAGAGATCGAGGGTACTGTTTATGTAAAAATGCTTGTAAGTTCGGGCGGCAGTGTTGAGAATGCTTTTGTTGCACGCAGCAGCGGCAATGAGGCTCTTGACGGCGCTGCTGTTGAGGCTGTATATAATTGGAGTTTCAGCCCGGCTAAAGATACATATGGCAGTCCTGTACGTTGTTATATTACGATGCCGGTAAATTTTGTACTGCATTAGGATTTGTTGGAGTGGTGAATTTGAAAAGGGTTGGAATTGAAACTGCGATGATGACACGATATGATAATTTTGACAGTACTTTAAACAGCAGAACAATGAATTGTGCCTGCTGCGGTAAAGAGTTTTTTGGCAATAAAAGATTGCATACTTATAAAAGAACGATCAACAAGCTGCGTAAATATTACTGCAGTTATTCTTGTTTCAGGCAGTCGGAGGCTGAGCTTGAAAAAATGAAGGGCAAGCGGAAGAGTGATGACAGGAATATAAAATAATGAGGATGGTGCGTATTATGAAAAAACAGTTTACAGCTTTATTTTTTGCTTTGTTATTGACTTTTAGTCTGGCAGCTGTCTGCTTTGCTGAAGAGAAACAGGCTGAAGCGCCGGTCGATCCTAACGCTACTAATTTAACTGCGGTGTATCCTGTACTTGAGGATGCTGTTCCGGCAGTGCCTGTAAAGCCGGAATCATTAAAAGATGCTAAGGCTGTAACTGAATATATTGCCGCTGTCGATAATTATTTAAAAGCTGTGCAGAAGTATATTGACGGCACTACTAATGATTTAAATAAGATCATCGAGCAGCGGAACAAGGCGATCGCAAGCGCTAATAAAGTAGTTGAGGATTATAACGCTTTTTTTGAGGCTAATAAACAGAAATAAAAGAATATACGGAATAATAACCGTTGATACATTTAATGTATCAACGGTTATTATTCTATTTATAAGTAGTATCTTGTTTAAAAATACTTTTTGACATCAATAATAATACTTATAAGTAGTGCTTAAAAGGCAGGATTTATGCCTTTGTATCAACTGTACACACGAAAAATATTTTGACTGGAAAAATTTACAAATATTGACTGGAAAAATTATGAATGTTAAAATTAAAACTCAATGGGAATAGATATCATAAATAAGAGCTTATTAATAAATAAATATCGATAAATGGTTTGATTTATGATATCAAAGTAAGTGATAAAGGAGCTGTGTTTTGTGAAAAAGTTTGAATTAGGAAGTTTGATGTGTGCAGTTATTTTGGGTACATATTTTTTGTCAGGAACAGTTTATGCAGAAGAAAGTCTGTCAGAATTTGTTTTAGACGGAATCAATGTTACTGCTTTGGGGTATGAAAAGAACAATTTAGACACACCTGCTGACACGGTTATTTATACAGGTGAGCAGTTAAAGGAAACAGGTGCCGGCGATGTGGCGAATGCCTTGAAGTACAAAGGCGGTGTTTATTTTACTAATATGGGGCCGCATGATCAGAACTGGATAACCGGCAGCAGCCAAATCAATTTGCGCGGTATTGATGGCGGTACTTTGGTTTTGATCAATGGAGTGCCGGCTTCATTTAACAATGTTAATCATTTGGATATGCTCAACCTTGATGAGGTGGAAAGAGTTGAAATTGTCAAAGGTGGGGGGGCAGTGCTCTACGGCAGCGAGGCATTAGGCGGAGTTGTTAACATTATAACTAAGGATCAGATGAAAAATTCGCTGCGTGTAGCTGCCGGAAATAAAGGACAGCGTGATTATGCTGCCACCATAGGCATGGGTAAAGCAAGCCTGGCTCTCGGCAGAAATGAATTTGGTTCTACTGGCAATATGACGGAGCGTTTAGGCACTAAAAAAATAAATGGTACTGCTGTTCCCTACTATATTGGATTTGGCGACAGTAAAAAAGATCATCTGGCTTTTAACTATAAATTTGATGACCGGTTTAAATTCAGTTATATGTTCAATAAAAAGAAATATACAACTAATTATAATGATGTAAATGAAAATATTTTACAGCATTTTATGTATGATGACCGTGAACATTATGCACAGATAGCATACAATGATGAAAACGGCTGGGATGCTAAAATTTATTATAATCAGAGACGAATCGAAAATCCTGATTATTATGTAGTGAATCCGACGAATGTAGAGTGGGAGAAAAGTGATCATAAACAGTATGGTCTGGATACGAAAAAAGTTTGGCGCAGCGATAAAGCAACAGGATTGATTGGTATCAGCGCTAAACGTGAAACTTACAAAAACGATAATCAAAAATTTAAAACCTTTGGCGACAGCAGCAGTATATTAAAGGATCCGGCACATTTTGGTACTTATGCGCTTAATAATTATTCTGTTTATGGTTCGTATGATAGAAAACTGAGCCGTGCCACGAATATTATTTTCAGTGCCAGAGAAGATTTAATCAGGTCGGAGGCTGGTGATTATAACGAATTTTTGCCGCAGATACAGGCTATAACCAAATTTGATGAACATAATTCTGTTTATGCCAGCGTTGGAAAATCGTTTAGAATGCCTACTTTTAGAAATCTTTATTATGCCAGCAGTGTAGTTGTTCCTAATCCGGATTTGGAAGCAGAACATGGCTGGAATTATGAAATTGGTTATAAGTATAGTGAAAATGGACGCCGGTTAAATCTTACTGCTTTTAGAATAGACATTAAAGATCAAATAGTAGCTGTTAAAAATTTGGTGGATAATCAGTCTTATCAAACTAATGCTGCCAAATATCGCAATACCGGTATTGAACTGCGGTATGAACAGGATGTAGATAAACATTTTACTTATAATGTAGGTGCGGTGTTTGCTAAACCTCAGCGTATGTATAAGGAAGGTCAGGCTTGGATAGATACTTTGGGCCGTTATCAGATAAACGGCGGTGTAAATTATGTGAATCGTGATTTTAGTGCGGCCTTAAATCTGAGCTATTGGGGCAATCGTTTTAAAAACGGCGTCAGCAGTGAAAAAATTACTGTAACAGAAATATCTTCGCCGCTTTTAGTGTCTAACTTGCATCTTGGTTATAACGTTGCTAAAAACGTGACGGCTACCTTTGATGTCGATAATTTGTTTAATCGTAAGGATATTGCCAATGTTGGCGGAACGAGCAACAATAATTTGTATTATACGATGGGAAGGACTTTCCGCGTAGGGGTGAATTATAATTTTTAGAAGTTGCAAAGGGAAACATAATTATGTTTCCCTTTTGCTTTTCGGCTATGAGTTGTGTTAAAATAAAATACAACTTATGAGTAGGAAGGTGCCGCTATGTTTATTGGACGCAGTGAAGAATTAGGTCTTTTAGAAAAATTGTATGCAAAAAATTCTTTAAATGTAGTACTTGTGAGCGGTGAATATAAAATCGGTAAAACTGCTTTGCTGCAGGAGTTTTTACAAAAAAAATCTGCTGCTTATTTTGCTGCCCGCAATGCGTTGTCAACTGTAAATTTGGCGGCTTTTTGCCTGGAATTAAAAGAGCAGGGCCTTTGGGGTCCAAAAAATGAATTCCGCAGCTGGGATAGTGTATTAAGCACGTTGTTTTTTAAGGCCACACAGCAGCGGCTGGTTCTGGTAATAGATGATGTACAGTATTTGTTTGATTCTGCACCGGAATTTTTTACGGCATTTGCTAAATATGCTCAAAAATATAAAAAGCAGTTGAGACTATCAGTTATTTTTTCGGGAGCGCCTTTTGCTGAGATGGAGCGGGTATTGCTGAAAAATCAGGAGATGCAGATAAAAAATTACATTAATGCAGTTATAAAATTAGGCGCTATGGATTATTGGGAAGCACAGCCATTTTTGGAAGGCTTTACAGAAGAAGAGAAATTATTTTTATATGGCGCAGCCGGTGGCAATCCCCATTATATGAGTTATTTGGATGCGGAACTGTCTTTTAAGGACAATCTGAAAAAATTGTTTTTTGAACCAGCAGCTCCATTGTATAAGGAACCAATACAGCTCTTAAAACTTGATTTAAGGGAACCTGCTACATATAATACTATCCTTTGTTCTGTTGCCTGCGGGGCAGGGCGGCTGAACGAAATAGCAGCGGCTGCCGATATGGAATGCAACAAGGTTTCAAAATACTTGAATGTACTGTTGACAATGGGAATTTTGCAGCGTGTCAATCCTGCTTTTAGCAGCAGTAACAAAATCAGCTATTATGAAATTGCTAATAATATGTTTGTTTTCTGGTATCAGTTTGTTTTTCCATATATGAGTTCGATTGCGATCGGACGCGGGCATCAGGTTCTGCGCAATAATATTATGCCTAGAATAGACTTATTTGCTGCCCATATTTTTAAAAAGATCTGTTTGCAGTATTGTTATAAATTAAAAAAACGCAATGATTTCATGTGCGATTTTGAGCAAATAAGCCCGTGGTGGCAGGGCAGCGGCAGTAATAAAATTTCAGTTGATTTTATTGCTGACGATACTGATGTTATTTGTCTGATTGATTGTAATTGGAGCAATAAAAAAGCTGACAGTGACGTACTGAAAAAATCGCTCGCTAAAGGTGAACATTTTACAGGTGTTGATAAACGCTTCCTAGTGTTTTCTAAAAAAGGGTTTACAGATGAATGTATGGAAATATCAGCAGGAGATCCGCATCTCAGGCTGATATCCCTAAAATATATGAAATGACTGTTAATGTAATAGAAAATTTATTGATAGGTGTTTATAAAGATGAGTAAGATAATAGCAATAATGCTTCTGCTGTGTTGTGGAATGATGCTGTTTGGCTGTGCTGATGATAATGGCAGGAGAAAGGCAGAGCAGCAAAAAACTATCGTAGTTACGGATAGCGTTGGCCGTAAGGTAGAGCTTCCGTATCCGCTGGAAAGAGTTGCTGTCTGTAATGTTTATAACGCAGAGTTGATTACTGCTGTTGGTGCCATAGATAAAATCGTCGGCGTTGATAATTATATTTTTAAAGATCAGTCTGGCTTCAAAAACAGATTTAATGAAGCACAGGTATTTGGTATCAGTCAAAATGCGATGAATTATGAAAAACTGGCCGAGTTGGCGCCGCAGGCTGTAATTATTACCGGTGAGGGAACATGGCGGGACGCGCAGGAGATGTTGGACAGGTTTGGGATCAAAGTAATTGTCATAAATTCTTATTATACAGATCAGTTTGCTGATAACTGCAGGCTGATCGGCAGAATTTTTGGCAGGGAAGAACAGGCAGAAGAATTAGTAAATTATTTTAACGATAAACTGGCTTATATACAAAAGCAACTTCAAGGCGTCCCCCGCAGAAGTTTGTATTTTGAATATCGGACTCTTGGAAAAACAGCAGTGCCGGGCGATTATTTTTATAAAATGGTTGAATATTCAGGCGCTGATAATATTTTTGCCGCTGCTAAAGGATCGCAGGTTGATCAGGAAGCGATAATCGAGAAAGATCCTCAGTATATTGTCAAAGTAGCAGATGCCAATGCTTATTCTTCTTATCAGCCGCCGACTATAGAGGAAGAGAAAGCAATCAAAAAGGAGCTTGTTTTACGCAGCGGTTGGGCAGGTATTGATGCTGTACGTAATGATCGGATTTTGCTGCTTTCGCATTATTTGCATGGCGGTGCGTCGAAATTGGTTGGTACGATCTATATTGCAAAATTTTTATATCCGGAATATCTGCCAGAGCTGCATCCTGAAGAAGTTTTTAAAACTTGGCTGGAAAAATATCAGCAGCTTCACTATATCAAGGGGCATGCTTATCCGGAGCTGTATTAGGATGCTTTAAAAATATTATCTTTAAATAATGTCCGGTCGATGTGAGAATTTATACATTGATCGGGCATTTTTGTATTGACACTAAAGTTAAAGAGTGTTAAAATGCAATGGAGTTAGCTATAGCTAACTCCATTGCATTTTATTTTATGAATAAAGTTGTTTATATTGATTTAAATATAGAATGTTTTTGGTTGAAAACAGTGAGCTATTTATTTTTAAGGGAGGCAGTTTATTGATGAGAAAAATTGCGATTTATGGCAAGGGCGGTATTGGCAAGTCTACTACTACTTCAAATTTATCGGCGGCATTGGCGCTTAAAGGTTATAAAGTAATGCAGGTAGGTTGTGACCCTAAGTCTGATTCAACTAAGAATTTGATGAAGGGGATGCGTATTCCTACTGTTTTAGAACAGCTTAAAGAAAAGGGGGAAGCTTTAGAATTAAAAGATATTGTTTTTGAAGGCTTTGGTGGCGTCCTGTGTGTAGAAGCAGGAGGTCCGACACCTGGTATAGGCTGTGCAGGACGCGGTATTATTTCAGCTTTTGAAAAGCTGGAGGAGTTGAAGGCTTTTGAAATCTATAAGCCGGATATCGTCATCTATGACGTGCTCGGCGACGTTGTTTGCGGCGGTTTTGCAATGCCTATCAGGGGTGGTTATGCCAGAGAAGTGTTTATTGTTTCTTCAGGCGAGATGATGGCGCTTTATGCGGCTAATAATATTGCTCAGGCGATCAAAAACTTTGGACGCAGAGGTTATGCTCGCTTGAAAGGCATTATTTTGAACGCTAAAAATATTGAGAATGAACAGGAACTGGTGGCCAAGGCTGCCGCTGAGATTGAAACCGAGGTCGTAATGTATGTTCCACGTTCGGGAGATATACAAACAGCTGAAAATCATGGCTGTACGGTTAGCGAATTTGTACAGGCTTCGCCGATGGTCAAGATCTATCAGGAGTTGGCTGATAAAGTTTTAGAAATGAGTGAAGATACTAAGGGGGATGAATAATGAAAAATAAATTGTTGTTGTTGGCAGTAGTCGTTATAGCAGGTGCGCTTTTGTATTATTGCTTTAATACAGGCAGTAAAAGTGAAGATGTGTCGGCTGCTGCCGGTGAAACTTATAAACTTGAGTATACACCTACGCTGAAGACTTATGGTTTTACTGAACCGGTTGTTTTAAAAGCAAAGCCTCAGCGAGTCGTATCTTTAGTGCATACTCCGGTTTTGGCACTGCATGAGATGGGTATTAAGCAGGTTGCTGTGCCCCAGGCGGCGATGCTGGAATGGCCTGCAGATTTGGTGAAGGATGCAAAGCTGCTGAATGTGTCGATGAATTCTAATTTTGATATCGAATCAGTTATTGCTTTGGAACCGGATCTGGTGATAGTAGGTTATCAGTCTAAGGATACTTATGGGAAAATTCTGGATCGTGAAAAAATACCTGTTTATTATGTTGATGCCGGGCATGTTGTATCTTATGAGTCGATCAAGGAATTGACTGACGTACTGATCAAAGCCTTTGGTCAACATAATGCAGGTGCTGAAGCTATTACGGACAGGTTCAACAAATTGGAAGCCAGAATGGCCGAAAAAAGACAGGAAAATAAAGGGCAAAAAGTTATGGTGCTGCAATCAGCCCCGCCGCGTCATTATATACAGGGTAAAGATGGTACTTTAGGCAGTATGCTGAATATGCTGGGGTACGAAAATGTGTATCAGAACAATAAGATGGTATTGATTGATCTGGAGCAGGCTTTATCTTACGAACCGGATTTACTGTTTTGTGTAGGCGGTTCTAAAACTGCGGCAGAGCATCAGCAGGTAATGGAAGAGGATTTTGCCAAAAACCCTGAATACTGGAACAATATTAAGGCGATACGCGAACATGAGGTTATTTATCTGCCGATAAAATATGTTGCGACAGCAGGGATCAATGTTATTGATAATATAAATGAATTGATCGATATTATTGATGCGAAGAAGCTGAAACAAAATGGGTAAAGAAGTAAATGTCCTGCGGGTAAGTATGGTTTGCCTGGTTTTAGTGGCAGTATTATTATTGCTGGCTGTTGTTGCGCTGGGAGTTGGCAGTGCCGGGTATTCGCTGCAGCAGATCATACAGGCTCTTTTTTATGATGAAAGCGGACCGGTGAGGGTAGTTGTTTATAATTTACGGTTACCGCGTCTGATTATGGCAGTCGAAGTAGGGGCCTGCCTTGCTGTTGCAGGTGCTCTTTTGCAGGCTGTCATGCGTAACCCTCTGGCTGATCCTGGGATTATAGGCGTCTCTGCAGGTGCGGCTACTGCGGCAACGACGATTCTACTGTTGTTTCCGACTTTGGTTTCATCAGTGCCGCTTTTTGCTTTTGGCGGTGCGGCTTTGGCCTGTGTACTTATTTATTTGCTGGCCTGGCGCGATGGGATCGATACTGTCAGAATAATTTTGTCCGGTGTTGCGATAAATACGGTTTTGGGAGCGTATAACTCCTTTTTGCAATTATTGAATTCTGATAATCTTTCCAGTGTTTTATCTTTTATGAACGGCAGTCTTTCGGGACGTTCCTGGGATCATGTTTATATCATTACGGTGTATGCTTTTATTGGTCTTGTTTTAGGCGTATGCTGTATAAAAAATGCCAACATTTTGCAGCTGGGTGACGAAATGGCTCAAAGCCTGGGAGTAAATGTAACTTTTGTACGTATCTTTTTATCTGCGGTAGCTGCTTTTTTGGCAGCTGCGACGGTAGCAGAGGCCGGTATGATCGGTTTTGTAGGGCTGGTTGTCCCGCATATTGCGAGAATGATGGTTGGCTCCGACTATAAAGCACTGCTGCCGGTGAGTATGCTTTTGGGTGCGGTGATTCTTCTGGCGGCAGATACTTTGGGGAGGACACTTATACCTGGGATGGAGATACCTGTAGGTATTGTTATGGCAGTTACCGGCGGACCGTTTTTCTTGTATATGTTAAGAAAGAAGGGCAAAGTAAGTGGAAGTTAAGGGTGAAAAATTAGAGATCGGTTACGATGGGCGTATTGTAGTCAGGGAAATGGATATTACTGTAAAAAAAGGTGAGATCACGACTATCATCGGCCCTAACGGTTCAGGTAAATCTACTCTGCTGAAAGCGCTGACACGATTGCTGCGCTGTAGTATGGGCTGCGTCTATCTGAATCAGGAGGATCTGTACAATATCGACAGTAAAAAACTTGCCAAATGTATTGGTGTTTTGCCGCAGCGCCATTGCGCACCTCCTGATTTTAAAGTCAGAGATTTAGTAGGTTATGGGCGCGTACCCTATCAGAAGTGGTACGAACAGAATACGGAAGAAGATGAAAAGATAATAGAGTGGGCCTTGAAAGCAACAGGTACCTGGGCTCTGCGGGATAAATCTATTCAGGAATGCTCGGGCGGGGAATCGCAGCGGGTATGGATAGCTACCGTATTGGCGCAGCAGCCGGAAATTTTGTTTTTGGATGAGCCGACTACATATTTGGACATTGCGCATCAGCAGGAAACGATGAAACTTGTAAAAAGGCTGAACCATGAGGCGGGGATCGGCGTAGTGATGGTCCTGCACGATTTAAGTCATGCGCTGGAGATCAGTGACCGGATCATAGTTTTGAAAAATGGCTGTAAGTATGGTGAAGGTCGTCCGCAGGATATTATCACACCTAAAATGATGCGTGAGGTTTACGACGTAGATTGTGATGTAGTGCAGATTCCTGGGCGTAAGAAGCCTTTAATTATGTTTAAAGAAATAAGTTGATAAAAGGAGTTTTTTATGGCGATGGATGGAAAAGAGCTGGTTGAAAAACTTGCTAAATTGAGTCAGGTACAAAGCATTAAAGATATACCACATCTTACGCATGCTTTGTTCCCGGGGACACACTGTCCTCTGATGGGTGCGGCTATGGCTGTTGGTGGCATCAAGGACAGCCTGATCGTTGTGGTTGGTACGGATGAATGCACTTATTACACTAAAAGTATGACCATACATTCTGAAAAATTTGGGGGCATTGACGGCCGTTGTGTTTCAGTCGTTTTGGATGACCATGATGTAACCTTTGGCAGTGCGGAAAAGGTACAGGAAGCTTTTAAAGAAATAATTGAAGAATATCGCCCCCAATGTGTATTTTTGGTAACTACCTGTGTCATTGAAATAATTGGTGATGACTTTGACGCTATTTCAGAAGGTCTCAGTAAGCTTTATGGTATTCCGGTGCTGCCGGTTCATACTGAGCATTTTAAATGTGAGGACCATTTGCCTGGTCTGGAACGAACGATTACTGTTTGTGCTGAAATGATGAAATCGTGTGATTGTGACAACAGTGTCAATTTGCTGGGGCAGAGAATGGGTGATTTTGCTACGACAGAGCTTTATGCCATGTTGCAGAAAGCCGGCGTAAAAATCGGTTTGCAGCTGCCCTGCGGCTGCTCGGTAGACGATATAAAAAATGCTGCTGCAGCGAAAGTGAATATTGTCGTTAATGATATTGCGCTGCCGCTGGCCCAAAAGATGCAGGAAAAATTTGGTATCCCTTACGTTTACTTCAATAAATTTGTTATTCCCGAAAAAATCTATGAAGCCTATAAAAATCTTTTTGGGTACTTGGAGCTGGAACTGCCGGAAGAATTGGAAGGACTTTATCAAAATGCAAGAGAGGAAATCGAAAAAAACAAGGGTGAATTGGAGGGTATTACTTATATTTACGGGAATACGCCGTATGCAGTTTTTGAAATGAACTGTTTCCTCAGTTCCCTGGGAATGGTGCCTCAGGTGATCCAAACCAACAGATATACAGAAGCAGATGAGCCTTATGCAAAAGAAATATTGCAGTATACAGACCCTTATGTTTGCAAAGCGGCTAATATCGCGCCGCTGCAATATGTGTATGATGTATTGTCTCCTTATTTATATTTGGGACATGAATTTGGCAACAGGCTGCGTCAAAAAGGTATTGCCATTGTTCACAGCGACAGGGCGAGTGGCATGCTGGGTTTTGAAGTTACAGGATATTTACTGCAGCAGTTAGTCAAGTCTGTTAGGGAAGCCAAAGAATATAGAAAGGAGCTGGGCTTATGAGTTTATGCAGATATTTGCCTGTTCCGTCAGACAGAATGGGTATCATTTGGAGTTTGCTCAGCGTAAAAGACAGTATCATTCTTGAATATGGCCCGGCCGGGACAACTCATTTTAGTATGGGCTTTTATGGAACTTTAGGAGTAGACTGGCAGCAGAGGCTGTTTACAACACATATGAACGAAGACGATGTGGTCATGGGCGATGTTACCCGTTTGGAAGAAGCTATTGTCGAATTGGATAAAAGCTATGAACCAAAAGTTATTTTTGTCGTGGCATCTTCTATTTCCGCAGTTATTGGTACTGATATAAAAGGCGTTTGCAATTATATGCAGAAAGAAGTTCAGGCTAAGCTGGTTGCATTTGAGCAGGGCGGATTTAGGGGTGATTACAGCATAGGTCTGACTGAAGTTTATAAATTGCTGGTCAATAATCTTCCATGTAAAGAACAGAAAAAGAAAAAGAAAATGTTTAATATCATTGGCGCGTCAATGGGCAGTTATCGTGCCGCGTCGGATGTATGGGAACTGCAGAACTTGATGCGTGAAGCCTTTGGTTATGAAATGCATACCTGCCTGTGCTATGAAACATCTGTTGATGAAATCGGTGATATCGGCACAGCTGAAATAAATTTGGTAATGCGTCAGGAAGGTTTACCAGCAGCAGAAGTTCTGAAAAATAAATTTGATATGCCATTTGTTTTCAGTGCTCCTTACGGTTATGCAGCAACTTTGGCATGGTTGGAAGACGTCGGTAAAATTCTGGGACAGGTACCTGACGTTAAAATGTGCGCCAGATTACGTCTTAAAGCACAGAATACAGCGTCTTTAAAGATGTATGCTATGATGATGGGCAGAAAAAAAACACCTCAGGCAGCTGTGATCGGCGAGTATGATCTGGTTAAAGGGTTGAGTGCTTTTCTTCGGTCTGTAGGAATCGATGTTAAGTATAAACTTTGCAGCCATTCTTTAAAAAGTATCGTTGAGCCTGAGTTGGATATTCAGTATATATCTGTGGAAAAAGAAAAAATTGATATATTAAAAAAAATGCAGAAGACACTTGTTCTGGCAGACGATGTTTCGCACAGGCTTTGTGATAGCAGTAATGCCGTATTGAGAGTAAGTGCTCCTTTTATTGACGGAGCCCAGATAGCGACACATTTGCCGTTGCTTGGCGAAAAGGGGACAGATTTCTTACTGGAAACTATCGAAGCATATTATCAGACTTTAGCTTAATAATGAAAACTTTAAGTATCCCCTCGAGATATAATACGTGAGGGGATACTTAAAAACAAAAGGTTAGCTAAGGCTAACTTGGCGCGTGAGAAAAATTTTTCTGGACAGGCTAAATGCCGGTAAGTTATGGGCCTGAAAGATTCTATACTATATTTTTATAATAAAAAGGAGGCTGACGCTGTTGTTGTTTTAGTATTCATTATAAGGAAATTTTAGGGGGAGTTCGAATGAAACGGTTTTTAAAATTTTTATGCATGTGCCTCATTATGAGTATGGCAGAATCAGCACATGCCGCATTACCAACAGTAAAAGATACGGTGATTATTTCTGCGGCAGACAGAAAAGACGTTAATCTTGCTGAAATGGCTGAAAACTTTGTTGATTATGATGTAGTTTTTTTTGGTGAATTTCATGATCAGGATGTACTGCATGAGCTGGAATATGAAATGCTGCAGCAACTGTATGCCATTCATGGTGACAAGCTTGTTTTGTCACTGGAAATGTTTGAGGCAGATAACCAGTTCGTTTTAAATGAGTATTTAGCCGGTAGAATTACGGAAGAGGAATTTCTGGCAAAATCGCGTCCCTGGCCAAGATATAAAACAGATTACCGTCAGCTGGTAGAATTTGCAAAAGCACATAAGCTGCCAGTCTTAGCCAGCAATATACCACGTTTTTTAGCAGCGAAATTGGCAAAAGAGGGAACTTTAGCTGCAGTAGCAGAGCTGGATAAGCAATATTTACCAGTCAGGACCTATGCGCCTGCAGGAAAGTATAAAGAGAAATTTGCTGCTTGTATGACTAAGGGGCAAACACCGATGCGAATTCCTCAGGAACGGATAGATCAGGTATTTGCCGCACAGTGCATAAAAGATGACAAGATGGCAGAAAGTATTTTTTATTATTGGCAGGATAATCAGGATAAGGTAATTTTTCATATCAACGGCTGCTTTCATTCCGACGGACATTTGGGAACTGTCGAAAAATTGGAAGCATTGAATCCGGCGTTAAAAGTAGGTGTAATTACGCCTAAAGACATGCCGGAATCTAAAAACTATATGGAAACCTATGCTGATGATAAAAAAGACGGCGAATATATTATTTATTTTCCAAGAGTAGAGAAAGAATAATAATCAGAGGAAGGATATTATGATGAAAATAAAAAACAAACAATTTTTCAACAGGAAAATATTGATGACATTAGTTGTTGGCACAAATGTCATTTGGGGGGGCACAGCGGTATATGCTGAAGAACCACAGAAATTTACTTTAGATGAATATGTGGTAACTGCTACCCGTACAGAATTGAGCAGAAAAGAAGTTCCTCAGAGTGTGGAAGTTATAACAAAAGAGGATATCCAGAATATTGGGGCAACCAATGTTATAGATGCCTTACGTACGGCGACTAACATAGAAATACCGGAAGCTGCGGGTGTAGGGCACACTTTGGGAATCAGAGGCAGCGGGAAAAATGATGTTTTGGTTTTGCTTAACGGGCGTCGTATTCCCGGCGAAGGGTATGGCCAGGTTTCTACTAATACCTATGTGCTGTCACGGCTGAATGTGAACAATATAGAACGAATCGAAGTGCTTCGCGGGCCATCAGGTGCATTATATGGATCAGAGGCCTCAGCTGGTGTTATTAATATTATTACGAAAAAATCTGAAAAAAAATCAATGACTGTAGGTGTAGCTACAAATAGCCGTGAAATGAGTAATTATTACCATTTTGACAGCGGCAAAGACGGTAAGTTAAGTGCTGCTTTTGATGCTAACTTTACTAAAGTCCGCTATTTTAAATGGGATGATGCCAATATGAGTAAATATTTTGGACCGACTCAAAATTATAGCTTGGATGTAGATTATGAAATGGACCAAAACAACAGTTTAAATTTATATCTGAACTATGAGAATACCAATCAGCAGTTCAAAAAATTTACCAGTGCCAGCGGTCCTTTTTCTTATTTAGGTATATATAATGTAGATAGGAAAAGTGCCAGCCTTACTTATAACGGACAGAATGATAACAGTAATTATATGCTAAGCGCAACTTACGGTGAATTAAAAAAAGATGTTACCAGTGCTATGAGCGCAAACAGTGTGGGAAGCTCCAAATTTAATTTTTGGAATATTGAAGCACGTGATACGATCAAGCTAGACAATAATAATCGTTTGACTTTCGGCGGCGAGTTCAGAACTGACGGTCGCAAAGACAGCAGTATTGACGAAAGTTCTGATCAATATTCTTTATTTATACATGACGAATTGAAACTGGGTGAGAAACTATTGCTGATTCCGGCTGTTCGCTATGATCACCATGACAGCTTTGGCAGCGAGACTTCTCCGAATATTGGCGCGACATATTCCTTTACAGAGGGCTCAAGGCTTAAGGCTAATTATGGAGAAGGTTACAGAGCACCGTCTATTTCAGAATTATATGGTACTTATTCCAATCCGAATCTGCGTCCTGAAAAATCAAAGGGCTATGAGTTATCATATGAACAGGAATTTGGCGATGATACTGCAGTTAAATTAACATATTTCAAAAACAAAAAGACTGATGCCATTGCTATGGATTACAGTTTAGCGCCTAATTATCAATATATGAATATAGAAAAGTCTTCTTCAGAGGGTGTTGAATTTGAAATCAAGCATGACTTGGGAAATGGTTTTACAGTAATCGGTAATTATGATTATCTGGATGCTATGAACGATAAGACTAATACACGTTTGAATTACAGCGCCCGTAATACTTATACAGCAAAATTGATGTGGACAGAGCCTGTAAAACAGGAATGGAATATTACTGCCTGGAATAAGTGGTATTCTGATTATAGGGCAGACAGTGAAGATCACAGTATCAATACGTTTAATTTTGTCGTTAATAAACGCTGGGGCGATAAATATCGTGCTTATGCCGGAATCGATAATCTTTTTGATAAAAAGATTACCAGTATGCGTTATTCGGGAAGGTTGTGGCGTGTTGGTGCGGAAATGACCTTATAAAAATTTTATGCAGGATTTGAAAAAGCTGCTGCCTTTGGGCAGCAGCTTTCTTTGCTATCAGCAGTGCATTTGTGCTACAATAATAAATTATAGATTAGTAATTGAGCATAAAAGGATAGAGAGGTGTTAGCATGGGACAGCCTAAAATCACAGAGATAGAGGCGCAGCTTGGCGAGTGGGAATTTTTAAAAGAACTGCCGCAGGAAATAGATGGCTTTAAGTTAACAATGGGACAGGGAATAGACGGACAGATCTTAACGATTGCTTCATATAGTAATGAAGCAATGCACAGCAAGCTTGATTTGATTTATACTTCGGAAACCTTTGATTATGTACCTGTAAAAACGATTGGCATGCATACGTTCAGAGATATTCGCTATTTTTGCCGCGACAGGGATAAATTTGCTAAAATGATGCATGAAAAGCTGCCGGAGCTTTTAGCGGACGTGAACAGGGAAAAGAAGCATCAGATGGGAACCTTGATAGAGGAAGCCGGGCTTCTGAACTGGGCGTATACCGGCAAGCTGCCGCAGAAAATAGGTGCTTTTGAATTGTATATAACTCCTGACAATCCCATCGATTATATCAATGGTTCAACGCTTTTTATTGATTACAGTGACTTTGAACATGGTAATCAGCTGGTGTTTTTCTATAATAGCTTCCGCGATGAGTTTTTTGCTGAAACGAAAAAACGGTTTATGACAGGAATAACACATGAATTTGATTGCCGAAATTTAAAAGATCTGGAAAATCTGCTGGACAATAATCTGGAACAGGCATTGCAAAAACTTGGCAAAGCGTAACGAATGTAATAAATTTATTGTCTGAAACTCTTGACATCTTGATGTAAATGCCATATAATATGCCTACATGGTTTGAATGGCCCGGTGGTTCAGTTGGTTAGAATGCCGCCCTGTCACGGCGGAGGTCGTGGGTTCGAGTCCCATCCGGGTCGCCATTTTGCCTCGGTAGCTCAGTTGGTAGAGCAAAGGACTGAAAATCCTTGTGTCCACAGTTCGATTCTGTGCTGAGGCACCATCAAAGAGCAACACCCTTCTTTTAATAAAGAAGGGTGTTTTTGTTTTAAATCAATATCCAGATATAAATAAAAACTCAGCGCTTCAGCGCTGAGTTTTATCGTTTAATTTATCAAATTATGTTATTTGCTGAAAGTGTTGCCTGTCAGGGTGACTTCTTCCCAGCCTTCGTTTTTTATTTTATCAATTATCTGCGCTTCCGTTTTCCCACCTTTGTCAACACTGTTGGAAATACCACCTAAATTCGTCCCTTGGGGACTATAATACCATTTTTTAGCTGCAGAATCGTATATATAATTAGTACCCCAATCTCCACTATTTTTAAAATCGCCATTACCATTTGCATAGGTCAGAAAACTGCCATCTGCAGTTAAATGGAATTTAAAATAAATCGTATTGCCATTTAAATCTACTCCGCTGGGCCATTTTCCTTTTTCTTTATAATAAGCTTCTCTAAAACCATCATTGGTCTTTACTAATACACCAGAGGCATAAGTTGGCCACCAGCCCAGATCCTTCAGTTGCTGATCTGTCATAGCGCCGTACTTATCAAGAAATTCTTGAAAGTCATTCGTAATATTATCTATAACACTGGCATCATCGCTGACATTAGCTTCATTATGCTCAGCAATAGAACAGACTACTTTTTCATTACTGACGCTGTAAGTGCCATTATCGGCACATTTAGGGACAAAATTAAAATATTTATTATCGTTAGGTTCTTTTACAACTTCTGCCAGAAATCCCACCAGTGTCCCGTTGTAGTTCGACGCCTGCTGAGCGTGGAACATCCGCATGATCTGCGTCCGGTTAGCCAGACATTCCTTTTTCGCCGCTTCCTCACGGGCTTCCATAAAATATGGAATCGCCAGACCTGCTAAAATTCCCAGCACTGCGATAACAATCACCAATTCAACTAAAGTAAAGCCTGTTTGTCTTTTCACTTTCGGACGCTCCTAAATTCTATTCTCATTTGAATTTAACCATATATTCTTCAGAAAGTAAATATTATTTTTTAAAATAATATATTTTATTAGTCTGCTATTAATTATAAATCACATATTTATAATATGTTCAAATAAGAAATATGTATTCGCAAGGGGTAAGTGCAGCATTATTTACATCATCCAGCCAGAGTCTGCTTATCCCCGATGTCAAAAACGACAGTTTTTTTTACTTTCACTGCAGAAAATCTTGGTTGGCAGCAGGAATTATAAGCAGCTAAAGCGAATTGATAATAGTTAATTTATATATTGATGGAGGTAGCTATGTTTACACTCATAAAAAATGCTCATATTTACGCTCCTGCCGATACAGGCTGCCAGGATCTCCTGCTGGCCGGACGTAAAATCGTTCATATGGCTCCGTCAATCGGCGAGCTGCCTTTTGACTGCACCGTTATTGACGTCAGCGGGGCTAAAGTCACTACCGGTTTTATTGACCAGCATATTCATATTACGGGCGGCGGCGGCGAAGGCAGCTTTGCTACCCGCGTACCTGAAATCCAGCTGTCACAGCTGACAACGGCAGGTACTACGACAGTAATCGGGCTGCTTGGCACTGACGGTGTGACCCGCAGTATGGAAAATCTGCTGGCGAAAGCCCGTGGCCTGGAAGAAGAGGGTATTTCCACCTGGATCTATTCCGGATCCTATCCTGCTGACAGCGGGCATATCACCGGCACTCTGCGCAGTGACATCGTTTTGATCGACAAAATATTGGGCGGCAAGGTCGCAATGAGCGATCACCGTTCGTCTATGCCCAGCACACAGGCTTATGCCAGCCTGGCAGCAGAAGCCCGTATCGGCGGTATGCTGAGCGGCAAAGCCGGCGTGCTGCACATCCATATGGGCGACGGTAAACGCGGTCTGGAACCGGTTCTTGAGATCCTTGAAACTACAGAGCTGCCGATCAGTGTGTTCCGTCCTACCCATGTCAACCGAAATCCCATGCTTTACAAACAGACTATCCAATTCGCACTGCAGGGCGGTATTATTGATCTGACCTGCGGCATGACAGGCAGTGCTATCCCTGTGCCTCAGGCTGTTAAACAGGCTTTAGACGCAGGCATACCTTTGGAACGTCTGACCTTGAGCAGCGATGGTAACGGCAGCATGCCTAAATTTAACGAAAACAATGAACTGATCGGGCTGACTGCCGCTGCGCCACGTTATCTATACGAAGAAATGCTGAGTATCGTCAAAGCCGGCGTATTGCCCTTTGACAAAGCATTACAGCTGATAACCTGCAATGTTGCCGATGCCCTGAAGCTTGAAGACAAAGGCCGTATTGCCGTAGGTAAAGACGCGGACCTGATCGTTTGGAACGACGACCTGACCTTAAACAAAGTTTTTGCCAGGGGCCGCCTGATGGTAGATGAGGGGCAGGCCGTTGTCAAAGGAACTTTCGAAAACTAAAGGAGCTAAATTATGACGGCTAAAATCATTTGGACTTTGATCTTTTTCTGTTCTATCCGCGGTGTTTATGCCAACGCTGCAAAAAAAGAAATTGCCTATACCTTAGCATTTACAGTTACGCTGTTTTTCTCCATGTACATGCTGGCAGATCTTTTTGGAGTACTGCCGCCGGGCTTTATCGAACAATTATTTTGAGCAAGAATAGAATAATTAAAACAAAAGGACTATTTCTTAACGAAATAGTCCTTTTTTCTATCTGAAATTTATTCGCCGCCCAGCAACCTGTAACCAATCCCCGCTTCGGTGATCAGATATTTAGGCTGCGCCGGATCAGGTTCTATTTTGCGCCGCAACTGCCGCATATAGATCCTGATATAATGGGTATCCGTATCATATTCATTACCCCAGACAGCTTTCAGCAGCTGTTTATGCGTCAGCACGCGTCCGGCATATTTAAGCATCACCTTAAGCAGCTCATACTCTGTCGGCGTCAGCTTTACTTCACGCCCTTCCACTACTACCCTGTGCTCCAGAAGATTGAGCTGCAAACCGCCGCAGGTCAGTATCGGTTCTCCTTCTTTATTGCCGGCCCGGCGCAGACAGACTCTCATTCTGGCCATCAGCTCACCCATACCAAAGGGTTTGGTCACATAGTCGTCAGCTCCGACATCTAAGGCGGCAATTTTTTCCTGTTCCTGCTCACGCGCCGTCAGGACAATAATCGGCGTTTCCGACCATTCCCTCAGAGCTTTCACAACTGCTTTACCGTCCATATCAGGCAGCCCCAGGTCAACCAAAATAATATCCGGCCTGAAGGAGGCCGCCATTAACAGCCCGTCCTGCCCTGTAGCAGCTTCACCCAGCTCATAGCCGTAGGCCTGCATTGATATTTTTAAAAGCTTTCTGATTGCGGGTTCATCATCAATAATTAAAACGCGCAATGTATTTTCAGTCATTTTTTTCACCAGCCTTTTCTTCCGGCAGTGTTACAGGCAAGGCAAAAGCAAAAATACTGCCGCCACCAGTGCGCTGTTTAGCCCAGATCCTGCCGCGGTGGGCATCGACAATGCCTTTGCAGATCGCCAGCCCCAAACCGGTGCCGCTGATTTTCTCCGTTTGTCTGGCCCTGTAAAATTTATCGAACAAATGCGGTAAATCTTTGGCCGTCACCCCCAGCCCCCGATCTTTGACCATAACGATCACTTCGCTATCGTCAAGACAGGTCTGTATTTCGATCTCACTGCCTTCTACTGAATATTTTACCGCATTATCCAGTAAATTCAACACTACGTGCTCAAGTAAGGCCGCATCGGCATAAATCAGCGGCAGATCGTCTGCTATCTCTACTTTGATCTTATAGCTCTGCGTATGTTCCTTGCTGCGCCGCAGCGCACCGCTGACAACATCCTCCAGATCGCACCAGTCCAGCTTCAGCTGCAGCATCCCGCTTTCCAGACGGGCGGTATCTAAAAGGTTGCCGATGATCCGTTCCATCCTTTTAGAGGCATCGGCAATGGTTTCCAGAAGCTGCTGCCGCTGTTTCTCACCATAAGCAACAGCTTTATCATTTAAGGTATATACCGAAGCCATGATAGCCGCTAAAGGCGTTCGCAGTTCGTGGGAAACAGAATTAAAAAGCGCTGTACGTAATTTATCTGCCTCACGCAGCATTGCGGCCTGTTTTGCTTCGCTGCTCAGCCCGGCCCGCACCAAAGCGATCGCCAGCAGGCTTACCCACGCGCCCAGTACAGCCCTTTCCTCCGGCGATAACTTCCGTGTATCGATAGCTATGCCAACAACACCGATAACTTTTTCTCCATTCATCAGCGGTAAAAAAAGATTTTCAGCACCGGGTAAAGTATCAGTAGAACGTCCGGCGGCCTGTCCGTGTTCCTGCACCCAAGCTGCTACAGCATATTCTGACGGCGGCAGCTGAAACTCCGCGGCCGCATCCTCCTGCTGTACAGCATAACAGGCCTGCAGCCGCAGTACTTTACTTTCAGGCAATAAAATCAGCACTGTCCGCTGCAGCTCTCGTCCCACATGACTGACAAATTCTTCCATGATTGTCACTGCGTCATCGACTGCGGCAATACGGCTGCTGAAACGGTATAGACTGTTGACATTGCTTTCACGGCGTCTGGTACTTTCCAATTCCCGCCTCAGCGATTCTGTCTTTCCACCGACTAAAAATGCTACCAGTCCAAAGATCAGAAAGCTCCACAGATATCTGATATCATAAATAGTAAAAGTAAAAATCGGTTCCAAAAATAAAAAGTCAAAACCTAAAACACAAAAGAGCGCTGTTACATAGGCCGTACTTCTGCCCCACCAGGCTGCTGTCAACAATACCGGCAGCAAATACAGTAAGGATATATTGACCAGCTCCAGCTGACCGCGGAAAACATAGCAAAGCCCAGTAGTAATGACAACTGCCGCAAGCGCCCCTACATACTGGCGCCAGCCGGCCTGCTGCTGCGGTACTGCCGTAGTGATGACAGGAGACTTTTCTTCCTCTTCCCGTCCCTGGATGACATAAACATGGATAAACCCACTCCTGTCAATCAATCTGTCAACCAAGGTTTTTCGGCCTATCTCATACCAGCGGCGCGGCCCTGATTTCCCGACCACGATCGCGGTAACATTTTCTCTGACAGCAATCTGCAGAACCGTTTCCACAAAATCCGTACCGGCAGTAGTCAGGATCTGACCTCCCAGCTCTTTAGCCAGATTCAGGTTACGCCAAAGCCTTTCCCGTTCTTTATCACCATGAGGAAATCGTCTTTCCGGTGTTTCGATATGCACAGCCAAAAATTCTGCGTGCAGTCCCTGAGCTAAACGCTGCGCCGCTCTGATCAGCTGTGCTGAAAAGGGACTGGCGCTGACGCAAACCATGACCTTGCCGGAAGCCGGCCAGGGACCTTCTATTTTATGCAGGCGCATATAGGCCAGCATATCCTGATCAACATGCCGGGCCGTAAATCTTAAAGCCAGCTCACGCAGCGCGCTGATATTGCCCTGTCTGAAAAATCCCCGCAATGCCTGCTGGGCCTGCTGCGGACGATAAACCTTGCCTTCCTTCAAACGCTGCAGTAATTCTTTGGGCGGAATATCGATCAATCTGATATCATCTGCCAGCTCAAAAAACGCATCCGGTACAGTCTCACGAACAATACTCCCGGTAATTTGCGCAACAACGTCATTCAGGCTTTCGATATGCTGGATATTGACAGCAGTATAAACGTCGATACCGGCAGCCAAAAGTTCTTCTACATCCTGATACCGCCGCTGATGGCGCGAACCCGGCACATTACTGTGCGCCAGTTCATCAACGACTACCAGCTGCGGGCGGCGTCTGAGAATAGCATCCAGATCCATTTCCTGCAGCATCTTGCCATGATATTCTATTTCCTGCTCGGGAATACGCGGCAAACCTTCCAAAAGCGCTGCTGTCTCTTTGCGCCCGTGCGTAAGCACCAGGCCGAGTACAATGTCAGTCCCCTCCCGCAGACGGGCATGTGCTTCCTGCAGCATGCTACAGGTTTTACCAACACCGGCAGCAGCACCTAAAAAAACAGTCAGCTTGCCGCGCTGTTCTTTATTGGCCGCAGCCAGCAGCGTTTCAGCATATTCATGTCCACTTTGAGGTTTCTCTGTCAGTTCCATAACCTTCTCCTTCGCAAGATAGTCAAATAGGGCTGCCTGAATGCAGCCCTAACTTTTATTGGTTCTGTTGTAAATTATCAAGCGCCAGATTCAATTTTAAAACATTGACTCTGTCCTCTCCGACAACTCCCAAATCAGCATTTTCAATATGTTCTGAAACCAGATCGCGTACCTGCCTGATTTCCAGACCACGTACTTTGGCAATACGTTCGACCTGGCAATAAGCAGCTGCCGGCGTCAGGTGCGGATCCAAACCACTGCTGGAATTTGTTACCAGTACGCTGGGCACTTCTTGATCAGATGTCCAGCCATTGGCCGCACGTACAGACTCTGCCAGCTCGCCGACCTGCTGCTGCAGTTTAGCGCTGGTACCGCCATAGTTAGTGCCGCCTGAATTGGCAGCGTCATTACCGCCTGCAGAAGGGCGGCTGCTGAAGTAGCGGGCATCTGTGAACGCCTGACCGATCAGAGCCGATCCTACCGGAACTCCGTCTTTTATTATTATACTACCATTAGCCCGGCTGGGAAATACCACTTGCGCCAAGCCTGTCATGGCCAGCGGATAAACCAGCCCGGTAAAAATACTCAAGGTTACAACCATTACTAACGATCTTATTATCGCGCCCATATTTCCACCTCATTCTTTCTTAAGCCAAACCTAAAGCAACTAAAAGCACATCAATGATCTTGATGCCAATAAACGGTACGATGATACCGCCGACACCATAGATCAGCAGATTTCTCTGCAGTATTTTAGAAGCTCCCAGCGGTTTATAGGCTACGCCTTTCATCGCCAGCGGTATCAGCGCGATGATGATCAGCGCATTGAAAATCACGGCGCTTAAAATAGCGCTCTGCGGTGAATGCAGCTGCATGATATTGAGCACTTCCAACGGTGCATAAGTTGCGGCAAACAAAGCCGGGATAATCGCAAAATATTTGGCAATATCATTGGCAATACTGAAAGTTGTCAGGGAACCGCGTGTCATCAAAAGTTGTTTACCGATCTCCACAACTTCGATCAATTTCGTTGGATTGGAATCAAGATCGACCATATTGCCCGCTTCCTTAGCCGCCTGTGTACCGCTGTTCATTGCAACGCCCACATCTGCCTGAGCCAGTGCCGGCGCATCGTTAGTACCATCACCTGTCATTGCTACCAGCATTCCCTGCTGCTGATAGGAACGGATCATTTTCAATTTCGCTTCCGGCGTTGCTTCAGCCAGAAAATCATCCACACCGGCTTCGGCAGCAATCGCTGCCGCTGTCAACTGGTTATCACCAGTGATCATGATCGTTTTGATGCCCATTTTCCTCAATTCACTGAAACGTTCTTTAATACCGCCTTTGACGATATCTTTCAGATAAATAACACCCAGGACCTGTTTATCTTTGGCAACTACTAAAGGTGTACCGCCCTGATGCGCAATATTTTCACAGGCACTGCGGACTTCAGCAGGAAAAGCCCCACCCAGTTCGCTGACATAGTTCTGCATGGCTTCCATCGATCCCTTACGTATTCTGGCATCGACGATATCAATACCGCTCATTCTGGTCTGGGCGGTAAAAGGAATGAATTCTGCCTGTAAATGTGTAAGATCACGCTCACGCAGGCCATATTTTTCTTTAGCCAGAACAACGATACTACGCCCTTCCGGAGTTTCATCAGCCAAAGAAGCCAGCTGTGCCGCATCGGCCAGTTCTCCCGCAGTAATGCCAGCAGCAGGAATAAATTCCGTCGCCATCCTGTTGCCCAGGGTAATCGTCCCCGTTTTATCAAGCAGCAGCACATTTACGTCACCGGCTGCTTCTACAGCACGGCCGCTCATTGCCAGGACATTACGTCCCAAAAGCCGATCCATTCCGGCAATACCTATCGCTGACAGCAAACCGCCGATCGTTGTAGGAATCAGGCAAACCAGCAGCGCAACCAGTGCCGTTACAGAAATAACCGTACCGGAATAAATCGCAAACGGTTCCAAAGTTACTACTGCAAACAAAAAGATGATCGTCAAACCAACCAAAAGAAGCGTCAAGGCGATCTCATTCGGGGTTTTCTGACGTTTAGCACCTTCAACCAGCCCGATCATCCGATCGAGAAAGGTTTCGCCGGGATTAGTAGTCACCCTGACTTTAATCCAGTCGGATAACACCTTAGTGCCGCCGGTTACAGAAGATTTATCACCGCCTGATTCGCGGATAACAGGCGCTGATTCACCGGTAACAGCGCTTTCATCCACCGATGCCATGCCTTCGATTACTTCGCCGTCGTTAGGAATGGTATCGCCAGCTTCAACCAAAACTATATCACCCTTGCGGATAGCTTCGGAACCGACGATTTCAAAACTGCCATCAGCTTTGATTTTCTTTGCCTGCAGAGATTTGCGGGCTTTACGCAGACTTTCTGCCTGCGCTTTGCCGCGGCCTTCGGCTACGGCTTCGGCAAAATTGGCAAACAGAACCGTAAACCACAGCCATAAATCTATATGCAGGTCAAACCAGCCTTCCTGTGTATTGCCTGCCATAAAAGCACGTACAGCCAGAACTGCTACTAAAATCGCGCCCAGAAAAACTATGAACATAACAGGATTCTTCCATTGGATACGAGGATCGAGCTTCAGGAACGCATTACGCACGGCCTCGCCCAAAATCTCTTGCTGTTGTCTATCTCTTTTCATCTCAGATCCTCCTTAAAATACCTTGCCCTGCAGCATAAACAATTGATCTACGATCGGTCCCAGGGCCAGGGCCGGTAAAAAAGTCAACGCGCCGACGATCAAAACAACACCGGCCAAAAGCACGGCAAAAAGACTGCTGCCCGTATTAAAAGTACCGGCATTGGCAGGAGCGATTTTTTTGGTTGCCATATTGCCTGCAATGGCCAAAACAGGCACAATAACGGCAAAGCGGCCGATCAGCATTGCCAAACCGATCAAAACATTGTACCACAGGCTATTGGCGCCCAAACCGGCAAAAGCACTGCCGTTATTGCCGACACCGGAAGCGAAACCGTATAAGATTTCACTGAGACCATGCGGCCCGGGGTTGGATATCCCGGCCTGACCGGCTTCCGTAAGACAGGATACAGCCGACATCGTTAAAATAGTGGCAGCCGGAATCAAAAGTCCGGCAATTGTCAAAACAACTTCTTTTGCTTCAATCTTTTTCCCCAGATATTCAGGTGTACGTCCTACCATCAGGCCAACAATGAAAACTGTGATAAATACGTACAGCATCATACCGTAAAATCCGGCGCCGACACCGCCCAGAACAACTTCTCCCAGCATCATCTGCAGCATAGGCACTAATCCGCCGGTACCGGTGTAGCTGTCATGCATCGAGTTTACTGCACCGCAGGACGCAGCTGTGGTAACCGTTGCAAACAAACTGCTGCTGCCGATACCAAAACGGACTTCTTTGCCCTCCATAGCAGTATCGCCGCTGATGCCCTGCGCAGCAACTATCGGATTACCATATTTTTCAGAAGCATAGCAAACCCCCAGCATCAAAACAAAAAGCAGCAGCATGGATGCCAAAACAGCATAGCCTTGTTTTTTATCTTTACACATCTCACCAAAAGTAAATAATAAACCTGTAGGGATCACTAAAATCAAAAACATTTCCAGAAAATTGCTCCAGGGAGTCGGATTTTCAAACGGATGAGAAGAATTGGCATTAAAAAAACCGCCGCCATTGGTACCCAGCTCCTTAATCGCTTCCTGAGAAGCAACCGGTCCCATAGCAATAGTCTGCTGTGCCCCTTCGACGGTTTGTACATCAACATAAGGATTAAGGTTTTGGATAACACCCTGAGAAACCAGCAGCAATGTTACTACAACACAAATCGGCAGCAGTATTCTGGTCGTACATCTGATTATATCTGCCCAAAAATTGCCTAACTCACCAGTATTTTTACGCACCAGACCACGGATCAGAGCAATTGCGACAGCAGCTCCTGTTGCCGCCGACAAGAAGTTTTGTACAGTCAAGCCCAGCATTTGTGTCAAATAACTTAAAGTCGTTTCGCCGCTATAAGCCTGCCAGTTAGTATTGGTCATAAAGCTGGCAGCCGTATTAAAAGCAAGATGCCAGGTTTCGACGTTGGGCAGCTGCTGCGGATTGAGCGGTAAAAAAGCCTGCGTCAGCTGCAAAACAAAAAGTGATAACATACCTAAAGCATTAAAAATAATGAGATTCAGGCAGTATTCCTTCCACGGCATTTCTGCGCGCGGGTCAACTTTAGCCATTTTATAAAAAATATTTTCCAAAGGTGCAAAAAATCTTTCACCACAGGTTTTTTCGTAATTAAAAACTCGCGCCATATATTTACCAAGCGGCCAGGCGCACAGCAATAATACGGCTAAAAACAGCACAAATAGCATAATGTCTTTTGTCATTTTAAAAATCCTCCGGTTTCAATAATGCATAAATCAGATAAAATAAAATACCTACTGCTAAAAGCGAACTGAGCCATAACTCAGTCAAGGGCAGCATTTCCATCATCATTTTCCCTCCTTGTACAAAAACACCACTTGCAAATCACCTTACTACTGATGATGACTTATTGTACTACTACCTTGCGTAAAGCCGCTGTCAAAAGAACCCTCCCCGCTGTAAAAAAGTTGTAAAAATTTGCCGTTCTGCGATTACTGTTTATTCTGTTCTAATAAAAGACTATAGCTGAAAATAAATAAAAATACCTCGGGATTTTTCCCGAGGTATTTTTCAGTTTATCTCAATAACCTTACCAACACCAATTTCTTTAACAGGTATCTGTGCATGTACTGCCGCTTTCGCTTGAAAGGAACAGCAGTGGCACGGATACAGCTCCCGGATATTATGCTTCTGTAAATAGGCGATCGTTTTTTCCAGACGGTCGTCGACCTTAAATAAATGCCAGCCGCCGATAACCCCCTGAACCTTAGCTTCACCGCAAACCTTTTTAGCATATTCAATGATATTGCAGATCCCGCTGTGCGAACAGCCTGTAATCACAAATAATCCTTCTGAGCCTCGGTAAACTAAAGCCGTATCATCAAGTACTAAATCTACAGGATCCTCAGCACTGCCAAACCCATGCCGCTGTTCAAAATCATTCAGTGTTGGGATCTCGCCTAAAAAAACCAGCCGTTTTGTTAACCATACCGGTTCTTTACTAAGCCGCAGCCTTCACTTTTCCTGCAGCTGCTGTGCTGTAAAAGGGGCGCCTATAGCTTCGCCGGCAAACTGCTTCGGCTTCAGAGCCTCCGGATGCGCCAGCAGCTGCAGTTCAGAAAAATATTCCTGCTCGCTCAGCCATAGCAAACCCCGTGTATGATCATTATGCCCATGTGAAAGCACTACCTGCTGTAAGCGGCTCAAATCAATCCCCAACGCCTGGGCGTTTCTAAGAAATATATCCGAATAACCCACATCAAATAAAATTCTGACATCACCATCTTCCAGATAATAGGCTACGCCCGGCTCACCTAAATAATAACGGTCAATCAGAGTATTGTTATCTACCAACACAGTCAGCTGCATCATATACCTCCATTATTTTCAAAAAATCAGTCTGTAACTTTTTTACTTTCCCTCCATAACTTTTCACGAAACCAATACTCCTACAAGCTGTATTTACTTTCACATTAAAGCTTCCTTGCAAGTATCATAAGTCATTCCTTCTCAGAATACAACTTTTTTCTAAATCTGCGGCATCGCGCCATAAAAGAAACGTCCTGCACTTGGTAGTGCGGGACGTTTCGTAAAAATTATAAAATTGTTCTTTTAACCTGCTAAACAACCGACACGGTCATTTAAAAAATGCAGCAGCCGATAACGGAAAAAGGAACCATTAGTAAAGCTTTGACACAGCTTTTCCAGCCAGCTGTAGGAACAGCCAAAATCCTCATAAAAAACTTCTTCGCACCAGATCTGCTGCTTTATATATTCAAAAACCTGTGGCACCTCTTCAAACAGCAGGATCTGTGCTACCGCAGTTGTATCCAGCCTATGTGAATTGAAAGCAGTACAGATATCCTGAAGCTGCTGCAGGCATTCACCTTCGGGCAGTTGCCACAGCTGCTGCAGCTTTTGTAACAGTTCCAGCATAGCAGCTTTATTTTTAACATCGCGGCCGGCAATATAGTCACATAAAGCCCCTGTACTTACCAGAGGCATTTTTAATTCATCATTTCCATACATGCTATGATAAAAAACTGTAGGAAAATACACATACTGCAAAAAGCCAAGCACGGCATAACAATTCGGCAGGCACAGCCATTGACTGCTGAAAATCTGCATTTCAGCAGCGATGATACTTGCGTTAACAATCACCGTTTCCTGCGTATTGTCTTCACAAAACCCGACTGTCGCCAAACGCTTTTCTGAAAGAAATTTATCCCAATAGGTCAGTTCATTATAACATTCATAATTTTTCATGCTAGATCAACGTGAGAAATATTCTACAACGAGCTGGTCTTCGATCTGAATAGGAATCTCTTCCCGCAGAGGCAGACGAACCAGAGTACCGCTGAAGCTTTCTTTATTCTTACTGATATACGGCAAAGCAAAGCTTTCACGTTCCAGGAAATTACTTTTAAAAAGCTCGTTACTGCGCGAATTTTCTTTCAAACTGATCACATCGCCTGCCTTACAGATATAAGACGGGATATTGACATTTTTACCATTGACCAGAATATGACGGTGCGTTACCTGCTGGCGTGCCAGACGAATAGAATTTGCAAAACCGATACGGTAAACCAGGTTGTCTAAACGGCATTCCAGTGTGCAGAATAAAGCGTCTGCCGTACGTGCCTTACTTTTACTTGCAGCTTTATAGTATCTCAGTAATTGACGTTCAAAAATGCCATAATAAGCTTTTATTTTTTGTTTTTCTAAAAGTTGTTTACCATATTCTGACATTTTTTTACTGCGTTTTACAGTTGTTCCCAATCTATCCAAAGCTTTGGGATGACCACACACATTGATGCCGAATCTACGGCACTCTTTAAATCTCGGTCCTCTTCTTGTTGCCACGTTTACATCTCCTTTATTATAAAAAATCATCAGCCGCTCTGGTTAGCTATCGCTAACTTCAAGCTACATTATAGCAACAACTTGCCCAGCCGTCAATATCTGCACAAAAATATACAAAAAGCACCCTGTAATAAGTACAGGGTGCTTAATTTCATAACTAAAAGCTAATATTATTCGCAGGGTAATTACACATAACGTATTCAAGCCATTTTCGGGGCTTTTTGTTACATACAAATTACATTTAAACTGGTTTTTCTCACAACACACAATGTTACAATTTCATCATTACTCTTCTTTTCGACGCATTTGTCCCAACCATGTACAGAAAACTTTACCCTCTGCTGCATCAGGATCTTCCATATATGCTTTAGCCATTTTTACATACGTTCCTACATCACTGCCTAAGACATCGGCGTAGTCACTATGCATCATATTCATTACATAATAGAAGTCAGCCTTTTCTTTGATATCATGCTTGGCAGCAAGAGAATTTGTTTGCTCCATGCTCCAGTGCTCACCATGAGTACCATCGACATTTTTCATATGAGAAACAGCTTTCTCCGCTAAACGGTCATCAAAGTGCGGGCCGCAGATCAAGCAATGGATTTTGTACATAGCTCCATAAAATTCATCGGGGCAATGCTTCTTGATTCTCTCAAGAGCTTCACTGATTATTTCAACAAGCTCTTTTTCTTTTTCACGATCACCGGCAATCTTTTCAAGGTATTCCACGTACTTATGCATCTTTGCTCACCGCCTTTTTGCTCTCTGCTACAGCAGCAGTAGGCGTAACAGGCACAGGCAAGCTTGCTACAGCACCGCAGTTATATGCGCAGATATAGCCGCAAATAAGCACAAATGAGCTAGTATCTGCTGCTACCTTCAAAATATAATTTCTGCGTGTTCTTATCTGATTAGCATATAAATGATGACCGCATTTGCGTAGTACCGGGTACTGCGTTGCTGCCGTACCGATTTGAATTACTACCGGCATCAAATTTGTCGCTGTAGAAGGAATATCTTGAGCTACTCGAATAACGTAGTTCTCACAATTTACATAAGTTCCTTCCGGAATAGTTAATACAAGGTTATTCCCTGTAACCGCTACATCGGTTGTTAAAATCGTCCTGCAATTACACGTTGCCATTTTTATTTCATCTCCTTAATAAAAAACAGGGAAGCGTGACAGCTCCCCTGTTAATAGTCACGCTTTAAGCGGAATTACACGGTGCCACAACCGCCACAGCCATAAACACCGGTTGCAGATTGATACGGGCTGCAAGTGATGTAAGCCGGCTGCGGGAACGGACGTACCGCATTAATGATGTTAGAAGTCTGAGCCAAAGTTCCAAGTTGCAGCTGAGCAGCTTGCAGTTGGTCACGCAGTTCCTGCATAACATTCGCAGTCATTAATGCGCGAGTTGCTTCACCTTCCGCATGAATAGCAGAGGTAATGTCACAAGTGTTTTTAGCATTCTCGTAACGAACCGCGTCAATGTTACGATTGGTTTCGCAGCAGCACTGTTGAGCAGCGAAGGTGGACTGAGCAATAGCAGCCTGAACACCGCCGAAGCCTTGACATAAGTCTTTTTGAATACCGAAGTTTTGATTTGCGAGTTGATTAAAACCACGATCTAAAGTACTATTCAGATTGGTATAAAGAAATTCATTAGTCAAAGTATTTACAGCACCATTAGCGCCGCCTCCGAAACCACCGAATCCACCGCCGCCCCAGGCAAGCAGGAAGAATAACATTACTACCCACATCCAGCCGCCGCCAAACCCGGCGCCGTCTGCTGCTGCGGTACGGTTATTCAGATCATATACAGGCATTACGCCACTACCTTCCATAGTCATATAGAACATCTCCTTTAAATTTATTGTTTAAAATCATCTGGTGGCCACCGATCAGATTTTAATACCAAATTGAGAAAGCATTTGCTGAGCTTGCTGCGGATCAATACCACGTTGTTTTGCAAGATTCATAACAGTTTCTTTTAGCTGCTCAGGCGACTTACCTTGTGCCATTTCCATAGCACGCCCGAACATAGGGTTATTACCAAACATTTGCTGCATCATACCCATAGGGTTATTGCTGCCCTTGATTTGGTTAAACATTTGCATCATTGTCAACGGATTCATTTGCACTTACTGTCTCCCCCTTCACATATCGTTCTAAAGAATTTACTTTTTGCTGCAGAGCTTCAACTAATTCCGCATCAGCGTATCTCTTCGGAACCGGCTCTTTTTCAAGCGACAATTTATAATTTTGTATTACCGGCATCCCATTCATATCAATATACTTTGCATATATGCAGCTGTCTGCCGGGCAAGGAAAATATGTAAGGCTTCCATCCAAATCAATTTGAGCAGCCTTTACTTCGTCTAAGCTGGCTACTGTACGTCCTTTCATCATCAAAGGCATAGGTGGCTGCGGTACAAACTGCTGTGGCTGATATGTAGACATCTGCGGCATTTGTGATTGGTAATTGGCTAAACGCTGCTGTGTCACTCCCGCCATTGCAGGATTTACAGGAGCGTAGGGATTTATTCCATACATTGTTATCGCCTCCGTTTCTTACTTAAATTATCGCTTAAATCAGCCTTTATAATCCGTCAACATTCCTTCATATTTCCCTCACCAAGACATAAAAAATAAGGCAGTCACACTTATCATGTGACCGCCTTTAATACTCTCTTAACCGAATTATACGCCTGCCGCAAATCTCTTTCGACCGTTTGCACTGACGTATCTATTCGCATTGCTATTTGATAATTTTTGAGATCGTGAATAAACTTCAGTTCAATAATTTCCATCTGCCGTGGCGTTAACTTGGCTTCCTGGATTATTGCTTCAAATTCCTTACGGGTAGATCGAGAAAGCCAATCTCTTGCCTGCAATCGGCAATTATCCATATAATCACCTGCTCGCTGCTATCGCTCCAACTAATGCCCCTCCGATAAATCCCCATAAAGCCTTTTGTTTTTGCTTAAGCTCACTTTTGGATTGTTCTTTCTTTATTTGCTCGCTCAACGTCTGCAAGGATTTGTTTTGCTCTGCTATTGTTTTTTTGGAGTTCAATAATGATTCCTGCGCACTCGTTAGCTCGCTTTTGATTTTCTGATAGGATAAACGCTGCTCTTCGATTAGCTTCTTCAGCTCGCTCGAGTTCATCTCCTGCACTGCCGACATGTTCGACAGCTCGGTCAATAGATTCTCCTGTCTGTTTATTATCGTCTGTAATTCGTTGAACTGTTCCCGAGACATCGTTATTGTCTCCGGAAGTTCCTCCGCAGAACATACAGCAGGCAGCGATACAAGCAATAATAATGACCACAATAATCCAATACCGATGATTATATATTTTTTCATACACGATTTTCACTCCATGTATATTATTTTCCTGTTTTTACAGTCATATTAGCCACGTGCGCCGTTTTAGACCGTTGCCTTACTATTTTCTTTTGCAACAGTTCTTTCTCGGCGCACAAGCTGAATATGAGCAAAGTTATTTCGAGATCACAGACCGAACCAGCTATGCATAGCTCCCAAAGCAAAGCCCAGCACCAGGATCGCAAAGCATACCCCCGGCTGCTCTTTTACTACAATTGCCGCCTCTTTCAAAAAAGTCATTACTTTTCTCATTACCATTCGCCTCCTTTCAATCGAATATTTTTGTACGTTTTTCGCGAATATTTTATCGAATAAAATACTCAAAATAGCGCATTTCTATTTAACACCTTTATTCAGTAAACATATTGCCTATATACCTTTAAAACTACCTTCAAATTAAAGGTATTGCATTTTCTACAACAACTACTTTTACCAGTTTTGCTGCCACCAGATAGCCTTGCCACGAATAACATCACCGCCTAGCTTTAGCACGCCGTCGCCTGGTATATCTGGTAATTTCCATAAATCCCAACGCTCAAAGGTTGTCGCTGGTCCATAGTCGTCTAAGTCTGCTGCTTCTGCATGCGTCATTACGGTATCGGCATTAATGTCCAATCCAAGCTCCTCACACAATACAGCTACAACTTTCGCCATACTATCTATCTGCAACTCTGTCGGTGGTACATTTCCAAAATCGACACGACCATCAGCATAAGCTACAGCATCTACACAGCAAGCTAAAGCAATCCCAATAGCTCTAGAATTGCGCCGCCATGTATGAGCTTTATATTCTGTCAAATCATCTGTGGTCGCCATAATGGCGCCGTCGCTGTCAATGTTTAGGTGATAGTCACTAAAAAACTGGTGATAATTACCAGCTGACCAGTGTAGATAGATCTTATCAATATTACCTCTAGCTCTTTTAGCTAACTGTCGCAGCTCATCTAAAGTGATTCTTTTTGTCACCATTGCTCTCAATCTCCTTTTCTAAATTGTCAGGCACTCCATCACCGTCTTTATCGACCAAACTCGTAGCGATAAAGGTCACAAATGCGACCATAGCGGGGCCTGTAATCTCACGTATCAGCGCCAGCAAGTCGGACATAACAATCTTGTTTAACCACAGCCACATGTAAAGCCAAGCTGCATAATAAGTAAAGACCAGCAAAATGACTGCAATAAAATAGCCTACAATGACCGCCATTATTTTTGGCGACATTGAGGCTACTTTATTTCTAGCACTGACTATTAAGTTTTTTATTTTCTCAAACATGAATATCACTTATCCTTACATGCACAGTTATTACATTTGTTTTCGACCAACAGTAACCGTTCACCAACTTCATCAATCCTGTTATGTGCAGATCTTGCCCTCTGATCTACTTTTGCAATCTCAATCTGCATATTTGTAGCTTTGGTCTGTTCTTCTTTTATTGTATTTAACAAAGCATCAACAGTTTTCTGCAAATTTTCTATTGCCGTTGACAACGGAGAAATTATCCATATCTTAAACACAAAGCCAGCGATACCAAATAAAAAACTAAAAATTGTTATTGCGGCCATTACTGTTTCTACCATCTTTGCACCGCCTAATCTAAAATAATCGCATCCAATTCCTCTTTGCTTTGAGCTGCATTTACTTCAGCCTGTTTATTCCAACCTGCCTGCTTACACGTACCTATATGGGTAGATAAATCAGCGCACCACTCGAACACCTGTTCCGGCGTAAGATAGAAGATCGTTTTGACAGCACTTCTATCTGCGTAACCACGCACAGGGCAGCCTGTAGGATATTCTACAGCAAAGCGATCTGTATTTACGTTCAAGGCTATACCCTGCATTGTAAGTTGTGTATCTTTATCGCTGTCATATCTGACCAGCTCTCCGCTACATTCAGATGTAAACCCGCCGGTGATTTTTCCTTCTGTCCAAGCGTCTACCTCTGCCAGTTTATTTGCCTTCAGTTCTTCTAAGTCAGGCGTAGGAGGTTCATATATACTATAACTTCCATCAGATTTACGTATATACTCATGACCATCAATATTACCGACAATAAGCTGATAATCTTCTTCTGGAATTTGTACAAAACCTTTTTCAAGCAGTTCTGTAATTTCTTCCTGTGTTTTTTCTTCGGCGACATAGGTTTCCCCACGTCTACCGGTTTCATCGAATTTAATTAAGTAAGTCATATAGTTCTCCTTTTCATAGAAAATACCACTGGCTTCACCATCCAGTGGGGCGATACAACTACCTTTCCTCGCACTTTTACAACAGCGTTTCAGGTTGTAATGCAAACTAATAACAATAAAGGTGAACAATTATATAAGAACCAAGTAACTGTAACATCTATCTCTAACAATGGTTTCACCATTGGGTCACCAGGACAAGGACAAAGGTATGTAGCGTTTGGCATAAGTTAAGTCAAGCCACAAGCATAAAGCCTACAAGGCTGTGAACCGCTCCAGCGATCATCATTGTAACCACTACATAGGCAAAAACTAATACTGGTATTACTAACACCTGTAACAAATGTTTCGCAGTTGCTGGACGCTATAACATTTGCATAATACAAAGTTGAAAAACTTCTAGGATAAGTAATGCTTCTATATGTAGCATCAGTATTCCCTACCCACCACTGGATGGTGAAGCCAGTGGTATTTTCTCGCGCCCAACCTGCCGCCCCTTCTGAAACAGTCCAACCGGAACCAATACTTGCATCACAAGCTGTTATAGTGCCAGCGTTTAAGTACACCGGCGTGTTGCTGTTCCCCACAGTACTATTACTCGCAGTTGCCGTACCTGCATTAAGATAAATTGCCTTTACGCCACTGCCTACAGTGCTGCTTCCGAGTTTTGTTGCAGTAGTCGCATTAGCTACATTGTTAATGGTAATAGTACTAGTTGTACCATCATTCTTTGTTATAGTAATCGTTGCATTAGAGTTACTCAGACCTGATAGTGATGCATTGATTGCAGCTCTTATTTTTTCAACTGTTACTAATCCCTCAAGTCCCATTTTTCCTCACCTCAAATCGTCAGAATAAAGCCGGCAAACTTTTCCGTACTTTGAATTATAATATTACTGCCACTTTCAACGGCGTCAACCATAACACTCTCATATGTACTGCCGTTAGTTCTATACATGCCGAGGAAGTGTTTTCCTGACGCCGCTAAAGTAAATGGATAATAGCCGTCTGATAATGTTCCCCAGTTAGCACTGCTTGCTGTAAATTCAGTTTTGAGTACTGCAGCACCGGCAACAGCTTCTGTTATTTTATTATCAACTTCGGTTTTCGTATAAGCATCAGTAATTCCATAGCCGGATAATGTCGTCTCAGGGTTTTGTTTACCGGAAGCTAACTCCCATGTTCTTTTCATAGCTGCGGCAGTTGGAGCTTTGGTGTAATCTTCTGTAACTGAGCTATCTATTAATTGCACGACACCTTTTTGGGTCGTAGACGCATTATTTACTGAAATAACATCACTATTGATATTAATGTTAGAACCGATTTTTACACCGCCTAATACGCTTGCCGTAGCAGCAGGAAGCGTGTAATTATTAGCCCCCTCAGAAATACCATTCAGTTTAGCTGCCATTGCAGCGGACATTTTGCCGTCTGTGTCAGAAGTAGCAATAGGAATGGAGTTTGCAGAAATAGCAATCCAACTTGAACCAGTATAACGATATGTTATATCCGTATCATTTACGTTTACAGTCCAGCCGTCTGCCGGATTAGGATAAGTTGTTGCAATATCTGCATATGTTTCAACAGAAGGCTTCCATTGTAATGAAGATACAACAGCAGAAATTTTATTATCAGTTTCAGTCTTTGTATATGCATCAGTAATACCATAACCACTTAAAGTTGTAGACTTCTTAGCATAGTCAGAATCTGCCGATGTTTTATCAAGCTTGCCAGTATCTAACGCTTCAAAATTAGCGTTTATCGCAGCATCTCTTTCACGCTGCGTTCCAGTTCCAATTTTTTCTACATTCATTGTAAATAACCTCCATCCAAAATTATTTTCCCTGCGAACGCTTCGCTCGCATTTATAACAACGTTACCGTTATTATCTACGCCGGTATTAGCATAATAAGGATAGCTAACACCATCAATGATTTTTGTTAAGCTGACGATGATAGGACTGCTCCCTGCCTGGTGTTCCTCGGCAGATATGGTCAGTACAGAATCGCTGCCAACCTTTGTAAAATCTTCCTCAGTAAAATTTTTGATATATACTTTGTCACCGGTTTTTTTAGTCAGCGACGCCAGTATAACGATGCCTGCAAACCTTTCAGGGACTTCAATGATTACATTTACAGCGTCCATATATACGCCGGTAAGTACCATTTCATACTGCGGCTTTTTGACTTCCCTATAGACGCCAATAAGTCTGCTGTTCCCCATTGCCATAGTAAGACGCCACATACCATTACTTTCAATCCATCTGCTATCTGATGCCGTAAACTCTTTTGTTATAGTGCCGCTTTCAAAACGAAGTAAAATATCTTCTGCACGCTCTGCTGCGTCTTCTGCTTTTTCTGCATCTTCCTTAGCAGATCCAGCACTTTCTGCTGCTGCCGTTTCAGACTTCTTTGCAGATTCTGCACTCGCCTGTGCCTGCTCCATAGCAAATTTAGGATTAGGCCCAGCAATAAGTTTTTTACCGGTTTCATCCCAATAAAAACTCTCATTTGGCATTGGCTGTGGCAGAACTGTAGAAATATCTTTAGGCGCTGAATCTGATAAACGAATTGCTCTCGTTACACCGTCCCACAGCTGTTGGCAAATTATCGTTAGTTTATCCAATGCCGCTTCGATAACATTAAATGGCCAATGAGTATCCAACTGAGATTCCTGTGTTATAGGAACCTCACGATATAAAACAAGCTGCCACCCTTCAGGTAATATTGGTGGTCGTTCTGCCTCTGGTGGTTCTGCTCCCGGAGAATAGCCAGGATAAAACACTACTGACTTCTCCATATCAACGAAATAATCTTTGGTTAAAACAGTTTCTTTTAAATCAGGACCAACAAGTACTACATTAATATCGGTCTTTTCCAATATCTTAAAAGAATATCCAAACTCTGTAGCAACTCCATTCCCATTGTATGTAATCCTATTTTCACTGCTGCCTATCAAAGTTTTCCCTCCTTCCAAATAAAAAAGCGCCTACCGAAGTAAGCGCTTTCTATTAAATTCTAACTAACTTATGATACTATTTTATCATGTCAATATGTCGCCAAGTGTCGCCAAAAATATAACCGCCTCCGCTATCAAACCCAATAACCTTACATTAATATTTTAACTCCGTTTTATAGGCGTTTTGTCGGAAACTTTTTATTTTTCTTTCTTCTTTGAAATAAGATTAAATAACTAAACTAAAATTGACAAACTATTATAGTTCTAGTACTATAATAGTAAAGATAATTGAATTTACCAATTTATAATATAATGAATACATGGAGGTGGTATATGTGTGGACTGAAACATGTGGATTATTAGAAGGTAAAAAAAATATACTTTCAACAGAGAACAAACCATCCCAAAAAACAATTAATAATGACAATAATGATAACAACAAAAAAAACGACAAAACACAAAAATAAAGAGCGGATATCCGCTCTTTATTTTTTTAACAATTATTATCTATTCTATAGTTTTTCTCTTGATTATACCACTTATTATAAAGTTTTATGATTTCTGTATAATATTTTCTTGCTGGATCATCATTTTTATAGGCGTTTTGTCGGAAACTTTTTATTTTTCTCGTCCATCTGAAATAAAATATTCAAAATACTATCTTCTTGAATGCCTAGCCTCTCTAATTTGAGTTCTACTTGACCTTGCTTTTTAGAGTAAAGCCTTATTGCATTAGCAAGCTCTGAAACGGCAGCGTTATTACATAAACAATCCAACCCATCAAGCAAATCATCTAACCAATCATTATAAATATTCCATTCTTCAAGATAGTCTTTTACATCATTCGACGAACATTCCATTTTATGATCACTGCTTTCATTTATATATTTTGCTTCAAACTCATTTCGATTCATATTTTTTACCACGTGTATAAATCTGGCGACAGCTTCTACTTTATCGTCAGGGCACGACGATCTATTTCCGTTCATGGTATATCCTCCTTGATATACCAGCCGAAAACTGCTATACTATTGTTATCAGCTTCGGCTGGTGCTTGAAACACTCGCTATACTTTCCACGGTGCGGCGGGTGTTTCTTATTTTATATTACGCTCCTACTTTTTTATTATCAATAATACTTTGTATTACTGGAATTACCTTCCTATAATATCTAAACGATTCTACCTGTTTTTGACAATGGCGTGATTTGTCATAAAAATATTTACCATATTCCGCAGTTTTTAAATTATGCTGGTTAGCAATTCTGCCAACCATATTACCGCTAATACCCAATTCTTTGCCAACCTCATCTGCAGATAGAGTGTTTTCATTTATAGCCTGCATCGGCAATAATGGTACACCACTTAAGGCCTCTGCCGCTTTCTGTTGGCAGATATGCTTGTACTCGCTAATATCTGTCATCTGAGCTACTTTAAGAAAAGTTGATGCTACTCTTGCCCTACTGTTATTTAAGCGGGCTTCTACTTCTCTAGCTTTGATATCCTGATTTGCAGAATACGATCCAGTTTTGCGAATCGCAGGAAGTATTTCGCTTGTTACCCAGCGTTTGAATTTCTTTGCGGCAGGTAGCTTACTATATAGAATCAATGAGTATAATCCGCTTTCGTTAATAAGTGTCTGCTCTCTCGCTTGACCTGCGGTACGGATTTGGTACTTTAGCCTATCTTCTTCATCAACATGGACGTTAATATCACGGCTGCCATTTTTATACCCCAAAATATCAGCAACATCTTTGCCTACAAACCACGGCTCATTATTTTTTTCAATTATTCTAACTTTACCAAAAGCTTCGTTTTCAAAAATCTTCAGTTCGTTTTTCATAAAAATACATCCTTTCAATTTTAATTTGAAAGAATGTTCAATATATGATAAACTGTTAAAAGAATGATGTTTATCTTGAACATTCTTTCAGTGTGAAACTACCATTGTTCCGCCAAGAACTATTTGATGGTAGTTTCTTTTTTTGTTTCATCAAGCAAGTTAGGATACTTATTTAACAAATCATCATATACTAACCCCTTGACATAGCCAGCAATACTAATTCCAACTTTTGTGCAGTGGTATCTAAGTACTGCTCCAAGATCATCTTTAAAATCAATTGTTGGCCTCATTTTCAATCCTCCTTTCTCGTTTCATCGCTTTAATTTTAACGTAATTCGTTAGTTATGTCAATATACGTCTTTATGTTCTTTGAGAAAAATATTGTGTATTATAATTATTATTGTTATAATTGCGTCAGGTGGTGATTAATATGTCTTTCAGTGAAAATTTAAAGAAACTCCGTGAAGCCAAGGGTATGACCCAAAAAGATTTGGCTACAAAGTTAGGAGTATCCTCGAGAATTGTTAGTTACTACGAAACTGGAAAAAGTATTCCTAGCGATCCAGAATTATTAAAAAAGCTTGTAGAATTATTTAATGTAACTTTAGATTATCTGCTTTTAGATACTCAATCAAAGTCTGACTCTAAAGTCTATAAATTAGTAGAAAAATTGATATACGATACACAGAACTCTTTGGTTCACTGGGATATCTTCCCCAAAGTTGAAAGTGTTCCATTCATAAAAAAGATACCTGAAGACTTAAAAGAAGAAATAATGGTCTTGGATGACAATGGAGATCCAGTTTCCTTAGATAAAAACAAACATTTTAATTCAACACATCCAATCATGAATGATTTTATTTTGAACTTTTTCCCTCAATTTAATGATTATGATTTTTTGGAACATGAATCATATTTTGCTGAAATTGACCCTATTTCACAGAATGGTTATTTGCTTTTCAAATTTTTCAGAGATAGTGAAGTAGTAATCGGACTTTTTGCTTATATTTCAGGTCGGTTTAAATTCATTACAGATTCAAAAAAACATTCTATTATTGATGATTTATATATAATAGTGGACAATCAAGATAATGACTTGAATAAGTTCATAGAGGAATACCTTAATAAACCTTAACTTTAAAACAGCCCGTAGGCTGTTTTATTTTTTATTATGAACATGTTATAATTGTGGAAATATTAAGCTACGAATGATTGCTTTTACAAAACGCTAAAAATTCATACTATATATTAATTTATCAAAAATGCACGAATTAAAATCATTTGTAAAAATTGACGTCTATGCATGAATACGTATTATATTAAAGAAGGACAATATATGACATATTTTAATTTTATTTACACAACTATAAGCAATATAATCGTTTTATTCTTTACAATTGTTTTCATTATGATTGCATATGCAGTTGTATTTTGGTTACCCACAGATTCAGTACCAAACAAAATAAAATCAATTGTACATTCAAAGTTCTTTTATTCCACAAGTTTGATTATTTTTTTATTATTTTTGTTCCCTTATAAAAATTTTGATGGTACCTTTTCAAAAATAATAGTTGGATATATGTTTAATGCTCTTTTTATTATTGAACTAATATATCAATTAGCATTAACGATGGCAGTTATATCAATACCTACATTTTTTTTCTTTCATCTCTTTTCAAAATACTTAATTCGCAATATTAATTCCCCTTTAATAGAGGAAACGATGCGCTTAGTTAAAGTCATCTCCTTGATATTAATTTTCATATATTTATTATTAATGAGACCATCTCACTTTTCTTCATTTCCACATTAAAATAAACTAACTAGTAACTGCAGCAGCAAATACTTTTAAACCGCCCCAGAATTGGGGCGGTTATTTTTATTCTTTTAAACTATACTTCTCATTTGCCATGGTAGCAATCCTTATAATATCCTGTTGATACTTATCCATCTGTGTACGTTTTTCCTGTGCAGACAACTTAGGATTATTAAGTATTGTCTTCCGCTTCTTATTAAGCGCACGCACTTTTTTCATTGCATTTTTTAAATTATTCCAGTTTTTAGCATTTTTACCTAACTTACCATAAGCGTTAAACTCTTTACTGGTATCATTATAAAGCTGGTAAAAATCCTCTATATTCTGGCTTCGCTTACCCGGCGTATACCCAAAACGACCAATCACAGGCTGTTCATTCATATATTTAGCAGGCAACTCATTTTCACGCCCCAAAGCATAATCGCCGATCATAGCATTTAAAGTAACTGCCCCAGTAGCACCTACATTCTGAATCAAGTTATCAATTTTCTTCGGAGAAACATTCAGTGCCTGACCAAGTTTTATTGCAGTCATGCTTGTATAAATATCATATTGTTCTCTATCTGGTAGATTCTGCAAACTTACAGGTACAACATTCTTTTCTGTAAAGAAATTATAAGATGACTGCCATTCTAAAAACGGTTTCATAAAAGCAGGAACATAATCAGGCAGCATTGTATCAAGAGTATTAGAAGCCCATTTATTCATTGCATCTGGATTATCATCAAGTAGTTTACTAAGTCCTCTTTTTAATCCGCCAGATAAAAATGCAACTTCCTGCGGTAATGGAGTTTTTACTATTTCATCACCAACTCTGGCAATAAAATAATTGTCCCTAATATCCTGCGGAACATCTTGATACCAGTCCTCATCATGAAACGCCAACCATTCAAATAAAGCAGGTAATATTATTGCTGTCCCTACTCTGGCACCTAAACGCACAGGGTGAGCCTTAACCTCTCTAATGAGCCTGTCAGTACCCTGAATAGCCGCATTAAAGAACGGAACATATCTATTATATTTTCTCGCTAAACTCCCGCCTCTGCTAAAGTCTGTAGTTATTTCTTTCGCTTCCAATCCAACTTCCTGAATACTTTTTCCTTTTCTGCGTCCTGCAGCAAATTCACCTAATCTGGCAGCTTCTTCAAGAGATTGGTTTAGCTTTTGAAAAGCTTTATAAACCATTGTGCCTTGCTTTATACCAGGAGTTTCTTGCAGCTTCTGCCATTTTAAGCTTGCTCTATCTGTAGAAATACGTGTCGTCATCGGTACACCAGCCGCTTCAAACTCTCTATACAGGCTGCTTTTTTTATGATAATTACTTCGCAATGCTTCCCAAAGTCCATACATCGTATTGCCAATTGGTTCAATAACAGGAATCGTTGTATTATTAGAATATAAAACAGAAGTCAAAGTATCTCTGGCAAGGTTAAAAATACCAAAAGCCGGTGTTCCAGTTGCACCAGCACGCATAACTTCGGCTGGTGTCATAAATACTTTTTCAACAATATTAAATGTTGGCAAACTTAAATTAACCATTGCATCATATAGTTCTGGTGCCGTTTGATATGATTTCTTTTCGCCGTTTTCCCATACAGTAAACACAAAATTCTCTGGTGATCCTTTACCTTCTAAATCTGGCCTTTCTTCTAAGTAACGTCCAATCCCTTCTACATCCTTTAGTCTTGATAATGCCAGTCCTACTTTATTTCGTTCGGCAGCATCTATAGACTTCTGTGTATAGGCAATTAAACTGTCTAATGGGTCAATGACATTCCATTCTCCACCATATTCAACTAAATCTTTTATTGGATTTGCGACATTGGCAAGTCCATTCTTTGGTTTGTAACCTGGAATATTTTTTGCATCCTCAAGTGTTCTATCTCTATACATAGGAACATAATTCTTGTATTTATCAGATAAAATTTTATGTTGTTTTTCACTTATAATATCAGCATCTTCCAATATAGATAAAACATTATCAAAATGCTGATAAACCTTCTCTGATGCAGCGGCAAATTCCTTCGGAGCATTTTCTACAATACTTACTGCAACATTCTTCTCCATAGGTCCATTATATTCTTTATGAATATTTTGTAATTCAAGTTGCCGTTTAGCAGCTAAATATGTAGAAAATGCCTGCCTGTTATCCTTATAACCATTACTGCGCAGGTAATCCTTAGGAAACCGCACACTATCCACATCTTTTAAAATATCCTGCAATGTAACAGCATACTTTAATTTATTATTGTAGACTTTATTTAAAGCCTCAATAACATCTGCAGGTCTGCCCTTATCATCTAAAAGCATTGTAGCCCTTGCTTTTGAGCTGCTTGCAGCACTTCTTGCGAGCAAATAAGGGTTATCTTCATATGATAACTCTTTCCCAGTTTTTTCAACAACAGCTTCAACAAATTTATTTATAGGGTCTTTGTCATCAACTGCATATTTATATGCCTCTGCAAAAACATCTTCTGCTTTTTGAGCCATATTTTTTAAGTTTAAATCATCCTCAAAAGATATGGATGCTCTTGCCCTTGCTTGATCGCTTTGCAGAGAATAACGATGCATTACATCAGCAAGCCTGTCAAACTTTTTAGCCAAATCTTTATTATTCGGGTTACCTAATGCTTGAATAAAATTTTTATAATACTTAGGGAAATTCCGTTCTGCCATTTCCGGATCAGCAAATATTTGCCGTGTAAATTCAGCAATACCCTCTGCACGTTTTTCGGCATTAGTATATTCTCTAAATATACTGTTATCACCCCATACTTTTTCTGCTCCAGCTATAAGTTCCGCATCACTGCCCTTAACTCCTAATTTTTTATCTAAAAAATGACCTATTTCATGTGAGTATGTGGCATAATCAGCAAAAGTCCTGCTCCTGACAACTTCTGGCCCAACTTTAAACAACCCTTTATATTTTTTATCAACGCCTCCGACACGAACTGGAACGATTGCATTAAAAGCAGCTTCAACCTCTTTTCTAGTAACCGGTTTAATTTCTCCCCATGTTTTTGTTTTTCCAGATCGACCGAAAGTAGCGTCTTCTCCAGCTGACTTATTCCCTAAAGAATATTGTTCTGTCTTTCTATTTTTCAGGTTGACAAAATCCTTCTCAGTAGGTATATTTAAAGTAAGAGAACTGTCGACTGCTCTTTCCAACATTGGGTATTCGTCCCTTGCGGATTTGAGCCACTCGGCAGTTTTTTCTTTGTTTATATACCGCAATCTGCCAGCTAATACATTATCTTCATACCATTTAGTAGCCTGTTGCTTAGTAACTTTATCCTCCTTACCAAAAGCACTAAGCATTTCATTGATTTCGTATCCTTTTTTATTATTTCTCTGTTTTAATTCAAATGGAGTTACGATCGTTGTACCATTTTCATCCTTTAAATCTAATACTGCAATTATTCTCTTTTCGCCTTTTTTGCCGCTATACTCAGCATCAAAAATCATAATTGGATCAGTTAAGGCTCGTGGTATTTGTTTAACAATCTCTGGAGTCATACCTTCACCATTAGCAACATTATGTTTGCCTATGGTTATTTTTTTTAAGTTTTTAGGACTGATTTCAATAGGTAATATTTCAGCACCAGCCAGTTCTAAAGCTAATGGAGTAGACATAACAGGGACAGCACTGTCGCCTTTATATGTATTTTGAACAATAGCATCAACATTTTTTGCAAAGTTTTGCTCATCAATAGCTAATTTTACCTCTGGCAGACTTTGATTTTCGCTTAACATACCTTGGACTTTACGAGTATCCTTTAACGGCTCTACAGTAACCTCTTGCATTTTAAATTCAGGTAGATTTTCTTTACTATTGTCATATATATTATGCAAAATTTTTGATGCAGTATATGCCGTTCTTCTTTCGGTTTCCCCTAACAAAGAGGACATTGCTATCCTGTAATTAGGAACGCTATCTTTTACAGCGTGTTTCCCAGCTTTGAATCCCAGCACATCAGGTGCTAAACTGGCTACTATATCAACTGCAAAGGCTCCTGGACGTTCTCTTGCATATTTCGTTGCTCCTTCCTGTGTTGCCACTTGATAAGCACCTGCACCGGGTAAAAATTCAATTGCAGTATCAAGTACGCCTTTAGCACCGTTTTTATTTATATTGGTTTGTAAACTGGACAAAACAAAAGGAGAAAGTACAGGTGCGGCAAAACTACTTGGGGCTAACAGTGCTGTAGCCATTGCAGCAGGCGCTATAGTTTCTTCCGCGAAATTGCCTGTAGCCTTCTTATATAGCTCCCCTGCTTTCTCCTGTTCTTTTGTTTGTGTAGGTACTGGCGCATTTGTATATCCTTCTTGCATAGGTGTACCAGTCAAAGCAAGTGGATTAGCTGCAGCAAGCCGATTAGCTTGCCTACCGACCTCTTGTGCGCCTTGTACAGCTCCTGCAGCAAAATTTTCTATTGCCTCTCCTATCCGAGTTCCTGCGTCCGCAAAAAATTTACCTCTTTCTTCTGCAGTTACAGCTTCCATTTGTTCTTCTAATGACGGTTCAACTTCACCCTGGCTATTTAAATAATTCTCAGTTACACGTTCCGCAGCTCTTTGAAAGAATCCTTTATTTTCAAGAACCGGTTTATTTGCAAACTTTGCCAGCATTTTTTCTCTCGCTGTCGACATTATTTCACACCGCCTTCAATTTTACCTAATTTATCCCACATAATAGTGTCAAGAATATATTGTTCATCAAAGCCATTTTCTTTAGCTATGTCCTGCACATATTCCGTTATTTCGTTTTTAGAAGCACCTCGTTCTGCCATATATTCAATATCTGAAAGCATTTGTTCGTACTCTTGGTTATTGCTATAGTCCTGTTTATAATCTCTGGTCTGATAGTTATGATTAGCCCAAGCATAATAATCATTCAAATTCTTAGCAGCTTTATTATACATTCTTTGCTGAGCAGGAGTTATTTCATCAGCACTATCCATAGAACGCCTATTATATTCTTCCATCAATTTTAAATCATTATTATAATAACCTTTATTTACATACTCCCACATTGCTTTATCAGCAGTAGACATATAACTTGACGGATCTCTGGCTTCACGTTGAGCTTTTATCAACGATATTTTTTCTTTGTTACTTAAATTAGAATCATTGATAAGCCTTACAGCATCTTCTTCTGTTGGAGCCGTATTTATTTTCAAAGCCAAATCTTCCTTATATTTTGCAATCTCCTGTTTTTTTGCATTATTTATATCTGACGCCCGAGCCTTTGCCAATTGTTTTATTTGCTTATACATCTGTGGATTGAACGGAGTGGAGATCTCACTATTAGGTCTAAGATTGTTTTTGTATTCTCCTAAATGCAAATGATCTCCGCTGCCGGCATTATGATAAATAACTTCACTAAAATACGGTTCAAATACTTTCTTTAAACGTTCTTTTTGCGCTTCGTTGATATTACCTAAATAAATATCAACAGCATTTCCGGAAATATGGTTACTATTGGAAACGCCACCAGCTTTGGCATTCCTTTCTTCATCCCTGTACCCGCTGGTAATCTCTGCAACATTGCCAAATCCCATTTGATTTAAAACTCCGCCAATCAAATCCAATGCACCTTTTAATTTTGGGTTAAGGTTCTCCAAATCAGGATTATCACCAGAGCTTATTGGTATAGAATAAGGAACAATTCCCTCTGAAATATCATTTTCAGGCCCAAAATCACGCTCAATCATTTTATTAAGAGCCTCATCATCTACATATCCATCTGCTCCAATACATTTATTTACTATATTATAGGCAGTTTCATAATATGCATTTTCAATTCTGAGCTTAGCAAGACTATTAGTTAACTCTGAATATACATTAGGCTCCATTATATTTTTATAGGTTCTCAATAAAGTATCTGCACTATTATAGTTTTCTTTACTTATTGCATCACCTATTGCAACTTTTAATCCATCTGTAACTGCATTGATTTTTGCCCTCATCATAGTTTCATCGTCCCAGCCTTTTTGTTCACCGCGCATTTGCACTAAGGTACTGGTATCTTTTATAATTTTATCCATAGCCTCTAAATCATTATAGTTAATGAGCATATTGCTAATATTATTATTAGCTGCCGTGTTAAACCTATTATCATCTGCTATTTCTCTCTGGTTCCGCTCATGAGACGCTGCCGAACGAAGATAATTAAAAGCATTAGGATTAAATTTTTGTCTAAGCATTTGAGCGCGCCTTTGGTTACCTAATTTAGAAGCATACTTATCAAAAGTTTTGTTTATAAAATCTTCTGATTCTTTAAGGCTTCCTTCTGCGTTTATGCCTTGGCGACCAAGAATACCATTCTCTCCATTGAAGAAATTTATCAATTCCATATTCATGGCATTAGACGCATCTAAAACAGCAGCTATATCATCAGCCTGCATTTGCTGAAGGACTACTTCATTCACCGCACCCAATCCTCTACCAATGGCCTCATATCCAGCGCCATTGCCGCCGTAACTGTTTAAATCGCCCGGGCGCTGTACTTGTCCCTGTATTGTATTAGGATTGACCTGTGGATCATATTGACTGAATTTCATAGGTTTAGACCTCCTTTTTAGGTATAGAAAAAGCGCTTTAACAAATTGTTAAGCGCTTAAAGGTATGTTATAATGTTGTCCGAGATAGTCAGTGTGTTGGCTTCCCTTACGGGGGGTGATAGCTATTGTCAACTTATGAAGCGTTGTCTTTGATGATTGCTTTTAGTACATTAATAGCTATTGTCATTTTAGGCTGTAAATAGCCATGAAATAAGCCGCTAACACCAGTGGCGCGCGGCTTCCTTTCACGTTTTACGATTATGAGGGAGAGCCAGCGTGCGACCACTGACTATCTCTTTTCGTTTATTATATAATACATTTCGTACCAATGCAAGTTTAGAAGTAAGGATATTTTGATTTACCAAGTGGCGCTATGCCTGAATATGGACTTGTGTAATTATTTTGATAAGGCGACTGATAAACAAAACCTCCGTTGGATGAACCACCTGTTTTCCCGCTGCCGCCGTAATTTTTATATGCGCCAAAAATACCAGCAGCAGTACCCAAGATAGTGCCTATATTCTGCTGCTTGGCCTGTTGTTTCACGTTATAAGCAGAAGCTCTTGCAGCGTTAGCCTGGTTCTTGTAATTCACTACGCCAAGATAGTTACTCCATTGGTCGTTGCGCTGATTACTCAAAAGCTGGTTACTGTCTTTTCTATAAGCCCTAAAGCTGGAATCACTAAGGTCAAGAGCTGTCCCCATATCGCCACTGATGCCTGCTGCGCCAAATGCGGCAGCCTGCTGACCTGCTACAAGGCGACGACGATCATTGAGCTTTTGCTGCTCATAAGCGTACTGCTCCGCTATCTGCTCCCCCTTCTTTGCCTGTATATCAGCGTTTTGTTCTGCAGCCTGTGCCTGCGCATCGTAATAAGCCTGCTGCGCTTTAGCCTGTTGGTTCGTCGCAGCTATTTGCGATACTCCCTGCAAAGCAGTCAATCCCATCATCATACCTACAGATAAACACATTTATATACCCCCCTCCTCAATCACGAACGGAAGAAACTCTTTTCCGTTCTTTTTTATTTTTATAGGAGCTAAGAACATTGCTCCCAGCCTATCAAGCCACCGTATAGAAGCAGAATTGCCGCTGTAAACATAATTATAAAGCCGTCCATATTCTTTTACCCATTTTGAAATTAAAAGCCTGGCAACGCAAATAAGCAGCTCTTTTTTGAAACTGCTTATCCTTTTTGTCGCCAACATCCAAATCTCTTTACCCTGAACGCCTGGAATTTCAGTTAATCCTACAATACAAAGAATGTTATCTTCCATATCTTTATAAATGTAACAATGATCTGCATTTTCAATACTACCGGCAACAAGCATTATTTCGTCTTCCTCATATGCTTCCAGCTCCTGCCTATCACTATCTCTCAAATCTTTCAGCAGCGCTACAGCAATTCCAATAGCGTTATCAACGTCAGCCAATTCGACCTTATACTTTTTAGCCACCAAAAGTCACCTTCCTCGTTACGCTGAGCAAATTAAACGGATAAGGTTCAGTACTTGTAATACAAAGTCTTCCATCACGATCAAACCCACCTGCCGGTGGAGTTGCCGTTTTATCTCCACTATACAATTTCATATTCTCAGTAACGCTAAATTCATCATAAGCAATAGCATCCTGATTTCCAAATTCAGTACCAACTTCACCGCCGAGAGTATTTTCAATGCGTAAAATCGCCTCTGACACCTGCTTAAACCTGCCCTGCATAGTTCCGTCCTGTAATTGAATTTCAACATTAGGAAGCTCAATATTCATAATATACGGTAGACCTGCAACCGCACGTTTAATTTGTATAGGTAATTCAACAGTACCGTCATCAAGCACTTTATAATTTCTCAATACACGCCCATCACCTAAAACAGTAATATTATTGCCAGCAAGGTGACCAAGCCCTGTTACAATATTAGTCGCCTCATCCATATCATACTTTTTAGCACAATCTAGCATTACATAATCATTCGGAGCATCACCGTCATAGTTATTGTCAAACCGCTCAATATAACGGACAGTTTCTCCATTTACCACACGTTTAACAACAACATATACACTATCCTCATCACCTTCAGGAATATTCACTACAGCTTCAAATTCACCGTCAGTAATAATTCTTGACCATGCATATACTTCCTGTTCTCTTATGTAAGACAGACACGCTATCGTACCATCACTGCGCACAAAGTAAATTATGCTGTCCGGCTCCTGCTTATAAGCAGAATCAGTAATCGAAAGTCCCTTTATAATTTGTCCCGCCAGTATCGTCAATTCCATACCGCCATAGCTGTCGGTTTCAAAACTGTAGCCCATATCCCGCACTGTCGAACCACGTCCCTGTACGAATACAATTCTATTGCCAATTGTAAGCGGCTCACAATTGCTGCAGCCCCTGGTAGTTTGCATCTTCGGTGTGATATTCGTCGGTGTCACGACCTCGCTCCCTGAAACGATCCATTCATTGCCCTGCGTTAAAACAAGCAAATCCACAGACGGAATTAAATGTAAAATATCAAATTGTTTCCTGCTGATAAACGAAGCGGCAATAGCACTATCATCTGTTACTGTACCACTGACCTTTTCTACGCCAAAATTAGGATAATCACCGCTTCTAGACATCCAAACCATATACGGTCTTTTATTATTTCCACCAAAGCAAAGTCTGTCTTGAAAAAAACATACCGTTTTTGGATAACCGAAATTGCTATTCCAAGCCCCAAAAGCATAAGTAGTAGTACTTTCTGTAGAACCAAACGGTTCGTTTACCATAGCTTTAATATTATATTCGTCGATATAACTAACTATTTTAGCTGTGCCGTCTTTAGTATACGGCAGTGCAGTAAGCGTAACAGTCAGATCACCGCTTGTTATAGAAGCTTCTATTCTCAAATAAGTTGTATCTGTTACTGTACCGCTTTCAGTAGCATTAAAATTATTTGTAGCAGAATATTTACGATATTCTTTCCACGTTGTACCATCCTCACTTTTTTGCACTTGAAAACTTCCAGTCCACGTTCCACCGGAAATAACCTTCCAGCTTTCTCCAACGACAACCGCTCCAGTCGTTCCTGTAGCATTGTCTTTCAAATTTAATTCTACCGAGGACGATTCTACCTCATGTGTCAGCCTAATATTACCATCAATCAATCCCTCGTTAAAAATAGGCCTATTGCTTGTAATGGTCACAGTGCCTGTTGTACTGGACGGTGTAACCTTCGGATTATCCTGAAACGCTATAGTAACCCAGCCATTTGCCCCATCTGTCCCTGAAAGATTGTTATCATCATAAGCAACGCCTTTCTTACCGCCAATGCCACCATTGCCATAATTGATTCCATCACTTCCGTTTTTTGCTCCATGCTCTTCTGAATAAGCCGCAGTAGCTCCTCCACCGCCTTGCGCTACCCAGCCAAAAGCACTACTGCTTCCACCGTTGCCGCCAGCATTACCATAACCGGCTCCATAATGTACGGCTCCGCCTTTTCCTCCGGCTCCTACGGTTACAGGAAAACTATCACCTTCGGTCAAATCCATATCAAAACTGTAAAATCCACCACGGCCGCCAGTCCCGCCAGAGCTTTGTTTATCACTTGCTTTCCTTGCCACACCGCTGCCACCGCCACCAGCACCTGCAACTTCTATTGTGTAGCGGCCATCTTTTGGCACTGTATACGTATAATCACCAGGAGACGTATAAACAGCGCTCTCAACTAAATCCATCATAACCTCATCTTCAAAATAAGCATGAGTAATTTCAAAATCGCCAAACTTCCAGTCCGTTTCGCTGTATCTTGCTAATTGTTTCACCGGATAACTACCGCTCGTAATGTATATAACATCCGCAGACTGAGCAAATCTTAATTTTTCCAAATCAGATTCTGTAAAAGGAGTTACTATCTCTATACCAAGATATTCCCCGTTTCTATGTATTCTGATGTACTGATCCCCTATTTCAAGCAAATAATTAATATCGTCAGTAAAATTAAACCCCGCCAGAATACATCTCTTATCAGCATATTTTGTAGCAATACAGTAAACAGTTCCGCTGCGACGATACACGGGCCCATAAGGGCGAATATAACAATTCTCAGCAGTCAAAAGCGCATACTGATATTTATCCAGATCAACGCGGTTAGCTACCGCATTAGATATCTCTCCTGCAGTAAATGCCGGCTGCAGTACATAAAAAGGATTTGGTCCACTTCCTCTAGCCATAAGTTCACATCCTCGCAGTAAAGTATTTATCAGGGTAGTCCAACTTATCCTGACGTTCAGCGGCCGTAGTATATTTTGCCCTGCTAAGAGCTGCCTGTGCCAGTTGATATTGTGTCTGCTGGATAGTCCCATTGCCATTTAACTGTAAGCAAATATTAAAAGCTAACATCCTCGCCAACGCCTCAACAAAATCAGAACTGAAAAGCTCTGCATCCTCTGCGTCATATGTGTACTCCAAATATGCTTGGTACACATCACATCCTATAGCCTGCGTATTATCACTAATCAAAAACAAATCATACTTATCTTTATCCAAGCTGTTTACAGTCTCTTTCTCATTAAAAATACGTCTTGCACACACACATTTTTCTGGATATGCATATACATACTTCCAATCAGGATTTGAAGCATCCAGTTCTGCAAGCCTAATAATCCTCTTGGCAAAGCCCCAGCTATATTCACGCAATAGACCTTTTCGGCTATGGTCATAAAACAGCTTGCACTGCCTTGCAAGTTCGTTATTCTCATCAATAGAAGAAATGCGGCCTTTAGCTAAATAAGCCAAGGCCATATTGCAAATATCTGTATTATTCATCACGGAAACACCTCCATGTTATTTTCCTCTTTATTAAAATAGGGACGCCTTAAAGACGTCCCTAAGTGCTTGTACATAGCCGTCACATGACTACATAGGTGTTATTTAATATTTTCTCTAATAAGCCTAATCAAATCTTGTCTACTGGCATTTGCCGGATATTTAACATCGGCATTATAGAGCTTAGCTCTTAATTCATTGGCCGACATATCTTCAAGCTTTCTACCCGGCATTACAGTATTACCATTACTATCTAAAATCATTTAAAATCCACATCTACAGCGAGCGCCGCAACAATTTTATCGGCAGTTGCATTAGTTGGAGTGCTGGAATCACTAGCTTTGATGCGCAGGTATTCTTTTACTCCCAAAGGCACCTTAGCTCGTACAGGAGCATTGTCGTCCAGAGTAAAGCTTCCCAGCGCTACAGCCTCGCTGAACGCTTCATCATCAGCAGTTTCCAAGGTTAAAACAACACTGCCGCTTTCAAGCTTCGGTCCTACATAAAGCCACATTGGATTTATGCTGTCTCCGCCGCCCATAGCGATAATATCGCCAAGAACACCGTCAACTAATTCTGCAGCAGGTTTCTCAAAGAAAATATTTTCCTTATCTAATCTCATTATTTTTCACTCCTCACGCTTCAATTTTAGCTTCGTCTTCACGAATGCAGTCAAGTTTACGTACACGCATACCATCTACATTTAATACTTTAATGCCATTGGCCAGCGTTTCCATTTCAACATGAACGTTATTTTTATCGATCAAGCACAGTTTGAACAGAGTATACATGCTGCGAGAACAGTACATCATAACACTGTCAGGATTTCTCAACCGGTCATGAACGCGAATAACATTCTCAATAATCTTCTGCTTTTGAGCAGAAGTTGCAGATGCAAACTGTGCTGCATCAATATTGCGAATAGCTCCTACAGCTCTATAATCACGAATAGTCAGGCCTACATTCCAAGTCCATTTCGTAATCATAGCTTCAAATTCAGTTCCGTCATCCGCTATTGTAGTTTGTTGTCCAAGATCTTCTTTCTTCAAACCAGCACTACCATTTTTAGGGAACACGCCTGAGCATGTACGTTCTCCCCAATTTACAAAATAAATAGATGTATTTTTGGTACCGCCGCCAGCATTAAGAGTAGTATAGCCTTCAGCCGTCGGATCATCACCATTGCCAAAATAACGATGTCTGATATCGAACCCGTTAAATTCATCCGGAACCTCGCTAAGTCCGCCATAAATAACATCTTTAGCAATACGATCACCAAAGCCGGCTACAAATGCTAGATCCTCGCTATAACGGAAAGCTGCAGGATCATTCTGCAAACGCAAAAGCTCTACATCCATCTTATTACGATTTTCGTATAAAGTAGTCGTATCATTAATCTGTTTTACTCCGCTCTTTTTATAAGGAACACCAGTATTGATACGACGGATAGAAGGTTCAGGAACTTTTGTACGTTGAGTAGTCACGATCCCAGTAGGAAGATTGCCCTCCATAAAAGTCATTTCTTCTAAAATTGGATTAGATTGAGACAATACCTCAATAATATCATCTACATTTCCGGAAGGGTCAAGTCTTCCCCTCCAATCAGCTAAGGTATATGCCAATTGATTTAAAACTGCCATTATTCATTCATCCTCTCTTATTTTAATTTACTAAAATCTGTTTTGTCATAGAATTTTTCAAGGCTGCTTCCCTGTGCGGCAGGAGCGCCAGCGCCTTTACCCGGGTCACTCTCCAAAAACTTTCCGAGCATAGAAAAAGCGCGGATAACTTCAATTCTGTTACCTGCGCCTGTTTCGTTTAACGCCTGCCTGATACCAGGAACCGCTTTCTCTACATGTTCCACCGCAAGACCGCAAAGACTAATGATACTGTCAAACTCTGTCCCAAGTTCTTTCTTTGCAGTCTCACCCCAATTTTGAACTTCTGTATTTCGCTGCTCTATAACAGCATTCATAGCAGCTTCTGCGATGCCTTTACCCCATTCGCCGCCATACTTAACAATAGCGTTAGCCTGCTCATTGTTAAGCCCCATATCCTTAATGACCTCTACGAACTTATCGCTCTCTTCCTGGCTGAACTCAAAGTCATCCATAGCGGAAATAGTTTCTTTAAAGTCATAAGCAATTGGTTCAGCTTCTTCCTGTGGTTGAGTTTCTGCTTTACCACCAAGAAGGGTATCAGCAGACTGTGTCTCCTGTTGAACCTCTTTCTGCTGTTCAACTACTTCAGTGCCCTGCGTGTTATCGTTGGCACTCGTGTTAGTTACATCTTCCATTAGTCATCGTCTCCTTCCAATTGTTCGGCAGCAATTTCCTGCGCTTTGATTTGAGTTTTTATATATTCAAGCTCAGCCTTTTGTTTGAGCTCTACTCCAGAAATACCAAGACTCTTAATATCATCGAGAATTAATAAACCGACTTTTCTCATACCCTCGTTATAAAAGGTCTGTGAATTGCCGGTAAAACTATCTATATTGATTTTTGTTTTATCAAGCAATCGCATTAAAAACCAGCGTCCGCTTTCGCTATTTAAGATAGTTGATAGTGCATCCTGATCGCGTTTGTGAAGCTCTCTTTGAAAGAACGCCTGCAATTTAGCTTGCCGGCTATCCGCATCTGTAATACTCTTATACCTCACCTGCGCCGCCTCCCATGCCTAACCAAGCTGCCATAGCTGGGTTACCATCATTTGCAGCCTCAGTCATGTTCTTTGCCGCCTGTGCTGCCGGTGCTGCTGCCTGCATAAGAGCCATTGCTTCCTGCGTCTGTTGCTGCTCTTGTAATGCCTGCTGTTCTTGCTCAATAAGCTTCTTAACATCATCGTCGCTACGTTGCATAGCAGCGGGAGCACCAAGCATTTCAAAGTATTTGGACAGTGTTCCTATAGGATCAACCTTCTTGAGCACTTCCGGCCAAGCCTGCGCCATCTGCAGCGTAGTAGCAAGAGCCTGTTCGATATTAACAAGTCCACTCATTTTCTGCGCTTGCGCCAACGGGGAAATATACTCAATTTTAATATCCTCATCGCTTATACGTTCCTGGATCTCAGGTGGTATCGGCGGGAATGCTCCAGACCTTTCGAGGATGTTGTATATCCTAACAATAATCGGCGTTAGGAACTCATCCTGTAACCGTTCGACTACAGGCCCTAGCTGCTGCAACTTTTCCTGTGTGCGTTCCATGACCTCGCGTGCCGTCATTTGCCCGTTATCAACACTATCAAGCATCAAAAATAAATCTGCACTATAGTGCCTTTTGATTGCGTCCTCCGTGCGAATGATCTCCTGAGAAGCATGGTCAATATCTAAATTGACCTGGAACAGCGGTTGAACGAACTGCTGCGACTGGTCATCCACAGCTGTCATCCCGCCAGGAATAAGATTAATACCACCGTTGTTCAGCAGCGAAGCCGGTCCTTTCATTGGAGGTTTAACCCCAATCTCAATAGCTGTAAGCAAATCTTTTTTCATAGTCTGAAGTGCTTTACTATCGCCTTCAGCGAACCAACCTGGCCCTTTAGCGTACGGTTCAAGCCCGTTTACAAGATACCTTGCAACTGGTATGGCCCATTCTTCAAACCCCCCAACGTATAAGAATTCATTATCCTGCGATTTATCAAGCCAATACACAGACCTATAAGGCATATTCAACCTATCCATATATCCTGGCAGGCGTTTGTCATTTGGTTCAACAAGCCAATTGACAGTATGCTTTTTATCAAGTCCAGTACCATTAGTCGCTTGCTGCTGCAAATGTTGAGGCAGGCTTTCCTGTCCAAAACAATCAACTATCTGTGCTAATGACATTTCATATTTTCGAGCGAATGTCTGCACCTTGCCAAAGCCGTCTACACCAAGAGCATAAGTCCCAATAGTCATAGGTACACATCTAATACCCGTACTCGGGTCATAAAAAATTGCCATTGGGCATTGTCCAAATGGCAACTCAAGATACACCGAATGTATGCTATTGTAAAAATTACTCTTTGAAAGCACCGCAGATACTATTTCTTGCCTGATATCCAACACTCTCGTGGCTTCAATATCACCACTCATCGCACTATTGCTAAACCCTAATTTGAACCACTGACGACTAGGAGGGGTTAAACCGCTCATTACTCCTGCAGCAAATACTTGTGCGGCCAACCATGCAACGCCCTGAGCAATTTCCAGATCACGTCTGCGGGCAGGATTAGTTTTATCTGCCGTATTATCGAATTCGCCTATAAACGGCAACTGATAATCTCTAATCGCTTTCCAACGAATTTCATAATCAAGTCTTTTTTCATAAAGATCTCTCATCTTTCTAATCAGTTTTCTTTTCTCTGGCCAGTGGCTTTTTAAAGACGGCCCATCTGCTGGGTGTGTTTCTGCCGGCGCTCGTGCTGCTATAGTTTCAATTTCTTTTTGCTTTAATTTAGCTTTAGCCATTTCAATACCCCTAACCTAAAGTCTTTCTGCCAGTAGCGATGCCTGCAATAGTATTGCGATCAGACGACACTTGCGTAGAAGCAAAACCACGCCTTTTATTTTTCTTTGCCGGATCTGTTTCTGTTCCAGTCTCCGTACTGGTCACTGTCGTAGGAGCCGGAGGCGTTTCAACAACCTCAGGCATTCTAATACTCCCACCACCAAATACTTTCTTGAAAATTCCCATTGCTATCACTCCTTAAAATATCGAATATTCTGTATTACACATCATCTTCCGGCCATACCCAGGATCACCCGGTTTTAACCTTGGATAAACAGGCCTTGCAAAAGTCAGAGCAAGACCATCTGCAAGATCGGGGCTTTTACCAATCTTTTCCTTAATTTCTTCTTTAGGCTGTAAGATGATTTTGCCACGTTTACTAAACTTGTACTCTACGATACTAAGTTCGCTTTTTAATTCCGGCATATCAGGTATAGCGCCGCCAGACTTGAGCCATTCAAGCATCTTAAAATACATCTCAGCACGTATATTTTCAAAACGCTGTTCATGCAGTGCATTGCCCTGAAAGTAGACTTCACTGATATTGTTGTACCCCAACTGCCTAATGCGATCTATAACTCCAGCACCCATGACTCCGGCGTCAATAAAAGTCATATCGGCCTTATATCTTATTATCGCATCAATAACTCTTGCCGCCATATCCATAGTGTCCAGACCTTTGTAAACTAAAGGTTCATCTACCCATAGTCCCTGTCTCTTAAAAATAGTAGATCTGTCATCACCATATCTGGCTATATCAACGCCAAGAATAACTGGAGCTCCCTGCACGTCTTTTTCTTGAAGCAATCTGTGTGCTGCCTCTGTAACTAAATCAATAGGGATGACGACATTACTAGCCGATGCAGTAAAATCACAATAAAGTTCCTGACGTATTTCTATATCCGTCATATCTTCCATCATCGACTTAAGCTCTGCTTCATCCAACACACCGCTTTCATCAGCTCTATAAAGGCAGGTAAACCAGTCTTCGCTGCGTTGCGCTCTTTGGTATATCTCATAGAACTGATTCTGCCCTTTAGGTGTTCCGATAAAATAAGCGAAGCCCTTGCGGTCAGCTAACGCCGGCCGTATTACTTCGCCCCATAGTTCAGGCTTTATTTGAGCATATTCGTCAAGCACAACACCGTCCCAGTAAGTACCGCGCAACGCATCAGGCTTATCCGCACCTATAATATATATCCTTGCCCCAACAGCATTTTTATGCTTTGATGGCAGTTCTATAAACAGATCGCTTTCATTTACCTTTCTGCCAGGAATCGCGCTTGTGTAATACTTCAAATAGTTCCATGCAATCATCTTAGCCTGATTCCTAAACGGCGCTACATATGCGAACTGAGGGCTTATAAGCGTATTTTTGATAGCACTCTTAGTCAGCTCATTTATCATTCCTACAGTCTTACCATAACGTCTGTGAGCTACTATAACGGCGAAGCGATATTTATCAAGTGCAGGATGAATTATGTCTTTCCAAAGAGGCCTTGGCTTGTATGGTATAGTTATTACTTTCAACCATCATCACCAGCCCAACGAAAAGTAATTGGTTCACCATCTTTACCGCTAACCTCGCGCTTCTCTACAAATGCTGCTATCGATTTACCATATAGCTCAGATGCTTTAAGCCTATCATTCATACGCTCTTCTTCGTCTTCCATAACATCTAACCAGAAGTCTTTTAGTCTGCGAAGTTCATCTGCAACCTCTTCTTCTTGGATTCCACGAAGTTCGTTCATCCTGTCGCAAATGTTATCATTTGTCAACAGTCTTGCTGCCTGTTGCCTGGCGCTTCTCTCTGAATATCCTGCTTCTATGGCTGCCTGCTCCTGTGTTTTACCACCTGCAGCCATAAGCTGACAAAATTTCTCCTGTCTTGGATCTTTTAATGCAGCCATCTGTTATCACCACCTTTGCAAATAAAAAAGCACCTAACCGAAGTTAAGTGCTGTGTATTAAGTTATTAGAGAGTCATTGTTCCTAACTTGTCTCTTAAAATGTCATTAATTAGATTGCTCTTTGATACGATTTTTTCTAATTCAGAAGCAAGATCGTCTAACCTTCCCTCTAGGCTGTTTGAAGCAAGATGTTCTTCCTTACAGACAACACTACCACTATTAGGATCACTAAATATAAACATCTGCGTATTCTCAATACTTAAATTTAATGTCCTAGTAAGACGTTCAATGGTTTCTATTTGTTTTTCTAACGAGCCTTTTTCTTTATCACAAGTTGGAGTTGCCATACAGATATCGTTCATCATCACACCTCTTATTCTATATGCTAAATTCTGATATATATTACCGTGTTTTATCGGCTTTTTAAGGCTAAATTATTTATGTAGATTAAATATGCCGCTGTATCACCCCAACGGCAGGGTCGAGCAGTTGCCGGATTACCCAAACAACACACGCACCTTTAAGCGTGGATAGGTGTTCCCCATCTATGCCGTACCCGTGGTCTGAGCTACACGGGCTTTGTTGTAAGCCCACTTACTTACAATACTATTTTAACTCATCAAAACAGGTAATATGTCGGAAACTTTTTTATTTTATCAAACCTTTTTTCAATGCCAAACCAACAGCATCTCGGAGAAACTCCTTACGAAATTCATAACAGGTATCTCTATTTACGCCGGTTAATTCTGCAATTATTTTCATCGGCTTCCTTTTTTCATATTTTTGATACATAACTTTACCAGTAAGCTGATTCTCATGTATCTTATAGGTTTCTGCGACAACTTCAAGCCATAGCTCCGGGTTCATTATTATCGACTGATATGGTCCATATCCAAACGATATCATACGTACTGGCTCAATGTTTTTTAATGCTGCTGTTTCTGTTGGATTACTAATAAAAGCATGACCCCCACCGCCCGTATGCCCTTTCCTTGCAGTACGTTGCTCTTTTTCTTCATCAACAACTTTTTGTATTTGCTTACGATCCCAAAAGTACCGCTCTACATGCTTAATATACTGTTCTATTAGCATATCAGTCTCCTTCTAGCTTTTCTTTTTTAATCGCCTAAATAATGCTCCAAAAGGATTTATGCTGTCTTCTACGAGTTGGTTCAAAATAGCCTCCTTAAACTCTTCGTGTTTATGTTCTTGTTCGCCCTCAACAACCCAATATTCTTGCACCCATTCTCTCGTACCGTCTGCACTTTCAAGCAAATATAAGATACCTTTAGAATCTAGTTTGACACCAAGTACTTTACATTCTCCCTTAGGCACATGCACATTATCCCCTATATTAAACTTGCTCTCTATTGTTAATAACATTTGTATCGCTCTTCTTATCTGATAGATTTATTGTAAAAATACTAAACCTTCTTAAAACTAATATAAACAAAAACGTTAATATCCAATGTTCATATACAAATTCAAATATCCATTTTATTAGATCAGGATAATTCATGTCTTCACTCCTTAATCATCACATATAGCTTGACCGCAGTATTTGCAGTAGTGAGCATCATCATCTACCTCACGTCCGCATACAGGACATGCCCAGCCTTTAGGTATTTGTTGTGGAAAAGGACAGTTTGGTATAAAATGCTCTTCGACTACCAAATTTACTTCTTGCGGTATCTGCTTTTGAGCAGCCGTCAATAAAGTTATATAAGCCTCTCTTTTCTTATTCATAGGCATTTCCCAAATGATTGGTTTTAATAAAGCTATTGATCTTTCTAACTTTAGTATGTTCATTCGGGTTCACCGTCCATTTTTGCGCCACAGTTCGGGCAGTATTTTTTGACGTCGCAAATAAACTCTAAAACATGATGGCATTCGGAACACTCCACATGCCATGCTTTTTTAGTAAGCCAATGCCCTTGCTTGCGTTCTTCTACTGTAGGGGCTTCGTCTATTAAAAATTGAATAGTAGTGATTGCTGCCATTAAGCTGAAGCGCAACTCTTTTCGCCGACGCAGGGCGTCTGCATCTATTAATCTCATAATCTATTCACCGTCCTAGTTTCAAATCCAGAGGTACACAATTTCTATAAGTAACTTTCACTTTCCCCTGCTGCAACGCCAGCAGTGCTTCTTCGCAGCCTTCTTTAGTACGATAATCATAAATAGTAAAAATTAAATCGTCTTTTCCACGCACACCTCTTTCAAGGTCACAAATAAAGTACCAATAACTGCGTTTCCCATCATTGTCTAATTTTCCATAAATAGGCCTATTGCAAATAATAAACCGTTCATTACGTGCCATAACTTTATATGGCGTTTTCTCTGTACTTACATATACCTTGTCCCCAACTTTTATTTTGCTATAATCCATTACTATTCACCGTCCTCTCAAATATCCATCGGGTCACAATTCTCACAGTCAGGTTCAATGTCTCCATACTGCCAACGACAATATGTACAGCAGAATTTACTGTCCCAGTAATCACAGGTAGTGTCACAATCATCACAAGGGCATTGTTCTTCTTCCATTTTTATTCACCGCTCCTTTAGTAGCTCAAATCATCATATATATTGCCGATAACTTTTGCACAAGGGTTCCCACCATGGTTTAAATAATAAATGTCACCATAATATTTAACTGGTTTTTCAATTTCCGCTAAGTAAAAAGCTCCCTGTGCATAAGCTACCTGCATACATGGGGGTATCCAGTCGTCCATACAGACGATATCGCCCTCAAATATTTTCTTGCCATTTTTATCGACAAAGCCTGTATACTGCCCTGCGGTATTAGCGTCAATTTCATACATCGCCACTCCATCTGGTGTTATGTAAGGGTATCCCTGCTGTTCTGTATAAAAGCCGTAGCGCCATTCTTTATCATTTATTCCTTTACCTCTAAATAATATTTCACGCATTTTTCTTCACCTTCTTGTGTCAAAATATCCAGAAACAGCTATAAAAACTACGGTCAATATAGCTATTGATACCGTTGATAAATTCGATCCTATTTCATACATTTTTCATGCCCCCTTGTCTGTAAACACATATTTTATTATTGGTCATTTCAACCATCCTACGAGAAATTTTATTCCAAATAACATAAGTGTTATAGCCCCTATAGTGTGAGTAATGACATATAAGCGGCTATGTCTGTCACTGCTGTCAGTCAGAAGTACCAACATAGACCAAAGAGCTGACGCTATAGCCACAATAATAGATGCTGTAACAACACAATTCATTAGTAAATAAATAACATCCATGCTATTCATTGTTCTTTACACTCCTTGATCTCAATTAATGGGCAATATGTATGTCTACCGCTTTCTAAAACCTTAAAATTCTCTCGTACGCCCTCGATATCTATACAAAGAATATTAGGCACTAATGCTTTGCCATCAACTTGACAATACTGCCCACTTTCATCTATAAAAGGACACTTTAAGCAATTCTCAGGCATATCCATTTCTTTAATTGCTATCATATTTTTTTTGCTCCGTTCTGTCAGCCCAAGTAATCCTACGCGATTTAAACTTAGTTGGCATAGATATAACAGTAAGCTGAATACAGTTACTACATTCTGGGTTTTCGCTCAACTCACTGGCCTTTCTATTATTAATGCATAAATAACAATAGTCTAAGTATTTCATTTTTTACTCCTACATTCTTACCCAACGGTTTTGGTCCTTAGGCATAAATTCAGAAGGTCTACCAAAAGGAGATATGATATCTAAGCCAAGGCATAGACGAGCAAAATTTTTTACGCTTAAATTTTCCCTTTGACAAATACCACAGTGAAAACTACCCAAGTATTTGCACTCATGGCACCAGCCTACGTACTTGATTTCAGGCTTTTTCATCTGCTCCACTTCCTTAAACTTCTCTAAAATCAATATCCGGGTACTTATATAGCAGCATCTTCTTTTTGATCATATACACCTGCGTCCTCATGCCCTTGGTGTCAACATAATAAACGTGGCCGCTGGCTTCCGTAACTTTGAAATCAGCCTTGTAAATAATCGGCCTTATCTTTTTACCTTCCCTCTTATAACCAGGCTGTAAAACAAATTTTGGCTGTAGTTCAACCTCTTTTACTATACCTTCACGCATAAGCCAGTGTAACTGCCAGTAATAGTCAGCTTCTTTTTCGCTGTCAAACCGTATGCCGTCTACTTCGGTAATTGAGTTACCATATTTTAATTTAGGTTCTGCCCCGGGTAAATTCGCCGGCGCCGTTACGCTGTCCGAACGTATTTTACTTACAAGATGTGCTGGTAGTTCATTCCACGTCGTCATTTATTACTACCGCCGATAACATAATTTCTAGAGCTTTCTTCTCTCTCCGATACCGAGCTACTTTCCCGCCGAGCTGACTATTCTTCCTACGCAGTTGTTTGATTTCAGTCAGTATCTGCATAAGTACTGGTTTCAATACTGGTACATACTGATCGCCTGGTTCTTTTTCGATTAACGCCATCATAATTTTTATATTTATTGGTTTCATAGTTTCCAACTCCTTGTATTTAAAAGGCCATTTTAACTTAATTAATCCACTTTATTGTCGGATCTCCTTTATAACCTTTCTCCCAAACAAACCAAGCATAAGCCGCTGCACTGCTACCCGTTTCTTCAAACTTTCCGTTTTTAGCACATTTCAGCCTACTACTGGATACATATATTCTTTTCGGGGGGGGGCACTCGTAAATAATTTCTTTCTAGCTTTGCCCTCTAAAAAAGTCAACTTTAAAAACATCGCTACCTTATGCCCATCGTCTATTAGTTCAAGTGCTTTTTCAATAAATTCCTTTGCGTATTTGTAAGGTGGATTTGTGATTATATCCCCTTCAAAATAATCTGTAGACCTATTGAGTTTTAAAAAATCAACCGACTGTTCTGCACCAAACCGGCGATAAACCAAGTCAGTATTTATTACCTCATATCCATGTTTCTCTAACACTTTAGATAAATGCCCTTCACCGCAAGCAGGTTCCCATATTACAGGGGAAAATTGTTCTTCCTGTAGCAATAGCTCCATTGCTTTCGGTTCTGTAGCATAGTAGTCATATTCAGCCCGTTCATGCTCTACATGATTGGACGCCCCTAATGTCGTAAATATTGATTGCTTATTACCGTTCCAGTCTTTCATCTTCTATCTCCATCAACAAGTCCTATTTTCATCAAATCACATCGCTTTCCGCAAAGCCATTCCGCAAAGCTCTGGAAGATTGGCAATTACTAAAGCTGCCGGCAACTGCGGCGGTACTGCGTTACCGCATCTGGCAACCTGCGCCGTTTTAGGATATGGCCTGCCGAGATAATCACATTCGATAATGTATGTGTCAGGAAACCCCTGCGCCCGAAAAAGCTCTCTCGGTGTCAGCATACGCATGCCAATATCGATTATTTGATACTCCTGGCCAGCAACGGTAATCAACCCGAAACGGTCCTTTGTTGTGATCGTATGCAGTGGTTCATCTAATGTCTGACCGCCACCTTGCCCATAGTACTTGAGCAAAAATGCTCTGACCTCTCCGAAGTGTCCGCCACCTGCTGTTATAGTATTAAGTGGCGACGTCACAGATTGGCCGATACTGTTATTGTTAAGCTGTATCAGGTTACTGGTTACAATGGCATTATGATCTACCGTTGTAATCGTTGGCAGCGGCTTATCTAATCCAGCTCCCGAACCTTGATAATTACCGCCGTAGTGTTTTACTAAACTTGCTGCCACAAGCCCATACCTGTTGCTGGCATCAACCACCATCAATGGGCGCTGTAAAGCCTGTCCACGCACTTCTTTTTCGCTTTGCTCGCCGTGATACTGAATTAAATTCGGTGCTATTAGCATATGCTCATTTTTCGTACAAACGGTACTAAGCGGCCTGTCAATATCACTGCTACGTTTATCGCCAGCAAAACCATTTTGGCAAATCTGCGTTACATATGGCGTTACCAATCCAAAACCGTGTTTAGCTGTAATCGTTGGAAAAGGCTTATCAAAATCTGCGCCCCTGAAAT
>ERZ772882.263-NODE-263-length-74202-cov-4.013217_pt1 | contig 74202 bp, 71 predicted proteins | sample MGYA00580576_ERZ772882 | MGnify/ENA primary metagenome ERZ772882 (study PRJEB29015, sample SAMEA2737658) | human gut metagenome | biome: human gut; feature: human-associated habitat; material: faeces | place: China | collected 2012 ... | reverse complement strand
TTGCATGTGTTAGGCACGCCGCCAGCGTTCATCCTGAGCCAGGATCAAACTCTCTTGTTTAAGTGTTTAATCCGGTTAAGATTAACTCTAGCTAATGTTTAACCGTTTGTTTGTTTCCAAACATTTCTTACTGTTTTTGGGTGTCTTAAAGGTCTTCTCTCGAAGCTTTAAAACTTGTTCTCTGAATTTTCTTTTTTAGAATTTTCAGGGTTGCATTACTGTTTATTTGTCAAGGTTCTGTGTGCTGCTTTCTCAGCCGCAACAGTTGATATCTTATCACATGTTGTTCTGCCAGTCAAGCACTTTTTTTAACTTTTTATTTATGTATGTTACCGGTTTGACCGGCAGCAAAAATGATTCTATCATCCCGGTTCGACTTTGTCAATCATATTTTTACATTTTTTTACAAAAGATTTTACAATGGCTTCTGCAATAACAGAAACCGCCTGAAAACAAGCGGTTTCTTTACACTTCTGTTATTTACTTATCACTGATAAAAACTTACTCTTCTCCCACCTTCTCCATCTCAAACCAGAATTCCACACCATTCTCGTAATTCACAACTCCGTATTTCTGGTTCATGGATTCCATGATCGCTTTTACAATGGAAAGGCCGACACCGCTGCCTCCATATTCTCTCGTTCTCGCTTTATCCACTTTATAAAATTTCTCCCACAAATGAGGAAGCGATTCTTCCGGTATGGGTATCCCGGAATTGAAAACAGATATCCTAACTTTTTTTCCTTCCTGGCTCAGCTTAATATCCACTACCCTTTCTCCGTCCAAATGGTTTAATGCGTTGGTGAAGTAGTTCATAAAGACTTCTTCCGTCTTAAATTCATCACCCCAGACATAAACCGGCTCCTCCTTTTCGAAACGGACTGCCGCCTCATTCTGTTTAATGAGAATATCCGCCGACTGAATATAATTCCTGATAAGGGTAACAATATCGAACCGCTCCATCGATACCACATCATTTCCGAATTCCAGCTGATTCAATGTTAGAAGCTTCTTTACCATATTATTCATTTTGCCGGATTCATCTATGATAACATCACAGTAAAAATTCCTGCTCTCTTCATCATCGTCATTAATTCCTTCCTTCAGGCCTTCCGCATATCCCTGGATCAGCGCAATGGGAGTTTTCAGTTCGTGAGAAACGTTGGAAAGAAATTCCTTACGCATCTCGTCCACTTCATTTTTCTTCTCGATATCCTTCTGCAATACATTATTCGCAGTTTTCAATTCAGATATGGTCGCTTCCAGGGTATCCGCAAGCTGGTTGATATGGTTTCCCAGTATGGCAGTTTCATTAAAACTCTTTCCCTGGTATCTCGCATCAAAATCCAGATGGGTCATACGTTCGGAAATGCGGGCAAGCTCCAGAATAGGATCCGTTACCTTTTTGGTGACAATCCATATTATGATACCGCTGGCGATTGTCGCCGCTATCCCTACATATGCAAGAAAACGGTTGGCAATATCAACGCTATCCCGGATACCTTCCAGTGCTGTCCTTATAAAAAACAGATTCCCGTTATCCAGGAATCCCCACATATCCAGATAATCCATGCTGACCCGGTTGCTTGTCACCAGCTGTACTATATAGAAAGGACTTTCATTACGCACCAGAGTCTTATTGGCAATTGTATTTTCACCGTACTTCTGTCCCTGATTCTTGCCGGGCCGGTCCGATACGCTGCCGCCGCCACTGTCCATACTGTCAAAAAGAACATGATTCCACAATTCAATTTTCAGAATGGAAGGATCCCCTCCGCTTACACGTATGGTTTCGGAGTCTTCATCCAGAACAAGAATGGATATATTGTATCTGGCGCTGAGCTGCTGAAGATGGATATCAAAATCATCCGAGTTAATGCTTCCCTTCTGGGCTGCAGCGTTCATCTGTTTGTAAGCATCCATAACCACGGTCTGTTTGTTATGAAAATAATATTTTTCCAGGAAGGTATTATTAATAAACCAGCACAATAAAATTGTGCCGGCCATTAATCCGATAAATATACAGGCAAATTGCTTTCTGATCGAATATCTCATGCTTCATCAACCTCGAATTTATAGCCCATGCCCCAGATAGTCTTTATCATATCTCCTTTGACTCCCAGTTTGCTGCGCAGCTTTTTCACATGAGTATCTATGGTTCTGGCATCACCGAAATAATCATAATTCCATACATTGTTCAGAATCTTCTCTCTGGAAAGGGCGATTCCCTTGTTTTCCATAAAGTAGGTCAACAGTTCAAATTCCTTATAGCTCAATTCCACATTCTGACCGTCAATAGTAACCATATGAGCCGCCTGATCCAGATGAATGCCGCCGGCCTCCATCACATCACCGCTGGCCGCCTTTCCCGCTCTTCTCAGAATAGCCTCGACGCGGGCCACCAGGATTTTGGGGCTGAAGGGCTTGGAAATATATTCATCCACGCCTAAATCGAACCCTTGCAGCTCATCCTTTTCATCCCCCTTTGCCGTCAGCATAATAATGGGGACCTTGGAATAATTACGGATTTCCCTGCATACCTGCCATCCGTCCATTTTAGGCATCATCACATCCAGTATAATCAATGCAATATCATTCTGTTCAAAGAAAATATCAAGCGCTTCACTGCCGTCTCCGGCTTCCAGCACTTCATAATTATTTTTCTGGAGAAAATCCTTCACCAGCTTGCGCATTCTGCTTTCATCATCCACAACAAGAATTTTTGTCCGTTCCATAACAACCTCGATTCTGCCGGCAGGAACCGGCGATTTCCTATGATTCAAAGTCATTCATCCGCTTTACTTACAGTGTAACAGATATTTATGAAAAACATGTGAACTTTTCGGTCTTTTTCCGCCTTTTCCATGTAGCTGCCTGCCGGAACGGATCTTCCTTATTCCACCTTTTCCAGCTGACGCCCTTCTTTAAAAAGCTTTTCCGTCCTTTCCATCACCTTATAATAAGCAATGATCAGGAACACATCGGCCATTACCCAGGCCAAAGGACTTGCAAAGCCCACAGCCGCAAACCCGAAAACAGGAACCAGAATGAATCCGGCCAAAGCTCTCGCTATCATTTCACTGACTCCGGATAAAATAGCAAGCATGCTGTAGCCCATTCCCTGGATTAAAAACCGGATATTGTTCACCAGCGACAGCGGGAAATAAAAAATAGAATTGCAGAGCAGGAAAAGCTTGACATTCGATAAAATCGCTTCTTCCGAACCATCCACAAACAGCAGTGCCAGCTTTCCGCCTGCCAGCGCGATGATACAGAAGGACACCACCGCATAAACCGCTCCTATCATATTTGCAGAGCGGATTCCCTGTCTGATGCGATCCGTCCTGCCCGCTCCCATATTCTGTCCCGCAAAAGTAGCCATCGTGGCACCGAGCGAATCAAAAGGACATGCAAAAAATCCGCCGATCCTGCTGGCAGCCGTCATGGAGGCTACGGCAATGGAGCCCAGGGAGTTTACCGCGCTCTGCAGGATAACGCTTCCAATTGCAGTGACGGAATACTGCAGCCCCATGGGAATTCCCATGCTGCACAGATTCTTCACATACTGGGATTCCAGTTTCCATTCGTCTTTCCTGATATGTAAAATATCGAATTTTTTCCTCATATACAGCAGGCAGCTGACACCTGATACCGCCTGGGAGACCACGGTTGCAACCGCCGCTCCGGCCACTCCCATATGCAGGACTATGATACAGAATAGATCCAGGAAGATATTCAGAAAAGCGGAAAGGATCAGAAAATACAGGGGCGTTTTGCTGTCTCCCATGGCCCGGAGGATACCGGAAACCATATTATACAGAATGGTGGCAGGAATACCGGCAAAAATAATCACAATATAGGTATATGCTCCCGTAAATATATCATCCGGCGTCCGCATCAGCCGGAGAATAGGTTTGCAGAGTATTATCGTCGCTATTGTCATAATCACCGCAAAAAGCAGGGCCAGCCAGGTACTGTTAGCCACATACTTTCTCAGTGTTTTATCATTTTTGGCACCGAAGCTCTGGGCAACAGGAATGGCGAATCCATTGCAGATGCCCATACAGAAACCGATTATCAGGAAATTAATGGAGCCTGTGCTCCCCACTGCCGCGAGTGAATTCACTCCCAGAACCTTTCCCACAATTACAGTATCCACCAGATTATAAAACTGCTGAAACAGATTTCCCAATAAAAGAGGCACTGCAAACCCCAGTATCAATTTTATCGGTTTTCCATTGGTCATATCCTTTGTCATGTTCAATCCCCGCTTTTCACATATTTCTATATGTGGTATAACATATCGGAATACAGATTACAAACATTTTTTACATAAAATTAGCCGGGACTTTATATCCCGGCCTGTTTTTCAGCATTCTCTGTTTTTAAGTCTGTCCATGACATTGACTGCAAAAGCCGCCGCATTCTTTAAATCCTCCGCATCGGGATGCAGCAGCGCCTCGTCAAAATTACGGAGCATCGCCTTTACTTTTGCTTCTTCCATTCCGCTGTTTTCCATCATTTCATACTTTTGACGGACCTGCATGGGCATTTTCCCCTGGCACATGTAGGCCCCGAGATATCTGCAGTCCTCCGGGAGCCAGACCTTTACCTTTTGTTCTATACTTTTGTAGTATTCTTCATTTGTCCCCATTCCGCAGGTGCCGAATAATGCTACATTTTTTCCTTCCAGCTCAGACAGCAGATCCACCACCCGCATATCGCAGGTTCCTTTATCTGTCCAGAAACCGACAAAATAAGTTTCCGCATCTTTTCCACTATATTCGTCTATAGACTGCATATCCTTGGAGTCACCGGGGATTGCCGCAAATATACTGGAAGCTATTTTTTTGGTGTTGCCCGTATGGCTTGAATAAATAACCATTACTTCCATTTTACGTACTCCTTTCTTTTTTCCTTCCGCTTGCGCGTTAAAAACGTCCTATTGGAATACCGCCTCCACAGCATAATCCACCGCCCCCGCAGCACATGTTACAGATGAGATTGGCAATACACAGCTTCAGGCACCAGTTGCTGCCGTCCATTGCAGGCATTCCGTATGGAGACTGCTGGGTCTGATACCAGCTTCCTCCGGATTCCATCTGCTGCTGCCACACTCTGTACTGCTGATTCCCGGGTTCCATAGCCACCGCCTTCTTCGCATGGTCAAGCGCAATCACGTTATTGCCCAGCCCGGAATTCGCTATGGAACTGTAATAATACCATTGGGCCGTTCTGTCACTGATTCCGGAAAGCACATTGAGAGCCTCCCGGAAATGTCTGCTTTGAATATAATTATAAGCGGCTTTCATATGAACCGTATATTCATCACCGCCGTCATTGCTCTGCGCCCTTCGGTAGCTCTGCCCGCCAAAGCCAAAGCTGCCGAACAAATCCTCAAAATCACCGAAGCCTCCAAAGTCCTGATAGCCTCCTCCGGAGCTTCCGGAGGAAGAACTGCTCCCGTAGCTGCTCGTTCCTCTCTGCCTTTCGTCCATGATTCTTTGATAAGCCTGCTGGATTTCCTTGAACTTTTCCTCTGCCTGCTCCTTATTCGGATTATTCACATTGGCATCCGGATGATATTTTCTGCTTAATGCTCGATATGCTTTCTTTATTTCTTCATCTGATGCATCCCTGGACACACCAAGTACCTGATATGGATCACGCATTTTCCTGCTGTTCCTTTCTTTTGCCCTTTACCATCTCATACCGGCACCAAACACCGGAATAAAGGATGTTCCGCAGAATATCAACATTCTGAAGGACAGGGAGTTTTTCAAAAGCTCTGGAGCATTCTGCCATCATCATCCGCAAAATATGGTAGACCTCATCGTCAAAACCATTTTCACCGCACATGGAAAGAAAAGGGTTAAAATTCCCCTTCTTCCGATCCTTTTCGATATCTTCATAGGCATCCATCAGATAAATAAATTTCCCCAGGAAAAACCCCATTTTCCGAAGTTCTTCTTCCCATTCGTCATTTTTGAGTGCAAAAATCTCCGCCATTATATTACCAAAGCATCCCGCTACAATGTCAAGATTTTTTTCATTTTTCTTTTCACACTCATGGAGAAGCTGCATCTGTCCGGAAATCTCCTCCGCCTTTTTGGGATAACGCGCCGCCGCTTCGCCAAAGGCTCTTTTCAGAATTCCCGCATAGCCTCTTTTCCAGACCTTTTTCTCGTCTTCCCAGTCATCCATGCACTGATAATAAGTCATCAATATGTTTATATCAGCAGCATACTCCGTAAACGTATTTGCTCTTGTCGGATGACGGTCAAAAGGATGGGCAATACACTTACAGCCGTCCACCTTATCCTCTACTTCATACAGACCCTTCAGCAGTAAAATCAGGAAGGTCATATCATAGGTTACTGTGATCTGGCCTTTCACCCCGTACCGTTTCTTAAGCTCCTGACAGAATCCGCAGTAATAGGACTGGTAAACTTCAAAATCTTTGAACTTCATTTCCTGTTTATTCACAATTACATAACCGAACATGCTTTTCTCCCGTCAGCTCTTCTTAATAAATTCCGTATGGCACTTCGGGCATCGGATCGCTATTTTTCCTTTTCCCCTGGGAACTCTGATTTTCTGTTTGCATCCGGGACATTTGTATATATGATGCGTTTTCCGATCTTTCATATTCCTTTGAAAGGAGGCCCATTTTCTCCGGATACCGGCTGTCATCTGCAGGTATTTCTGATTTTCGGCATATCTTTTGGTGATACTTTTGGAAAACATGCGGAAATAACAATAGACCAGAAGCAGCAGAATTAAAAATGACCATACCATGCTTCTTGTAAAAAGGGAAAGAATCATACAGACCAGCGCCACTCCCATAAGAAATTTGGTAAACTGGTCCACTCCATATCGTCCCTGCATAAAACGTATCAGCTTTTCTTTCATTCTCTCTCCTATCCGCGCACCTATACACGCGCCCGGGACTGAATCAGGCCCGGGCAGTATGATGTTTATGTCCTTTATTTTACCTCTGTCACCGGAAATTGCAATTAACTGGCTGAAAACTTACTATTAAAAAAGTATAAACCTTTCCCATATGACCATACTAAAAATATTCCATCTGTGCAGTTTTGTGCCGCTCAGATGTACCTCAAACACAGTTCATTGATAAAGGAGTGAAAAAATGTCCAAGGATTTTAGAAACAGCGAAACGAAAGATAATCTGATGAGGGCTTTCGCAGGGGAAAGCCAGGCCAGGAACCGTTATACCTTTGCGGCCTCACAGGCACGTAAAGACGGTCTCCATGTCATTGAAGCAGTTTTTACCTTTACCGCAAATCAGGAAAAAGAACATGCGGAGATCTTTTACAATCATTTGAAAGAACTCAGCGGTGAAACAATCGTGGTGGACGGAGGCTACCCGGTTGATATTTATCCTGATGTGAAACAATTGCTGCTGTCCGCCCAGCATAATGAATATGAGGAATATGATCCCATTTACAAAGTGTTCGGTGACAAAGCTAAAGAAGAAGGTTTTGATAAGGTGGCCGCTTCCTTCCATATGATTTCCGCCATAGAAAAAACTCATGGTGACCGTTTTGGTAAATTCGCCCAGCTTATGGAGCAGAACAAGCTCTTCATTTCGGATGTGGAAACCGGATGGATCTGCCTCAACTGCGGGTATGTGTATACCGGCACCAACGCGCCCGAAAAATGTCCTGTTTGTGATCATGACAAAGGATATTTTATCCGTCTGTCCATGTCTCCTTTTTCAGAGTAAAATAATTGCCGGAAAGAACGAGCTCTTTTTCTTTCCGGCATTTTGATCCATTATCTTAATATAGTAAACCGGAATACATATTTTCCTGCTTTCCTTCCCGGACAATCTGTTATATGATAGATTTTCAGGAGGATTTACAACATGAAAAAACAACATAAAAGACCTGATAAGTTCAGGAAAAGCAGGCTCCACCCCCAATTGCCCCTCCGTGCTGTCCTGTCTTTTTTCCTGTGCGCCTTTCTTCTTTCGGCTTCCGGATGCACAGGGATACAGCCTTCCGGTTCAGGATCCGTTTCTTCCGGGGATGAAGGAAATACACTCCAGGATATTTCCGGTACCGTAAAGGTTCATTTTATTGATGTGGGGCAGGGCGATTCCATTCTCATCCAATCCGGGAAGGAATGTATGCTTGTGGACGCCGGCACTAATGAAACCGGAGCGGAAGTCGTCCGGTATCTTAAGTCCCTTGGAATCAGCCGTCTTGCTTATTTGATAGGAACTCATCCCCACGAAGATCATATCGGAGGCTTGGATGATGTGATCCATTCCTTTGATATCGGCACAGTTATCATGCCCGATGTCTCTCATACCACGCGGACCTATGAGGATGTGCTGGATGCCCTGATTGATAAGGATCTGAAGGTAACGAAGCCTGTTCCCGGAACCGTATATCAGCTGGGAGAAGCGTCCTTTACCATATTATCTCCCACAGAAGAGGTCGAACAGCAGGCTGCAGCTGCCGGCGATTTGAATAATCTTTCCGTGGGGCTCCGCCTTACCTTCGGATCCAATGCCTTTGTTATGTGCGGCGACGCGGAAGCGCTTTCTGAAGAGGCTATTGTGGAAAGCGGACTGATTCTGAAGGCTGATGTCCTTAAGCTTGGACATCATGGCAGCTCCACTTCAACCTGCGATTCTTTTCTGCAGGCAGTGTCTCCGTCCATAGCGGTGGTCTCCTGCGGGAAAGACAACAGTTATGGCCATCCGCATCGGGAAACCATGGATAAACTGGCAGCCGAAGGTATAACGGTTTACAGGACGGACGAACAGGGAACCCTGACAGCCACTTCCGACGGTTCCGTAATAACGTGGAATACCGGATCCGGCGCTTCCGCCGATACCGGAATACTGTCTGATGAATCAGTTTCTGAAGGAAAAACAATCGCCGACAACAATTCATATGTGTTAAATAAAAACAGTATGAAATTCCATCTTCCCGACTGTTCATCCGTGGAAAAGATGAAGGAATCCAATAAAATTTATTTCGACGGAAGCCGGGATGAAGTCATCGGAATGGGTTATGCGCCGTGCAGTCAGTGCAATCCCTGATACATAAAGACGCCATACTGTCCGGGCCATCCATATGTTCCGTAAAAGGCTTACGCCGATATGGAAGAAAGGAAAATTATGAAATACATTATTGACAGATTTGAAGAAGGCAATGCCGTATGTGAACAGGAAGACCGTACCATGCTTCTTATTTCACGAAGCCAGCTCCCATCTGACGCCAAAGAAGGGGATGTCATTCTGTATACCGACGGTGTCTATCAGGTGGACAAAGAGGCCACTCTGGAACGGAAAAAGAAAATAGAAGAAAAGCGCAGGAAATTATTCGGCTGAATTTTATCTGGCGGTTTATCTCAATCGCAGCTTATCACATCTGTAAATATGCCCTGCCGGGTGTACAGTAAAAACAGGCAGATATCTCGTAAGAGACGGCTGCCTGTTTTTTGTAAAAAGCTTATTCTTCCCCTTCCACCGCAAGCAAAAACAGATCGTTAAACCGTTCCAGCTCATCGTACACGATTCCATGGCCGCTGTTCTCCAGCTGGAACAGTCTGGAACCGGCAATCTCCATATGCTGATATTCCACAAGCTGTGAGGATACCACCACATCCTTTTTTCCGTGAATAATAACGGTAGGTACATTAACTGCCTCCAAATCATTCCGTCCGTCTTCATCTCTCAGGGAAATGGCAGCCTGGACCGTACCGATACCGGACGCCGAAAGAGCGATATCCCCGAACCAGTCTTTTATCTGTTCTGACTGACAGCTTGCAAAAAGCTGTTCATGGCTGAATTCCCAGGCCAGCCTGGGCCGATCCGTACAGGCCTGCCTTATCAATCCGTTCACGTATTCCCTTGTGAGCCCATATGGAAATCCTTCCCTCCGTGTCCAGCAGGGCGCTGCCGCCGCAAGCAGTATCAGACGCTCCACCCCGTAACATTGATATTTTCTCATATACCTGAGCACTACAGCACCTCCCATGGAAAAGCCCACAAGAACAAACCGGTTCAGCCGGAGGGCACAGATTACACGGTAAATATCATCAGCCATCTGATCGTAGGAATAACCATAGGCCGGCACATCCGAATTTCCAAAACCTCTCAAATCCACAGAAACGACACGATATCCGCAGGATAACAGCATTTCCAGCTGATATTCATACATCAGATGGGACAGAGGCCATCCGTGAACCAGAAAAACTGTCTTCTTCCCTTTCGGATTATAATCATATACAGCGATACTTACATCATCCGATGCTTTTACAAAATACATAATCCACCATTATACCTTTTTGTTATATTATGCATTTTTTTGAAAGAGGAATCATGTACTTCCGGTTATAATGGTTTTTGTTCGCGCTTTGTCTCAGGATATGGAGCAGTCTTTTGGACACGGGTTCGACTCCCGTCTACCGCATAAAAAAGGTACGCAGTATTGCCAGCCGGTAAAGCTGTTCAATATTGCGTACCCATTTTAAAGTGGAGTAGACGGGAGTCGAACCCGTGTCCAAAAGCCCATTCCCTGTACTTCTACTATCATAGTCAATTATTAATCATTCCCTCCGATAACCGGAAATTGACATCCGGTTAACTTCAGTAGCTTCATGTTACGCCCACAGGCTCAAAGCTTTGCCTGTGTCGTTTCCTACAAATTCGATGCCTGGGTCTTAAAGTGTAGGTGCTCTAAGTCAGACAACGCAGCATTAAGCTGCTGCGTAGGCTAAAGTATTGTCTTCAGCGTTTATTTTTAGGTTTGGATTTAACGCATTCCTGCGGATAGCTTCTCCAGCTGCAAGACCCCTGTCGAAACCTTGACTACCCCATATTCAATTGTAAACAGTATCGTTAGTATACACATCTTTGTGTCTGCTGTCAAGAAGCGGAGACTTTAATTAATAAAGATTTTTCACTTTAAATTCTCTCTCCGACTCCCTTCTGGCATCTTTTTTGGCTATATCCTGTCTCTTGTCATATAACTTTTTACCGCGGCAGAGCCCTATTTCCATTTTAGCCTTTCCATCTTTAAAATAAACCTGGAGAGGCATTAAGGTATAACCTTTTTCCGCCACCTTGCCCGTAAGCTTCATGATCTCGGATTTATGCATGAGAAGCTTTCTCACACGAAGCGGATCCTTATTGAATATATTACCCTTTTCATAAGGGCTGATATGCATTCCGTTTATAAATACTTCACCCTTATCGATGGCAATAAAGGCTTCCTTGATGCTGCATTTGCCCATGCGGAGTGATTTTACTTCCGTCCCATGCAGCACAAGACCCGCCTCATACTTTTCATCCACGAAAAAATCATGATATACTTTTTTATTGTTTGCTACCAGCTTCATTGCTTCCTTCGCCATCGTCAATCCCCTCTTCTTCATATGGCAATATAAAATCTATGGTTCTTGTAAATCTATCTGCAAATTTCACCTTTACCCGGAGCTTTTCCCCTAATTTATAGGTTCTTCCGGTCTGGCTTCCTCTCATCTCACAGGCTGCCTCGTCATAGTAATAATAATCACCCGGCAGCATGGATACATGAACAAGCCCTTCCACGGTATTGGGAAGTTCTACATACAGCCCCCAGGCCGTCACGCCGGAAATAACTCCCTCGTATATTTCACCGATATGCTTTTCCATGAATTCGGTCTTTTTCAGCTTATCCGTCTCCCGTTCCGCTTCATCCGCCCGTCGTTCCATCTGGCTGGACTGTTTTGCCACCTGCGGGAGAATTTGCTCATAGTGGGTTATTCTGCTTTCCACAAGCCGCCCGCGGAGCTGTTCCTTGATTATGCGGTGGATCTGCAAATCGGGATAACGCCGTATGGGAGAGGTAAAGTGACAGTAATACTGGCTTGCCAGCCCAAAATGTCCGGTACACTCAGTACTGTATTTTGCCTGCTTCATACTGCGCAGGGTCAGTCTGCTGATCAATGCCTCTTCCGGTGTTCCTTCTATCTTATTCAACAGCTTCTGAAGCTCCATGGGATGGATTTCTTCCTGTCCGGCTTTCATGGAATAACCGAAATTATGGATGAACAGACTCAGCCGGTGTATCTTTTCCGGATCCGGATTATCATGGACGCGGTAAACAAAAGGCGCCTGCAGCCAGTAAAAATGCTGGGCTACCGTTTCATTGGCAAGAAGCATGAAATCTTCTATCAGCTTTGTAGCTGTATTTCTTTCGTAAGGCCTGATTTCCAGGGGATGTCCCTCTTCGTCCAGAATAATTTTACTTTCAGGGAAATCAAAATCAATAGCTCCCCTCTTCTGTCTTCTTTTTCTGATTATGGAAGACAAACGGGCCATATCCCGGAACATAGGCACCAGTTCCTTATATTCTTCACACTCTTTCGGATCCTGATCCTCAATTATCCTGGCAACGCTGGTATATGTCATTCTCCGGTTCACATGGATTACACTTTCCGCCAGCCGGTAATCTGTCACTTCGCCTTTGGGATTCACCGTCATTAGGCAGCTGAGCGCCAGACGATCCTCGCCCGCATTAAGGGAACAGATACCATTGGATAATGCATGGGGAAGCATGGGTATGACTCTGTCCACAAGATAAACGCTGGTTCCGCGTTTCAGGGCTTCTCTGTCTAATGCGGAATTTTCCTGCACATAATTGGAAACATCCGCAATATGGACTCCCAGGCAATAATTGCCGCCCTCTCTGGTAAGGCTGACCGCATCATCCAGATCCTTGGCATCTTCCCCATCTATTGTAACCATTGTTAAATCCCTTAAATCCAGTCTTCCTTCTCTGTCCGCCTCCGTAACCTCAGGGGCATACCTTTCTGCCTGATTCATCACTTTTTCAGGAAAAACTTCCGGCAGATCAAAGTTCCTTACAATGGACATAATATCCACGCCGGGATCATTAATATGTCCCAGAATTTCTACCACTTTTCCTTCGGGGCTGCGTCTTTTCGCTCCGCCGTAATCCGTTATTTCAACCACTACCTTGGAACCGCTGACAGCCCCCTTGGAACGCTCCTGGGATACAAAGATATCTGACGGCAGCTTCGTATTATCCGGAATGACAAAACCGAAGTTCCGGCTCTTCTGGTAGGTTCCCACCACATGAGTAGTCCCTCTTGCAAGGATACGGGCGATCTGCGCTTCCTGCCGCTGTCCGTGACGTTCCGGAAGGATTCGCACTTCCACAGTGTCCAGATGATATGCTCCTTTCACCTGATCCTCAGGGATATAAAGGTCCTCTTCCCTGCCTTCAATCTGTACAAAGCCAAAGCCCTTCTGATGGCTGGTAAAAATTCCGGTAAGCAGCTGCTGCTCCGGTTTGGAATACCGTCCTCTTTTATTAATCTGAATCTTGCCCTCTGTAAGAAGCTCCTGCAGAATTCTTTTTAATTCCGGCCTGTCCTCCGGATCCACCTGCATAATACAGGCGAGCTCCTTCTCTCTCATAGGAACATAGCTGGGCTCTTCCATAAGGTCAAGTATCCGCATTTTACGGATTTCTGTTTTATTCTGTGTCATAATTCCTCTGTTTCTCATATCAAATACCCCGCAGCAAGCCGCGGGTTTAAGCAGCAGGCAGCATAACAGCTTCCGGTTCACTGCCAAAAAATAAGCACCCCTGTTTGCATACAAGAGTGCTTTGGTAGTTAAAACTTGGATATGTTCAGGATGGCCGCAATAACAATAAAGGAAACTGCAAGGTACTTGGTAACTCTAACCAGTGTTCCTTCCATGGAACGTCCCTTGTTCTTTCCCCAGTATGTCTCTGCTGCACCGCTGATAGCTCCCAGGCCGGCTGCCTTGCCTTCCTGCATCAGTACCAAAACTGTCAATGCAATACAAATTATAATAAAAAGCACCGTTAATATTATTCTCAAAACTGCCATTTCTACACCTCCTAACACCGAGCACTTGTAAGTTTACCATAGAAAGCAAATATTTACAATACAATTTTTTTAAAAATAAGTGAATAATTTAAAAAATAACCCGTGCGCTACACCAGAGCGCACAGGCTACTTTTATTATACAAATATTATTTTTCTGTTAATAATCCGCAGATTATCTACCAAACTGCATATCATTATTTCCGGAATCGGTTTCCCACATTTCCAGCATATTGATAGGATCATTGTAGTCTGCCAGCCAGCCTTCACGAGCGAAGTCAAACTGTCCCTGCTTTCTTTCATCAAGGAATACGGACCACTCACGGGTCTCAACAGTTACATTGATACCGATAGCTGCAAGATCCTGCTGAATCGCTTCACCAATCTTAACATTACCTTCAGAATCATTGGTAAGATAAGTCATGCTGATAGGAGTTTCAGCGGAAAGCATACCGCTTTCATCGAACTGATATCCGGCACTTTCAAGAAGAGCCTGAACTTCTTCCATGTTGGCATCTGTCATATCCGTATCATAGTAACCAACCTTGTCTTCCAGAGGATAGGTGTAATCGCCGTCATTCTTTCTGAATTCTCCGCCGTTTCCGTCAGACATTCCTGTAGGAATGAAGGTATTTGCAACCTCCTGCTCTGCCTGTGCAATTGTGTCAACAATGTACTGACGGTCAATTAACAGACACATAGCTTTTCTCATTGCAGCAGCCTGCTCAACAGTCTTGCCTGCAAAAAGATCGCTGTTTACATTGAATCCGCAGTAGTAGGTTCCCAGAGTAGGGATCTTGTGGAATTCAGGAGTATCCTTTACAGTAGCCATCATATCTGTAGCAATGGTATCTGCAAACTGCAGGGAACCATCTACGAATGCATTGTAAATTGCTGTATCATCACTGCTCAGCATGAATTCGATCTTGTCAAGAGTAACTCTGTCAGCATCATAATAATTAGGGTTCTTCTCATAGGTCATGGATTCATTGTGCTTCCATCCGGTACAAACCATCGGGCCTGAGGATACGAAACCAGCTTCTGTACACCATGCACCCGGGTTATCAGCATATCCGTCAGCTCCTTCTACGGAAGCCTGGGGAACAGGATAGAATGCAGGGAATGCACACAGGTCAAGGAAGTATGCACAAGGAGCAACCAGGTTAACGCTGAATGTCTTTCCGTCTTCAGAAGCTTCAATATCCAGAGTACCGTCATCCTTGGTAGCGATTACGGTGGTCAGGTACGCATAGTCAGCACCTGTATCAGGATTTGCAAGTCTCTGCCAGCTGTACTCAACATCTTTTGCATTCAGCTCTGTGCCGTCAGACCACTTCAGGCCATCCTTCATTGTAAAGGTATAGCTCAGGCCATCTTCTGTCATTTCATAGCTTTCTGCAAGATCGGGAACAAGCTGTCCGTTCTCATCATACATAAACAGACCGGAAAATGCCAGGATTGCAAGGCATGCACCGTCTACTGTAGAGTTCAGAGCCGGATCCAGTTTGTTGGGTTCAGATGCGATCTGAAGAGCCAGTGTATTGGTCGGAGTTGTTGCATAACCGAAATACTTGAAACCGAAAAGGTTTGCATAAATGCCATCTACATCGGTCTTCTGAAGATAAACATCATTGTAATAGTAAAGCGGAATAACTGCCCATGTGCTCATCAGCTCATCTTCTGCTTCATGCATAAGAGCTTCACGCTTTGCAAGATCTGTCTCTGTTCTGATAGCAGCGATTCTTGCATTGTATTCTTCCCATGCGGGTGCTGCTTCGCTGGACGGGCCATGTGCTGCCGAACCTGCGTCTGCAGTTGTTGATTCTTCAGCGCTTGTATCTGCTGAAGATTCTGCTGTGGTTTCTGCCGGAGCTGCCGGTGACTCTGTAGTGTTTCCTTTGGATCCACATCCAGCCAGAGTACTCACAACTAATGAAGCAGCCAGAGCTAATGCCAAGTACTTTTTCTTCATAAATTATTACCTCCCATGAATAAAATAGATACGGTTTCTTATACAATATTCTTCCCTTAATAAGAAGAAAAAATTGTATCAAATTAAAAGTTGAGGGATTTCTGCTACTTATTCCAGCAGGCAACCTGATGTCCGTTCCCTCTGTCTTTCAGACTCGGACACTCTTTAGCACACTGCTCCGTAGCGTATTTGCAGCGGGTACGGAATGAACAGCCGCTCGGCATATGCAGCGGACTGGGAACATCCCCCTCCAGAACAATACGATGTCTTTCCCGGGCCATTTTAGGATCCGGATAAGGCACTGCACTGAGAAGAGACTGCGTATAAGGGTGAATCGGATTGTCGTTCAATTCATTGGAATCTGCAATCTCAACAATTCTTCCCAGATACATTACAGCAATTCTGTCGGAAATATGATGAACCACCAGCAAGTCGTGGGCGATAAACAGATATGCCACACCCAGCTTATCCTGGAGTTCCTCAAACATATTTATAACCTGTGCCTGAATGGAAACATCCAGGGCACTTACTGCCTCATCACAGACAATAAACTTGGGATCGGTTGCAAGTGCCCTTGCAATACCGATACGCTGACGCTGTCCGCCGGAAAACTCATGAGCATAACGGGTTGCATGCTCCGCATTCAGGCCTACCAGCTCCATAAGATTTATGATCTTATCACGGCGTTCTCCTTTGGATGAATAGAGCTTATGCACATCCAGAGGTTCTCCGATAATATCCTCAATTGTCATACGGGGATTCAATGAAGAATAAGGATCCTGGAACACCATCTGCATTTCTTTTCTCATATGCCCGATGGTGGAGCCATCCACCTTTTCCCCATTGTAAAACACTTCTCCTCCCGTAGGCGTATAAAGCCTCAGCAGGGAACGTCCTACCGTTGTCTTGCCGCAGCCGGATTCTCCCACCATTCCCAGAGTTTCACCGGGCTTGATGGCAAAGGATACACCATCTACAGCCTTCAGCGGAATCGTTTTCATAACACCGACTTTTATAGGAAAATACTGTTTCAGGTCATTGACCTCAACCAGATATTCACTTTTCTTCGTTTTTGCCTCTTTACTCATGTTTTCCGCCTCCTTGCTTTGCCTCCATCGCTTCTTTCACATTCAGCCAGCAGGATGCGTAATGTCCGTCAGGCATCTGCATTTCCTGAGGAACTTCTTCTATACAGATTTTCATGGCGTTTTCACACCGCGGGCAGAAAGCACAGCCTTTGGGCATATTCAGCAGGTTAATAGGCGTACCCGGAATAGGGATCAGTTTTTCCCCGATTTTGTCTACATTCGGGATCGAACGCAGAAGGCCCTTGGTATATTCATGATGAGGGCGGTAGAAAATATCTTCAGCCGTACCTCTTTCACACACACGTCCGCCGTACATAACGATAATTTCATCGCACATATCCGCGATAACACCCAGGTCATGGGTAACTATAATAATAGCCATTCCCAGCTTCTTCTGCAGATCCTGCATCAGTTCCAGAATCTGTGCCTGAATGGTAACATCCAGCGCTGTGGTAGGTTCATCAGCAATCAGTATGTCCGGTTCGCAGGCCAGAGCCATGGCGATCATAACACGCTGGCGCATACCGCCTGACAGCTCATAAGGATACTGTTTCACACGTTTTTCCGGTTCATTCACCCCTACCAGAGTGAGCATTTCCACAGCACGTTCTTCAGCTGCCTTTCCCTTCCTGTCCGTGTGAAGCTCAATTGCCTCCTTCAGCTGGTTTCCAACCGTGAATACAGGATTCAGGCTGGTCATGGGATCCTGGAAAATGATGGAACAGCATTTTCCGCGGAATTCTCTCATCTGTTTCTCAGAAAATTTTGTGATATCATCGCCCTTATAAAACACATGGCCGCCTTTAATACCGCCGTTGCTTTCAAGGATACGCATAATGGAATAGGCTGTAACTGATTTACCGGAACCGGATTCTCCTACAATACCCAGGATTTTTCCGCGGTCCAGATCAAAGGAAATACCGTTGACAGCCATTACCTCCCCGTTATCTGTTGAAAAGGAGGTACGAAGTTCTTTTACCGAAAGTATACTATCACTCATTTTATTACCTCCTTAATTTCGGATCAAATGCATCCCTCAGACCATCTCCCAGCAGGTTAAATGCCAGTGTAATCAGACAGATCATAAGAGCCGGAAAGATCAGCTTGTAAGGATAAACATTTATTCCCGCTCTCGCAGCATTTGCAAGGGAACCAAGGGAAGGCATGGGTGCCTGAACGCCCAGACCGATAAAACTCAGGAAACTTTCCGTAAAGATCGCGGACGGTATCTGCAGCGCCGCGGAAATAATGATAACGCTGATACAGTTGGGAAGAATATGCTTGCGGATAATTCTTCCGGACTTCGCACCGCTGATCTTTGCCGCAAGCACATATTCATTCTGCTTGATGGTAAGGATCTGTCCACGTACAAGTCTGGCCATACCTGTCCAGTAAAGAAGGCCGAATACGATAAACAGGGAAATCATATTAGTGCCCAGCTTCTGCAGGGCCGGGTATTGATCAATGTTCAGAACCTCCCGGAGCACTACGGACAGCAGTACTACCATAAGCATATCCGGAAGAGAATATATAATATCTACAATACGCATCATAATAAGGTCTGTTTTCCCGCCGAAATAACCGGATATACTGCCGTACAGGACACCGATAATAAGAACGATGATCGCGGCAAATACACCTACGGTAAGGGAAACTCTTGTTCCGTATACAACACGGACGAAATAATCACGTCCCATTTCATCCGTTCCCATGATATGGGGAAATACTTCGCCGCCTTCATCAATAAAAGCCTGTTCTTTCTCTGAATACTGGAACGGAGCCATATTGGACGCGGTCTTATCACGCTTGCCATTCACAGAAATGATCTGGGAATAGGAATAAGGAACCACATGGGGCACGATCAGAATCATGGCAACAATCAATATGAGTACAACAATACTTCCCACAGCAAGCGGGTTTTTCATCAGCTTGCGCATGCCGTCCCTGAAGAAAGAAACGGACTCGCTCATCACGTCCTGCTGCTTCTTCTCTTCATCTGTCGCTTTTTCAAATTTCTGTAAATCTATCTGTAAGCTCAAAGGAGACTTTTTCGGCATTTCATCTATATTTTTCTTATCCATTACTGGCCTCCTCCTAATCAAGTTTAATACGAGGGTCTACAAGCTTGTAGACGATATCTGTCAAAAGATTCATAGTAACCATCAGCACGGCAAGGAAAATTGTCGTACCCATGATCATGGGATAATCACGGTTGGTAATACCATCCACGAACTTTGCCCCGAGTCCGCCGATTGTGAAAATTTTCTCCACAACAAGAGAACCGGTCAATATAGACGCCGTCATAGGTCCCACATAAGTAATAACAGGAATTAACGCATTCCTTAAAGTATGCTTAAATATAACCTTCCAGCGGGCCACACCCTTCGCTCTTGCCGTACGTACATAATCCTGCCCCATTACGTCCAGCATACTCGTCTTGGTCAGACGGGTGATGTATGCCATCGGATAAGCCGCCAGCGCGATAACCGGAAGAACATAATTCTGATGGTTGGCATCCCATACCGGTATCAGCTTCAGCTGTACACAGAATACCAGCAGCAGCAATGTGGCAAAAACAAAGCTGGGCAGGGATGTAAACAAAGTGGAAAAGAAAATGATCAAACGATCCGGGAGCTTATTCCTGGTCAAAGCCGCCAAGCTGCCGAACACCAGACCAAAAGCAAGCGCTACGAGAATTGCCATACCGCCAAGCTTAGCTGATACATGGAAGGACTCAAAAATCAGAGTTTTGATATCACGGCCTGTTTTGGTGGAGATACCAAAATCACCATGAAGAAGATTTTTCATATAAATCACGAACTGCTCAGGCACAGGCTTATCCAGATTGTACCTTCTCTCCAGTGCGGCCTTAACCTCCGCAGATACTGCCTTCTCTCCATCAAACGGCCCGCCTGGTATCGCATTCATAGCAAAGAATGTGATGCCGCAGACAATCAAAATAGTCACTATAGCGAGAAGGATTCTCTTTACAACGTATTTTGTCAACTGAAACACTCCTTTTCTGTTTGTACTGGCCATTGGCAATACTGTGCAATGTAATCCGGTGACAGCAATGGCTGTTTAAAGAAAAATGACCTATTATCCCGTTGTCCTCCGCAGAAACACAAGTATGATTCTCCTGCGGACATACAGGCACTAAACAATGACGCCTGGCGAGCCAGCCGTCTCATGTCTGCGTCAGCCCATAGTTCCCCACGAAGCTTTAATGCTGCCATATCTTTCTCTGTTTAACTTTTACACAGATCATATCATACCAGCTTTACAAATATACCACAATCCGATGGCCGATGCAAGATTTTTCAGATTTAAAACAAGATTTTCCAAAAAAATATTCCACAATTGTACAAATTGTGGAACAGGTTCGTTTTTATTGTATAACAAAAAAGAAGTCCGGTATCTGTATGCCGGGCTTCTTTTTCTTCCATTAAATATAACTGTAATTCAGGGACCGTACGCTAAATTTTGTTGAAAGGCTCTTTATAGCATGCGGCATATCCCAGCTCTTCTTCAATTCTCAGAAGCTGATTATATTTGGCAACCCTGTCGGTACGGCAGGGAGCGCCTGTTTTAATCTGTCCGGCGTTTACCGCAACGGCGATATCCGCTATCGTAGTATCCTCTGTTTCTCCGGAGCGATGGGAAATAATTGTTTTGTATCCATTTTTCTGAGCCATGCCGATCGCTTCAAAGGCTTCGGAAAGCGTGCCGATCTGATTGACCTTAATCAGTATGGCATTCGCAACACCCAGCTTTATTCCCGCATCCAGTCTTTTGGTATTCGTGACAAACAGATCATCTCCCACCAGCTGTACTTTATCCCCTAATCTTGCGGTGAGCATCTTCCAGCCGTCCCAGTCATCCTCAAAAAGCCCGTCTTCAATGGACAAAATAGGAAATTCCCGTACCAGCTCCTCATAATATTCCACCATGGCTTCGGAATCCCTGTATACTTCCTGGCCGCTCATTCTGCTTTCTCCGGGGAAGTAATACCGTTTTGATTTTTCATCATATAATTCACTGGCAGCTGCATCGATAGCTATCTTGATATCCTGTCCGGGGGTATAGCCGCTGGCTTTTACCGCCTCCACTATCAGACGAAGGACATCGGAAGAGCTGCCCAGATTGGGAGCGAAACCGCCTTCATCTCCTACTGCTGTAGAAAGCCCTCTGTCCTTGCAGATCTTCTTCAGATTATGATAGATTTCCGCACAGATGCGTAAACCGTCCCGGAAGGATTCCGCCTGGACCGGCATGATCATGAATTCCTGGAGGTCTACCGTATTATCCGCATGCTTTCCTCCGTTAAGGATATTCATCATGGGGACAGGAAGCTGTCTCGCATGAATTCCTCCCAGATACTGGTACAGCGGAATTTCCAGCGCTTTGGCTGCAGCCTTTGCCACTGCCATGGAAACGCCAAGCGTCGCATTGGCTCCCAGGTTGCTTTTGTTGTCCGTTCCGTCCGCATCCATCAGAATACGGTCTATTTCCAGCTGGCAAAGAGCATTCTTCCCTAACAGCGCCGCCTTCAGCTTCGTATTCACATTTTTGACGGCCTTCTGGACCCCCAGTCCAAAATATCTGGTCTCCCCGTCACGCAGTTCCACCGCTTCAAACTGTCCGGTGGAAGCTCCGGATGGAACCGCCGCCCTTCCTGTAACCGCATTTTCCAGTGTTACTTCTGTTTCTACCGTAGGATTTCCTCTGGAATCCAGAATTTCTCTCGCATGTACGTCCGTAATTTCCAAATATAAATGCATACCTTCCTCACTTTCTGCTGCCGTCTGACAGCCAGTACTATCTTTCATAGTATTTTCCGAAAAAGGTATTTTTAACCTGATTATTCCGTTTTTGCAGTTGTTTTTTCTATCACGAACGCAGGGATGCGATCCATTATCGGTACAAACCCGACATTGGATGACGTAAGTCCCATTCCAGGTTTGAAGGTAACACTGATATCATAATTATCATCCTGCAGTCTCCCTGTTATGCCGGAGCCGGAAATATCCATCAGGGAACGGGGATATAATGCAGGGCAGATTTTCTTTATGTCCTCTTCATCCGTAAATGTTTCGGTAATAATCTGTTCATTGGAATAACTCACCGAACGCCCGCCATTTTTGGAATAAAAAACATCACTTTCTTTCAGATTATAGCAGGTTACACTGATACTGACCACTCGGCCGGCATCCACAAAGGTATAATCTTCAGCAAGTTCCTTATATGCGCCCTGTTCCTTCAGAAGAGATATGGTATCCTCAAAGTCCTGATATACCGGATAAGTCCAGGAATAATAATTGCCCTCCGGCTCTCCGTCCACATGGTATCTGAAGCTCAGGCTGCCCACCGGCAGCTGATTCATCATCATGCTGCAGCTGTAATCATCCAGATCCTCACTCAAAACCTTCAGCAGCCGGCTCATATCCCCCAGATAGGACACCTCCTCCAGCCCGTTGCTGAAAACAGCTTTCAGAAGATCTGCATTCTCCGTCATGACAGGATCATTTATCTGAAACCGGTTATACTGGTAAGACCGATCTGCAAAAATGGTATCCATCTCAGGCAGGGACTGTTCCAGATCCACCGCAGCAGCCCTGCATAAAGAACGCCCGTTTTTCAGATTGTATTTCAGATAAACGACAACATTGCTGTCATCATAAAAGTTCATATCCACTTCCTTTTCATGATCTCTGGCAGCCAGGGTCCTGATCGCTTCAATCGTCCTGGTATCCTCAGATTCCATGTGCGAAAGCATATATTCCTCATGATTGCTGTAGTAAATGTTTTTTTCAAACAGCCTTTCATAATTGCTGAAGCCATAAATATCCTGCCGGAAGGTAAACGCCACGCTGGCAATTTCATCCGTTTCCGGTATATATGTGTCATATCCGGTAAAATCAAAATATACGGCAGAGAATATCGCAGCTGCGGCAGCTCCTGCAGCAAGAATATGCCATTTTTTATTTAATACGGAGTGGATATCAAATTCATAAATTATCTGAATGAGCCCATGACTCAGCAGAAGGCCGATAAGCATTCCCAATACGGTGAAAAACACACTGTCTCCGGAAAGCCCTCTGAACCACAGCCCTGCCAGCAGGGTAACCGGTATCATGAGCAGCAGCTTAATCACACTTTTGCTTTTCGTAAAAGCCATAGCCATACCGGCGGCTTCCGCTTTTCTTTTCCGGTACAGTACATATGCCGCTATTCCATAAACCAGGGCCTGAACGGCTATCACCGCAAGCTTTTCCAGGAAGCTTACCATGTACCTGCTCCCGTTTCCCCACAGATAGCTGGACATGTCACTGATTCCGTTCAGATATGTAAATACAGGTGAAGTCCAGGAATTACTGGTCGTATTTCCAAAGGAACAATAGGTTCTGAAAAAGGCGCTCTGCATTCCGTCCATAAGGAAACGTATCATGTATTCATACAGGAGAAATACACTGCAGCCCATCAGGGTTACAAGTACATTTCCCGTCAGCATCACCGCCATGATGGAAAGATTATAAACGGCTGTAAAAAACAGCATATTGCAGAGGAAACCGCCTAACCCAAACAGTATGGTTTTCACGGAAAACGCCCCAAGCACTCCCCCCACCGCAAAAGCGAGCAGAAGGGCACAGAAATAACATACCCCATAGATTCCGATTCCATTCAGATAAATGGTAATGTACCTTTTTACGGAAGAAACCGGCATACTCATGTACATATCCGTTTTTTTACGGCTGTAAAGCCAGGAAAACCCCTGAATGGCAAACAATACGGCAAAAGCAGCCGTTATGATAAGAAGAACCTGATCGAAGGAAACGGCATTCATGAAATTACGGGCTACCCATTCCGGTCCGTCGAAAATGCCCATATAATAGACCGTGCCATTTTCCACATTCTTCCTGTCCACAGAAATAGCCATAGCCTGGCAAACCGGCAGCACAAGGAACATGGACAGCATACACAGAAGAACGGTCCAGCCCCGTCTCTTCAGATTTTCCCTTATCCTAACCCAGAAGGAGTTTTTTGATATCATAACCGGTTACCTCCGTTTCACTGATAAAAATTTCTTCCAGAGACAAAGGCAGGACCTCGTAAAAGTAGGTCTCCGCCGCGGCGAACTGCGCCAGGATTTCATCTCTGCCCCCTCTTACGGTCAGGGTATGCAGAGAACCTCTTTTTTCTTTTTTAACTATATCAAGGACAGACAGCAGCTTATCGGCTTCCTCCTCTGAGGAAAAGACACACTGCACCTTCTGTATATTGCATTTCATATCCTCCAGTTCCCTGGAAAGAAGCACCCCTCCGTGATGGAGAAGACCCACATGGTCGCAAATATCCTCAAGCTCGCGCAGGTTATGGGAGGCAATTATGGGAGTCAGGCCTCTCCGCTCCATTTCCTGGGCAAAAATACTTTTGATTCCCTGTCTCATAACCGGATCCAGCCCGTCAAAGGTCTCGTCACAGAATAAATATTTGGTTCCGGAGCAGATCCCGCATATAAGGGCCAGCTGCTTTTTCATTCCCTTGGAGAAGGTATTTATTTTCCTTCTGCTGTCCAGACCGAAGTTCGCCAGATACAGATAATAGGACTCTCTGCTGAATGCCGAAAAAACACTGCTGTAGTATTTTTCCATGTCTCTTGGAGTTGCATTGGAAAAAAAGTAAGGCTCGTCTCCAATAAAGAAAAACATTTTCTTTGCATTAACATTATCATATACTTGCATGCCATCAATTAAAACCAGGCCTGCGTCCGGCTTAAGCACTCCGGCAAGCATACGCAGCATTGTACTTTTTCCAGCTCCGTTCGTTCCGATTAAACCGAACACATTTTCCTCTTTTACAGAAAAGCTTACATGATCCACCGCTCTGGTTTTGCCAAACTGCTTTGATACATCTTTGATCTCAATCATAGCAAAAATCCTCCCCGGAAGTTACATGCAGGACCTTCTCCTGCCGTTCCCCCAAATAATCCGACAGTTCCTGCCGGCTTATCCCTATTTCACCGGCCTCCCTGACAATTTCCTCCAGTTTTCTGTATATTTCATCCTTACGGTAACGCAGCAGGCTTTCGTCATAAGCCACAAAATTCCCCCTGCCCTTTACCGTATATATAAAACCTTCCCGCTCCAGCTCTGAATAAGCCCGCTGTATCGTGTTTGGATTGATGGAAAGCTCCACCGCCAGGCTCCTGACCGGGGGCATCTTGGTATTTGGTTCCAATGCGCCTGTCAGGATAAGCTTCTGGAACTTGTCCACCACCTGCTCATATATTGGCCTGGCATCCTTATAATCAAGTATAATCATAGGACTCCTTTCTGCATGTAAATGCTGTGTCAAGTGTACTAATTATACTGGTACACTTAATGTACCACATTCAGGCCATTATAGCAATAATTTGTTACAGAATTGTTACAAAAAAAGGAAATCTTCGCTTTCTTTAGACAAAAGCAAAGATTTCCTTTCCTGGATTTATTCCGAATTCACAATTCTTTATTTCTTAATCAGCAGGGACTTTCCTGTCATTTCCGCAGGCTGTTCTTTTCCCATAACCTGAATCAGGGTAGGAATAATATCAGCCAGGCATCCGCCTTCTCTCAGAGTATAGGCCGGATCGTAATTCACAAGGATAAAAGGCACCTGATTCGTCGTATGTGCGGTAAAAGGCGCACCGGTTTCGTAATCCACCAGCTGCTCCGCATTGCCGTGATCCGCACAGATAAACATTACGCCGTCCACACTCTTTACCGCTTCCACTGCCTTGCCGACGCATTCATCCACGGCTTCCACTGCCTTGATTGCAGCACCTTCCACACCGGTATGGCCAACCATATCCGGATTGGCAAAATTAATGATAATCACATCGTATTTATCGGACTTGATGGCTTCCACCAGTTTGCCGCATACCTCATATGCGCTCATTTCCGGCTTCAGATCATAGGTAGCGACCTTGGGGGAATTCACGAGGATTCTTTCCTCCCCTTTATTGGGAGTCTCCACGCCGCCGTTAAAGAAAAATGTAACATGGGCATATTTTTCTGTTTCCGCAATTCGGGCCTGGGTCATATTATTATCAGCCAGCCACTCACCGAAGGTATTGGTGATATCCACCTTGTGGAAAGCTACTTCCTTGTTGGGAATGGTGGGATCATACTCTGAAAAGCAGACATATGTGATATCCAGTCTCTTATCCCTTGCAAAGCCGCTGAAATCATCATCACAGAATGCATGGGTAATTTCCCTCGCACGGTCCGGGCGGAAATTAAAGAAGATAATGGAGTCCTTATCCTGAACCGTTGCCAGAGGCGCGCCGTCTCTTGTTACTACGGTAGGTTTCACGAATTCATCCGTTTCATTTCTGTCATAGGAAGCCTGGATCCCTTCCGGGCCGCTCTGGGCTGTCAGGCCTTCACCCTTAGTCAGGGCATCATATGCAAGCTTCACACGGTCATAATTATTGTCTCTGTCCATGGCGTAATAACGTCCCATAACGGAGGCTACTTCACCAACGCCGATATCTTTCATTTTCGCTTCCAGCTGCTCCACATATCCCTTGCCGCTGGACGGAGGCGTATCACGGCCATCCAGGAAGCAATGTACATATACCTTCTTAAGGCCATTCCGCTTTGCCAGTTCCAGTAAGCCGTAAATATGAGTAATGTGGCTGTGGACACCTCCGTCGGATACGAGACCGTACAGATGAAGAGAGGAATCATTCTTCCTGCAGTTGGCAACCGCATCCAGCAGCGCCGGATTTTCAAAGAAAGTGCCGTCCTGTATTTCTTTCGTAATTCTTGTCAGCTCCTGATATACGATACGGCCGGCACCCATGTTCAGATGCCCTACCTCGGAATTTCCCATCTGTCCGTCAGGAAGTCCTACCGCCATCCCGCTTGCATTTCCCTTTACAAAAGGATACTCTGCCATCAGCTTGTCCATGACAGGCGTCTTTGCTTCTGCCACAGCGTTTCCTTCTTTTTTGTCGTTCAGGCCATAGCCGTCAAGAATCATTAATACTACTGGTTTCTTGCTCATCTTTTTCTCCTTTTTCTACCATATAAAAATGTAAATGTTACATCCTGATAACTGTTATAATAAGACCGTCGGCTGCACGCTTCCGGCTTATTCCTCTGAAATTATACACGTTTTCCGCCAAAGGCGCAATACGTTTTTGCCCGCAGGAATAATTGACGACGGGGATTGTAATTTCCGGAAGAAATGTTAAAATGAGGAATACCGGAAACGGATTATTTTTATTATTATTTATTGTACATAGGAGGTTATCATATGGTGCGTCTTCTTGCACGTATATTAATAAAGGATTATGATCAGACAGAGCAGCCCGCTGTCAGACAGGCCTATGGGATCCTGTGCGGCGGGATCGGAATTGCCTTTAATATTTTATTGTTCGCAGGGAAATTTCTTGCCGGGTCCATCAGCAGGTCCATAGCCATTACCGCGGATGCCTTCAACAACCTTTCCGATGCCGGTTCCTCCCTGCTCACACTGATCGGATTTAAAATGGCCGGGCAGAAGCCGGATACGGAGCATCCCTTCGGCCATGGAAGAATCGAATATCTCACAGGGCTGCTGGTTTCCCTTTTGATCCTGCTGATGGGATTTGAGCTTGTAAAGTCTTCCTTTCTTAAAATCCTGCACCCGGAGGATACGGAATGCACTCCCCTGGTTATTATCATCCTGCTTGTATCCATCGCTGTCAAATTCTATATGTTCCTGTACAACCGCTCAACAGGGAAGGAAATCGCCAGTTCCGCCATGCTGGCAACAGCGACGGACAGCTTCAGCGATATGCTCTCCACAGCCGTTGTGCTTGCAGCAACCCTGATTGGCAAATTTACCGGCCTTCATATCGATGGCTGGTGCGGCCTTTTGGTAGGTATCTTCATACTCTATGCCGGTTTTTCCGCCGCGAAAGATACCATCAGCCCCCTGCTTGGACAGCCTCCTGAGAAAGCCTTTGTAATACGGATTGAATCCATTGTGCTCAGCAATCCCAACGTCCTCGGAATCCATGATCTGGTCGTACACGATTACGGCCCGGGCCGGGTAATGATATCCCTGCATGCGGAGGTTCCCGCCTCGGGAGACATGCTTCATCTGCATGATGCCATAGACAATATCGAACGTGATCTGAACCGGGAGCTCCACTGTGAGGCGGTCATTCATATGGATCCTGTTATGAATGATGACGCCCAGACACAGGAGCTGAAAGAAAAAGCCACTGTTTTTCTCCATGAACTGGACGCTTCTCTCAACCTGCATGATTTCCGTATCGTTAAAGGGCCCACACATACCAATATCATATTTGATATTCTTGTCCCCTTCCACTTCCAATACAGCGATTCCGAAATCACCTCTTTTATGGAAGAGAAAATACGCGGCCTGGATCCCTCCTATTATGCTGTAATAAATCTGGATCGGGATTATACTACATAATTATAAAAAGGGAATTGACAAAACACACGGCACCGTGGTAAGGTATAAGTACTCTGTAACCGAAACAAATATTAAGAAAAGGAGGTAAAACCTATGTCGAACGGAAACAGAATGATCACTGCAGCATCGGACAATGAGAACAGACTGGGGATTGCCTCTTGGTATTATAGCGCTTCGCTCACTTTCTAAGATCTTACGGGATTTTATACCGTATTTCTTATTCATAAAGGGCTAAGGCGGCATTTTACCACGACAGGTAATTCTGGCGTGGTTTTTTTGTGGAAATACATCCCTCTGCCTGTTGGCAGGGACATTTCCCAAGGCCGTTTTACTGCCTTCACCACGCCGGGAAGCATATTCTGCTTCCTCTTTCTTTTCTTTCATTTTCCCGGTTTACAATCTTACATAAGGGGGATCTATCACAATTATGAAAAAGTTATCCAGTTACTTAATGGAACACAAATTCGGTTATCTTCTCGGATTCGTTTCCATGGTAATCGCCGTATCCTTAGATATGGTGTCACCACAGCTCACAAAGCATATTATCGATGATGTTATCGTAGGCGGGCGGATTGAAATCCTGAAATACCTGCTGGGCGGTATCCTTATTGTGGGCGCCGGCCGCTGTGTGTTCGGCTATACCAAAGAATTCACTTTTGACCGGATTGGCTCTTCCATCGCAACTGATATGCGAAAGGACCTTTTTTCCCATATACAGTCTCTGAGCGCGGATTATTTTGACAAAACCAACACCGGAGAACTGATGTCCCGCGTCAAGGATGATATCGACCGAATCTGGAATGCGGTCAGTTATGTGAGCATGCTCATCCTTGAAGTGGTTTTCCATACCGGCATCGTGCTTTTCTGTATGTACCGCCTGAATTGGAAGCTGGCGCTGATTCCTACCGCCGCCATGCTGATCACCGGTACCATTGCCGTTCTTGAGGAACGCCGCCTGGGAGTTATTTATGAAGATATCAGCGAAGAAAACGCCGTTCTTAATACGGTGGCGGAGGAAAATCTGGCCGGTGTGCGTACCGTTAAGGCCTTTGCGAGGGAAAAATTTGAAATCGGAAAGTTTCTGTCTCACAATAACCGTTATTATGAACTGAATATGCGTCAGTCCAAGGTTTTTGTAAAATATTATCCTTACTTTTCCCTGATAACAAAGCTTCTTCCACTGATCATTCTGTTTTTCGGAGGCGGGCTGGTCATTCAGGGCAAGCTGAGTATCGGAAGCCTGAGCGCCTTTGTGGAATATTCCATGAACATCGTATGGCCCATGGAAATGCTGGGCTGGCTTTCCAATGACTTCTCCTCTGCCGTGGGAAGCTACCGCAAAATCAGAAAAATATATAATGTAAAGCCTTCTATCTCGGAACCTGAGGTTCCTGAAATACTTCCCGCAGTGAAAGGGAAGGTGGAATTCAGGAATGTGTCCTTTCATAAGGAAGACGGTTATGAAATCCTTCATGATATCTCTTTCTGTGTGCAGCCCGGCAATACCATCGGCATTATGGGCGCCACAGGCGCGGGAAAGACCTCTATCATCCAGCTGCTTCAGCGTTTGTATGACGCTACAGACGGAAATGTTTACGTGGATGACGTTGACATCCGTAATTTATCCTTAAAACAGCTGAGAAGCAATATCTCTCTTGTCATGCAGGATGTTTTCCTCTTTTCCGACACAATCAGCGAAAATGTAAAGCTGGGAAAAAGGGGTATGGTGGACGCATCGACAATACGCGGGGCTTCCGCCTGCGCCCAGGCCAGTGAATTCATTGAAAAGCTGGATGAACAATATGAAACGGTGATCGGGGAGCGGGGAGTCGGCCTTTCCGGCGGACAGAAGCAGCGTATCAGCATCGCCCGCGCCATCGCCAAAAAAAATCCGATTCTGGTCCTGGACGATTCCACAAGCGCTCTGGATATGGAAACGGAATATGCTATCCAGCAGGCGCTGCTGGAGCTTACCGATACCACAAAGCTGATTATTGCCCACCGTATCAGTGCGGTCCGAAATGCGGATGAGATCATCGTGCTGGAAAACGGTTCTATTAAGGAAAGAGGAACACATGAAAGCCTTCTTTCCCAGAAGGGGCTTTACTATGAAACCTGGCAGGCACAATATGGTGTGCTCGGCACCGGCCAGGAAAGAAAGGAGGCGTAAAAACATGCCTGTTAATTCTTACAGAGATGACGAAAAAACTATAGAAGTCGGGAAAATGGCCACATTGGGACGCCTCTTTAAATATCTGCTCGCCTATAAGCTGCAGATCGTAGGTGTTTTGTTCATCATGGGATTCTGTGTTGTTGTAACCCTGTTAAATCCTCTGATCATGGAATCCGCGGTGGATGATTATATCACCGCGGGGGATTTTACGGGACTGGGACGGCTGATCCTATTTGCCATTGTCCTGAACCTGATTATGGTCCTGGGAATCAAGCTTCGTATGTATGTGATGGCAAAAGTGTGCAACAGCATCCTTGTCACCATCCGCCAGGAGCTGTATACCCATATCCAAACCCTGGATTTCCAATTCTTTGACAGCCGTCCCACAGGAAAAATTCTCGCCCGTATTATCGGCGACATCAACTCCCTGAAGGATGTACTGTCCAATTGTGTCACCACTCTGATCCCGGATTTTATCACCATCTGCGCGGTAGTGGCAATTATGTTTGTAAAAAGCCCGGGGCTGGCGGCGGCCTCCATGGTCAGTCTTCCTTTAATGGCAGTCTGCATCTGGTATATCCAGACACGCTCTCACAAAAGATGGCAGATCCACCGGAAAAAATCTTCCAACCTGAATGCTTTTGTCCACGAAGATCTGTCCGGTATCCGGATCATCCAGAGCTTCGGGGCCGAAGAAGAAACCATGGAAACCTTCCGGGAGCTGACAAAGGAGCACAGGGATTCCTTTATCCATGCGGTCCGCCTGAATGACGCCATTGGTTCTGTCATCGATTTCTGCTGGGGCCTGGGAATTGTTTCCCTTTATTTTACGGGTATTATCATAATCGGAGTGGATAAGGTATCCATCGGTACCTTCATCGCATTCGGAACCTATATTTCCATGTTCTGGCATCCTATTATGAACCTGAGTAATTTCTATAATCAAATGATTACCAATATAGCGGGTGCGGAACGAGTATTTGAAATCATGGATACCCCCTCTGCTATCACCGATCAGGATGGAGTGAGGGAGCTTCCCCAGATTCAGGGAGATGTGGTTTTTGATAAGGTTACTTTCTCCTATGACGGCACAGCTAAAATATTGAATCAGGTAAGCTTCCACATCAATCCGGGAGAAACCATTGCGCTGGTCGGCCCCACAGGAGCCGGCAAAACCACTATTGTCAATCTGATCAGCCGTTTCTACGACATTCAGGAAGGCCATGTTTATATTGACGGCTACGATGTCAGAGAGGTATCTATCGAAAGCCTGCGGCATCAGATGGGCATTATGACCCAGGATAACTTCCTGTTCTCAGGAACCATTAAGGATAACATCCGCTACGGAAAGCTGGATGCCACGGACGAAGAAATCATCGCCGCGGCCAAAGCCGTGAATGCCCATGATTTCATCATGAAGCTGGATAAAGGCTATGATACCCTCTTAAGCGAAAGAGGCGGCGGCCTGTCCATCGGCCAGAAACAGCTGCTTGCATTTGCCCGGACCATGGTATCGGATCCCCGCATTCTGATACTGGATGAAGCGACCTCCAGTATCGACACGAAAACAGAGCTGCTGGTACAGTCCGGCATCGAAAATCTGCTGAAAGGCCGTACTTCCTTTGTAATAGCCCACAGGCTTTCCACTATCCAGAAGGCAGACCGTATCTTTGTCATTGATAACGGCACCATTGTGGAAGAAGGAAACGCAGCTTCGCTGATGGCCAGAAAAGGGGCTTATTATCAGCTATATATGAGCCAGTTCAAAAATGTTATCTAGCAGGAAAACATAACATGTGCCCGCCGGGCACACAAAAAAAGCGGCCTTCTGTCATTTTATCCGACCGAAGGCTGCTTTTTCATTCTTTTCTGATTCCGTTCTAATTCCGTTCTTTCACCCGTATCTGCAGTTCGGTGACAAATTCCTCCGTTTTCATTGTGTATCGGTTATCAACCGGATACAGCTCCAGAATATCCCCCGTTATCTCTAATCCTCTGCGGGAGGTTTCTTCCAGCAGCGCCAGCGCCCGCTGCGGCGACTGTCGGTATTCCCCCCGATAAAAGGTGCTCAAATAGATCCCTTCCGGCAAAAGGAAATCATACCCTTCCTGAGAAACACCCTCTCCCAATTGCACTTTCTCTTCCCCGCACTCCCCATCCCGAAGAATAAAAAACACGGAATGAAACAGATTATAAACACCATTTCTCACATCCTCAGGAGAAAGACTGGCTCCGAAATTCTGATCCCCTATACTGCGTATTTTGTCTTCATGCCTTTTCTGCAGCCTTTTTATGGCAAAATCAACCTCCTCATCCCTCGTTATATCCTCATCCAGCCGCAGACAATATCTGTTGGGACAACATATCAGACGATAAAAATTTTTTTCCGTTCCCCTGTATTTCTGAATGTGCTCCATTCTTCTTTCTATGGATTTTTCCACAAGCCTCAGCTGTTCCTGCTGCTCCCGGATAGTTTTCTTTTCATCCTCCAGCATACAGAGGGTATTTTCCAGATTCATATCATCAAGATATGCCCTTACCTGTTTCATGGAAAAGCCCAGCTGAAGCAAATCCCGAATCGTATTTAACCGGCAGATATCCTTCAGACGATACAAACGATAATTATTCTTTCCCCGCTTCGGCTCAAGAGCTCCAATCTCTTCATAATAACGAAGAGAATCCGTTCCGATTCCATACAATTTTGAAATCTCACTGATGGTATAATAATCCTTCATGTTACCACTCCCCTCTTTTCCTTCTAAAATGAAGTATTAAAGCATTCATGTTTAAAAATACAAAAAATTATTGACCTTAGTATTATACCAGAGTTTATAATCTTTTTGCACCCAAAAATTACGTACCGGGTGCAGATAAAAAAAGTGAGTGCCGCCGTCCGTGTCCCGGATGCCCTCCGATGCGGCCCGGCTTCCTCACGGCCCTTATCCCCGGTACGAGCCGCCGCCCTGCAAGGATTCCTCTCAGGGGCGTTATAAGCTCGCCGGTCCTTAGGCTGCGTATTTTGCAGCCTTAGAGCGTGTTTGAAAATTGCTTTCTGCAAGATGTGCGTTACAGTTTGTGGGGAATATGTTCCAAATTCATGAGGCGTAGCGGGCTACGTTGATTGAATTTGGAACATATTCCACGCAAAGTGGAGCGTGCAGATTGCGGGAATGAATTTTCAAACACACTCTAGTACCGCTGCGTGATTATCCGAGCGGAAGCGTCCCCTGTAAGGAACCTTGCAGGGTGGCGGCTCGTACCGGGGATAAGGGCCGTGAGGAAGCCGGGCCGCGTCGGAGGGCATCCGGGACACGGACGGCGGCACTCACTTTTTTTATCTGCACCTTCACACCCCCGCTCAAGACCCGCAAAAATAAAAGACAGAAACGAGGTTTTACTTTGCACACACTTTTACAAAAGAATTACAGGAAAACCCTTAAAACCCTAAAGGATATTTTCCCTCTGAAAACTGTTTTATCCATTCTGGCCGGAACCGCAATTCTGGCCTTCGGCATGGTGAATATCCATAAACGCGTCCACATAACAGAGGGCGGCGTCCTTGGCATGATTCTGCTGCTCAACTACTGGTTCGCCATACCTGCCGCCCTGCTGTCTCCTCTGCTGGACGCCCTATGCTATCTTTTTGGCTTCCGGTATCTGGGCAGAGAATTTCTCATCCGATCCATCGCCGCAACACTATGCCTTGCCGGCTTCCTGAAGCTGTGGGAAAGCCTGCCTTTCTTTCTTCCCGACCTGACCTCCCGCCCGCTTCTGGCCGCCGTTGCCGGAGCCTGTTTCGTAGGAATCGGCGTGGGTCTTGTGGTCAGGCAGAAGGCCTCCAGCGGAGGGGATGATGCCCTGGCAATGGTTATCGCCAAACTCACACACTGTAAAATAGCCCGGGCCTATCTGGCAACCGACATAACGGTGCTCATTCTCTCCCTGACTTATATACCGCTTGGCAGGATTGCTTATTCCTTCGTTACCGTAACCATTTCCTCTCTGCTCATTGACTTTATCCAGGACTTCAGCATAGAGGCATGGAAAAAGAAGCTTTCATGCCTCGCCGCCGGGAAACAGCCCCTGCCCGGGCCGGAGGATTCGGAATAAGCCCTGCAAAACGGAACTTTCAGACTAAGCCTCTGCCGAACCTGCGCAAGCCCAGGGTAAACAGTATGATACATGCCGCCGCTGTCACCACAGGCACAAGCGGTATATACCCTCCGGCAAACCATTGTTCCTCCCATGGCTTCTTATACATCTGAAAACCGGACAGAACCGCCGGACTAAAGGAAAAAATTCTCGCGGCAAGCGGTATCCCCGCCCTGTCGCCCCAGTCAAACAGAATCCCTCCCGCGAAGTAGGAAATTCCCAATATACTCACAGCTTTGAACGGCGTATCCGAAAAAGCGGAAATACAGTAAGCTCCGCCCGCTATGAGCAGAAGGGAACAGCTTCCTGTTAAGACAGCCGCTGCTGTTGCCGTTCCCAGCGTTACCGTAAGTGTGGTATCCAGCCATACTGCCGCCGGCTGTCCCAGGCCGGCGTACCAGTTTCCCCCTCCCCATACACAACAGACGAATATAAGATCCGCCGCAAGAAAACTGATATAAACCGCCAGCGCTATGGTGAGCGCCGCCGCTGCCTTACACCAGGCTGTTTCTTTTCTTCCTTTTACGGATGTCCACAGCAGCCCTTCCATATTGCAGCTATATTCTTCGGCAAATACAGGAGAGGTAAACAGCATGGCCAGCAGCGCCGCAAACAGCCCGTGTACTCCCAGGAGCAGCAAGGCGGCAGCCGCACCCTCTCCCATGCTGTAATCCGCCTGGTCAGCATACATCCACCATAAAACAAACGTAAATACAGCGCATCCGGAAACCGCGGCGAAATGCAGTGGTTTTTTCATTATCTTTTCCAGTTCAAACAGATATAATCTCATTTTCCGTACTCCTTTCGGTTTCGGCACCAGCCGCTGTAAACCATCCATAAGCCCGCCAGACAGAAAAGCATGGCCACGACTGCCTGTAATATCCAAAATGCCTTCCTGCCATCTTCATAAAGAGGTATCATCATATAAAAGGGCATTCCATCAACCAGTAAAGAAAAAAGTGGCGTGAGGAACGTACGTATCCACAACATCTTTCTGATAACAGGAAAAGCGAACAGGAGGGCCGAAAGGCACACGGAAGTTAAGGATCTGCCGCAATAAGCGGAAATACCGGACAGGGAAAACACGAGTACTGTGATACCCAATACGGCACGGGGCAGACAGGCTCTGGCCCAAAAAGCTCCCACGGTTACCGATTCCGGCCAAATATAAGGCATGGCACCCAGACATAGCATATTTGCCTTAAGCCCTTCAAAGCCATATATCAATCCGCAGATAAGAAAGAAAAGCCCCCCTATAAGTAAATAACCGCCCGCAGCCACAATCCAGGAGGCGGCGAGCCGGGCAACTACCATCTTGCGCCTTCCCTCCGCGCTCGCCCGTATCACCGGAGCCGTCCGAAGCATTCTATCGGAAGAATACACAGGAGACAACAAAACCACCAGAGTGATCCCCCAGACCACGGCTAATCCCATAAAAATCTCCCACAGCTCATCCCAGCCTTCCGTATAGGCAAAATAAATATGGTCCTTATAGGTACAGGCTCCCAGCCAGCTGTCTTTCTCCGACAAGGAAATCAGTCTCTCCGCTTTTCTTTTATCCCCGCTGTAATCTGTCATTTTTTCCGTAACAAAGCGATTCAGGAAGTTTCCGTATACACAGCCTCCCTCCTCATCATAACGGGCAAAACCGAAACGGCTGATAATGGCTTCCGCCTTTTCCTCCGTCAGATACCCTTCATATTCAGCCGCAAGGCGCCGGTTATATGCAGCCGCCTTCAGGCCTGAAATCGTGCCCTCCCCGGTATATACCATCGGCAGCATGGACCAGGTAAGGAAACCACCGACCAGCAGGGAAACAGTAAAACCAATCCACAGGGCCGGCCGTTTCCATAATTTTTCCAGTTCTGTGCGCAGCAGCATCATTCTGCCTCCTCCCTGAAATAATACAGATAAACGTCCTCCAGCATGGGTTCCACACACACCGCCCCGGGTGCAGGAGAATCCTGCGCAAGGATGCGCATGGCTACCTTATCTCCCTGATTTTTCAGGTTGCTCACCGCATAAAGCCCGTTCAGCCGCTGTGCGCCGGCATGATCCGTCACAAGCTCCCATACCCGCCCCCGAACCTGCTTCGTAATATTTTCCACACTCCCCTGCTGCAGGAATCTGCCTTTTTTCATCAGGAGGATCTCATCCGCAATATATTCCACATCGGATACTATATGGGTGGACAGGATAACGATTCTGTCTTTGGAAAAAGAACTGATAATATTCCGGAAGCGGATACGTTCCTTGGGATCCAGGCCTGCTGTGGGTTCATCCAGGATAAGGATTTCCGGATCATTCAGCATCGCCTGCGCGATTCCCAGACGGCGTACCATTCCTCCTGAAAAGGTCTTGATTTTCTTATTTTTACTGTCCTCCAGCCCTACCATAGCCAACAGCTCCGCGGTCTTCCTTTTCGCTTCCAATGACGGGAGCGCCTTCAGCGCTGCCATATATAAAAGAAACCGTTCTGCGGTAAAATCGGGATAAAATCCGAAATCCTGCGGCAGATAACCCAAAAAGCGCCGGTATGAGGCTCCCAGCCGATTAATCGGGTTCCGATCCAGAAGGATTTCCCCCTCGTCGGGTCTCAGAATATCACACATAAGCCGGAGCAGCGTTGTTTTTCCCGCACCGTTAGCTCCCAGCAGCCCGTATACGCCATGGGTGAAAACAGCTTCCACATGGTCTACCGCGCATAGATCCTTATATTTTTTTGTCACCTGGTTTAATGTCAGTTCCAGCATATTTTTTCTCCTCTATCCAATTCTTTGGTCAGGTAAATCATCTGCGCAGCCATGAGTACGGCGGCCCCAAGAAGAACGGCCGCCCACAGTCCGACAGCGGCTTTTCCATACAGTCCCGGAAACAGCATCGGCAGAAAAGACAGAAAGCCCGCTGCCAGAAGAACGCTTACCTGAAAAAGTTTCCTTCCTGAACGCATAAAGGTAAACGCAGTAAAAAACAGCAGCATATTGCACACATACGGCGTCATCAGATAAAGGCTTATCCGAATCAGCCCCGCCTGCAGCCTGCCCTGGGATATTCCTATAAAGCAGCCCAGAAAAAGAAGATTCACCGCTCCGGTAATCGCCATCCTCACCATCATCAGCTGACGAAGGTTCAAATAACAGCTCTGCTCCAGTTCCGCCATGCGGCAGGAAAAACATTTGGCAAGCTCTCCGAAGCCTGTTATTCCTGTCAGCGCCAGCAGGGCGGACAAAACAGGAAGCAAAAACATCTCCGGACTGATTCCGGCCTCTGTCAGCAGGCTTTCCGGGCCATACAGGCTATCCGCCCTGCCGGACAGCCATATTCCCACACAGAGCAGCACAGCCTGCAGATACCAGTAATTAACGGATATTAAGGACAGCTCATTCCGGAAAATCTCCGGCAGAGAAGGCCTGCAGCTCACTTTCTTTCTCCCGGCTTCCAGACGGATTGCCTGCAGTGCGGCGGCTTTTCGAACAGGATCGGCCACGGGTCCTTCTCCGAAGAGCTGTCTTCCCTCCTGTCTGGTCCACTCCTGTTTCGTCTGCTGTTTCAGTTTCTTATTCCCCATCTGTCAGGCCTCCTCCAAATATTTCTTAAGCTTAAGCTTCCCCTGATGCAGCCTGGACTTTACCGTTGCCGCATTTGTTTCCGTAATCCGGGCTATTTCCCGTATGCTGAGTTCATCATAATAATACAGGATTAAGGCTTCCCTCTGCATTTCAGGCAAAGACGTAAGCGCTGAAAGCAGTGTCTCCTGGTATTGTGACTCGTCTGTCTGTTCTTCCCTGCTTTCTTCCTCCGCCCTGGCCAGCTGTCCCTTCATAAATTCCTGTTCCCTGGCCGCCCGCTTAAAATAGTCACGGCAGACATTTCTGGCTATCGTAAGCAGATAGCCCTTCAGATTTCTGTCCCTGTAACTGTCCGTATAGCGGATAAACCGGATGAAGGTTTCCTGGGCGCAGTCATAGGCATCCTCCGTACTGCCTGTCTGATAGCAGCAGAACCGGTAGATGTCGTCATAATATTTTTCCGCCGCCTCTTCCGGCAGCAGACTGTTTCCTTTATGTATTCCTTTGGTTTTTCCTGTTTTATCCACGAAAGAGGCCCCTTTTGTGTTATTGATTGCAGCGTTCGGAACCGTTGCACCTTATATAACTGTTTTGGGAGAAAAAAGGTTTTAAAAAAGCAGAAGATTTTCTCTCCTGCTTTTTTAAGCTTATCAAATAACAATTCTGCCGTTTCCATTCAGTTCCAGTCTATCATAATCAGCAGCGTGCCATTTTCCACAGTGACACTGCTTTCTTTTCCGATAAATTCATTGCTTACCCCAATCGGGAAATCATTGGTGACAACCGCCTTATCAAGAAGATACTTCATGTTGGTGATAGTGACCCCTTCCGCCTTTTCCCCCAGAGAAAACAAAGACAGGAAGCCTTCCAGGTTCTTCTTAAAACGCACGGTTTCATTTTTGGCCACCAGAATCATGCCGTTTCCGTCCATCAGATATCCTTTCGCCCCTTTTTCCTTCAGGTAATTAAGACACTGTATATTGGCCATGGTATGGGCAAGCCGGCCTCCCTGGCCTCCATAGATGACAAATTCCTCAAAGCCTTTATTCAGGCCTTCTTTAATAGCTGCCAGCATATCGGTATCATCCTTCTCCACAGGAAGTACCTTCACCTTTTCCGGGTAACGGGCGCGCATTTCCATGATATCTTCCATATTGCGCTCATCCACAGAGTCAAAATCCCCCAGGATCAAATCCGGTTCTATTTCCAGATATCTGCAATAGGAAAAACCGCCGTCCGCTGCAATTACATAATCGCCTTCATGAAGCGGGATCTCCGAAACACTCAGGTCCCCCGCACCGATAATCACACATCTTCCTGCCATAGTTATTCTCCTTTTCTTTTTATCCGGCTAGTTCACCAGACTCTTTTTACTCCATTTTCCGGTAAGGTATCTGCATAAAGAAATCATATAATTAATGGCCCATCCCGCCGGTACCGCATACCATACCGCCGCTACCCCGACTACAGGCGCAAAAAGGAATGCGCCCAGAACCCGGACAGCCAGGTTGGCCAGATTAGCCAGTGTAAACACCATCACATCTCCCGCTCCCCGCAGGACTCCGTCCGTAATCGCCTTCAGGCCGATAAAGATAAAGAAAAATTTCATAAAGGATAAATATCCCGTTCCGGTAGCAAATGCCGTCCCGCCGCTCTGGCTGTTCATAAAGGCTCCGATAATCTGCTTATCAAAGAAAAACAGAATCAGTCCAATCAGCAGTGCAAAGCCTCCGGTAATCGCATATGCCGCCCGGTATCCCCTGCGGACACGCTCCGGCCTGCCCGCCCCCATATTCTGGGCTGTGAAGGTAGACATGGCGTTTCCTGTGGATATCATGGGCACGATACAAATGGATTCTATCCTTGTACTGGCCGCATAGCCTGCCAGAACCGAAGAACCGAATCCGTTTACCACAGACTGTACCAGCAGCAGCCCGATGGAAACAATGGATTGCTGCAGAATAGACGGAAGCGCTATTTTTACCATGGATTTCAAAATTCCCACATCATATTTGGGCACTGCCTCTTCCGTCTCAAACCCGTTCAGACGATGCATCAGCAGCAAAAACGAAATCACTGCCGCCGTCCCCTGGGCGATAACCGTGGCGATCGCCACCCCCGCCACACCCATTCCGAACTGCAGTACGAACCACAAATCCAGAAACACGTTCAGCACAGAAGAAAAAATGAGCAGAAATAAAGGCGTCCTGGAATCTCCCAACGAGTTGAACATGGAAGAAAGAATATTATACATAAACAAAAACGGCATTCCCAAAAAATAAATTCCCAGATAGGTGCCTGCCGCCGCTATGATATTATCCGGTGTATGCAGCCACAGCAGGATCTGCCGGTTCATCAGGAAGCCGAAAATTCCCAGCAGGCTTCCAACCGCCAGGAAGGTCAGAAGAGCCGTATAAACCGAGGTTTTCATTTTTTCCGTATCACCGGCGCCCAGGTACTGCGACGTTATTACGGAAGCTCCCATTCCTCCTCCTATGGCAATCATAACAAACACATTGGTCAGCGCATAAGAAGCGCCCACCGCCGCGAGAGCATTTTCTCCCACAAACTGTCCCACAATCATGGAATCCACCATATTATAAAACTGCTGGAACAGATTGCCTAAAATCAAAGGGAGAGCAAAGAGGAACAGCGCAATTCCCGGAGTCCCCTCCAGCATGCTCCATTTTTGAGATTTTCTTTTTTCCATTCTTTTTCCATCCTCGTGCCGGGGATTCCTTCCTTTCTCTTTTTTATCACGATCCCCAAAAACACTTCCCAGGATACATCCTTTACATACATTCTTATCTATTGTAGCAATTTTTTCCCAAAATGAAAAGATTTTGTGATAAAATCTATAATTGTAACTTTTCGAATGATTCAGAATACGGAGGCTGCATTCCGCGTCCGCAGAAACCCGGCACACCGGGGGACGCCTTCCCTAAGACAGAAAACGAGGTTATTATGCTTACTTTTCCTGCCGACATGACCGTTTCCCAGAAACAGGCCTTTGAAAAAAGATACCGCCAGGCGGCGGCATCCTATTTTCCCATGAGAGTGGCTTATTATCATCAATTTACAGGCGGTACCTACAGCCGCATCACCATACGCGGGCAGCACACCCGCTGGGGCAGCTGTTCCAGCCGCGGGACCCTTTCCTTTAACTGGCGCCTGATGATGGCCCCTCCCAAGGTGCTGGATTACGTTGTTGTCCATGAATTATGCCATTTGAAGCATATGGATCATTCCCGGAATTTCTGGAATGCGGTGGCTGAAGTAATGCCTGATTATAAAGAACAGAAAAAATGGCTGAAGGAGCATGGGATGGAATTATTTGTTCTGGATACCTGATTCAGGACACTCCTTTATCTTATCCACCTTCACCTCTTCCTTTATGCCTTCCTGCTTTACCGCATACATATGGTTAAGCGGCCCATTGCCCTTTCCCAGGTCAAGCTTAGCCTTCAGTGCGCCGTTCAGATATTCTTTCGCCCGCTTTATGCTCTCCTCCGGGCTTTTTCCTTCCGCCAGATGACAGGCCGCGGCAGATGACAGGGTGCAGCCTGTACCGTGAGTGTTGGGATTATCTATCCTGGGAGAGGAAAAACGGGTAAAACAGCCGTCCCGGAACAGAATATCCGCCGCGTCACTCTCCCGGTGCCCGCCTTTCACCAATACAGCTGCTCCTGTCCGAAGGGTAAGCTCTTTTGCCGCTTTTTTCATATCCTCTTCCGTTTTTACAGACAAACCGGTAAGGATCTCCGCTTCAGGGATATTAGGAGTGATGAGAGTTCCCATGGGCAGCAATTTTGCTTCCATAAGCTTCAACGCCCGGGAAGAAAGCAGCTCCCGGCCGCTGGTGGATACCATAACCGGATCGATTACGATATTACCGGGCCGGTATTGCTTCAGCTTATGTATGATTACTTCCAATATTTCTTCCCCGGATACCATGCCGATTTTTACAGCATCGGGAAAAATATCGGAAAATACACAATCCAGCTGGGCAGCTATGAAATCCGGCTCCACATCGGAAATCGCATATACCCCTGTGGTATTCTGTGCGGTCAGTGAGGTTATAACGGCACTGGCATAAAGGCCATGTACCGTTATAGTCTTTATATCCGCCTGTATACCTGCCCCGCCGCTGGGATCAGAGCCCGCTATCGTAAGAACTTTTTTCATTCAGATAACTCTCCATTTCATTAAATGACCGGAAATAGAAGTCAGAGATCTCCCGGATCTCCGGTTCCTCCTTTTCTGCTGACGGATCATAAACAGCCGCCACCAGGAAACCGTCCTCTTTCGCTGTCTTAACAGCATACAAGGCATCTTCAATTACAATGGTATCCTCTTTTGCGGTTCCGAGAAGCTGCCCGGCCTTACGGAAGATAACCGGCTCATCCTTTCCCGCGCCCACATCCGTGCAGGTGAGGACAGCCTCAAAATAATCTCTGATTCCGTTTCTCTCAAGTGCCTTTTCAATCAGCCCCTTGTCCGTAGCCGTCGCCACACACATCTTTACGTTTTTCTGCTTCAGCTTGTCCAGAACCGTTTTCACGCCTTCCTTCAGCTTCACCTCATTGATGTAAAAGGACGCCGCTATTCCATTAATATCCTCTATAATCTTGTCTTCTGCATCCGTGATCCCATAAGCAGTTTGAAAATAGACCGCGGCCTGAGGAAGACTCATATTTTTTATTGTTTCCCTGATGTTCTTTTCCGGAACAATACCCTTTTTCCGCAGATATTTTTCACCCAGGGTATCCCAAACAGACATGGAATCCAGCAGGGTTCCGTCCGCATCAAAAATAGCCCCTTTCCTTTTCAGCCTCTCTGCCAGGGCCCGCAGCTCCCTGCATTCCTTCTGTATGCAGGGACTGGAAAAGATGGCCGACACCAAAGCCACCCCATCGATTCCCGTATCCTGCAGCAAATGCATATTTCCTTTGTGTATCCCTCCGATTGCACAGACGGGTACGGACACCGCCCGGCAGATTTCCCGGAGGGTATCCAGGGAAACCTCCTGTGCGTCCGTTTTCGTGGAAGTGGAAAACACAGCGCCCACACCAAGGTAATCCGCTCCCTTTTTCTCGGCTTCCACTGCCTGTTCCACAGTCTGGACTGATACGCCCAGCAGCATGCCGTCTCCGATTTTCCGGCGGACCGCGCCTGCCTCCATATCATGCTGTCCCACATGTACCCCGTCCGCACCGCAGCGTACGGCCAGCTCCACATCATCGTCAATTATAAAAGGGACACCATATTTATGGCAAAGTCTTTTTATACTCTCCGCTTCTTCCAGGAACTGCTCCTTTGGCATATCCTTTTCACGAAGCTGGACACAGGTTACACCTCCTGCCAGCGCTTCCTCGACCTGCGTAAGCAGTGTCTTTTCTCCTGTCCAGGCCCGGTCGGTCACCGCATAAAGAAGCATTGTCTTTCTGTTACATTTCATGGCTGTCCTCCCCGGAAGCAGGCTTCATCCCATCCTTTTCCCATATATATTTCCGTATATCCGCCTCTTTCTCCAGCGTTTCCCCGTTCATATGATATATGGCGTCAATAATATGATTCCGGTAGGCAGCGTTGCCTTCCTGCGGTGTGAGCCTCTTATAGGCCTGTTCCCCTGCGATTCCCATGGCACATACCGCTGCCGCGGCTGCTTCCAGGGGATGGTCAGGATTTGCCGTAAGATAAGCCGTCATCATGGCGGACAGCATACAGCCGGTACCTGTTACCTTACTCATCATGGGATGGCCGTTGCTTATGACAAAAGCCTCCCTGCCGTCCGTCACAATATCCACCGCACCGGTAATCGCTGCCACGGCCCCGGTCCTTTGGGCAAATTCTGCGGCAAATGTGACTGCCGCCTCCAGCGTGGCATCCGTCACCGCGTCCGTACTGTCCGCATCCACTCCTTTGGTCGTCCCCATTCCCAGGGCCAGGGTTTTGATTTCGGAAATATTCCCCCGGATCGCTGTAAATTTTACTTCTTTCAGCAATTCCTCCGCCGTTTCCGTCCGCAGGCGGCTGGCCCCGGCCCCGACCGGATCCAGAAGCACCGGATGCCCGCAGGCGTTCGCTTTTTTTCCGGCCGCCTTCATGGCCGGAATGGTGCGTTGATTTAATGTCCCGATATTGATATGCAGACCTCCGCATATGGATGTAATTTCCTCCACTTCCTGCAGTTCATCAGACATGATAGGTGAACCTCCGCAGGCAAGCAGAATATTGGCACAGTCATTTACCGTAACATAGTTCGTAATATTATGGATCAGGGGTGTCCGTTCCCTCACTCTATCCACCAAAACAGACAATTCCTTTTGTTCCTTCTTCATTTATCCCATCCTCCCTTTTACTCTTCAAAAATAGATACGATCTCACCATCAAGAATCCGGTTCATATTTTTCACTGCACAGAAATTGCCGCACATACTGCAGGTATCCTCTTTTTCCGGCATAGATGTTTCCCGGTATCTTTCCGCCTTTTCCGGATCCATGGCTAACCGGAACATTTCCTTCCAGTCCAGCTTCTTTCTCGCCACGCTCATGGAATTATCCCATTCCATGGCATCCGGAACCCCTTTTGCGATATCCGCTGCATGGGCGGCAATCCTGGCGGCGATAATCCCCTCCTTCACGTCCTCCACATCAGGAAGACGCAGATGCTCGGCAGGGGTCACATAGCACAGAAACGAGGCCCCCGCAGCAGCCGCAGCAGCGCCGCCAATCGCGGCGGTAATGTGATCGTACCCCGGGGCGACGTCAGTCACTATCGGCCCCAGCACATAAAAAGGTGCGCCATGACAGAGAGTCTTCTGGATTTCCATGTTCGCGGCAATCTGATTCAGCGGCATATGTCCGGGGCCCTCCACCATAACCTGAACCGCTTTTTTCCACGCTCTTTCCGTCAATTCCCCCAGAGTGATCAGTTCTTCTATCTGGGAGGCATCCGTAGCATCCGCGAGACAGCCGGGACGGCAGGCATCCCCCAGGCTTAAAGTCACATCATATTCCCGGCAGATTTCCAGTATTTCATCGAAGAATTCGTAAAAAGGATTTTCCTCCCCCGTCATTTCCATCCAGGCAAATATGATGGAACCGCCTCTGGAAACAATATTTGTCAACCTTTTGTTCTTCTTGAACTTATGTGCTGTTTCCCGGTTAATACCGCAATGGATTGTCATGAAGTCCACTCCGTCTTCCGCATGCATCCTGACAATATCAATCCATTCCCTGGCGGTAATCTGTTTCAGCGGCTTATGGTAATAAACCACCGCGTCATAAATGGGAACCGTACCGATTATGGCCGGACAATTCTCCGTAAGGTACCTTCTGAACTTCCGGGTATCCCCGAAAGAGCTCAGATCCATAATGGCCTCCGCCCCCATTTCCACAGCTCTGTGTACCTTTTCATACTCCATTTCCAAATCCGTCATGTCTCTGGAGGTTCCCAGGTTCACGTTGATTTTAGTCTTCAGCATAGAACCAAGTCCGTTCGGTTCCAGTGATTTGTGCCGCTTATTGCAGGGAATGATTACCTTTCCTTCTGCCATAAGGCTTACAAGCTGTGCTGCAGGGATTTTTTCTTTTGCCGCAACGGCATTCATTTCTTCGGTGAGAATCCCCCTGCGTGCAGCTTCCATCTGTGTTGCATAATTCATCCTTATTCCTTCTTTCCTGTCCGGGGACCTGTCTGTCGGGAATGCCTGTGTATTTCTGCCCGGAAGCCATCGGCCGCCCTTCCGGGCAGGACTCCTTTCATACGCAAAAAACGGAGCATACCCATATAGGTATACTCCGCCGATAAGCTGATTTCTCACTTCTTCCTACGTTGGCATTACCCAAATCAGGTTTAAGGGTCGAAGTTGGATTACTTCCTCTCAGCCTGCTCACAAGCTCCCCTGAACATATGTATTTTACAACTTCGGAATGATCCGATTGTTGTTTCTGCTGGAAATCATATCACGATTGCCATTCTTTGTCAAATGTGCTTGAAAAGTACTACTTCATTCCTGTATTTACTTGTCCAACTCTAAAATTCCCATCTGGAATAAAGCCAGTGTCAGCATAGAAAATAACCGGAAGCCGCCGCCTAATAAATAGTTGGCTTCCTGCTTTGTGAATACAGCAAAACTCGCAGGTGCAAAGTCATCAATATCCCATGTAATTTCCTCTGCCGTCAGATAATTCATAAACTCATATGCTGCTTTTATTAACGTTTTATCAGAAATTTTATTAAGCTGAATCTGTTTATTTTTTCCGATGTAATTTTTTACTTCCTTGCCCAAACCAAAATATAAATTTATGGTTTCATCAATAAAGTTAGAAACTATAAAACTTTCAATGCTCGGATAGCTCAACAGCAACTGCCCCGCCTGCTCCCCATCTTCATTGTCATAGGGATTTGCAAGTATTTTAATATACTTTTCAATCAGTTCTATATTTGTATTCGATTCAGGATCTCTGTCAAATAAATAATAAATAGCCGACTGTTCCACCGGAAAATGATATCGTTCTCTCAGCACATCAAACACTTCATCCAGATACTTCGGATTCTCACTAATATCCCGAATATTGCTTTCCCTCGTATTTACAACAGCCACTCTTGAATAGGGATCACTGTCTTTTACATAGTAATCAGGCGTATTTCGCTTCTTTGCAACATAGCTATATCCCAAGAGTCCGCAGAATATCTTATACAGATAATTGAATTCTGTACTGCTGCCTTCTACGATAAACAGAACCTGACCGATTCGTTTCTCTTTGTTAATTCTCATCCGCCACCTCATGATACAAAGGAATACCGCCAAACACTCCACTCACATACATCTTTTCCACATTTTGAGCAGAACGCGGCTGATCCGATGAAATTCTATGAATAGAACTCCCTTCATTACCATGAAACTCCACAGTATACTCCTGATCCGGCCGGAGAATAGAATTCGACAAAAGATTCGTAGAATGCGATACAAAAATCATCTGTGCATTTTTTGATTTTTGCATAAAGTAGCGTACCATCAAACTTTCCAGCTGATTGTGAAAGCCACTGGAGAACTCATCGATCAGAAGCATTCCCCCTTTTTTAAGAACATACAAAAAGGCCGGCAGCAACCGGAGCAGATTCTGGTTTCCCATGGATTCCTCTACAAATGGAATCGGCACATCCACGTCCTTTCTACGGAAGAAAATCGATTTCTCCTTTTCATCATCTCCTGCTATAATTCTATAATTTGTTCCTTCTGCTGAATGAGCGTACTCTACCTTTTGCTCAAAATTATACTCTGTAAAAAAATCATTAATCTCATTACATCCATCTCTATCCAAATACTGAGCCAAGGACAAATCTGTTTTTCCGTAGGATTGAATCACCTGATCAAACATATTGATATAAACAGAATTCTTGAGGTAATCCATCCATTTAACCAAAATCTTATTAGATGCAAACTTTGTATTAAAATACAATGTTCTAAGGAATAGAGTATCCTTACCTACATCGCTTTCATCATAAAAATTCCCAGCTTTCTCAGCAATATAAGACTTTGCAGAAACTCCAATACGGTCCAAAAGAAGCTGATCCTCAACATACAACTTTTCTGTAATTCCAACTTTTCTGGTATCGACTTCTATTGCATACTTAACCTTCTTTGTATCAATCAGGAAATCATAAACCAACGAATAGCTATATCCCGTTCCAAACATGCACTTAAACATACCGGAATTAATACTTCTCTCTGAGAACAAAAGATCCAGAAGCAGCTTCACTGAAAGAATGATATTGGATTTACCAGAAGCATTTGCCCCAACAAACAAGCACCCTTTCAGAACACCATTCTCTGATACATTTTTAGGCAAAACCGTATAATTTGTTTTCGTGAGATCAACTGTCGTCTGATTTTTAAAGGACTTAAAATTATTCATCGTAATTTTCGTAAGCATAACTGACCTCCCATGGCATTACCTTTCTTTTTACTATAATATACCATCCGCGCAAATTTAATGCAAGTTTTTTACTCTCTTTCGATACTTAATCGTATTTTTTTTACGTGCTCATCTTGAATCTTATATATAACCTGGATGAAAAGAAATGTCAGTCTCAGGTAAAAGAAATCTGTAAGAAACTTGAAGATAAAAAATAGAAGTACGATTTTATCTTCGTACTCCTACTCTTTATCCTCCTAAAATCAAGCAAAAATATACTCACCCTGCCAGATACTTTTTTTCGGATATTCCCAAGGCTATTCTCCTGATGTCTTATGCTCTTTTAGAAAGAACTTCCTCTTCATACTTCTTCACTTCTTTGAACCATTCCCCTTTGACAGGCACATTGTTCTTCTCGCAGAAATAATCCCATACATCGCCGAACGGATATATCTTCATTTCTTCCTGCATAGCCATCAGCTCGGTAAACTGATTGGTATCCTGAAGCTCTTTGAATTTTTTATTCGGAGAAACAAGGGCATACAGAAGGGCTTTCTGCATATTTCTCATGCCAACCGTCCATGCGGAAATACGGTTGATGCTGGCATCGAAGAAATCCAGGGCAAGAAGGACACGGTCGATAGCATCATTTCTCACGATTTCCTTTGCGATTTCCCTTGTCTCATCATCAAACAGCACTACATGGTCGCTGTCCCAGCGTACCGGCCTTGTCACATGAAGGGCAATTTTTTCATTAAACAGAAGCATGGAAGAAATCTTATCGGATACAAGCTCCGTAGGATGATAATGTCCGTTATCCATCAGGCTTATAATGTCGTTGTTAGCTGCATAATTAATGGTGAATTCGCTGGATCCTACGGTATAGGATTCCAGTCCGATGCCGAACACCTTGGATTCCAGGCATACCAGTACCTTGGATTTATCATAAGGAATGGATAAAATCTGATCCAGGGAATCTTTAAACCTGGCTCTGGGGCCCATTCTGTCTGCGGGGATATCCTTATAGCCGTCAGGAATCCAGATATTCATGGCGCAGGGGATTCCGAGCTCCTCAGCAAAATACTGGGAAATGCGGACACATGCTTTTCCATGCTCAATCCAGAAATTACGGACTTCATCAATGGGGCTGGATAAAGTGAGTCCGTCCACTACCTTGCTGTGTGAAAAGAAGGTAGGGTTGAAATCCAGGCCGATTCCTCTTTCTTTGGCAAAATCCACCCATTTCTTAAAATGTTTGGGCTCCAGCTTATCTCTGTCCGCGAATTCGCCGTCCTCGAAAATCGCATAGCTGGCATGCAGGTTCAGTTTATGCTTACCGGGCACCAGGCTGAATACTTTATCAATATCCGCCATCAGCTCTTCCGGTGTCCTTGCCTTTCCGGGATAATTTCCGGTAGCCTGGATTCCTCCGGTAAGAGGCCCCTTCTGGTCAAAACCGGTTACGTCATCCCCCTGCCAGCAGTGCATGGAAATTGCAATTTTCTCCAGGGTTTCCACGGCTTTGTCCGTATCTACCCCCACTGCCGCATACATTTCTTTTGCGGATTCATATCTCTCTTTTACGTTCATGAATTCTCCTTTCCGTCCTTTTCGGACAACGCGCTTTTGACACGTGCTTTCTATTTTCTATTTTCAGATTACTGCCTTCCGGCACTGCTCCATTCCTGCCATTCTTAATACCGGCCTGCTGTCAGCTGGGATCATACTTTTCCACACCGAAGGATTCATAAATACATGCCCTGACCTGTGCAAGCCCTGCAAATTGATTATCCTTCAGCATCTGTACCGCCAGATTGCCGATAGCTGTCGCTTCTCCCGGCCCGGCATAAACGGTGCGGCCGGATTTATCCGCGGTAAGCTGATTCAGATAGGCCGCATTGGAACCGCCGCCCACGATATTAACAGCCTCAAAATGCCTTCCTGTCAGCGATTCAATTTCCCGGACGGTCTCAGCATAGCTGTCCGCCAGGCTCTGATAAATAACTGCGGCAATCTGTCCGACCGTTTCCGGTTCCTTCCATCCATGCTTTTTGCAGTAAGTCTTGATCGCCTCCGTCATATTTTCAGGCGCAAGAAAAGCGTCGTCATTAACATCTACGCGGGAAGGGAAATCACTTTCCTTCTCCGCCATCTCACAAAGCCGGGCAAAGGAATATTTATCCTCCAGTTCATGGCGGACGGACTGTATCATCCAGAGCCCCATGATATTCTTCAGATAACGGAAACGGTATTCATAACCGCCCTCATTTGTAAAGTTCCTCTTTCTGCTTTCCGGCGTACAGATAGCTCTGTCATTTTCAATTCCCATCAGGGACCATGTCCCGGAGCTTATGTAAAGGCAGTCCTCCGTAAGCGTCGGCACGGAAATGACTGCGGATGCCGTATCGTGCGTGGCAGGCATTACCACCTCGCAGGAGAAGCCCACTTCTTCCTCCACTTCTTTGGAAAAAGGCCCCACCACCGTTCCGGGCATGTGAAGCGGCCGGAATATCGAGGGCTTATAGCCCAGCCTCTCAATCAGCTCGCAGTCCCATTGCCTGGTTTCCGGGCTGACAAGCTGTGTGGATGTTGCATTGGTATATTCAGACATCTTATTTCCTGTGAGCAGGAAATGGAAATAATCGGGAAGCATCAGCAGCCATTCCGCCTTTTCCATGTTTTCCGGTTCCTGCTGTTTCACCGCCATCAGCTGATAAATCGTATTGAAAATCTGCTTCTGGATACCGGTTCTGGCATACAGGGCATCCTCGGGGATGATCCTGTAAACCTCCTTATCCATTCCTTTTGTTCTTCCGTCTCTGTAACCATATGTATTGCCCAGTATCCTGTTCTCCCCATCAAGCAGCACATAATCCACCGCCCAGGTATCAATTCCCATGGACTTAGGCACTTTTCCCGCCGCCTTGCAGGCCTTCAGCCCCGCTTTGATCTCTTCAAACAGCCTGGGGATATTCCAGCACAGATGACCGTCCTTTTTATCCATACCGTTTTCAAACCGGTAGACCTCTTCCAACTCTATTCTGCCGTTTTCCAGATGCCCCAGAATATGCCGGCCGCTGGAAGCTCCGATATCCACCGCAAGATAATATTCAGCCATAATCTTCCCCTTCCTTCCCGTGACTTGGCGCCACTCTTTGTAATCCCGACTTCACTGAGTCTATTATACTCCTTTGCCGTTCTTTTTTTTAGGACGGTGATTGCAAATTTACCGTCTTTATTTGCAGGTACTTTCTTTACTGCTTCTTTGACTTACTCTGCCTGAAATGATAAAATGGCAATAGCATATACGCGGATAAAGGAAGGGAAACGATGAACCAGGAACTTTTAGATAAACTGAAGGTGATTTCACCGGAAGAAGAACAAATCCTTGCGGGAGAGACGGAAGTGCAGAAAAGTATTTATACAGCCGCCGATGATTTTATCGTGGACGGAAGCCAGATGCTGGATGCCGGGAAATTGATTGATATCAGGCCTCATACCCGTTTTGTGCACTTCCCGCGCCACAAGCATAATTATATTGAAATCATTTACATGTGCAGCGGAACCACCACCCACATCATCAATGACACCACAAAAGTCACTCTGGATACCGGCGATCTCTTGTTTCTGAATCAGAATGCCACACAGGAAATCCTGCCTGCCGGGGAAGAGGATATCGCCGTAAATTTCATTGTGCTTCCCGAGTTTTTTGACAGGACCTTCCTTATGATAGATGAACGAAGCGCCCTGCAGGAATTTCTGGTGGGAGCCCTGAAAAAGAACCGCAGCTTTACGGATTACCTGCATTTCCATGTCAGTCAGGTCCTGCCGATACAGAATCTGGTGGAAAATCTCATCTGGTCTTTGGTTTACCGCCAGCCTAACCGCAGGAACATCAACCAGACTACCATGGGGCTTCTGTTTATCCAGCTTTTGAACCATACGGATAAGATCAATCAGGACGATCCCGGACAGCACGATCAGAATATGGTGTTCACCGCCATGAAATATGTGGAGGAAAATTATAAGACAGCCACGCTGGACGAGCTCTCCGCGCAGCTGAAGGAACCGGCTTATTATTTAAGCAGGCTGATCAGCCGGATGACAGGAAAGACTTTCAAGAATTTACTGCAGACAAAAAGGCTGAACCAGTCAGCCTTTCTGCTCACCACAACAACACTTCCCGTGGAGGAAATTATAGCGTCTGTGGGTTATGACAACACAAGTTATTTTCACCGGATATTCAGGGCGCAGTTCGGTATGACGCCGCGCTCCTACCGCCTGTCACATGATTCGGTCAGTTCTCAGGATACAGGCAGGTGATGCCGGAACGTTCAAAAAGCTCAAGCCAGGTATCAGACGGCTTTTCATCGGTAACTACCATATGGATATGATTGATATCACAGATTTTGGAAAAAGCAACCTTTCCGAATTTGGTGTGATCCACAGCCAGGATACATTGCTTGGCTGATTTCAGCATGGTCTGCTTCGCCTGGGAAAAAAGTTCATTTCCGTCCGTAATCCCTTTTTCCATATCCAGGCCCTTGCAGGAAAGAACGACTTTTTCCACGTTAAAAGCCCCAAGGCCTTCAATAGCCCTCGGCCCAACCAGCGCCAGATACCCTTCCTTCAGGCTTCCGCCGGAGGAAATGATATTCCAGTCCGCCACATCGGAAAGCTCCAGTATCACTTCGATGGAATTTGTGATTACTGTCAGGCGCTCCTTCTGCTTCAGCGCTTTGGCAATGAACACAGCGGTGGTGCTGGGATCCAGTATGATATGATCGCCGTCTTCGATGAGAGTCTCTACAATCTTTGCTATTTTCTGCTTTCCCGCAGGATTATTTTTCTTTCGGATATTAAAGGGCATATCCAGGCTGGTATTTTCATTTAATACCGCCCCGCCATAGCTTTTTACCGCCAGCCCATCCTTATCCAGCTTATCCAAATCCCTTCGGATAGTCTCCTCGGACACCTGGAACTCCTGGCTGAGCTCGCTGACAATAACCTTTTTATCTTCCTGCAGCTTTTCGAGAATCAGATTTCTTCTTTCTACTGCTAACATAAGCAACCCTTCCTTATATGCCTTATAAAATGGAACGGCAGATCTGTTCGTCCGGATGGGCAATCACGGAAGAATCCAGATACATTCCATTGCCTGCCACTGATTGTTTTGCTTTTTCTATGGCTGCTTCCACCGCCGCAACCTCTCCGGTCAATATCAGATATGATTTCCCGCACATTCCCTTGGCGATACGGAGTTCAATCAGATCCACAATAGCTGTTTTGGCCGCCACATCGGCAGCTACAATAATGGATGCCGCATCGTAGGTTTCCAGTATGCCGAAGGCGCTGATCTTATCAATCTGCGTAGCCCCGTAAATAGCCGGGAAGATACTTTCATGAGGATTGCCAAGGACAAAGCTGTCTATCAGCTCCTCCTCCCTCACCTTTCCTGCAGCTTCCACCGCCGCATTCACCGCGCTTAAGGATCCGCTGATTAAAGCAATATATTTACCCGGGCAGACCGTCTGTGCCTCCAGAAGCTCCACATCCGCCGTCTTTACCATCGCATCCGCAGCGGTAATTCCCGCGGAAACCGTCTTAAATTCAATCATGCCAATAGCCTTGCTCATATATCTTTACCTCTCATCTGCGCGTTTCGCCGCTTTTCTGATGATTATGACACAGTCAGAGTGATCTCACCGCCGCCCACTTTGGTTACTTTACCGCTGACGGATGCATGAATCGGAACGCTTAATCTTTTGGCCGCAGCCGCTATTATCTGTCCTCTTTCCACCGCATCTCCCACGGATACCACTGGCTCCGCCGGCGCACCGATATGCTGGCTTAAAGGGATAACCACCACATTCACCTTTTTCACTTCATCCTCAATAGGCGCTTCCCTGTCATAAGCAGACAGCCCTAATCTCGCCTCCAGCCGTTCTTCCGGAGCCTTACGGTATTCTCTGGACTCTCTCACCGGGGTGGGAAGTACGTCCGCGGGAGGCTTTAATCCCGCTTTTCTCAGGCCAGTCTTATATTCAGCCATCAGGCTTCTCGGAGCCAGGCCCTGCGGGCAGGAATACAGCTCGCATAAACCGCAGGAGCTGCAGAAAAACGTATTCACAAAAGGATTGGCATCCCTGAAATCCCTGTTCGCGGCCGCACGCATGAACTTATGAGGTTCGATTGGATGTCCCAGCGCATGCCTTGGACATAAGTCCGTACACGCCTGGCACTGACAGCAGGCAGATGCAGCACGCTTCAGGCCTATCGCCGGATTCTGGTTTTTCTTCTGAATCAGGGAATGTTCTTTCGGAAGCACCAGCACCGCGTTGGTCGTTTTGGTCACTGGAGAATCCGCCCCTTTGATGTTTCCCATCATAGGGCCTCCCACCAGAAAGACCGGATCCGCTGTCGTCGCACCGCCCGCAAATTCCACACAGGTTTGCAGCGCCGTTCCCAGAGGGACACGGATGGTCACCGGACTTTCCACCTCACCCACTATGGTTACCAGCTTATCCGTAACGGGCTTATTTTTTTTCAAAGCCCTGTAAATATTATACATCGTTTCTACATTGAAGACAGCAATGCCTTCTTCTATGGGAAGACCCCCTGGCCTGACAACCCTTCCGGTCGCCTCATAAATGAGCACTACCTCATCCCCCATAGGATATACGCTGTCAAGAAGCTGCAGTGATACCTTGGGAAAACGGTGAATGCACCTGTTTAATGCCGCCACAGTGTCCTTATATTCGCCTTTGATTCCTACGATGGCCTGTTCCGCTCCCACGGTATCCGCCACCAGCTGGAATGTTTCCAGTATTTCCTGCGCATACTTTTCAAGAAGCTGTCTGTGCAGCTTCAGAAGCGGTTCACACTCCGCGCAGTTCAATAATATGATCTGAGCACGTTCATCAATTTTCATATAGGTGGGAAAGCCTGCGCCGCCTGCGCCCACTATCCCATTTTCTTTTATCATACTGCTTAAATCTTTACAATCCATAGCCTGCTCCACTTTCCCGGAATCACACTAATCTGCTGGCATCATCAATGATTCCCACTATTGCGGCATCCACAGGGGCGTCTTCCATATCACAGCCGATTCTGGCCGCACTTCCCTGGGCTACAAGCACGTATTCTCCGATTCCTGCGCCGATATTATCGATAGCCACCAGTCTGTCCGCATGGCTTTTCATCGACTCCAGAGGCTCTACAATCATCAATTTATTTCCTATCAGCTTCTCACTTTTTCTCGTGGAAACAATGCTTCCTGTTACTTTACCGACTATCATATTTCCTCTTTCCCCTGCCTCGGCAGCCTGTTAAAAAAATCTCCCGGTATTCCAGACAAAAAGAATAAGAATACCGGGAGGCGGTTAACAACTCCATCAGCGGACAATTTTTACGGTATCTCCGGTAGCGATCCTGCTCGCATTCGCTTCATCCGTATCGATATGCATTTCCAGCGTAAAGCTGTCATCCACACGGATTTTAACGTGGTCAAAAACAGTTCCCCGTTCGTTGTCTGCTTTTACAGAAACGTAGTCGCCGTCTTTTACCCCTGCTGCCTGCGCATCCCGGGGCGACATATGTATATGTCTCATAGCCACGATACAGCCTTCCTTCAGATAGATTGCTCCCTGAGGCCCAACCACCGCGATCGCTGCGCTTCCTGCCACGTCGCCTGATTCCCGAATCGGGGCTTTGATTCCCAGCTTCATGGCGTCCGTAGCGGAAATTTCCACCTGGGAGACTTTCCTTACAGGCCCTAAAACCCTTACGTTTTCAATGGCCCGCAGCTTAAGCCCAACTATGGTCACCTGCTCGTTGGCAGCGAACTGCCCGCCCATGAGATCCTTTTTTTTGGTAAGATGGTATCCGGGGCCGAACAGGATTTCCACATGCTCCTGGGTAAGATGTATATGTCTGGCGGATACGCCTACGGGAACCATAAACCCGTTTCCGGCAGGTTCCTTCTCCATGGCTTCCATTACCAATCTGGTAATCAGTTCAATTTGATTCGTCTCCACAGCCACACCCACTTTTCTTCAGATTATAGAATTATTTTACCTTGGGCAAAATCATCTCTACATCAGTGTGAGGTCTGGGGATTACATGGGTAGCCACTAATTCGCCCAGTCTGCCTGCGCTGCTTGCGCCTGCTTCCACTGCGGATTTAACAGCTCCTACATCGCCGCGTACCATAACGGTTACCAGACCGGAACCAATTTTCTCTGTTCCTACCAAAGCTACATTTGCAGCCTTGCACATGGCGTCCGCTGCCTCAATTGCTGCAACAAGACCTCTTGTTTCCACCATTCCCAATGCTTCCTGTGACATTCTTTTTTCCTCCTTTTTAACAACTGGTTCTTCTTTTACCTGCGCCTTTTCGGCTTTCTGTACTGTCCCGGACGTCGTTTTGCGTGCTGTTTTAATCGTACTGTTTTTTGAAGCTGCCGCACTCTGTCCGGCTTCCTTTTGTGTTGTCTTATCTTTATTATTACTGTCTGGCATGATTCCTCCTCATTGCCGCAGCTACGGCTAAAGCGGCATTAGTCAGGCGGGCGCGCTGCCCCTTGCCTATACCTCCTGAAGATAGCTTTCCTCCGAAAGCATTCCTCCTGCCGGATTCTCAGCCTCAGCCCCGGCTTCTTTGGAAGCGGTCATAAAACGGCTTGAACTGCGCTTCACCAATCCGACAATCTCTTCATGGGGGTTGGCAATCACCCCGGAAGCCACCAGCGGTTTAATCGCATGAGCTGCCGCTTCCACGGCTGCGGTTACCGCCGCCACATCGCCTTCCACAATAATGGTTACAAGCCTTCCGCCCAGTTTTCTTTCCCAGGTTGCCAGAGTCACTTCCGCCGCCTTGCACATAATATCAAGGGCATCCACCGCCGCTGTCACTCCTGTTATTTCTATCAGGCCATATGATTTCCCCATGAACGTTTTCTCCTAATTATCAGATAGAAGGCAGAATCTTCTCTACATCCGAATGCGGTCTCGGAATTACGTGTGCCGCTACCAGTTCGCCAAGCTTGCCTGCCGCTGCGGATCCGCTTTCTACTGCAGCCTTAACAGCTCCAACATCGCCGCGTACCATAACGGTTACCAGGCCGGAACCGATTTTCTCTGTTCCCACCAGAGTCACCTCTGCTGATTTGGTCATTGCATCCGCCGCTTCAATTGCTGCGGTAAGACCTCTTGTTTCTATCATTCCCAATGCTTCCTGTGCCATTTTAATTTCCTCCACTAATTTTTTCTTTTTTATTTTACTGAATAGAGTTATGACTTGTCAAATGCGCAGAGCTTCAACATTTTTTCCGTATCCTCTGTGGGCCTGGGAATGATATGCTTCTGCACGACTCCGGTAAGGCTTTTTGCCATCCGCTCTCCCGCTTCCATGGCAGCTTCCACGTCGGATATGCTGCCTCTGAATTTGATGGTTACCAGCAGGGGGACCGGAAGGCTGTCTGCGTTGGCCGGCTTATTTTTATCAAAAGGCTCCAGCCGCACATTGCCTGCCTTACATCCGGCATCTGCCGCCATAAATGCACATACCAGACCAAATACTTCCAAAATTCCTACGGCTTCTCCCATGGGCTTCGCCTCCTAACACTGTTTATTGATTGATAATCGCAATCTTCAGACCGCTCATCGCCAGATTGGTTCTGTGCGCTTCATTGATTTCATCCAGCGGGAAGGTGTGGGTAATGAGTTTCTCAATGGGAATCCCGGCCTTCTTCGCACTCTTTAAGAATTCAAATGTGGTGGCGTAATCCCGAAGAGTATATACCCAGGAGCCCACGATTGTGATTTCTTTGGAGCAGATGTCAAAGTGGGGATTAATGGTGGCATCGCCGCCATTGATAAAGAATCCCAGCTCGCAGAGCCCTCCGCCGTTGCGGATAAATTTGTAAATATTAGCATGGGCAAACGGAGAACCGGTGCACTGGAATGCAAAATCTGCCAGATGTCCGTCAAATTTGGCTTCCACCGCTCCTGCAAGAGCTTCAATGCCCTTATGATCCTTGAAGTTTACCGTATCGGACGCACCCATTTCCTTAGCGAATTCCAGACGTTTTTCTTCTCCGTCTACAGCTACGATATGATTGATTCCCATCGTACGGAGAATGGCGATACAAATCAGGCCGATAGGACCGCAGCCCTGTACCACTACCCTGCTGTTGAACCGGAGGATACCGGTTGATTTCGCTCTTTCCACCGCATGAATCAGTACGGCGCAGGGCTCTATCAGGATTCTGGAATATAAATCCAGGTCGCTTACCTTAAATACGGTGGAGCCTCCCCTGATGAAAAGATAATCGGAAAACCAGCCGTTGAGATGGATATCGTCATCGGGAAGCAGGCCGTAAACATCCGCGCCTCCCACGTTCTGCTTGTTCAGATCGAACATGGTGATATCCGGGTTATCCTTGAAAATCATACAGGTTACAACCTTGTCTCCTATCTTCAGATCATTTCCGGCACTGTCTTTCTTTACGTTTTTCCCCATCTTTACGATTTCACCGGTTCCCTCATGTCCGAGGGCTACGGGAATCAGTCCGAAGGGATCTTTTTTGAATTCATGGGCGTCGGTACCGCAGATACCGCAGCCCTCCACTTTAACAAGGATATCGTCATCCCCTACCTCGGGGATGGGGAATTCTTTAATGTCATAATGCTCCAGGCTTGTAAGCATGGCAACACGGGCTGTTTTCGGGATTTCTCCCGCCACATTTCCGGATACGCTTTTTCCCGCGCCGGTATGCCCTTCCATGCTGTTAAGGACCTGTCTTACAATCTCTTCTATATTCGTTGCATTAACGTCCATTTTCTTTTCCTTTCCTGCCTTCCGGCGTACATGCCTTTTTACCGGCATGTCTGCACGTTCTGCCCTTTAGCGGATGCAGAGGCTGTCTGACATGACGCATCTTCTTCTCTTAGTGAAGGTGCTTGCGCTCGTCAGGCCCTCACCGGTCCTGCTGGCAATGGTGAAGGTACAGAAGCCTTCTCCTCCGAATCCCAAAGCCGCATAGGAAGGTGCGTTCTTAACCAGAATCGCCGTATCAATTGCCTTGGCATATTTGGTGATGTTATCCACGTTTTTGGAATGGATATGAGCGGAATGACGGTTGCCGTGTTCCAGCCAGACGGCCTTTTCAACCGCATCGTCAAAATCCTTTGCCCTTACCAGTCCCAGGATAGGCATCATCAGCTCTTCTGCAATCAGCGGATGTTCTTTTTCCCCTTCAAAAACGATGCAGCGGATATTTTCCGGAGCCTGAATGCCGATCATGGAAAGAAGTGTTCTGGCATCCCTTCCCACGCATTTCCGGTTCAGTCCCTTAGGGGTTATCACAGTTGCGGTGAGTTTATCCTGCTCCTCTTTGGAAATCAGGTAGCATCCCTGTTCGCTGATCATATAATTCATCAGCTCATCGGCCACGCTGTCCACGGCCACAATTTCCTTCTCCGCTATACAGGGGAGATTATTATCAAAGGTACATCCGTTTACGATATCAGCCGCCGCTTTTCTCACATCGGCAGTCTCATCCACCAATGCGGGAGGATTTCCTGCCCCGGCGCCGATTCCTCTTTTCCCGGAGGAAAGAACCGCGGTAACAACTCCAGGTCCTCCTGTCGCGGCAATCAGAGGGATATCTTTATGCTTCATCATGATATTGCTTGTTTCCAGTGTGGGCCTGGTCACCGTACAGGCTACATTATCCGGCCCTCCTGCCTCAAGGGAAGCTTCATTTACCATGTTGATGGCAAAAATAGAAGTTTTGATTGCCTGGGGATGAGGGTTGAATACTACTGTGTTTCCTGCCGCTATCATGCCCATGCTGTTGCACAGGACGGTTTCACTGGGATTGGTGCAGGGAGTAATGGCTCCGATAACGCCAAAGGGCCCCATCTCGATCAGGGTAAGTCCTCTGTCTCCCGACCATGCCGTCGTTGTTATATCTTCCGTTCCGGGGGTTTTGTCCGCCAGAAGGTGATGCTTTAAAATCTTGTCGCCCACGTTGCCCATTCCGGTTTCTTCCACACCCATACGGGCAAGAAGCTCCGCGTTCTCGTGAGTCTTTCTGCGGATATTGGAGACGATCTGTTCACGCTGATCCATGGTCATGCAGCGTACTTTGGCTTCCGCTTCCTTCGCCGCTTCAATCGCCTGGTTCATATCTGTGAACACGCCGTGCTGTGCTGTCCCGGCATTGCCGGAAAGCTGCATCCTGGCAACCACTTCCTTCACAATATCCTGTACCATACTTTCACTTACAGGCACGAGATTACCTCCTTCAACAAGGACGCTCCATAAGCCGCGAGGCTGGTGTCCTGTTCGGCTGTTCCGCCGCTGACGCCGAGAGCTCCTATTATTTTGCCGTTATATACAAGCGGTTCCCCGCCGCCGAAAATCACAATCCTGCCGCCGTTCGTATGCTGGATGCCGTAAAGAGGTTCACCCGGCCGGGCAAGCTCTCCCAGCACCGCAGTGGACATCTGAAAGGCCGCGCATGTATAAGCCTTATTCACCGCCACATCCAGACTCCCTATGTAAGCTCCGTCCATGCTGCGCACCAGCTTCGGATGTCCGGCTTCGTCCGCGACGGCGGTAACTACCCGCATTCCCAGCTCTTCTGCCTTTTCCTCCACCTTTGCCGCCAGCGCTTCGGCCAGCCTGAGAGACATTCCATGGATGTATCCATGGATATATCCATTCACAGCCGTCTTCGCATCCATGGATACGGAATTCTCCACAGATGCTTCCATACGGCCTATCTCCTGCAGGACTTCGCGGACAGTTCTTGCAATCAGCTCTTCGTCCATTATTTTATCTGCTCCATGACCTTTTTTACGATTTCAGCTACCATATCTTCGCTTACATCCTTGGATGCGGGGGAGGATACGGAACCGCAGCCGTTTCCGCAGTTATGGCAGTTTTTCCTGCCCTTATTCTGGCACAGATCTGCGGGATGCTTTCCGGGCAGACCCATTTTTCTTCTGATTTCATACAGTTTCTCAATAGTAGCCTGGTCGAATTCCTTCGGTCCGCCCAGCATTCTGGACTTGTACAGAAGCTCTGCATAAAATTCCACGGATTCCATCTTCATATAAGCCGCTGTCAAATCAGTGCTCCATGTAAGGGCGCCATGGCTTTCCAGCAGAACCGCATCATAGTAAGGAAGGTATTTTTCCACGTTGTCGGGAATTTCCGTTGTGGAAGGGGTGCCGTACTCAGCAATCGGAACACATCCCAAAGCGATAACCGCTTCCGGCATGATAGGCTGTGTAAGCGGGATACCTGCAATAGCGAAGGAGGTTGCAAATGTAGGATGGGCATGTACCACGGCTCCCACGTCAGGACGTTTCTGATATACACGCATATGCATCTTAATTTCGGAAGAAGGACGGAAGCCCTTGTTCGCCTGGATTACATTTCCCTGTGCATCCACCTTGCAGATGAAATCAGGGGTCATAAAGCCTTTGGAAACACCTGTGGGGGTGCAAAGGAATTCATTGTCATTGAGCTTTACGGAAATGTTGCCGTCATTGGCCGCCACCATGTTACGGTCGTAGATTCTCTTTCCGATGTCACACATCAATTTCTTAAGTTCATACTCGTTCTGCATTATTTCCTCCATTCTGCCGCCTTCCCGCGGCGTAAAAATATGTCCGCATCCTTATGCGTATTCTGAATGATAAAATTCTGACTGCTTTTCCTGTTCATTATAGTCCCAAATACAACACATGTCAACATTTCTTATGTGGTTTTTATTTGTTTTATCCAGTTTTTCAACTGTTGTTTTTGTTGTTTGTACTGATTTCTTCCGTTTCCTCTTCTCTCAGATAAGAAAGGATGTCCGGAACGCCCGTTCCCACTGTGGAATCCACGTAAAAAATCTTTTTGCAGCCGGAAAGCCGGAGCCATCTGGCAGCTCTTTCCGGATCGGCCTTCGGTTCATTGATCTGGGTCACAATTCCCACCACTTCCCGGTTTACCATGCAGGTAATGTTGGGAGGATACAGGGAGTAGGGTTCCGTGGCGGACAGCAGAAGCCCCACCACATCCGCCTCGTAGGAATACAGCGCCAGCGCATATCCCAGTTCATGGGTCTGGGCATATTCCCCGGGGGTATCAATAATACACTCGAAATAGTTCACATACTGGGTTTTGTGGTATTTGATTTCTTCCCCCTTCATGGCCTGTGTCAGAGTGGTTTTCCCCGCGCCGCTCCTTCCGATAAGAATGATCTTTTTCATGTCCGTGTTATGCCGCAGACTTCATAACCCAGTTTGTCTGCCGTATACTCCAGAATCGCCATAGTGGACGCCTCCACCTGGGACACCGTTCCGGTCACGATCAGGGAACCGCTGAAGCGATCCACAAAGCCCAGAGACACGCCGGAAGATTTGATGGCGATATCCGCCATGATAATGGCCGTTTCCGCCGGGGTTACCGTCATGATCCCGATAGCCGCCCGGTCCAGCTCCACTCTCGGATCCAGCCCGAGTTTCTCATACAGCTCCCCGTCAGGGCTGGCGATGATATGGGCCAGCGTAATCTGTTTGCCCGGAACCAGTTCCTGGACAATTCTCTGTTTTCTTTCCGGATTATAATTTTCAAATTCCATTTTTATACTCCTTGTCCGCTTCAGCGGACATGAATTCCATAATTCTTTTCACACTCAGCCGCCAATATGGCAGTCCAGGCCGCTCACCCGTTCCACTGCCCTTTTCAGGCTTTCCATATGTTCATTCGCAGGCGGAAGAATGTCCTTCATCAGATATTCCCGGCCCAGGCCTTCATACTTATCCTGTCCCAGCCGATGGTAAGGAAGCAGGTGAATACGCTTCACGCCGGGCAGGGTATCCGAAAACCTTGCAATTTCTTCGATTTCCTTTTCCGTGTCATTAAAGGTGGGGATAACCGGCACCCGGATAATCAGCTCCGTCTTCCCGCTCTCTGCGATTTTACGGGCATTTTCCAGCATCAGTTCATTGCCTTTTCCCGTAAATTCCTTATGCTTCCCGCTGTCCATATGTTTGATATCCATCAGATACTGATCCAGCCAGGGAAGAAGCTTGTCGATAGTCTCCATAGGAGCGCAGGCCATGCTTTCCATCGCCGTATTGATTCCGGCTTCCTTTGCCGCACGCAGCAGCGCCGCCGCAAAATCCGCCTGACACAGGCTTTCTCCTCCGGAAAGAGTGAGGCCTCCTCCGGAACGTCTGTAATAAGGCCGATCCTTTACCACCGTTTCCATTACCGTCCGGACCGTTACATCCTCACCGATAATCTTCGGCTTTCCCTGTACCATCATGGTCTGTATCCCGTATTCCTGGGACTCCGGATTACAGCACCACCGGCACCGCAGGACACAGCCTTTCAGGAATACAATGGTGCGGATCCCTCTGCCGTCATGAATGGAATAACGCTGTATGTCAAAAATACGGCCGGTTGTATCAAGGTAATCCATTTCACTTTCCTCTCTTCCTGCCATCAGAACCCCTGCTCCGTCCTGCGGATGATATCATCCTGCAGAGAACGCGACAAGGTGGTAAAAAGGGCGCTGTAGCCTGCCACACGTACTACCAGATGCTGATACTTTTCCGGATACTTCTGGGCATCCAGCAGCGTATTTCTATCCACTACGTTAAACTGCATATGGCTTCCCTTCTGATCAAAATAAGAACGGATAAGAGCCACGAAATTATTCAGCCCCTCATCCCCGCTCAATGCGGAAGGATGGAATTTCTGGTTCAGCAGCGTTCCGTTGGAAGCTATGCCGTGATCCAGTTTGGAAACGGAGTTTGCCGTTGCCGTAGGGCCATGGATATCTCTGCCTGCCGTAGGAGAAACGCCGTCCGCCACAGGAGTATGGGCAAGGCGCCCGTCCGGGGTAGCCCCTGTCTGGGCTCCCAGCGGCACATTTGCAGACACAGGGTACAGGCCTGCCTGGAAAATCCCGCCCCTGGGATTCCTGTAATTCTGGAGGGGCTTGGTATAGGTGTAGGCCACCTCTCTGGCAAAGGAATCCACTTCTTCGATATCATTGCCGTATTTGGGAATTTCGTCAATCATGGCAAGCAGCTTTTCACAAAGTTCCCTGTCCTTGTCAGGAATTTCCGTATTCATAATTCCTTTTACGATACCGGCAATCTGAGCCTGGCTGGGCTGCTGTCCCGCCTTCGCGAGTTCTTTGATTATCTCTTCCGTCATCTCCTGAACGGTGATGGAATCAAATCCTTTTCCGAAATTCAATGCAAGGGCTTTCTTATATTCCGAAAGAGTCACTTTCTTTTCTTCAAATACCAGCTTTTTGACCGCATACAGGGAATCCGCCACATTGGCGATTCCAAAGCCCTGAGGGCCTGTGAAATTATAAACAGCGCCGCCTTCCTGAACGGTTTTCCCTCTCTTCATGCAATCATCAACCATACTGGAAAGGAAAGGCAGCGGACAGCGGTCCGCATGGGCGGTATCGATAGCATTGTCCGCATTTACCAGCAGGCTGATACAGTACTCCATCTGTTTTTTGTATGCATCATAAAATTCTTCAAAGGTGCCCATCTGTTCCACAGGGCCGGTGGCAAGCCCCACCTGCTCTCCCTTATCTTTTCCGTTGGAGAAAACAAGCTCCAGCGGGCGGCACATATTGAAAAATGCAGCGTCATGCCAGCCTTCGGTCTTGCCGGCCTTCTGCGGCTCCACACAGCCGATGATGTTGTAGGTTCTGGCATCCTCCAGGGTCAGTCCCCGGTTCATCAGGGAGGGAATGATCACCTCGTCATTATAATAAGCCGGAAGTCCGATTCCGGTCCTTGTCAGTTTGGCCGCCTCTACCAGAAGTTCATGAGGCGTACAGTTCCATACCCTGACGGACAGGGACGGCTGCGGGAGGAAAACATGGGCGGAGGCCCATATACACAGAAAGGATAAATCATTGGTCACATCCTCTCCATTTTCATTCTGACCGCCCACAATCAGATTCTGGAACAGGCTGTAGCCAGCAAAGCCTTCCGCACTGGCGGCGTCTCTCGCCTTATTCAGATCATTCAGTTTTACCCAGATACAGTCAACCAGTTCCTGGGCTTCATCCCTGGTTATTTTTCCCTCTGCCATATCCTTCTGATAATAAGGATACATATACTGGTCAAAACGTCCCGGAGAAATGGAATGCCCGCTGGATTCCATCTGAAGCAGCTGCTGGATAAACCAGAAGCTCTGACAGGCCTCATGGAAGCTGTGCGCTCCTCTGGCAGGCACCCTTTCACAGACAGAAGCTATCTGCAGCAGTTCCTCTTTTCTCTTCTTGTCCGTACAGGCTTCGGCCTCCTGTTTTGCAAGTGCGGCATAACGGCCTGCATAACCGATAACGGCGGCACAGCTCATGATTACAGCTTCCAGGAAGCAGTGCTTTCTGGCATAGTCCCCGTCGCCTACATTACAGGCGGCCAGTTCCCGGGCTGCTTCCCTGATAATGCCCTCCAGACCGATTTCCAGTACTTTTTCATATTGGACGGTCACATGTCCCACACCATTATAAAAATAATTCCCCGGCGTGAAGATATTATGTTCAATCGCAGCTGCCGCTTCCGGCGCCATATAGGAAAGAGCAAGCTCGCTTGTGGTTTTCCCTTTCCAGTATTTATGTACTTCCCGTAATTTTTTCTTGGTATCCTCGGAAATATAGAAGGGATCCGCACTCCTTTTTTCGATCGTATCGAATTCCGCTTCCAGCCATTCATAAGAAAATTCCGGGAAGGTCTGGCAGCCTCTGGGCGCCAGTGTGGAGCTTCCCACCACAAGCTCTTCCTCACGGATAGTGATTGGAATATGGGCAAGAATATGGGCAAAGGCCTTGGCCCTGCGCATAATAATAGGTTCGCCCTCCGTCTCCCTGTAGCTTTCCGTCAGCAGTACCGCCCTGTCCGGCTCAATTTCCGGCATCTTACGGTACAGGTTTTCAACCAGCCTGGAGATACGTTCCGATTTGGCTGTAGGATCGGTGTTGAATTTACTGCTCATCCTGCGTTTCCCTCCATAGTTCTCTCCCGGTAACATATACTGAAAAATTCTCATACCGGAAGGCATTATATCGTACTGCATATCGCTGTTTTATGTTTTGCCCAAAAGCAGGCATCTTTTATGTGGTTTTCCATAATCAGTATAGTTGCTGTGGTCCAAAATGTCAATAAATACCTCATGATTTATATTTGTTTTTTGTTGTTTTCTTTCCATGCATCTGTTGTTTTGTTGTAGGCTTTTATTTTTAACTGCACCTCTCCACGAAGCGTAGGTTGCAATCCGTTTTCATCTCCCTTATGCTTGGAATAAAGAAAGACAGTTTTGTTTTTCCAATCAGCATGCTGTTTCTGACAGCGGAAAGGATAAAAAATGAATCATTATATTACCGGAAATACTATCCGGGTTCTTCGGGAGAAAAAACAAATCACCCAGAAAGAACTGGCTCAGATATTAGGCGTATGCGACAAAACCATCTCCAAATGGGAAACCGCAAAAGGCTATCCCGATATCAGCCTGCTGGAGCCGCTGGCTGCAGCTCTGGACATCTCCGTTGCCGAGCTTCTCAGTGGTGACTATGTGACAAATCAGAATAAAATGGGGAATATGCTTCGCAGTGTCTTCTATATCTGCCCCGTATGCGGAAATGTTATCCATGCCATGGGGAAATGTGTGGTGAGCTGCTGCGGCATTACTCTGCTTCCTGAGGAGGCTGAAGAAACAGACAGCGCCCATACCATCGCCATTGAGCAGGTGGAGGATGAATCCTATGTCACCATAGACCATGAAATGAGTAAGTCACATCATATTTCCTTTATTGCCTGGGTGACTTCCGGCAGGCTGGAACTTTTAAAACTTTATCCGGAGCAAAATGCAGAAGGCCGGTTCCGGCTCAGAGGGCATGGCTGTCTGTATATTTATTGCAATAAGCATGGGCTGATGAGACGGAGGATCTGACAAAGGGTTGGAATTATTTTTGTGAATTCTTCAAAGAGACGCGGAAAGCTGCTGCCTTCCGCGTCTCCGATTATAAATTGCGTATATTTTCTTATTCCTGTTTACTTATATTTAATTAATGCCCTTTCCTTTTTCTAAAAACAAAAAATCCAGTTGCTGCAATAATTACCAGTACGATTAAAACAAATATTAATATATTTCCGGAACAGCCTGAAACTTCTGCCGCAGAATTATCAGCGGCCGCTACATCTGCTGTATCTATCGGAATACTTTCCGTTTCATCAGCATTGTTTATTTCTGCCTTTGCCTGTCTTTCCAGTTCTTTTTCCGTAAAAGTTCCTTCATTGATATAACTCTGCATTCTCTCTGCCATTGAATTTGCCGCCGCATCTACAATTTTCAAATCGTTCAATTCTAAACCTGACACCTGCCATATGTACAGAGGATTATCTTCATCAAGAAAACCACAAAGATATATCTCGCCGACAGTTGGGCTTTGAGCTATATACTTCTCATAGGTCTGTACGCTGTCCTTTGAAAATTCGCCTTTAATATTTTGACGTTGGACTACGGTAATACTTTCGCCGTCAATATCAATAATTTCACCAAAATAGATCTGTGCAGAATCACTATTAAGCAGACTTTCCGGAATGTCCCCGGCATAACATACTGTAACGGCCGACAGTGCAATGAGTAAAATTACTATGGGTAATAAAATCTTTTTCTTAATAATATTATCCTCCTGTTCCGACTTTTTATATGGTACAGATTCCCGATAAATTGATAACCGACTCTCTGAAGAGTTAATACAAGAGAGATTACTGTATATACATTACAATTCCATTTTCATATAGATAAGTTCCTGAAATCCTGTCTTTCGAGAATGAAAGCCTTTTGGATTCCTGCCGTATTCAACAAAGCCTGCCCTTTCATACATAGCTATTGCTCTTGTATTTTCAGCAACTACATTGAGTTCAAGCTGTACATATCCCGCATTTCTCGCACATTCAATACAGGCATTCATTAATGCCCATCCGATTCCCAATCCCCAAAACTCTTTGGCGACACTAATACCCAATTCCGCACGATGCTTTACCTTGTACTTCGTGCCTACTGCTTCGATCCCGGCAGTTCCTGCAACTACATTGTCAACCACGGCAATTATCTCTATTTCATTTTCACTCTCGGACTTTTCCTTCAAGAATTTACTCTCCTGTTCGGCATCAAAACTATTCTCGTCCGGATAGGAAAGCAAATAGTCTGTTTGGGAATGAGTTAAATTAAAGTTTTCAAATACAGACTGTCCGTCGTTTTCATTTCCATTTCTCAAACAGCATTCTTTGTTGTTCTTTAATCTTATCTTCTTATTGTATTTCAAAATAAATACTCCTTTATATCAAGTAATGTTCTTAATTCCAATATTCTTTTTTCAAACATACAATAGTCATTTAACATGTCATGCTGTAACTTTTGAGCAGTTTTTATTGCCCGTTCATACTGTTCATCTGATATTTCTTTTTGGTTGAAGGCCTCTTCCAACTCGTCCCTGTCATCAACGATAACTTCTCCCGTTGGATACACCACTAAATCCAAATACAAATCTATAAAATAAGGAATTCCATCCTCATCAATTCCCTGACTTTCAATCATATCAATATAACAAACCTGTATTTCATTTAGCTGGTTCAGCATAACTGTAATGCAGTAGAAATCATCCTTCGGCATAATAGATAGCCATCTGTACTGATTGTCGCAAACAACGATATCTTTATCTCGATATTTCCATATTTGTTTTTCACTTACTTCATGTATTCTCAAATCACCAATATATCCGACAAAATCCTCTGTTTTAATAAATTTCCCTTTTTGTTCTTTCGATTTCATGCATTTCCATTCATCATAGACAAGTCTGCATTTATACATATTATATGTCTTCCTAACTCCTTAACATTTGTTATCATGTAGATAAATTCCGTTTTGCTTAAATTATACCAGTGTAATAAGCAAAAAGGAAGCACTGTATATTTATACTTCTGATACAGTGCTTTCTGCTATAAACGACTTTTTCTATGATTTGAAATACGGACGGCAGTTGCTTTACACATCTTTTACTTGATAAATCACGCCACTCGGTTCAATTGACTTACCTTATCGATAAATTCTTTCATATCATCTATATAAGTATATGGCGCATATTCCGAATAAATTTCCGGTTCATCCAAAATTACAATCTGTACTCCGTCAGCTCTTAAAGCCTCCAACGTCCCCGCTTTAGCGCTCTCCTCCATAATTACCGGAACAGGTTCAGCAGCCTCTGCCAAAAGGTAAGCGGCTCTTCTACTGTTTCCGTTTTCCCTTTTTCAGGTATCTTAATCCCCTCGGTCTTCATGATGAACTGCACCAGATTAACATTTGTATTTTTATCCGAGACAAAGGAAAGCGGAGTGAAATCACTTCCCGAAAAATTGGTTATTACCTTATTCACTTCCTCATCAATCTTCTCATCAATGTCTGAAGTTTTTTCTTTGAATTCATCGGTTCCGTCCTTCAGTTCTCCCACGCCATCCAGCAAATCATTGGTTCCGTCAAATAAATCACCGGTTCCATCCGCAAGCTGACCGGATCCGTCTTTCAGATCGTCGGATGCATCCGTGAGTTCTTTCACTCCATCCACCAGATCAGATACTCCGGACTGCAGATCCTTCGTACCATCTGCCAGTTCCCAGCCTCCGTCATTTAATTCGGATACCCCGGACTGCAGCTGGTTGGTACCGACCGCCAACTGGCTGATTCCATCTGCGAGGGAACCTGCTCCGTCTGCAAGGGAAGCGACACCGTCTTTTAAGGCGGAAGCGCCCTCGGTGAGCTGTTTGAGCTGGGCCTGGACGGTGGGATCATCGAGCTTACCCTGAATTCCCCCTATGGCTAAATAGCTGCCAAGAGCCTGATCCACACCTGCTTTTGCTACCAGCAATTCTACTAAGGCATCACCAGGATTTGGAAGAGTTCCTAAATCCGCCGCCTGTATTATCATTACTTTCGTTCTATCGTCATTCCAGTTTTTTCTTTGATAATCCAGTGTTGCCAGGGTATAGGCATTGTATCGTTTCTCATATTTTACATTGGAAACTGCAGCATCCGCTTCGCCTTGATCTTCCTCTGAATTGCTTTCTTTCCCTGAATCCTCCGCACTTTTCGGCGGTTCTTCCGTACTTTCCGGTTCTTCCTCAGCCGTCATTGTTTCTTCTGTTTCTTCTGTTTCTTCTGTCTCTTCTGTTTCTTCCGACGCATCGGTTTCATCTGCCGTTTCAGTTTCTTCTGTATCCTGTATATCCTTTTTCCCCTGCTCCTCCGGCAGACGTTTGAGCGAATCCTTATCCTCTAATATGGCATTACCCCCTCCCTGAGAAGATAATATACCTATTATTTGAGCCTGCAAATATTTGGACAACCCACTTAATGTTATTGCATTCACTGAATTAGTATCCGTTATTTCGCTATATCCAACCTTCTGGGCAAGCCCTACCAGCTCTTCCTTCTTCTCCTGCGTCAGCGGATCCGTCTTTCCAATCCCCTGCATCATCCCTACCAGCGAATTAACCCCATCACTCAACTGCCCGGCTCCACTCTTAAGCTTATCCGCCCCTTCCGCCAGCTTCTTCGCACCGGCGGCCGCGCCTTCGTCTCCATTATAGCCTCCGGCTAGTTTATCCACGCCTTCTTTCAAAGAGGAAATACCATCGGCCAGTTCACTGGCTCCGTCGGCCAGATCGTCCGTTCCGTCTTTCAGGGTATCGACGCCGTCTCCCAGGGAATATGCGCCATCCGCGTAACTCTCAATCCCCTCCTTAAGGCTGTTTGCCCCATCCTTCAAATCCGCCGCGCCATCCTTAAGCGCACCGGCTCCATCGGATAATTCTGCTGCGCCGTCGGAAAACTCATTCGCCGCATCTTTTATCTCACCGGTCTTATCATACAGACTATCCATGGATAAAGTATCTCTGTCCAGATCAAAGGACATGGGAACTCCCTGGAAGCTTATTGGATCCATTTCAAAATCCAGGACATCTGCCGTAATGACGATATCTTTTTCCTGGCCTGCCATGATATTATAAACCAGCTGCTTGGAGGTTCCTTTGTTGCCTACTGTGGCTCCCGCCGCCTTCAGGCTGCTGCAGTTGTCCATATTCATGGTTACGGTAGCCTGAAGCAGGTAATTTTCAAAAAATTCTTCATCCACACTGTCATTTTTTCCTACATGTATGGTTATTTTCAGGCTTCCGTTCTTTCCGGCCAGTTCATCCGCCTGCATCTCTTTTCCGTCCAGATAATAATGAATTGTGATTTCCCATGGCATTTCTTTGGTTTTCAGGTTCCCCTGGTAGAAAAAATTACCTGCGGGAGCCGTCGTGGTAATCGTATCTCCCTTTTTGGTCAGTTCTTCGTCTGTAGTAAGGTTTTTTACAGAATCATATTTTCCGTAATCCACAATATCCGTTTCCTTTTCCAGCCGGAAGGCATTGACCACATAAATGCCGTCCACACTTCCGTCCTGGTTCAGGTTCACATATACGTTTTCATCTTTCGGTATATCAGAACCTGCTGCCGCCGCGGAAAACCCGCTGCCGAACAGCATGACCGCCGACAGAATACAGGCTGTGCTCTTTACTGCAAGGTTTCTATATTTTTTCATAGTCACTCCTCCTTATCTGCTGCTTTACCGGTTTCCGCCATTTCCTTTTCTTTTCTGAAAAAATCACAGTGCAGAGTCGTCCGTCTTATCACTCCGTCAAAAAGGATCAGCAGAGTCGGCAGAACAAAAATAACCAAAACAAAGGACAGCGCCGCTCCCCGTCCAATCAGTATTCCCAGCTGGCTCAATACGCCATTGGTGGATACCTTTCCCAGTATCACTCCTGCCAGAGTGAGTACGGCGGCGGACGTAAGAATAGATATGGTACAGGTCCTGAGAGTCATAAACGCCGCTTCCTTTTTGGGAAGTGTTTTCCTAAAATCCATATACCGATCGGAAAACAGGATGGCATAATCGATAGTGGCTCCCAGCTGAACGGTGCTGATTATCAGATATCCGATATAAAACAATGTCTGTCCCCGGAAATAAGGGATTCCCAGGTTGATCCAGATGGAGGATTCTATAACCAGCGTCAAAATAACCGGCAGGGACAGGGACTTAAAGTTTACCAGCAAAATACAGAATACAAAGGCAATAGCCAGGAAATTCACTTTTGCGTTATCCTGGGTAATCGTAGTTTTCAGATCCTCGGTGCTCACCAAATCTCCTGCATATTGGCTTTTATCACCATAATACTTTTCACCTATATTCCGGATATCATTCACCTTTTCATACCAGTCCGGATCCTTTTCCTCCGCTTCCATGGTAATGACAAACCGGCTATAATGGGCGGAATAAAGACGGGATACGGTTTCGGAAGGCAGGAAAGAGGAAGGAATGGCATTCCCTACGGAATTCACATAGGAAACCACACTTGTTACGCAGTCCAGTTTTTTCAGTTCCTCATTCATGGCGATTTCTTTCTCCATATCTCCTTTGGGCACCATAAGCACTACCGGATTGGAAGAACCAAACATTTTATCGATAGCTTCCATATCACGGCCCATCTGTGTGGCCTGGGTGCTGTATACCTGGCTTCCTCCATAAAAGAAGTCGTTTTTCATCTGCCCCAGGAAGGAAACCGGCAGTATCAGAATGACAAGCGCAAGCGCCGGGATCCGAAGCTTCATGACCAGGCCGGCGAATTTATCGAATTTGGGAACAAAGGTGCGATGCTGTGTTTTATCTATCAAACGGTATGTGGAAATAGCCAGCGCCGGAAGGAAACATAACACGCTCACCAGGCTTAAGACAATGGCCTTCGACATAACCCAGCCCATATCCGGCCCGATTTTGAAACGCATGAGCACCAGGGCTAAAAAGCCGGTAACTGTCGTAAGTCCGCTGGAAAGAATGCTCCCCACAGACTGCTTTACCGCTTCGATCATCGCTTTCTCCACCGGCAGGCCTTCTTCCCTGTTTTCTGAAAACCGGTGAAGGAGGAAAATGGAATAATCCATGGACACGGCCAGCTGCAATACGCTTCCCGCCGCATTGGTCACGAAGGAAACGGTTCCGAACATCAGATTTGTTCCCCGGTTTATCAGGATCGCCACTCCGATGGTTATCATAAACAGCACCGGTTCAAACCAGGAGTTGGTGGTCAGAATAAGAATCAGGAAAATAATGGGTACAGCCAGAAACATAATCTGCTGCACCTCTACGGAGGTATTTACCGGAGCCAGAACCGAGGTCACCGCAGTGCCCGACATACAGTTTTCTTCTCCGATAATCTCTCTTACCGCAGGTATCACACTGTCCTGCTTTTTCTCATCAACGGTTACGCTGAACAGTGCATTTCCGTCTTTGTACCAATCCTCCACCGTCTTCTGTTCCGCCAGTTCCAGCGGTTCATAAATATCTACCGCATCATCCAGCCAGTTGACCTCTTCCACGCCGTCCACATCCGCTATCTTTTCTTTATACGCAAGCGCCTGGGGAATGGAAACTTCATATACCAGCACCCTCATATTAGGCACGGACTGGCTGTATTCCTCATCCATCACCTCGAGCGCCCTGGTGGAAGCGGCATCGTCAGGCAGATAATCGGCAAAATTATAATTCACACCCACCAGACCGGAAAGAACCGCACACAGGACAGCTGCCAAAACGAATACACCTATGATAAGCTTCTTATGTTTCAGTAAAAATTGGGTATATCGTTCCATTTTTTCACTCCTCAATTTACTCAATTCTTTACAATTCACGACTCCGGTGCCGCCGGCCTTATGGCTCTGCCCACCTGGTATTCCCGGCCCTGTCTTGCGGGGCGCGGCTCTGCAAGGATTCCTGTATGGGCCGTATAAATACGCCGGTCCTTA
>ERZ772882.245-NODE-245-length-77082-cov-4.160385_pt1 | contig 77082 bp, 65 predicted proteins | sample MGYA00580576_ERZ772882 | MGnify/ENA primary metagenome ERZ772882 (study PRJEB29015, sample SAMEA2737658) | human gut metagenome | biome: human gut; feature: human-associated habitat; material: faeces | place: China | collected 2012 ... | reverse complement strand
TTGGGAAGGGAGTCCACAGCGGGAGGACAGGCCTGCGGCAGACGCGAAGCACAGGGCTGGGGTGCAAATTATGAAAATCTTAATATTTTGTAAGGAAAACCATTACAAACACCCATTCATTTTCTGTTATGATAGGATATGTCAACAGGAGGAAATCTTTATGAGGGAAAAAATACTTGTCGTAGATGACGAACAGGAAATTGCAGATCTGGTCGCCCTGTATCTGCAGGGCGAAAGCTTCGAGGTCTTTTCATTCTATTCTGCCGCGGAAGCGTTGGAATGTATCCGCAGGGAATCGTTGGATTTGGCAATACTGGATGTAATGATGCCTGAAATGGATGGGTTCCAGCTATGCCGGATCATCCGGGAACAATATACCTATCCGGTTATCATGCTCACCGCCAAAGGGGAAGAAATTGATAAAATAACCGGCCTTACCCTGGGGGCTGACGACTATATCACCAAGCCCTTCCGCCCGCTGGAGCTGGTAGCCCGGGTAAAAGCCCAGCTGCGGCGCTATAAGCATTACAATTCCGGATCCGGTATGACTGATGACATCATTTCCTGCTCCGGCCTGTCACTGAATGTGAAAACTCACGAATGTACCCTGAACGAAAGGCCGCTCACTCTTACACCCACAGAATTTTCCATACTCTGCATCCTTTGCAGCCATAAGGGAAATGTGGTGAGTGCAGAGGAACTTTTCCATCAAGTCTGGGGAGATGAATATTTCAACAAAAGCAACAATACAATTACCGTCCATATCCGGCATCTGCGGGAAAAAATGGGCGATTCCTTTGAAGAGCCAAAATATATTAAGACGGTCTGGGGGTGCGGATATAAAATTGAAGCATAAATTCTCTTTTTACTTAAAACTTATTGTATCTATTTGTGCAGGCCTTCTTTTCTGCCTGCTGCTCTATTACCTGGTGGACACCATTTGGAACGGCGCTGTCCTGGACTGGTTTGACAAAAATTATATGCATACCAGAAGCGCTGTCCTTAATGAAACCGGTCAGGAAGGTTTCATCAGGGAACCCAACTGGTATCAGCTGAAGAATCTGATGCTGCGTGTACTCAGCTTCACCGTAAGCCTGTGGATTCTCTCTGTCTATCTCATTTCAAGGTTATATGCCTCACGGAAGGAACAGGCGGCGCTGCACAAAACCGGTGATATGATCCGCCTTTGTATGACCCAGGATAATGATATCTCCTATATTTTTCCGGAAGAATATGCAGGAATTTCGGCGCAGATCATGCAGATCAAATCCCAGATGCTCCGGCACGAGCAGATTCTGAAGGAGGAAGCTGCCCGTAAGAATGACTTGATTACCTATCTTGCCCATGATCTGAAAACACCGCTGACCTCCGTCATCGGTTATCTCAGCCTTCTGGATGAAGCCCCGGACATGCCTGCCGAACAGAAGGCCAGATATACGCATATCGCACTGGATAAGGCCAACCGGCTGGAAAAGCTGATCAACGAATTTTTCGAAATCACCCGGTATAACCTTCAGCAAATTGTACTGGAAAAGGAACAGGTAGACCTTTATTACCTTCTCGTACAGCTGACCGATGAATTTTATCCCGCGCTGACCGCCCATGGCAATACGGTACAGCTGTCGGTTGACGAAAACTGTACCGTATACGGGGATCCGGAAAAGCTGGCAAGAGTATTTAATAACCTGCTGAAAAATGCGATTTATTACAGTTACCCGGATACCCCTATTGAAATCACTGCGGAATACGGAACCGACCAAATCATCATCCTTATCCGCAATCAGGGTAAAACGATTTCTAAACAGCAGCTCACTTCCATTTTTGATAAATTCTTCCGTCTGGACGATGCCCGGACCACAAACACAGGCGGCGCCGGACTGGGACTTGCTATCGCCCGGGAGATTGTTACCCTGCATGGCGGCTCTATCACGGCAGAAAGTGCAGAGGAGCTCACTACGTTCCGGGTAGTGCTTCCTTTATGAGCAAGCGGTTTTTCCGGTAAGACATTTTAGAAAGGCAGGATACTTTATGAAAACGGGATCGAACACAAATAAGGAAAGAATGCGGGCGCAAAGACTCAGGAAACAGCGCAGGCGCAGACGGCGTATCCGGCGTTTGTGCACGGTACTTATCATACTTATGATCGCAGGTCTTACCGTATTCATCTCCGGCAGGATTCTTCTGGGGCAGGAAAATAAAGACATTATTTCCGGTTATACCGCAGCCTCCGAACCTGCAGAAGCTGAATCTGAATCCGAAGAGCCATCCCTGTCGGTGGATGTGGAGAAGCTCTACAGTCCTTATTGTATCCTGGAGCAGCTGGACACCGGCGAAATTCTGGCATCCCGGCAGAAGGGCACGCGGATTTATCCGGCCTCTCTCACTAAAATCATGACAGCCATACTCGCGATCGAAAATACGCCGGATCTGGATCAGACGATTCCGCTGCCTGATTCCCTTTTCTCCTCCCTCTATGTCCAAAATGCTTCCATGGCCGGTTTTCAGCCCGGGGAGGAAGCAAGAGGAAGGGATCTGCTTTATGGCATCCTGCTGCCCTCCGGCGCGGAATGCTGTCTTGCTTTTGCCGATAACATCGCAGGCTCGGAGCGGGATTTCGTGGGAATGATGAACCGCAAGGCCGATCAGCTGGGCATGGAAAACACACATTTCTGCAATTCCACCGGGCTTCATGATGAGAATCACTACTCTACGGCAGAAGATATCGCCGTATTGCTGCGCTATGCGTTAAATAATGAAGAATTCCGAAAAGTATTTACCGCCAGCCGCTACAGCACTTCTCCCAGCGCCTTACATCCTGACGGCTTTACCTTTTACAGCTCCATGTTCCAATATATGGAAACGGCACAGTTTCCCGGCGGGGAAATCCTGGGCGGAAAAACCGGTTATACCAGTGAGGCCGGCCTGTGCCTGGCAAGCCTTGCACGGATTGGAGATACCGAATACATTCTCGTTACCGCCGGAGCTGCCGGTGATCATCAGACAAAGCCCTATCATATCCTGGATGCTGAGTCCGTATACAGCCAGATCGGGAACCGTTCGGATCCCCATTAAAAGAAGGGCCGCTTCCGGCAGATAACTGCCGGGAAGCGGCCCTTCCTGGTTACGCGTAAGTTTTTCTTTTCCTAACCCGGTCTTTTAGATATAAGGCACGATATTTCTGATGTTTTTCATTCTCTTGGCAAGCAGCAGGACAACGAAAGGTGTCAGAGCGATCGGCACTACATCCGCAATACCAATCCAGATGACACAGTAGGTATATTCCAGACCTGTGAAATAGGAAAGGGAAATGCTGGTGGTCAGGATCATCAGGATACCGAACAGGATACTCCAGAACAGGCTGACAGCAATGAATTTACCCTTGTTGGCAGTAAGCTCCAGCAGATCCTTCTTTCCATTGCGAAGATGAATCAGGGCAGGCAGGGCTGCGGAAAGGCCTACGGTGATACCATCTGCAAGAGGGGAATGCAGAGGAATAAAGTTTCCGGAAAGCAGCGCCCAACAAATAGTTCCGATATATCCGGCAAAGAAGCCGGTTACGGGTCCGAAAAGATATCCGATAACTACAATAATAAATGCAAATGTTCTGAAATGAACCGCACCCGGGATCAGCGGGATAGGACACAGATAAGCCCAAAGGACACCTGTCAGAACACCAAATACAACAAAGAAAATGATGTTAACAAATGAAAATTTTTTAGTCACTTTTTTCTCCTCCTCATTCGTGGCTGATTGATTAATAGCTGATTTCAGCTATTTCGTGTAATATATCAAGAAGCTTCTTGCACGCGTAATCAAAAAGCTTATGACCCTTTTCGGCTGTGGCAAAGGTAGGGGCGCCGATAACGCCGCTGTTTGTCACATCCTTCGTTTTCCAGCCCGCATTGATGGGGCCGAATACGGTTACATATTTCTCTCCCTTGAAGCAGTCCGCGGGCTCTTCATCCACAGCCAGCTCCATATGTACGGTTTCAGGCCTCGCCGCAAGCATCAGGGAAGTTTCCAACTCACAGGCATGGAAAACGCCGTACTTGCCGGACTGCTGCAAATCCTTCAGGCCGTCATTCCAGAACGGTGTAAACCACCAGTCAAATACAAATACATCCAGGCCCAGATCAATACGCAGGTCACGGCTGATCATGTTCAGCATATCCGTATTGCCGCCATGGCTGTTGAAAAGAACCAGTTTTTTGAAGCCGCTGGCTGATATGGCGGCTGCGATGTCATGAAGCAGGGAATAGTAGGTCTGTGTTCCAAATGTAATGGTTCCTGCAAAGCCCATATGCTCATTGCTCTTCCCCACATTCAGCTGAGGGGCAAAAATCAGATTACCCTCTTCAAATTCACATTCATTTACCATCTTGTCCACCAGAGTGGAAAGAATGATAGCGTCCGTTCCCACCGGCAGATGTGCGCCGTGCTGCTCCGTAGCGGATGTGGGTAAAAGGACAATGGATTTGTCCTTATCCAGCGCTGCGATTTCATCTCTCGTCAGGTTTTCCCATTTTTTAATCATACATCCTCCGTTCTGCTGCCTCCGGCAGCGTGCTTTTGTTGATTATAAGGCTGACTGCCAGCCGTTGTCATACAGGAATATAGAAATACATACGAAGAACAATCGTAATCGCAATTGCAGCTGCATTGGCCGCCACAAACCAGGCATCGTAAGCCGTCGCTTTTATCGCCTTATAGGCGGTACGGCGGACAGAGAAATTCAGCTGATAATAGTGCATGGCCAGGGATATCGCCTGTCCCTTGCTGATAACGCGGAACAGAAGCGGCAGGGAAAAGGTCACGTAATTCTTAACCTTGGTCGCCCATCCGCAGTCTTCAATCTCAAGCCCTCTGGAGCTCTGAGCCTCCATAATAGCATTCAGCTCCGTAATAATCATAGGTATGATCTGGAAAATCAGGCCGATACCGAATGCAAGCGCATAAGAAATCTTCCACTTCTGAAGCCCCAATATGATTTCACTGAAGTTAGTGGTCAGAAGCACCGTATAAAAAGAGGAAATCATCAGGAAGATACGCAGGGCGTACACAGCGCCCTTATAAAGATCATACCAGTCAAAACAGATAGAAATGCCCTGACCGTTAAAAATATGCATCACGGTTTCAAAAAAGATAGGGCCGCCCTGTACCGCGGGCGTTTCAAAAAGTCCCAGAATCAGCCACAGCAGAAAAATAAAAGCGAGAAGCACTTTCAATTTACCGGCCAGTACGAGGATATACTTCTGAATCCGGCAGGTACACCACATGGCAATAAAAAAAGCAAACAGAAAAAGCAAAGCCACTCCCGACTTGATGACACTGGTCAGAATCGCCATAACCAGGAAAAACAAAAATTTGGTTCTGGGATCCAGCCTGTGCAGCAGGGAGTCCGCGTCTACATACTGTAAATAATCCATTTATACATTCCTTTCCACTATCTTTGCCGCAAACTCTTCCACACTGTAACAGATTTCATCCAGACCCAGAGCCTTGGAAAGCAGAACTACCGGCGGCAGCTGGATATTGATATGGTCAAAGATGTCATCCCTGCGGGCCAGCGACTCTTTGGAGCCCTCAAAAATCTTTTCTCCCTGGTTCAGTATGATGGCTTCATCCACTGTTTTGAACACCAGAGGGATTTCATGGCTGATCATAATAACGGTTTTTCCTTCCGCAGACAGCTTCTTGATCATATCTGCCAGCTCCTTTATCAGGAAACCATCCATACCCAGGGTAGGCTCGTCCAGAATGATCACATCCGCACTGGAAAACAATACGGAAAGGATCGTCAGCATGTGCTTTTTCCCCATAGACAGATTCAGGGGGAAGGTTTCCCGATCCTCTTCCAGATGATAAGACTTCAGCACCTCCGTCAACTGTTCTTCCGAAAAAGGCACCTGCTGCATACGGGCACAGAAGGTAAGCTCCCTTTCCACGGTCTCCTCAAAAAGCATATGCTCCGGATGCTGGAACACCAGGATGATATTCTTGGAAACCTGGGCAACCGTCTTTTTGATAATGGATTCCCCTTTATAGCGCACATCCCCTTCCGTGGGCTTGTGCAGGCCGTTCAAATGCTTTACAAAGGTGGTTTTTCCTGACCCGTTCTGTCCCAAAACTGCAACCACCTTACCCTTTGCCACATTGGCATTCACATCGATCAGGGCATGGAAGCCGTCGCTAAAGGTTTTGCCCAGATTATGAACGGTAATCACCGGCTCCTTTTCCTCTTCCTGCACCTGCGTATTCGTAAATTCCCTGACAGGAATCAGCTTTTCCAGCTGCTTTTGTCCTTCCTCCACCGTGTAGAAAAGCTCCAGCTGAGGGAAGCTTTTGGACAGTTCCCTGTATATTTCCACTTCCTGGGGAATGATAACTCCCAGTCTCTCCTGCAATGCAAAATCCTTGAAAAAATCATCCCTGGTACCGTCAAAAACTACTTCTCCGTCCAGCAGGCCGATCACATGATCCACAATTCCCGCAGACCATACCAGGTTATTATCCACAAGCACCGTTGTATTTCCGTTGATACTCAGCTGTCCCAGGATACTCTGCACCATTTTCTTGCCGTTGGGATCCAGAGAGCTGACCGGCTCATCCATGATGAGGATATCCGGATCCATGGCCAATACGGAAGCAATACATACGGACTGGCGCTGTCCGCCGGAAAGGTTTGCCACACTTCGGTTTCTCAGATACTGAAGGTTCAGCAGATCCAGAACGTACTCCATGCGCTCCATGATTTCTTCCTGGGGAAGGCCCAGGTTTTCCATTCCGAAGGCAATCGCGTCTTCCACACCATAGCCGAACAGCTGGTTCTCCGGAGACTGGCTCACCACGCTGACAAAGGTTCCCTCCGGTACGTCAAAGCTCCCCTGAAGCTCCCCGTTTCCGATAAGCTTGGGAATGACCTGGCTGAATATCTGCACCAGAGTGGATTTTCCGCATCCGCTTGGCCCCACAATCGCCGTAACCTTTCCCTTTTCTATGGAAAAGTTCACCTTTTTAAGGACTTCTTTTCCATCGGGAGTATATTTATAACTGATATCGTTAACTACGTAATTCACTTGATTTTCTCCTCAATTTTCCGGTTCCTTTCCATCGGTCCGCATACCGAAGCGTCCGGTTCTTCCGGCAGGCCTGTACTTTGCCGGAGATGTCTTTTATCTGGATGCGGTTACCGGAAATACCGGGAAGGATTCCAGATAGATGATATCCTTACGCTTCGCAGCATCTCCTTCCGCCAATATGGCAGCCTTGCCCGCCACCTTTCCTCCGGCTTTTTCCACCAGGGATTCCATGGCTTTCAAAGATTCTCCCGTACTGATAACATCATCCACAATGAGGATTTTCTTTCCCCGGATCATATTGCTCTCTTCCCTGTCCAGACAAAGGATCTGTTTTTTCTGTGTAGTGATGGAATATACCTCCGTCACAAAGGGATCTATCATGTAAGGTTTGACGCTCTTTCTTGCGACAAAATAGCGTTTCATATCCAGAATACGTGCCATTTCCTGAATAAGCGGAATACCCTTTGCCTCGGCAGTGATCAGATAATCCACCTCAGGCACTTTTTTTACCAGTTCCGCCGCCGCCTTTACAACAAGTTCCGCATCTCCCAAAAGGACAAAACTGGCAATTTCCATGCTGTCGGTGATACGGATACGGGGCAGTCTTCTGATACAGCCGGCGATATTCATCTCATAGTACTTATTCTCCATAATGAACCCTCCATATAATTTGTTATAAAACGCACAGTCATTTTCGACACCTTGTTTTCCCTGTGCTTTGTATTGTTTTCCTGCCTGTTACATCGTAAGACAACAGTTACTCACAATACAATATCATTCAAATTATGCACCAAATCCGTTGGCTTGTCACTAAAAAATTAATAAATATTTAAGAATTGTTTATTTATATATAACTTTTTCCCTTTACGGCATTTTTGTTGTTCAACTTTCATTTTCCTTACGTACTTTACATTCTGCTTACATTTCCTTCTACGTATAAGTTGTATAAATTACTTCAGGAGTTTATGGCAATGCGGCTGAAAAAAGCAGACAGCCTGTTTCTTTCCCTGTCGGGATTAAAATTGCTGCCTGCCCTTTGTTTTTATGTTTCTAATTCATACCAAAATCATGGATACCGCCGGATAAGTCAAACTGATGAATACGGAAACGTGGCCGCTCCTTATAAGAAAAGCTCTTCATTTTCATTTTATCTTTGGCAGAAAGCAATCCTTCTCTACCACAGAAATCCAGATTCCGTTTTCTCATTTGTTTCATGATTTGTTCTTCTCTTATATTATACAAGACAAGTTCTTCCGGATCTTCTATCAGATGAAATAGCTGCTCCTTTCCCCCATTCGCCATATAAATATATTTCCAGTCTCCCTGACGGATCATTGTTTTGAATTGTGGAGTACCCGGACGTCCATAGCAGGCAAAAAGAGTTTCCCGCTCTCTTTCTTTTCCTGCCAGTACATTCAGAATAGAGTGCCCATCTCTGATTTGCGGGTTTCCGGCTGCCTGCGTTGCAATTCCGAATAAATCCGTAAGACAAACAAGCTGTCTTTCCTTCCTGCCGCCCTCCAGCTTCCATTCTGCAGATCCGGCTGGCCAGCTTATAAGAAAGGGAATATGACATGATTGTTCAAAATAGCTTTCCTTCTGCCATGCATGGTGATCTCCCAAATGATCCCCATGATCTGAGAAAAAACAAATCAGCGTATTTTCACTGTCTTCTCTTGCCTCTACCGCATCCAGTATTCTGCCGATACAAGTATCAATATATGTTATTTCCCCATAATATCTTGATTTCACGTTTCTGGCGGCAAAATCATTCAATTCATCCGCCCATATCAAATAGTTCATCCAAAGTATCTGTTCATCCATAAAATCAATCTCAGGCTTTCCTCTCAGAGGGTTGGCAATGGAATCCGGATTATACATACGATTAAAAGGAACCGGCGGTGCACAGGGAGGATGAGGGCCGATAAATGATACGAAGCCGAAATATGGCTTATCCTTCACAGTCTTCAATTGTTCAATCACTCTGTCTGCAACAAAGCTTTCTACCGTTAGTTCTGCCGGCAGGGGACTTACCTGAGGCACATAGTACATATTAGTTCTTTCCCCATGAAGCTGTTCTATATGATTATATTCCGGATGTTCCTTTCTGATAAAGCTATAATAGGCATCATTTGCCCTATCTTCCGGACACTCCCATAATTCCTCCGTATTCAGCTGCAGGTCATAGCCCAGATCTTCTTTAAATTCCGGAACGGTATGGAACTTTCCAATACCGAAAGTATAATAGCCTTCTTTCCTCATTGCAGTGGCCAGATAATCTCCGCACCTGTCCTGCATCTCTTCCGGCAGTCCGTCCATTGCTTGGGGCATCTCATTCTGGTAACAGCCGGTCAGAGCCGGCTCCCGGCCGGTTCTGACCGTATATCTGGCAGGGACACATACCGGACAGGTTGAATAGGCATTTTCAAATACAAGGCCTCTCTTTACCAGACGATCTATATTGGGTGTAAATATCTCCTGATTTCCCAGCGCCCTGATACAATCATAACGGAACTGATCACACATAATATACAGTATATTGGGTTTTCTCATATTATTGTTCCACAATGCCATAATTGTTTTCTTCACTCCAACCGTTTGTTTCCTTCAGTCGTTCTGCCATATCCTTCAGGGAGTTCTGAAGTTCCTTCAGATATTCTTCCAGACTGATATCATCTCCGATATAAAGCTGCCCAAAAAGGACACTGTCCTCAAAGAATGTCTGATCCACCGCCGGTCCGTAAAGATTCATCTTTACAGTCCTTCCTTCCGGTGCCCAGCCATCCAGACTGTCGGTAACCGGTTCTGCTGATGTAGGCATTTTATACATCAGCTCCGCCATCAGTTCCATAGCCTTGGGTGATCCCAGGAAGCGTAGGAAATCCTCAGCTGCTTCCAGTTCTTCCCCTTCAACATTGGAAGGAATACAATAAACTTCCGTAACTGCCGCTCCCATTTCATAAACAGCTTCGCATGCATATGGTGTATCTTCTTTTGTCAAATACGGGAAGGTGAAAACACCGTAAGCAAAATCTGCACCCATATCTGTCATATTTTTGGATGTTCCGGGCATTCCCAGCATCATAGCCGCATCCTGTCTGATAAACATCTGTTCCGCAGTAGTATAATCTATCGCATTATATCCTTCCGCCCAGTACTGGCTCCATTCCTTCAAAAGCGGAAACACATCACTGAAAGGGGCTTTTTCAATATTGATAATATCTAAATCTATCCCTCGGACAATTTCGCTCGTTTCAATACTGTCACTGCCGTTTACATCCAGTTCCGGAAGCAGTCCCTCTACTACCTGATAAGTAAGCAGCCTTTCCGCCCAGTTATAAATATTATCCGCCGGTTTGGAATTCGGTACTGCAAAAGGAGCATATCCCGCCTCCTTCAATTTCTTCTGGACATCCAGGAACTCACTCCAGGTTTCCGGAATGTCTGATACTCCTGCCTTTGAAAACATATCCTTATTGTAGAAAACCTTCACAATATCCATGTAATTACAAGTACTGTAATAATCCTTGGATATGGCCTGCATCTGACTGATTACAGCAGGTGCATAGAATTCTTTCCAGCTCGGCGTATCTGTATAAGGATTCGGCGCTTCCATCAGATCATTGATATTCCTTATCAGCCCTTTATTATAGTCATCTGTCGCCCATGACAGTTTTGACTGGAATACCTCCGGGGCCGTTCCTCCCGTCAGCTGCATGGTAAGCCACGTTCTCTGGTTTGCCCAGTCAAGCGGAACCGGTTCAATTTCAACATTGGGCTGTATTTCATTATAGGCTGCCAAAATTTCTTCCCAGGCTGCCTTATTATCATCAGAATCCATCGTTCCTGTCGCAAATCTTATTTTTATTTTATGATCCGGAGCAAAATCATCCGTTTCCGCAGACTGGTTGTCAGCAGCACTTTCCGCTTCAACAGCAGCATCTGTCTGAACTGCTTCCGGTGTTTCCAAAGTATCCTCATTTTCTTTCGAACCGCATCCGCTTAAAATCATTGTCGCAGTCAGAAGTATTCCCACCAGTCCAGCCAGTTTTTTCTTATAATTTTTCATAAGCTTCTCCTTAATAATATATTGTCACATTTTGACCGCACCCGCAGTCACTCCCTGAATAAAGGGTTTCGTTGCAGCCATAAATAAAATCACAATCGGAACGGACGCTATCACATACCCTGCAAGGACAGGTCCCATGCCTTCTTTGGCATTCTGTGAAATATATTGCAGCTGCAAAATTACCGGCATGATTTTTCTGTCATTGGCAGCAACAAGAGGCCAGATATAATTATTCCAGGCCATAAGCCCCGTCATAATAGCAACCGTACCAAACATGGATTTGGATAAAGGTACCACAATAGAAATAAAGACCCGTAAATCTCCTGCGCCTTCCACCCGAGCTGCTTCAAACAATTCTCTGGGAAGTCCTTCAAAATAATTTCTGAAAAACATCACCGGCATTACTGATGCCGTTGCAATGACAGGCAATATAAGCCCTGCTCTCGTGTTTAACAGCTGCATATCCTTAACAAGCATAAACTGAGGGATTAATGTTACAAATCCCGGTATCATTAAGAACATGATAACTGCAAAATAAAGTACATCCCTACCCGGATAATTGAATACGCCAAAGGAATATCCTGCCAGAGAGGAAATCAGGAGTGTAGCCATCAGAATCACAGCCGTATATAAAATGGAATTAAATATTCCTCCCATAATTTCTTTTGCCGCCCGTACATAATTGTCAAAATGAAGCGGCATATCAAAAAACCAGATGCTCTCTATTATTTGGAGGTTATACTTAAGCGAATTCACGATTGTCAGATAAAAAGGGAAAACCGTGAGTATTCCCAGAAAAGCAAGTGCAATAATTAATCCAATCTGCTTCTTTTTCATAATCCGGCCCCCTAATCCTGTGTGTTTACAAATTTATAATTCAATACCGTAAACAGTAATACCAGCAGAAACAGCAGAACCCCTATGGCAGAGGCATACCCCATATTACTATACGTAAAAGCCTGCTTATACATATAAAGTGCCGGTACAATCGTACTTTTGCCGGGTCCGCCTTCCGTCAGTACCAGAATATTTTCAAACGACTGCATGGAATTAATTATGGCAAGCATTACAAACATTTTCATCTGCGGTTTCAGCAGCGGCAGCTCTATATAGATGATATTCTGCCACCATTTGATACCGTCCAGTCTTGCCGATTCACAGATATCGACTGAAATATTCAGCAATGCCCCCAAATACACCAGGAACTGCAGTCCAAATGCACCTATAAAAGGGAAACCTATCATGATAATAGCTGCCAGCGCAGTTCCGGGTTCTCCCAGCCAAGAGTGGACCAGATTGTCCAGACCGCACAATCTGAGCAGCTGATTTATGGCTCCCGTATCAAATGCATAAATCCATTTCCACATAAGAAATACCACCAGACTTGGTACTACCATAGGAATTATGTATAGAATTTTAAAGAAATTAGAAATATGTTTATTTTTGCAGGAATATACCATAATCGCTGCCAGCATTGGAAATGTAACACATATTATCACATTGCAGATTGTTATGATTCCTACATTTTTCATGGATATCCAAAATGTATTTTCCGTCAGTACCTTCCTATAATTTTCCAGTCCTACCCATACGTTTACATTGGCACCATTCCATTTAAAAAAAGATTCAACGATTGCTGTAAAAAAGGTATAATATTTGAAGGTACACAGGAAAAGAAATATGGGTATCAGAAAAAAGTAGGCATTTTTGTTTTTCCGGATCCGTTCCAGAAGACTGCGTTCCTTATGAGGTACGGGCTTCATTATTATCTCCTCCTATCTCAAAATTTGAAATTGCAATTTCTATTCTGATAGTACCTTTTTATGTCCGCACTCACAAGGAGCCTATTTTCAGTCTTTAGGTGCACTTTCTTTGGAACAGGGAATATGAAATGATATCTTTGTAAAGCATCCTTCCTGACTTTCTATATGCAGACCAGACGCCTCCCCATATTGATATACCAAACGGCTGTTTACGTTTACAATACCGATATGAGCATGCTTTTCCAGTACATCCATTTCCGCTCCTGCTCTCATAACCCGAAGCAGTTCCTTTCTTTTCTCTTCACGGATGCCGGAGCCATTATCCTCTATTATAAAAGCAATCTGTTCTTCATCATAAGCAACATGTATGACAATATCCACAGGAACCATTTTTACTTCAACGCCATATTTAATGGAATTTTCAACCAATGGCTGCAAGATCAGCGGAATAATCCTGCAATGAAGAATTCTTTCCTCCACCTGGTAATCAACAGTTACTTTTTTTCCAAACCTGACCTTTTGTATCTTCATATAATTTCTGATATGATTCAATTCCTCTTCTACTGTAACAAGGCTCCCCGATCTGCGGATACTGTATCGAAACATATCAGCCAGAGCCCTGGACATGATGCTTATCTCCTCCACCTCATGTACATATGCAATACAGCTCATAGATTCCAGCGTATTATACAAAAAATGAGGATTTATCTGCAGCTGCAAAGCTTCTATCTGTGCATCTTTTTCCCGCAGACGAATCAGATAATTATCCTCAATCAGTTTTTTTATCCTGATAACCATATGGTTGAAAGTGTTTGTGAGATATCCAATTTCATCCTCACTGTATACATCTACCCGAATATCCAGCTTTCCTTCCTGCACCTCTTTCATCGCACCTGCCAAAGCCCTTACAGGACGGAAAAAACGTCTCGCAAAACTGACTGCCAGAAGTACCGCCAGGATAAAAGCGGCTGCCGATACAAGAAAAATATTTCTTCTCAAAAGAGAGATATCTGAAATAACCACCTGTGTCGGCTTCGCACTGACAAGATACCATCCCGTTTTTGAAGAACGTTTATAGGAAACCAGCTTTTCCACATCATTCACGACAATCGTAAAATTTCCGCTGTCCTCCCCTGAATCCGTCCTGTATTGATCAATGGAAAACGGAAGCTTCATTCCCAGTTCTTCCCTGTCCTGACTATATACACACAGTCCGTTTTCATCTGCAAACCATACTTCCGAATCATTTCCGATATATAAAGGATCCAACATCTCTTCCAGCTTTTTGATATTGATATCCATAAACAGAACACCCATCATTTCCATCCCGTTCAGTTTATTAATTCTTTTCGCCGCCGAAATATAATAATTCCCGTTATATACACCCTGTGTATGATATCTGCCGCTCAGATTGTATTCCTGCCTGTGCGTATTAACAATGTTTGTCCGTTCCGAATTACGTACTGTTTCCTCATACCATTCCTGTTGTGTAAAATCATAAGACGGATCATATATCCCCTCTCCCTGATGGAGTACCTCACCATCCGGATAAATAAAATAAATGTCCGAAATCTCTCCTTCAAAATTCAGGGATACCAGTCTCTTATAATAAAACTGCTGAAATCCCCGCAGCCTTCTCATACTCGTAATCGCTGACTCTTCTTCTACTCTTGAAAGAAGCTCCTGCAATTCCGACTCGTATGTAAAGGCGGACACAAGATCCAACATCTCCAGATAGGAATCGATCTTTTCTGAAATTATGGACAATTCCATATCATTATTTTCAAAAGCATGTTTTTTTAATATTTCTACATTTCCATAGTATGTAAAGGCGGAAATAATAACCACTGCAGACAGCATAATAGAAACGAAGGATAAAACCATCTTAACCAAAAGACTTCTTCTGATATTCATCTCATTGCTCCTTCTGTATTTCCCGGTATTGGGATGGCGTCATATGCATCATTCTGGAAAAAATACGGGAAAAGTATTTAACATTATCATATCCTACCATACCCGCAATCTCTCCTATACCCAGGCTCGTATTCCGGATTAATTCGGCAGCTTTTTCCAGTCTTTTTTGCATGATATAGTCAGAGAAATTAACTCCTTTCACTTTTTTAAAGGAACTGCTTAAATACGAAGCATTCAGCCATACCATCTCCGCCATTCCTCCCAGGGACAGTTCTTCCATGTAATGTTTATCAATATAGGACGAAATCTGTTCCACAGCAGCCTGAATGCTTTTAGCCTGTTCTTTTTTCAGGTCTCTGCACATATCTGCCAGTAACCTTTCCAGCCACTGTTTTACTTCCTGCACATTTTTTACCTGGAATCTTCTCCCTGAAAGTTCCTGACACAGTTCATAATAACAAGAGGTTCCAACACCTCTTTTCTGAATCCGTCCTGCAAAATCCAGCACCATATAAAAGACAAAATCCACCAGGTTTTGTATTCCCACTCCATCCAACTCTTTTACCTTCAGAAAAAGGCTGTCCACTTCCTGCATCATTTTATGCTCTTCACCCATTACCGCACCTGCCCATATTTTTTCCGTTTCCTCTGACAACGGAAGCATGAAAGTAGGTGTTGTATCCATTTCTTCATAAGAAATAATTCCTTCTGTATAATTCAGCGGCCTGTGTATATAAGCCTGCCATGCCTGATTATAGGACAGTGGGATATCCGACATTCTGTCAACCGTATTTCCCAATGACCAAATTGTCTTTACAGGAATCAATGAACATAAGGCTTCCAGACAATGTTTCAGATGCAGTTTAAAGGCCTGACGGGTGGATGCAGAAAAAATAATCACATATTCATCCCTTGATTTTCTGTGGAGTTCCCCTTTCATTCCTTTATTACGGAAGCTATCTAAAACCGCAAGGAATTTTTCGTGAAGTTCATCGGTAATCCAGTTTGCGTCGCCCGGCATCAGCAGAACCGTAAAAAATCTCTCTTCCTCTTCCTCAGGGATAATCTGTTCCTCCAAAACCTTCAGCAGATAATTCTGTTCCCCTCCGGTCAGTTCTTTCTGTCTCTCTTTCATGATCTCATTTACCGCAGTATGAAGCACCTCATTCAATTCTTCCGGATCTACCGGTTTAAGCAGATAACTGACCGCATTCAGTTCCACAGCCTTTCTCGCATATTCAAACTCTTTATAGCCACTGATAAATAGGAATTTTGTATCTGTCATTCCCTTCAGCCCGCTTACAAGTTCCAGCCCATCCATTCCGGGCATACGGATATCTGCCAGTACGATATCCGGTTTAAGCTTCAGTATCTCTTCCTTTGCCAATACACCGTTGTCCGCTTCTCCCGCAAGTTCCATGGACAGTTCTCCCCAGCGTATCATCTTTTTTATACCTCTTCTTATCCATTCCTCATCTTCTGCAATATAAAGTTTCATGTTTATTTACCCCCTGTTTTGTAAAAGACAGACTTAACCCGATTATATTTACTATATCATAACTGCAAGGGGCGGCAGGTGCACTATTTTTTGTATTAAGGTACAGAATTTTCCAGGAGGGAACTACGTCAGAGAAAAAATAACCCAAAAAAGGAAGGCAGAAAATGCATTGTCATTTTCCGCCTTCCGGTTCACTTCTTATTTCATTTTGTGTTTATCCGCACATCAATAAGTGACTTCACATCCTGAAGAATGCTGCTGTCAGTCACTTCAATCATCAGCCATCTGCTTCCATTATAAGGCGATGCCTCTGCATACAGCTTCCTCACATAAGGGGTGCAAGCCGTAAGTATAAGCTCTGCCTTATCCGCCGCTTTGCTTCCTATGGAAACAAGGCAGGTAAAAAAGCCCTTATCCGGATAGAGTGTGCAGATTCCCCGGCTGCCTTTCCTGTATTTTACGTTCCATCCGGGTTTGCCGGAACAGCGGCTGTATTCCGTTCTGCTGGCCGCACCATAAGTTTCTTCCAGATAACTGAGCAAATCATTCCAGTATGGACAGTTAATATAGCTGCTGATGGCCTCACTGTCCGGCTGACAGGAGGGGCCAAAGGTTTCATTCCAATTCATGTCTGTACCTCTTTTCTCTGTAGTCCCCTCCAGTATAGCAAAGATATGTGGACAACTGTATGTCATATTTTTCTATTATCTGTTGATATTAAAGCTTGCCGCACAGGTAGGCATAGGCATTCAGAATCGTGACCGGTTTTTTCCCGCCGATAAAATAATAATCCATCTGTGTTTCTTTTTCTGTATAAAGATAGGTTCCATAGACCGGTATATCACAGGAGAATGCGGGATTTTCCGTGGCCAGCAGAAGACCATAGCCCTTATCGGATAGAAGAAGGGGCAGTTCTCCGGTACCGCAGTGGGATACATATCTTGCACAGCCGCGCAGCTTCAGGCCGCTGTTTTCACCGGAGCCCATTCCGTAGACCATTTCCTCCTTCGGCCAGTCCAGATACAGCCATGTTCGGTCAGCGGGGCCGGCGCCTGTTTCTATCTGGCGGCTTTCCTTACTGCGTTCGGAAAGAAGCAGTTTTTTGTCACGGGTCATATACCGGATGGATCCGGTTGCTTTATCCACCCGCAGGCAGAGTTCATCTGTGGTGAGTTCCACCCCGTTTCCCACCTCTTTGTACATCCAGGCCTTCTCCGTTCTGTCCACTGTAATAAGTCTGTTGGATCCTTCCTGAATCTGCTGCCCTTTGACAAACGTTACACGGATGATGGAGCTTCCCACCGGGCTCAGCCGGAGTATGCCATACCTGCTCTGGATATAAAGACCGTCCGCCTTCTTTGTGACCCACCTCACAGCCAGATCAATTTTGCCGTGACCTGCCGGGCGAAGCTTTTCCGTACCCGGCATATCTCCGAATACAGGCCCTGCATTTCCCTTTCCCGTATCGGCTGGCTTTTTATGACTGGTACGGATCCCTGCCGCTTCCCTGCTGTCCCACGTAAGAGAATCTTTTTTCGCAGAAGCAGGGATTATGGCCGGTTTTCCGATTCCTGACACCCCGGAGGAACTTTTTCCTATGGAAAATGCGGTTGTCCGGCGGCCGGGAAGGACAGCCGCAGGCTTTTTTGCCGCGGGCCTTGAAACCGGCGGTGCCGCTGAAAGACTTGAATCCGGCTCTTTCCCTGCTGAGGGATTGCATACTATGGAAATCCTCTTTTTCGTACCGACAGCATTTTCCGGATTCCGGTTCCTGGTGTTCCTGCTGCCGGAGTTATCCAAAGGCGGTCTTTTCGGCAGGGGATCGGCAATCAGCCCTGTGAGATTTCCGGTATGCAGGACATGCAGCTCGTGAAGGGCTCGGGTAGCCGCCACATACAGCAGCTTGGCATGTCCGTCCTCCACCGGATATTCCTCTCTCGTGGGATCCAGGATAAGTACGGTGTCGAATTCCAGGCCTTTTGTATATTCCACGGGGAGCACCATAATTCCTTTGTCAAAAACAGCCTTCTCCAAATCACTTTCCTGGACGGTAATATATTTTCCCATTTCCCCGGCCGTCTTTGCCGCATTCTCTCTGTCTCTGCATACCACGGCAATGGTATCATAACCATTTTCCTGCCAGCTTCTGCACACTGCCGCGGCCTCCCGGATCAGCTCCTCATGACCTGCGGCCTGCTGTACCTGCACTTTCTTCCCGTGGCGGATGATCGGTTCCACGGGATAGCTGGAAAACTGTCCATGATGCAGGATATTTGTGGCGAAATCAGATATTTCCACCGTATTACGGTAACTTTTTTTCAGAATGCCAAAGCTGTCTCTTTCTCCGGAAAGGAGCAGGCCTTTCAGTTCCTCCCAGTCATTCAGTCCGTATCCGAAATGGATATTCTGGGAAACGTCTCCCATTATCGTATAGGTGCACTCCCGGATGCAGAATTTCAGCACGGAATAGGCCATCATTCCAAAATCCTGAGCCTCATCAATTACTATATGGTGTGCTTCACTGATCACCTCCGTTTCTTTGATCCTCTTGTAAATATAAGCAAGAGCAGCCAAATCGTACACATCGAATTCTGTTTCCGGAATATCCACCTCACAGCCTTTCTGCTGCTGGAGGGTGAGGAATTCACGATACAGCTCAAATATGGAGCGTTTCCATACCTTTCCTCCGTACCTTCCCCGGTAGGCCTTTAGTATCGCTTTCCTTTCCGCCTCCGTATATTTCACTCCTTTTCCCAGGAACTCGTCCTTTACCTTAATGAACAGTCTTTCATTAAGCATATCAATTTTACTCTGGACAGATACGGAAGGGTTCTGCCGAATATACCGTTCCGCGGCATCCCTGGACATGAGTTCCACAAGTTCTCCCGGCCTTGCCGGTTTTCCGTCTGTTTCATCATACACTCCCGATTTTCCGTCCCGCAGGCCTTCCACAAACTGACGGGGATTCAGATAAATGGATTCTCTGGGAATGATATTCCATTCCAGTTTGCTGCAGAATGCTTCCAATTCCTTAAACCACCCGTAGGTTCCCCGGATGCTTCCCTTCTTTCCCACTCTGTCCGTTGCCCGTATCTGATACTTTTTATCGTCCCAATCCTCATACAGAAGCCTTACGAACAGCTGTTCCATGGTCATCTGCCTGACACCGTATACATCCAGATCCGGCAGGACTCCCGTAATGTAGTTTAAGAGAATCCGGTTGCTTCCCACAATATAAAAATCATCCGGCTTAAACCGCTCCTGATAATTATAAAGGATATAGGAAATACGGTGCATGGCTACGGTAGTCTTCCCGGATCCCGCAACTCCCTGGACAATCATGTTATGATATGGGGATTTACGGATAATATCATTCTGTTCCTTCTGGATAGTGGCAATTATTTCTCCCAGTACGGCCTGTTTGTTTTTCGCCAGATATTTGGTAAGAAGGTCATCATTGGTAACCACCTCGGAATCATAATAATCCAGCAGTCTGCCGTCCTCAATTTCATAGGTGCGCTTCATCCTCAGGTCTATTTTTCTTAAGTTTCCGCCCGGCGCGGGATACGTGCATTTTCCCAGGCCGTTTTCATAATAAGCGTTTGCAACCGGCGCCCTCCAGTCCACCACCATCCAGTGAGTGGTATCACTGGAAATTCCTCCCTTGCCAATATAAAGGGATTCCTGCTTATTAAGCGCCAGATCCTGAAACACTATTCTGCCGAAATAGGGCTTTTTAAGGGCTTTTTCATTTCGTACCAGCGCCCGTTTCATATGTTCGTGCATGGTGACCGTATTGTTCAGAATCGTTAGAACTTCCACATCGTTGTCATGGTAATGCTCCAGCATTTCATCAATGTCTGCCTGCATCCTGGCCACTTCGCTGCCGTAATTCTTCACATTATCCCGAACCACCGCCAGGGTCTTTGCAAGATATGCCTCTTCCTCCTGCTGGAAGGCCTTCGGGACCGTATTATTTTCTTCCGGCTTCATGTTCTGCTCCTTTCGTGCGCTGTTCTCAGTTCCACTTCCTATAGAACATTTTACTCAATATTGAAAATAATACTAGACTTTATTTTTACGGTGTGCTAAAATATATAATAAAGTATGGATAAAAATAAAGGATGTCTTTTCGATGGAAATGACATCCCTTTTTTATGTCTTTTTTTATCCTGTTATCTCGTTCCTGTACTGTCAATTCAGTTTTCTTTTTATGTAGTCTATCATATATTGCTGTCCTGCAATTCCCGCCTCGTCCTCTGCCATGGTAAAGCCATGGGCCGCTCCGCAGAATCTCTTTCCGGTTACCTCCACTCCCGCCTGCATCAGCTTTTTGGCATATTCCTCGGCCTCGTCACGAAGGGAATCAAGCTCACAGGTTATTACCAGTGCATCAGGAAGTCCCTTCAATTCCTCCGGCTGTGCCCAATAAGGGGAACACAGGATATTTTTGGCATCCTCTTCTTTTCTGTAGCAGGCATTAAAAACTTCCGCTATCTGAGGGGGAATGGCACCCTCCGTATAAAACTTCTGCCCTGCCGGAGTGAAAAGATCCAGAGGCGGGTAATCCAGTATCTGGGCCAGGAAACGGAAATCGCCTGTTTCCTTCGCCATAAGGCAGACCGCCGTGGAAATATTCGCACCCGCGCTGTGTCCGCCGATAATCATCCTGTTTACATCCACAGGATATTCCTCCGGGTGGCCGCACAGATAGGAAACCACATCGTACACATCTTCCTTATCCCCGGGAAACATGACTTCCGGAGCCAGCCTGTATTCCACATTCACCACATGGATTTTCAGCTGTTCATTTACCCTTTTACAGAACAGATCATCTCCTTCCGGAACCCCTGCCACAAAACCTCCGCCGTGTACATTGATAAAAACCGGCGTTCCCGCTTCGGCGGGATAATAAAGAATACGGGCCCTGCCATTTCTTACAGGCACAAACCTTTCTTCTCCTGCCGCAGGAATACTGGAATCCGCGAGCCTTTTCCTGTCATCCTCCCGCATACCTTTTATGAGTTCCAGCAGTTCTTCTTTCTCCATCTCACATTCCTCTCCTTTATCCAAGCCTGTAAAAATTATATGACAGGCTGTCTCTGTCAGTCAATGTGAATCAGAGATTTTGAGGCGGGATTTACCATTATTTCCAGTTCTTCAATGCCTGTGGTGTGAAAAGATATAAACTCTCTTTTTCTGATCCCTTCCAGAAATATATTCTTGCATTCCATGAAATTTCTGAAATCATCTGCTATATAAAACCAGCTAAGCCTGACCGATTGTCCGGATTCATATTCGTCCACAAAAGGGTCTACCGCTTCCGCATTGTAGGTTACCCGAAACCGTACTGTGTTCTCCGGTACTTCTTCACTTTCCACAATGTCATTATCATTGGTAAAGTGACCGTAGGTGCGTTCCACGTTAAGAGGCGCTTCCTCCGTCGCACGGAAGCCGAAATCCATATCCACCGTCTTTCGATCCATGGGGCCCGCTTCCTTCTCACCTGCATAGGTAAAGGATGCAAATTCATGGAAGGCCATCCCTGCTCCCGCTCCGGCAAACAATATGCCGGCACCTATAATTATTAATAAAATGATGCGCGTCTTATACATTTCTTACCTCCCCTGTATTCTTTCTTTTACTATCCGGCGGCTTTCTGTGTTTGTCCGTCTGCGCACCAGGAAGGTGGTACATAAAACCGTGAAGGATCCCGCACAAAGTACGCCGCCGAAACAAGCAATGGCGGCTCCTGCCAGAGGATATCCCTGCAGCAGCCATACAAACATCATCGCCAGGAAGAACAGCAAAAGCATGCAGCAGATCCCTCCGAATAAAGCTGCCGCAATCATAATTCCGTTCCAGCACCATTTTACACACCCCAGGAATAAACGCCATATTCCTGTGAATATCCCCGCTATACCGTTCCCCATGGAACGACACAGATCTCTGAACATATTTTGATCTGCCCTTTCTTTCCCGGACTGTATGATTTCCGGCTCAGCCAGGGCTTCCTCCTCATCTATTTCCTTCCTTTTCCCCGTAAAAAAACGATCCAGCCAACGGAAAGGGACACCTAAAACCTCCCAGACCGTCTCCAATACTTCTGTTCCGTTTTTCCGGAGCTCTCCCCAGCGGATCTCACCCCAGATTCTTTTCAGTTCTCTGCCTGTCTCAGCAAAAGTTTCCGCAATACTTCCGGCTATCGAGTCCATATAATCGGCTATACCATCCGTGACGGATGCCTTCTCCGGCTTTACCGCCACCGCGCCGCAGCCTGTCCTGTCCGGCAGCACTTCCCTGTAACCCGGTTTTACATGATATGCTTCCAGGATCTGGGCCGCCAGCTCCGACACATTGCCAAAATCCCGGATCGCCTCCGCTTCACTGAGCCCCGTGCTGATCTTCATGTCGATATGCTGGGTATACTCCTCCAGAATATCAGCCTGCTCTTCGTCCTCCAGAATAGAAAGATATGACTTCAATTCATTTAAAAATTCATCCTTATTCATCTTTCACCCTTCCGCTCCCTAAAAATATGTACCGATTTCTTGGAATGCTCTCCTTTAATTACTATATTATGCATACTACTATGCAATGTCAAGTACTATAAAAAGTAAAACACTTAAACTTTTCTTAATTCTGTGTTTTCAGCCCTGAATTCCTATCCGCAGAACTATCCTTACATGAAATAAAGCGCGGTAAAATACTGCGCTCCATCCGCATTATCTGCAGTATCAGCCATTTTTAAACCATCAAGAAATTACATTTTATCGCTTGATGTGATTGCGGCCTAATGGTACAATTTTGAAAATAGGTTGCGTACAGAATTAGTTTTCTTTTGCATAGAAAGTGGAAATATAGTACAGTGCAAATCGAATTTTTATAATGTGTAGGAGGATAAAAATTGAAAGAAATTGAAGCAAACAAAAATGCTTGGAGCAAAATATCGGAGGATCATTACCAACATTTCAAAGAGACTTTTGCGGAGGGCATTGGTGAGTTAAATTCACACATAAAAGAAGAATTAGGTGATATATCCGGAAATAAAATCATTCATTTACAATGCAATACCGGTGCCGATACGATTATCTTATCAAAAACAGCAAAGAATGTAACCGGAGTAGATTTAGTTCCGGAAAATATTTATTTTGCCAAAAAACTTGCGGCTGAACTCGGAATTGAAAATGTAGACTTTATTGAATCCGACATTATGAAACTAACCGAGATTCATAATGAGAAGTATGATGTGGTATTCACCTCTGAGGGCGTACTGGGTTGGCTCCCTGATTTGGACATATGGGCAAGAACAATTAGGAAACTCTTGAATGAAACAGGATATCTTTATGTGTTCGATTCTCATCCATTCTTTTTGTCGTTGGACGAGAGTAAATTGGACAAAGAAACTTACGAGATTAAGTATCCGTACTTTGGAAAATGTCCTGATGAAGATGATTCCATCGGTGGATACGCTTCCGAGGTTAAACATGGGGTAAAATCATATTTTTGGATGCATACCAATTCTTTGATAAAGGCAGGAATGCATATTGAATTTTTTAATGAATTTACAGACAATTATTATGACTCCGGGAATATGCAACCATCTGAAAAAAATGGATTGTACAGATATATTTACAATACTGATAAATATCCAATGTCCTTTAGTTTAAAAGCATCTGTGTACCATGTCAAATGAGCAAACCCTCTATCCGATACTTATCCTTTTACCTTTCAAGATTAGCAAAATAACCCACACTCCACGGCAGCTAAATATTGCCGCCGTGGGGCGGTTTTTATTTATCCATATCTTGTGTCTTGTGCGGTTGCTGTTCCCGCTTTTCCTGCCGCAAGATACTGGCAACGCTCTTTCTGATTCGCTCGGCTTGCTTTACCTCGTCTTTGAGGGAAAGATACTGTTGATTGTTCTCCGTTCTGCGGTCTGCATATCCGGAGGCATTAGCGGGTAGCAAAATCTCGGTATGTACCACGCCGCCCTTGCGGGTGTAGTCGTGCGTGATACCTTCTGTAGGTACGCCTGCCTGTGAGTAATTCCATGAGTTCCATTATTCTTCCTCCCCCGGGGCTTTTTCCGGTTCCAATCCCATTTCCCGCAGAATCTCCATCGTCTTTTCTTCATCCTTCTGCGCTACATAAATCTCTTCTCCGCACATGGAATTACCGGCATAAATATTCATAAAGCCGCTTTCATCCACATCTTTTTTATAAGCAGGAATCTGATTCTGCTTCAGTGTGTCCAGCACCATTTCCGCCTGAAGATTATCCTGTGCCGTAAAAACCTTTACTGCCTTAACGTCATTCATACTCTTTCCTCCTTTTTCACATAACCTTTTCGCCATATAAATATCCGGCCTGCCGTAACCGTTCACATCCGGAAGGACTCCTACAATCTGATAGCCGTTCTTTTCGTAAAATTCATATGGATGATTCTTCTTATTTTTAATATTTTTTATTTTCTGAAAGGTATCTATAAAAAGATCTCCTTCGGAAAGGCTTGTTGCTCCGTCTTCATCATCCGATCCCAAATACATGACTATGGCGCCCCGGTTCACCGCCTCTTTTTCTATTTCCTTTATCAGCAGGCTGCCGATTCCCTTCTTCCTTGACCGCTCTTCCACTGCCAGAGGGTGAAGTTCCCAACCGTATGGTTCATAGGTTGCCCTCGTTCCTATAAACCCAACCACCAATTCTTCTTCCACAGCCGCCAGCACCGGTCCCGCCTCCAGGATACGAAGCATATCTTCTTCCGCCTCTTCCATAGTATTCCAGGCATGCTCAAAACATACAAACAGGAGCTTTGCACATTCTAAAAGCTTTTCCCTGTCTTCTCCTGTCAGTCTTACAATTCTCACAGCCCTGTTTTCCATTGTTTTCACAATAATTCTCCTATCGCCTGTTCCCAATACTTTTCCGGGATATCAGGCCAGTTACAGCTTCCGGTTTCCTCTCTGCACAATTCCATGACCCGTCCCAGGACAGTTCCATGGGAGACTCTGCCCTCCTGCAGGATTTTCTCCGTTATCCTGCTCCAATAGGGGGCATGCCTATACATATCGGCCTCGTGCATTTCCCGGATTACTCTGTCCGTATCGTAAGGCAGGCTGATAAATTCTTCCCTCCAGCAGCCGTTTTCACCATGCAGAATCATATACTGGGACATTCCGCTGCTGTACAGGGGGATTCCCACAGAACCGGGATTCAGGGCGGTCCTGCCCTGGTATTCTATTTTTCTCTGGACATGGGTATGGCCGAACAGTATAAGCGGGGTTCCCGTACGCTCCATGATCTGCCTTGTATTTTCATCCTCCGGAAGCATTTTTTCATTTACCTTAAAAGGGGAACCATGACATGCGGTAAAGGCTGTAAAGCCTTCCGACTGTATTTTCTGTGAAATGGGCATTTTTTCAAAAAAATCCATGTCCTCCGGTGTCAGAGAACGGTATGTATATAACATGGCGCCGCTGGTGGAGGAACCGTCCTCCCAGCCCTGCTCACCTCCGGCACGGTACTGAAACCAGTATTCTTCCTTATTTCCTCTGATAAACCGGCATGAACAGGTTCTGTCCATCTCATACAGTAATTTCATCGTCCGTTCCGGATATGCCAGCTCACTCACATAATCCCCTAAGAAAAGAAAGGTTTTTATATTCTGTGATACCGCATGGGCCAGGCAACTCTCCAGCGCCACATAATTGCCGTGTATATCCGACAGGACTGCGATATCCAGCCTGTTTTCCGTCTGTAAATTCATCTTTTTGTACCAATACCTTTCCGATGCTCCAAATGAATTCCTATATGGCCGATACCGAGAATGACGGCGGCAAGAAGCATCCATATATTTTTACCATAAATTCCCAGAAGAAAAAACGCGATTACGGGCAGAGCCGCCCCGGCTACCGGAATGCCCGCAAAACTGCTGTAAAAATCACTCAGTGTTTTGGGGCTTCTGAAATATCTTACCCAGTACAGTTCATACATGAGCATAAAGACAAAAGATATAATCAGCCACAATATCCAGGGGAATTCCGGCCTGATGTTAAAATCAGAAAAAATGACCGCAGCACATACTGCCAGCACCTGCCCGGTATTTTCAAATATTCCCAGAATACGATTTTCCCCTTCGGAGGTATATCCTTGCGGCTTATTTTTTATCCAGATGATATTCGGAAGGAACAGCATCAGCAGATACAGCACGCCCACATATGAAAAACCGAAATGACCCAACATGTTATTTTCTCCTGTGCCGCAGACAAATTTATGACTGAATTTTTCTGCTGAGTTTTTTATAGTTTCTCTTATACTATATCACAATTTTGCCTGTAAATTTCTTTCAGATTATCAATTGCCATCTCAACATCAAGAGTATGAAAGCCCAGCCAGCATTCATTCATTGTATCGGCATTTGCAGTTTTATAGATTTCCCGGCTGGCCTCCTTTGTGTAATAATGCCAATAGCGGTAAGTATATCCGATCCAATACATTACCTCCACCGGATAAGTAATACCTTCTTTTTTCAAGCCGTTTACTTCTTCATCAAGCTCTTCAAGAATATATTCTTCACCGGCCCATTGCAGGCGGTCATAGGTATCATCAAGAGCAGAGGCAGTTTGACTGTTCATAAAATCTTTAATAAATGCAGGGCAGTCATAACCGTTTTTCAGTGCGAGTTCAAATAATCGGCCCTGAATATCACATAGCTGCCGTTTTTCAAGAGTAAACTTCGTCATATTATTCACCTGCCTTTAATATTTCATCAAAGAATTGTCCTTCACGGCGATATTTCCGGCAAATCTCCTCTGCCTTTGCTATACCTTCGGAACGTTTTACTTCGCTCAATCGTTTTAGCTTATCCCGATCATACTCTGAGATTTCCTGCTCCTCAATAATTTTTATTTTTTTGCAGGCCTTTTCCGTTAATGCCGCATATTGTTTTCCCAAATTAAGTGCGGAAAGACTATGAATCAGCGCAAGATCCGTAATCTCTCCGTTAAAGAAACGATCAAGTACAACAAACATTCTGTCATTAGCAATATATCCGATAATCATATCACATCCTTTACTCAATTCCACAAAACGATTATAGATTTTTGTGCTTTTTACAGAATCCAGCTTACCGCGATTATATGCAACTAACAGCGCCCAATCTAAGCCAACCTCCACATCAAGAATTTTGAGTTCAGACAAATCAACGCTTAATGTATATATTTTTGCCTTTGGATAATTGCAAATCAAAGTGAGCGGCTGAGTACGATCTGTTCCCATATAAAAGCCTTTTCCAAAATCGCAGCGGTCACGGCTTATTGGAGCAATAGTACCCCTGATACCCGCTTTGGAACCATGGTAAAGAGTTACTGTTTCATCTATACTGATTATAGGATTCCCTTGAAATTCAGATCTTTTCATAACAGCCTCCTCAATTTTAAATATAACACTTAATCTTTTTTATTATAACATTTGGTTATTCAAATTACAATGAGACACATACGGTAAAAGAAATATCTCTTTTATCGTAAACTCTGCATTTCCGTTTGATTTGATGACAACGAAAAAGGCGCCGCGGCTCTACGAATGAGCGCTGCGGCGCCTTGCATAATGGGAAAAATTGGTCAGGTATCTTCTATAGTCTATATATACGTACTTATTATGGCAGAGGCTGTTCAGTTTTCACTGCCCGACGGCAAAGTCTGCATCAGGGCAAAGAAAGCATTCGGATCGCCTGTACTAAAATATTTATACCAGGCTTCCAGTGTGTCTGACCGGAAAACATCCAAATGCTCAATAATTTGTTTCGCCCACAGCAAAGCACCGGTACTGCCTGCCGTAATAAGATTATTATCCGCTACAGACGGCTTGTCTGTATAAAAGCTTTGCCCCTTATAACCGGGAGAAACCATTTCAAGAAATCCCGGTCCATTACTGGTATGCGGGCGATTATCCAACAGCCCGATATTGGCAAGCGCGGCGGTAGCGCCGCATATTGCACATACCAAAGCCCCTGAAGAAAGAAATTCGCCTGCTTTCTCGATGACAGCGCCATGCTTCGGGTCGTTCCATGTATCTGCGCCCGGCAGCAGCAATATGCTTGTTTCGTTAACAACCATTTCATCAACCAGGCAATTGGGCACTATTGTCATCCCGCCCATTGTGGTGATTGGATCCTTAGAGCAACTGACTGTTTTAACCGATACCCGCTGCCCGTCCTTTTTGAAAAAACGGCCAGAATTCAGCTCTGAAATAACATACCCCGGCTCCCAGTCAGCTAACGTGTCAAGAACATAAACATACATTGTAAACATAATATCCTCCATTTTTATATTGTTTTTTCTGCAAGGCAGATTGCTTTGTTTGCTTTTTTATTATATCCTGCAATTGTTGACACCTGTATGGCAACAATCTATAATGAATTAAAAAATCAGGAAAGGTACCCTACAGATGAAAGTAGACAGGCTTGTCAGCATTATTATGATACTCCTTGATAAAAAGCGTATAGGCGCACAGGAGCTGGCGGATATGTTCGAAGTTTCCCCTCGCACAATCTACCGTGACATAGACGCCATTAACATGGCAGGCATTCCTGTCCGTTCGACGTCGGGAGTGGGCGGCGGCTTTGAAATTATGGAGAAATATAAGATCGACAGAAAGGTTTTTTCGACTGACGACCTTTCCGCTCTTTTGATGGGGCTTTCCAGTCTTTCCAACATGATACGAGGTGATGAACTGGTGCACGCCCTTGCGAAGGTCAAAAGTTTTATCCCTGCCCACAAAGCGAAGGACATTGAATTCAGGGCGAATCAAGTTTATATAGATTTGGATCCATGGATGGGCAACAGTAACACACATCCGTATTTGGAAACCATCAAGACGGCACTTCAGGAAAGCAGGCTGCTTTCATTTGAATATGCCGATCGATACGGGAATAAAACCACACGGACGGCCGAGCCGTATCAGCTTGTACTGAAAAGCAGCCACTGGTATTGGCTGGGATACTGCCATAAAAGAAATGATTTCCGCTTATTCCGGATATCCCGCATATCAAACCTGCAAATTCAGGACGAAACCTTTACGCCGCGGGATTATCCAAAACCGCAGCTGGATTTTACCGATATCGCAGCAGCCATGCAGACGAAAATAAAAATCCGCATTCATAAATCTGTCATGGAAAGAGCACTAGATTTCTGTACTTATAAAAACTTTTCACCGGATGGCGATGTTCATTATATTGTAAGTTTTCCTTTCATAGAGAATGACTACTACTACAATATTCTTTTCAGTTTCGGAGATAAATGTGAATGTCTGGAGCCGGAACATATCCGTACAGAAATGCTGCGCAGAATACATGATATAGCTGCTTTATATGAAAGGTAGAACTTGGTGTCTGTTTCATAATATCTTGCAGCCGCAATAATATACTTTTTTATTATATTCATTGACCAGCAGAGGATCTTCAACTGCCGGTAGAAATCTGATCACTCAGGCTGCTATTGTCCTGTTTCTCCTCTTCCGCTATACTGAATCCTAAGAAGAGCGCTCTCTAAAAAAGGAAAGAGGACACCACATGAATCTATCTATCGGAAACAAAATTAAAGCATTGCGCAAGGAACACGGAATTACTCAGGAGCAGTTAGCGGACAGCATCGGCATATCCTTCCAGGCCGTCAGCAAATGGGAAAACAATATTGCCCTCCCTGATATCACTCTGGTTCCCATTCTGGCAGGTTATTTCAATATCACCATTGATGAACTCTTTGATTTTAACCTGAAGGAAATACGGCAAAATGTAGATGAAATATGCCGGGAGGCCTATAAATTCCGGGAAAGCGATCCCGGAAAAAGCCGGACACTTCTTGAAGAAGGGCTGCGGAAATATCCTGATAACGATATTCTTCTGGATAATCTCCTCTATGTTTTAAATTATACAGAGAATCCGGAAGAAACAATTTCCGTCGCCGGCAAACTGGCGGAACAAGCTTCTGAGCCAGGCATAAAATATGACGCGCTCCGTTTTATGGCCTATGCCTATCATGCGAAGGGCGAGATCAGCAGTGCTCTGGCCGCCATTCGGCAGCTGCCTGAAATCGATTTTACAAAGCTCACGGAAATGGCATTTTTGCTGACCGGAAAACCTAAATATGAAGCGGCGGAAAAACAGAAATGGATCTCTTTTGAAAATCTGCTGCAGATGATGGTGAAAATAACCGAGTATTATGAAGAATCAGGTGATATTCCTGCTGCCTTGTCTGAAATGAAGCGGGCGCTTCGGCTGCTTTCTGTAATGGAAGAAGAGGAAAAGAGCAATGATTTCAGGATTTACTCGGATTATCTTTGCAGGCACATGGAAAGGTTGAAGCTTTAAGGAAAGGATGAAGCTACTCTATCTCCTCCTGATAAACAAAGCAATCTGTCACATGGTCATTCACCATGCCCGTAGCCTGCATGAATGCATAAATAATTGTTGAGCCGACAAACTTAAATCCCATCTTTTTCAAATCCTTGCTGATTTGATCCGATATCGGAGTTGTGGCCGGTATCTCCTCCATCTTCTTCCAATGGTTCTTAACCGGAGTATAATCCACATATGACCATATAAATTTATCAAAGCTTCCATATTTTTCCTGTACTTCCAAAAATGCTTTGGCATTTGTAACAGCGGCATTCACTTTAAGACGGTTTCTTATGATACCTTCATTTGCCAGCAGCTCCTGTATTTTTTCCTCACCATAACGGGCCACCTTGTCCGGATCAAATCCATCAAAAGCTTCCCGGAACGCCTCTCTTTTTTTGAGTACGGTGATCCAGTTAAGCCCGGCCTGCATTCCTTCTAATATCAGCATTTCAAACAGTTTGTTGTCATCATGAACAGGACGTCCCCATTCATTGTCATGATAATCGATGTATATGGGGATATCCCCCGCCCAAGAGCACCTTTTTTTCTCACACATAAGATATTTCCTTTCCGTCTGATTTATTTTCTGTATCCCGTTTTACTTTTTGCTCTATAGAAAAAGTAAAATGGGATGCGCATCATTTCTTCTGAGCGACTATTTTGTTAGAAGCATGGTAGTGTTTGGGAACACCAGGATGCTCATCTTCAAATGTATAGGATTTGAATTGCAGAATTTCCCAATCACTATATAGTTCCTTAATCTCTTCATCATCCGCCAGTCCGACAGCAAAAGGAGCTATGTCAGGCGATGCGGGCAGCACATTTGTAAAAAGCTGCATGATGTGGATTCCATTATCATTGGTATGACTTTTTGCCTTCAGGATAAAGTCCTTCCAATACTTTTTTTCTACAAAATGAAGTGTTCCAAAGGACATAACAAGATCATAATTCTTATTGAATACAAACTGGGTCAAGTCCTGCTGCCATGCATTGATGTGCAGGTTTTCAGAAACGGCAAGCTTATGTAGTTTTTTAATCGCATTCTCTGACAGGTCAAATGCCTCTACATTGGTGTATCCAAGCCCTGCAAGATATAAGGAGTTTTTCCCGTCTCCGCATCCAACGTCCAGCACCGATCCTGATTTGTCAAACAGATGCTGAAATTCCTTTAATGTATCATTCGGTTTGATACCAAAGGCAGATACACTGTCATCTTTGTAGGAATCTTCCCAGAACGGTATATTCATTGTGTGACCTCCGATTTCTTGTTACTCTTCACTCTGTGAAACAACATTCTCTTTTTGTGTTTTTATTATAAGTCATATTCTTCCGTCTTGTCCATTACGGTTTAAGTTTTCACGTTTTAAATCTTCACGTTTTAAATCTTCGCCCCTGAAACCTAATAAAAAAGAAAAACAGCCCGCATCCGGAAGGGAGCGTCGCTCCCCCCAAAGTCCACGGCTGTTTTCCATTCAGCGAATTCCCGAATCTCTATATCACTTAATCTCATACTCCCCGGTCCCCAAATCCACTGTCACACAGGTCCCGTCTGAGAATACTGTCCGTTGTTTCATCCCGTCCTCATCCAGCAGTTCATGCCTCATCATCTCACAGAAGGCGACCTTCTCATGGAGCTCCTGCACGACCTTACAGCGGGATATCATTTCCTCAATCCACATTCCTGAGCTGTCGGTGAAGGAACCGTCCATATTTTCATAGGCTCCGTCCCGAAGCAGATAGGGCATGCCCGCGTTGAGAAGCGCATATCCCATAAAATCCTCCATACCCTCTGTCTTATCCATCATCCACGGTTCCAGCACGCAGTCGTGATAGACCAGATTAAACAGGGGAACCGGGATTCCTTCCCTGGACGTTCCGGGACTTTTCAGCATAAACGAATAAGGCGCATAATGACAGAAAATCAGGCTCTGCATGCTCCAGTCGGAAACCTCCTCAGAGCTGGTCATAATTCCTCTGGCCAGCAGCCAGTCAAAGCACTGCTTTCTGTATTCATAGCATTCCCGTCTTGTCATCCGGTGTCTCGGATTATCACACTCATCCCCCTCATTGCAGGTGAATACATCCAGATAAGCACCGTCCAGCTTAATGCCATGGCGGAAAAGATCCTGGAAATTCCGCTTGACATAATAGGGCGCCTGGGTTCCGCACAGATAGGTCTGAGGGCCTCCCGCCCACCTTTTATGTTTCGGTATTGTGCCGTCCGTAAGCCTTACCGCATATTCCTCATCAAAGGTATCCGCATCCAGATAGTAATCCCTGTACTGGTCATGAATTCCAAATAAAAAGCCGCAGCGGTGAACGGTATTCACCAGATCCTTCATTCCTTCCCAGCCTCCGGCTTCCTTACAGGCGTTCCTGTAATCCGGGTGCTTATTATCATAACCCGGATCCGCCCAGCCATCAAGATGTAAAAAGAGCTTCTTTACCCCCATTTTTCTCAGGTTACCCATCTGCATCTCCCGGACGGTAAAGGATGTGACATGATTGTTTTTTTCGGGATCGGTTTTATCATAGAAATCCGATTCCGGATTCACATTTGTTTTGATACCGCAGTGCATAATGCTGCAGCCTACAAGCTTCTTTATGGCAGGAACCCTGATCATTTTTTCCGCAAGCGTAACAAAAAGCCCTTTGTCCTTTACATAGTTCCGATAAATCTTGCAGAGCTCATTATAGTCGCAATTGTCGGCAAACACATACTCCATACAGCGTCTGTAATCCATCTTTCCAAGGCTCGGCTCCCACCATGTGCCGATATGGGTATAGGGACCGCCCGCAGGATGTTCCAGCCAGACTCCCCCATTCCAGGGTGTGGACGCTATCGCTATGTATCCGGCTCCGTTTTTGATCTGTCCATACCAGGGCATGTAGCTGCCGGCTGTGAGAAACCTTCCGTTAAAGGCAGGCGTGCCGGCCTGTATTTTCCAGTTATTGGGAATCAGCAGCCCCTGCCCCTCATTTACAACGGTCTGCCACTGCGAAGACGGTTCCTCAAATTCCATACAGCCCGGCCACCTGACTTCTTTTACGGCGAGCCCTTCTTCACAGATGGGAATCCATTCAAAATGGACTCTCCCATACAGCTTTCCGCCCTTTCCCGAACCGGCGCACCAGTCCTCTTCCATCTCCTCCACCCAGACAGATGTTTCAAAAGAATAGGATTCTTCCTCTCCATCCAGCATCCGATAGGAGGAACGGATTCCTTTCCCCACCCCCGATACAAACTTTTCATGCCCAATCTCCTGCCAGCGTGAAAAGGGAATTGTTTCCTTTTCTGTGATAACCGCAGGGCAAAAGCCGTCCGCCCATTTCCAGTCCACTGCGCCGGCTTTGATATCCAGGTGCAGCGTTTCTTCATTAAGGTGCAGTATAATCCCGGATGCTTCTGCTTTCATCTTGTGTAATCCTCCTGTTCATGTAATTTATTTATGTAAAAAGCTTTTCTATTCACTCATTCTTTCACTGCGCCGATCATAACGCCTTTGGTAAAATATTTCTGCAGGAACGGGTAAACAAAAAGAATCGGCACGGTTGCGACCATGATTGTGGCATATTTAATACTTTGGGCAATTGCCTCCGCGTCACCGCCCGCACCTCCGTTCATCGCCTGTATATCATTGGATATCAGTATTTCCCGCAGTATCACCTGCAGCGGGTACAGTTCCCTGTCCCTTAAAATGGTAGAGGCCCAGAACCATCCGTTCCATATGGAAACGCCGTAATAAAGAATCATTACCGCCATAATCGCCTTGGACAGCGGCAGAATAATGCGGAAGAGGATGGTCATATGACCCGCTCCGTCAATTTTGGCCGCCTCCGTCAGGCTGTCCGGTATGGATTCGAAGGATGTCCTGAGAATGATCATATTATAGGTGCTGATCATAAAGGGAATGATCAATCCCCATCTGCTGTTAATCATATGCAGATCCTTCAAGGTCAGATAAAAGGGTATCATACCGCCTGAAAAAAACATGGTAAACAGGATTAACAGCATCAGTGGTTTTTTTAACATCACATCTTTTCTAGAAAAGAAATAAGCAGCAAGAGCTGTCATAATCAAATCCAGTATAACACCAACTACAAGTATAAACAACGTATTCGCATAGCCTTTGAGTATCATCGGATTCTGAAATACTTTAACATAGGCCTGCAGGTTAAAGCCAAGCGGTTTCAGCAGGAATCCCGACTGAGACATCAGCTGGTTGCTGTCGCTGAAGGAGGCCATGGCCACATGCCACATAGGGTAGAGGCATACCAGCACAATAAATGACAGTATGATATAGTTTACAACCTGAAATATTTTCTCTCCATAAGACATTCTAACTTTCATTTTTTCTCCTCCCCTACCACAGGCTGCTCTCTGTTGTTTTTTTGGAAATCTGATTGGTAATAAACAGCAGAATACAGTTGATTACAGAGTTAAACAGACCGATTGCCGTGGAATAGCTCCAATCCTGTTCGATCAGGCCTGCTCTGTATACATAAGAAGAAATGATGTCTGCGGTTTCATAGGTGGATGGATTATAGAGCAGTATCGTCTTTTCATATCCCATGCTCATAAGAGAACCCATTCTCAGAATCAGCATAATAATGATAGTTGGTGCGATTCCGGGCAGTGTCACATGCAGCAGCTGTTTCCATTTTCCCGCTCCGTCTATGGAAGCCGCTTCATACAGCTGGCTGTCCACACCGGACAGCGCGGACAGATAGATGATGGAGCCCCATCCCACCTCCTGCCATATGCTGGACACGGTATATATTGTCCGGAAATAAGCCGGATCCTGCAGCAGAGGGACTCTCGTCCCTCCAAACAGGACGATAATATCATTGAAAAGGCCTGTTGTCAGACAGAAGTCCTTTATCATACCGCAGGCGACTACCAGCGATATAAAATGGGGAAGGTATGTAATTGTCTGTGAAATCTTTTTAAATTTCCTTCCCTTTACCTCATTCAGCAGAAGAGCCAGAATAATAGGCGCAGGGAAACCGAATATAATGCTGTAAATGCTCAGCAGCAGTGTATTTCTCAGAAGTCTTCCAAAATACGGGCTGCCGAAGAATCTGTTAAAGTTCTCAAACCCCACCCATTCGCTTCCGAAAACACCCTTTGCCGGTGTATAATCCTTGAATGCAATGATGGCACCATACATGGGCTTGTACATAAATATTGCATAGAAAATAATGACAGGCAAAACCAACAGATATAACGACCAGTTCCGCCGAAAGTCCTTTTTTATCCTGTAACCCAACGAATTCCCATTCATTTTTCTGTCCTTTCCCTGATTTACAAACGGCCGGGGGCTGTTTGCGCAACCGCCCCCGGCCATAAACTATCCGATTCCCCCGGTATTATCTTGCGTTATAGCGTTCCAAAGCCGCATTTTCTATTTCGAGCGTCCTGTCCAGTTTCATGCCCTGTAACGTTTCGATATACTTATCCCAGTTATCGAAGCTTTCTGTACCAAAGATAAATTTCAGTGACATTTCTGAGACATAGGTACCCAGTTCATTCGTTATAGTAGCCAGCTCTTTCGATTCCTCCTGCGTAGGAGTTATGTTGGGAACCGTATGCTTTCTGGCATCCGGAACGGCCCACACACTGGGACATTCTTTTACGGCAGGAAGCTGAAGGTACTGTTCCAGGTAATTCAAATCCTGTACAAAAGGCCCGTTATAGTTGGCACGGATATATTTTGCCAGAGACTGCGCAAGCGGCCATCCGTCCGGATTATTGATGACGATATCGCTGTATTCTGCCTTACCGTTCTTCATTTCATAAGAAACACCCTCGATACCGAAATTAAACATGTTATGTCCCGCTTCCGAATATCCGTAGTCCAGGAATTTTGCCGCCAGCTCCACATTCTTACAGCTGGTGGTTATAGCCGCGGAAACATCAGGGAACTGGTTTTCCACATAACCATACTCGGGTACCGCACCCTTTTCCGTTGTTGGCGTAGGGGTCGCAACAAGCTCGTAGCCGGGATCACTCTGCTGTGCGCTTGTCATAAACAGCTGCATACGGCTGGCTGCCCATCCTACCGATGTGCCGGCTTTGCCGCTCGTCATTTTGGCTGTTACCTGGTCTCCGTTCAGGGTTGCGATGTCTCTGTCGAGCAGCCCTTCATTGTACCACTGGTTCAATGTCATCAGATAATCCTTATAGCCTTCCTGTGCCGGAGCGAAGGCAACCTTTCCCTGATCATCCAGAATAAACTGGGTTCCGTTTGCCGTGCCTACCTTAAATGCAAACGCAATGGGATTGGAGTCCTTGAAATTGGTCCAGTCAAAGCAGAGAGGAGCCTCCGCACCTTTTTCTTCTTTAAAGGCGGTCAGTACATCATGCCATTCATCTACGGTTGCGGGGACCTCCATACCCAGCTCTTCCAACCAGTCCTGACGGACAAAGCCGCCCACAGTATAACATAGCTTGTCCTCGCCGCGGATAAACGGGAAGGCGAAATAGTTGCCGTCATCCGTTTTGATCATTTTATCAATATCAGGATTTTCAGCCAGGTACTTTGTAATATTGGGGCAGTACTCTTTAAAAATGTCATTCAAAGGAATGATAACACCGTCCTTGATCGCTTTCTCCGGTCCGCCGGGATAATTTTTTACCCACTGCCACTCCATAATATCAGGAAGGCTGCCGTCCGCAACTATCAGATTAAACTGCTCCTTTTCCTGGCCTGCCGCCGGGTGCTGGAACTGTATCGTCACTCCGGTCTGTTCCTGCCATGCTTTTCCCAGCTCCGTATCGCCTAAATTCGTAAAATTTGCGGACACATTGGGATTCAGCTGCAGCCAATAAGTAAGGGTCCCTCCCTCTGCCAGAGGATACGTACCGGCCTCCGCCCCTGCCGTCTCAACAGTTTCCGCGCTGTCCGCCGGTGTCTCTGCCGCCGCGCCGGCGGTATCCGTCTCGTTCACCTGTGTGCCCGCATCTGCACCGGCGCCCTCTTTTGAAGAGTCGCCGCAGCCGGCCAGCAGGGATGCGGCTGTCAGCGCCGCCGTCAATAATGCCACCGGTTTTTTCAGATTTCTTCTCATAAAGCTTCCTCCTTATAGTGGAAATGATAATTTTTGCAATGATCCATTGCGGTATATTGCAGAAACACATGCTGTTTACACTTATTCACTCTGCATGCCTTTCACCCATATTTTATATTTACCATTGTGCATTTTATATAGATAAAACATAAAAAAGATTGACAAAATCTAATGATTTTATCAATCTTTTATGATAATTTTAAAGTATATCTGCAATTTCAAGAATATTATCTGCCGTTTTTCAGTTGGCCGGGGGTAACGCCCGTATATTTTTTAAAAATACGGATAAAAGTAGAGCTGTCACGGAACCCGGCCCGTTCCGCCGCCTCCACAACACTGACTCCTTCCGACAAAAGCCTTTCCGCTTCGTCGATACGCGTCTGATTTATGAATTTTAATAAGCTTTCACCGGTGCCTTTTTTATAAATAGAGGAAAGATACGCCGGGGTCATATGAAAATGCAGTCCGGTCTGGGATATATTCAGATCGGGGTTATTGAAATTAGCCTGGATATATTCTCTGATTTTCTGGCACAGCTGCTGATTCTGCCCGCATTCCAGGCTTTGCATTTCGGATATGCGGCACAGGTTTTCTACAGATGCGGCGAATTTTTCCTTAATGCTCTCAAGGGACAGCTTCATGGAAATATCATTCATTCCCAGATCATCGGAGGTTTCTCCCACCACCTGGGCGGCTTTAATCACAGTTCCCATCATAACATACAAAAGACGCTTAAGCATTTCCGGGGAAGCCTTGATTTCCAGGAAGTTAACATCCAGAATTTTATTAATATACGATATGGCCAGCTGGCTGTTATGATTTTTTACGGCCGCAATAATCCGTTCTTCCTGCTCGGCGGAATAAGCGTATTTTTTATGGGCCCGGTCATGGACTTCCCTGTAGCTGATAAAATCGGGATCCAGCGCCGCCACAAATTCTTCCGCCTCTTTTGCTTCCATATAGGATTTATGAATCCCTTCCAGTCCTTTGTGCGCTTCTCCGGCCAGCGCAACGACACGGAAATTATAGTTTTCATAGATAAAATTCTGCATCGAATATACAATATCCGCAATACGTCTTTCATAAGCCATGGTTTTATCCCTGATATTCATGGCCACGGCCACCATGTCACCCAGTTCCACTTTTTCCAGACGGAATTCCCTGGAAAGGCCCTCCCCTAATACATTTTCGATGATAAACCGGCGCATGCTTTTTTTCTGTATGTATTCCTCCAGGTCGTCTTCTTGCTTTTCGGCTTCCCTTACCATAAAAAGAAGGACCAGGTTCTTTCCCTCCAGGAAATCCCGACAGATAATTTCACGATCCGGTGACTTGCTGCCCTCCGCATAGGTATTCAGCATTAAATCGCCGAAATAATAATGCTTCACAATCTCCCGGCTTCTGCTCGCTACCTGCTCGAAATCAGAACGCTCCTCCAGAAGGGAAACTGTCTTTTCCTTCAAATAAAGGTATTCGTTATCCACATCGGTGGCTTCTTCCTCTTTCCTGAATACATCCAGCAGCGCCTTCAGGGGCTTATAATTAATCTTCATCATCCGGGAGGCGGCAAGAAAGCCGAGCAGAAGACAGGCAAAAATACCGGCCAAAAAAATATTTCTCATCCTGCCGGCTGATTTACTCAACATCCTCTCCGGCATCAGGAGTACATATTTCCAGTCAAAGACAGTCGACAGCACGGTCCGCATAATATATTCTTCCTTGTTCCAGACTGTTTTCTGCTCTTCGCCCTGCCCCAATACATCATAATTTATTTCAAGGCCGGCGTATTTTTCCGGACAGTTTATAATCCGGTCTTCCCTGTCGACGATGACCCAATCCAGCCCCTGTTCCCATGAATCCATTTCAATAAGATTGCTGAAAACAGCGGGATCCAGCCACAGTCCAATCATGGCAGAGGATTCCCCCAGCTCCCCCTTCAGATTAGTCATCGTAAGAAGGAGAGTCGGTCTTCCCTTTGTCCATTTGGTATCCATCATTATAAAATCACGAAAATGATATTCCGATAAATATGTCTTCAGCATTTCTTCCGAAGCATTATCCTCACCAAAACAATACAGCTCACAGTACATGTTAAAATCCATATTGCCGTGGGATGAAACCACCTTATCGCTGTTTTCAAAATAAACCATGATATCCCTGGAAAAATCACTGTTTTTATTCATGGACAGCGAAAGATCCGAAAGCTCATTCTGAAGCTGATAAAGCTGATACGAATTTTCCGCCCCGAAATTTCCGCACACTGCCGACAGCTGCTGGATATTTTCATCAAGCGCCAGCTGGATCAGTTCATTTTCATAATATTCCAGTTCTCTGTCACAGGTATTTTTAACCGTCCGGATGAGACTCTCGTTAGAGATATCCGCATGCTTTTTCGCATCCCTGTAGGCGTAGGAATAGAACAGGACACCCATTATAATGGGAATATAAAAAATACATACATAAGATAGATAAAGCTTTCGGTAAGCCTTGCCGTTCTTTCTCATTCTGTCGTCTTCCTTCCATGTCCTTCAGCTTCCCATTTGTCCTGTTTTTCGATACTTTCCATTATATTTTTCCATTATAATTGATTTTATCATAAAAATATTGTCAAAAAAGTAAAATTTTCGAAAATAGCCGAAAATTTTACAATAAATCCCATTTTCCTATAACATATTTCCTTCGAAAAAGAGGCCTCTATAGACCTCTTTTTCCTTTTCTTAGTTTTTTCAGACGTGCAGTACTTCCCCTCCATAGCATCTTTCGCCTTCTTTGACCTCTGACACATCAAAAACACAGACATTTCCTACCCCAAAACAATCTCCTGCAATAACCGCATCCGAACTGTGGAATAACTCATTATGGCAAAGAATTACCACATAGCGCCTTCTGCCCGCCGTAATCTTTACCGCCTGCACCTCCGTTTCATTTAAGTTTATAAACCGTGTATGGCTCCAGGTGTCCAGAAGCTCGGCCTGTACGGCTTCTGCCAGTGAATCTCCGCCATTGATGACAGTAATCATGCTTGCAAATCCTTCTTTTTTCAGGGACGCCCTGACACAGACATTTTCTTCACATTGGTTATAATGCCGTGAGATTATTCCGCTGTATTCCTCAAGAGAAACTCCTTCTGTCAGGAATTGGAAGAATGCGGCGTTCTTTTTTCCCCGGAAGGTCAGAAGGCCGTTCTCCTCTGAAACACAGCCCTCCGGTGCAAAATGAAAATACTGCCGGTATTCATGCTCCCCCGTAGCATAAAACTGATCATTTATCAGGTAGATATCCGGTTTAATCCAGATGATGCGGCGGTTCACAAAAATCCCCTCCGAGATATAGCCCAGATGCCCGCCCTGTACAAACTCTGCTTTTTTTCCCGTATGGAAGCTTCTGTTCACAGGAAGTGACAGCTTTCTTGTATCCCAGGAATCCGTAAAGGTCGTGAATGGTTTTTTATCCACAATAGTCGTATTATGTCCCATATTGCCCTTCAGCTCAAAGCGGAGGAGAATATCCTTATAAGTGGAACGCCCGCCGTCAACCAGGACGTCCTCCCCGTTCAGGACCAAATCCACATGAAGCTTATCCCCATGGCAATGCCCCGTACTCATGGCTCCGCAGGTGAAATGAAGCAGGTTTGCATTCTCTTCCCAGCTTTCCCGCAGATAATAATTCCCGCTGTCCTTCAGGCATGCCGATGTAAATCCGGGCTTTTCCGCCGGAAGGGAACGGTATTCCAGACTGGCCTTCCTGCCGAAATCCCAGGCTCCCTCAAAATCCATCCGGTCAAAGCCTGCATATTTCAGGACCGGATCCCGGAACAGCCAGGCTCCCATGGTTATCTTGTCCCGCAGATCCACCTCATCGGAATCCCCCTGTATAAACTGGCAGCCATCCGGTTTTCTCCAGATCACATCTGCCAGCGCCATACGGTGCACCGTCTCCTCCAGCCCGGGATCCAGCCTTATCCCATTTGCCCTGGCCAGATAAACCACACAGCACAGGCAATGAAATACCTCGTTATGATACATGGGAGACTGTTCCCACTGGCTGCCATCCTCATAAACCTGCACCCGCACCGAATCCCTGATACGTCTCAGAGCCAGGGAAGCCCAGCGCCTTGTATCCTCATCCTGAGGAAGGGCCATGGCGATTTCAAAAAGCCCGCTGCTTTCCAGAATGCACTAGTTACTCTGCAACCTTTCATCACCGCCCTTTTCCTCCAGCCTTTTGGCATGAAGGCGCAGATAACCCGCAAACTTATCAATAAATTCTTCTGTCAGCAGGCTGCTGTTCCTGAAATAACGGATCGCTTTTGTCCAGGTCTCCCCTCTCAGTCCTGTTTCCAGCATCCGCCAGGGCCCCATCTGCATGATTCCTTCCATGGGAATCCGATCCATCCAGTCATGAATCAGCCGGAGAAAGTTTCTCACATATTTTTCATCTCCGGTAAGCTGCCAGGCCTGTCCCAGACAGATAAAAAACCGGTGGCGGTTAAACTGCCAGACAAATTCCGGATCCTCATCCGGTATACAGCACCAGTCCACATCCTCCCGGAAGGTCACGGGTTCACAGGTTCTTTCCATATCCCAGTCCAGATCAAACAGGAAGGTATTTTCACATACTTCATCCGCGACACGCAGAATATGCTTAACCTCTTTTTCCCAGTTTTCCCTGCTGTAAGATGCGGCCCACTCCGGATCCGGCACAAAATAGCAGCTGTCCGGCCTGTCAAAATATTGTTCCATTCTCATTTTCCACTCCTCCTATTTTCCGATGCTTCCATCAATACCAGTAGGGATCCCAGTCACGGGAGAGCCTTGTCAGCGCCTCCATATAAAAGTAATCCCCCCAAAGCACGCACTCATCCACTCCAATGTTAAAACAAGTATTATACGGAGTGCTTCTCGCATAGGTTCCATGCAGGAGCTGTCCGTTGGACTGCGCGGGATCCGTAACCGCACATTCTGTCACCAGAGCGTGCAGCAGCCTTTTTGCCATTCCCGTATAATATGCCGCTTTCTCCTCCGGCAGGTATTTGCTCATTTCCAGCATGCCGCAGGCCGCGATTGCAGCCGCTGAGGAATCCCGCGGTTCCGCACTGCCGTCACTGAAATCAAAATCCCAGTAGGGAATCATATCCTTGGGCAGATGCTTCAGAAAATAATCCGTCACCTTACAGAAAATATCGGCATATTCTTCTTCCCGCAGGAATTTGTAGGCAAATGCGGATCCATAAATGCCCCATGCCTGTCCTCTTGCCCAGGCGGAGCCGTCACGGTTTCCCTGATGGGTAACCCCTTTCTCCGGCACTCCGGTCTTCACATCAAAGAAAAAAGTGTGATAGGTGGAGTTATCGTCCCTGATTATATTTTTCATGGAGGTCTTAATGTGTGCCTCCGCTTTCTTTTCATACTCCTTATCCCCGGTCAATTCACCGGCCCAGAACAACAGCGGCATATTCAGAAGACAATCGATAATCAGCCTGTAGTTATTTTTATTCCCCAATCTTCCCCACGCCTGAAAAAACTGGCCCTTTTCCTGGAATCTTGCCATCAGGTTATCAGCCGCCATGATAGCTGCCTCTTTTCCTGTCTCGCTTCCGGTGAGCTTATAGGCCGCGACACAGGAAGGACAGTATAAAAAGCCCATATCATGATGATTCACTCCCTCTCTTTTCTTAATCCTTCTGAAAAAATCCTTTACTTCAATTTCCGCTGTCTGCTTAAGCGCCTCATCACCCGTCTTTTCATAGGCCAGCCACACTTCCCCCGTCCAGAAGCCCGGCGTCCACTCATAATTTCTTCCCGGCCGGTAAAAATTATGAATACTGGCGGATGACGGAAACTTTTCCGTAAATTCATCTGTGGCGATCGTAATCAGTTCAGCAGCCTTATCATAAGCCGCTTTCAGCATTTCCCCGTCAATTTCCTTATGCTGCAGCAATTCTTCTTTTGTCTGCATTTTCCTTTCCTCCTTTTTTTACGTATCTGTCCCTGCGGAAAGCCGTAGAGAAAATCTGCATTATTATTATAGTAAATAGAAAAAGGAAAATATATCGACAAAACAGCAGATAGCATTAGCATTATTTCGATTTTCGTTCTGTTTTTCCTGACGGCGGTTATGGAATATATGGTGTTTTTAAGCAAATAACTAATTTGTTGTCTTTTTCACGAATTTGTATACTGCATATATAAAAGATCGGCTATATAATAGAGAGCAAAGGTGGTGATAACTATGTATTTAACATATCCAATCGATATCCTCTCTTTTTTTAATACAGTAAAAACCTGTAAGAGCAATGTTTTTTTCAGGACAAAGGAAGGGGATTCCCTGAATCTTAATTCTCTCTTATCACAATTCATTTTTACATCCATCGTATGTGACGAACATTTTCTCGCCTCCTGTGAAATCTATTGTGAAAACGCGGAGGACTATCATACTCTCGAAAATTATCTGGCTGATGCTGCTCCTTCCGGAAACTGAATTTCCTATATTTTTCCAAACCGGCAGACTGCCGCCACAGACACAGGAGGTCTTTTATGGATACCGAACAGAATTTGGAACTCTTTCGCAATCTCATTTCGTTAAACCGTAATCTTTATTACTGGAAATACAGTCCCGAAATGGAACTTCTGTGGACCAACTGTCCCAGCAGACGCCTGTATTCCACAATCTTTGGGCTGAGAGATCGGCGCCAGACCATTTCCGGCCATTTTCAGTCTTCCGGTGTCCCTCTCATTATCATTGATATCTTCGAAATGGTATGGATCTGCGCATTCGAAAAACAGGGAGAAGTGTGCCGCGGCATCCATGTAATCGGGCCGGCATTTCATACGGATGCATCAAGGGAATATCTGAATCAGCTGACCGCAGGTCATAACCTGAGCATTAATTACAAAAAAGCCCTCATCGAATGTCTGGAAATGATTCCCGTCGTTCCCACCAGTACCTATTATGAATACGGAGCCATGCTCCACTATTGCTTATCCGGAGAGCGTATCTGTTCCAGTGATTTAGCCTATCAGACAGAAGGGACTCTGCCTGTTTCCGTTTCCGGCGCAGCGAAAGAAGAACCTCTTACCCACCAGCATGCGGGGATATGGCAGGCCGAACTGAATATGCTGAAAATGGTAGAGGAAGGAAATCTGAACTACAAGGCAGCTTTTCAGCAGGTCTCCCAGTTAAGCAGCGGAATTAAAGTCCGCCTTGGAAATCCCCTGAGACAGGCAAAGGATTCCGTGCTCATATTTGTTACCCTTTGTTCCCGGGCCGCCATACGCGGCGGACTTTCACCGGAAAATGCCTATACGCTTCAGGATCTCTACATCCAGACCCTGGAAGACTGCAAAACCATATCTGACTGTATGGCAGTAAGTCATACCATGTATGAGGATTTTTTGAAACGGGTGCACAAATGCCGGCAGAAGACGGATGTTTCCGTCTGTGTCAAAAGCTGCTGTGATTATATCGATATGCATATTTATGAGAAAACAGATTTGCAGATGATTGCAGACAGGCTGAATTATACCAGATATTATCTTTCCCGGAAATTCCAGAAGGAAATGGGGATCAGTATCAATGATTATATCCGGAACCGGAAAGTGGAAGAAGCCAAGCTCCTGCTGCGCTCCACCTCTCAGAGCGTCCTGGAAATCAGTAATATCCTGAATTTCTGCAGCAGAAGCCATTTTACCGACAGTTTCCGGAAGGTGACGGGGCTTTCTCCCAGCCGGTACCGGGAGGAAGAGCAGAGGTTATAGAGGGGGCCGCAAACGCAGCGGACGGAAAAGGGTCTGCTGCGTTTTGGGGCTTGTGTAAAAGGGCAAGGGCAAGAGATTTTTTAGGGTGCTGTTTTTATAGGCGGATTTATCAATCCGTTTTTTTGGCAGCTGCACGGCGGGACTGGAGGGTTTGGTCGATATCGGGCATTAGTTTGTCCAGTTTGCTGTAAAGGATGGTGAAGAGGAGCATTATGGTGAAGAGGACGGCGGGGACGATGCTGTAGAGGCAGCGTATCATGGTCATGGCGGCGGCGGGCTGGGTGACGGATTCTCCGGTGGCTGTGGAGACGAAGCCGGCGGCGCCAAGGAGGATTCCCAGGATTCCGGAGCCTATGCCGGAACCAATTTTGGAGGCAAAGCCTGCTACGGTGCCGGAGGTACCCTCCAGACGGGGCATTCCTTTCCATTCGTTAAAGTTGGCCAGGTTCATGATGATGAGGGCCTGGAGGTAGCTGATCGGAAGAGCAGCAAAACTGGTTGCCACAAAGGCAATCATCAGCATGGTCATACTGCTTCCGGCGAAGAAATTCAGGATATAGCCGGCAATTCCGAAAGCGGCTCCCATGCCTATCAGCCCGGATACGGGGATTCTGTTCATTAGCTTGGGAAAAATGAACATGATGAGGAGCATGGGAATTGTGAGCATCTGCAGCGTTCCGAAGCGGCCGATGTCTCCTACTATGTATGTAAAATAGTAGGCGGCGGCGTTCATGCCAAGAACAATGTTGAAGCACAGGGTGATCCCGGCAAAAAGCCAGGCGTATTTATTTGTTTTGAGCATGAGCAGGATTTCTTTCATTTTAATGTGTTCCTGTTTTACGGCGGCATCGACATCGTATTCTTCTTTTACAAACAGGAAGCGGAGGATTCCGATCAGCATGAGGGGCAGGGCATAAATCAGAATCAGGTTTCTCCAGCCGGTGTCTGAGGTTGCAAGGGCTGCCATGGCTCTGGGAAAGGAAATGGATACCACGGCGGAGCCCAGGGTGGATACGATTCCTCCGAAGGAGGAGACTTTGACAATAACTTTGCGGCTGCCGAAGGCCCGGATCATGTAGGGTGTCTGGCAGGCGTTTAAAAGGGTGGTAAATATAGAATTGATAAAGGTGTAGGTTATGAATACCCAAACGGCTTTTACCGCGGTGCTCATGGACGGCGGGCAGAAAAACATGATGATGGTCATGAGCCATACACCCAGAATCGACAGTTCGTAAGGACGGCCTTTTCCGAATCTGGTTCTTGTATTGTCTACAATATAACCTGCAAAGAGATCTGTCACTCCGTCGAAAATTTTACTGAAAAGAAGCAGTGTGCCCACCAGGGTCGCCGGAAGGCCAAGGCCGTCGGTACAGAAAATTGTCAGATACCCCAGTACTATTACGTTGCAGCCGAGAGCCACGTCCCTTGATTTCCATGCAAAAAATTTGCCTGCAGGCAGGCGGTTCGGATTACTTCCTTTTTCTTTCTTCCCCATCTTCCATTCCTCCTTGGATATTTCTGTTTTATGGACTTATTATGTAAGAGTTCTGCGAAATCGGGAATGCATTTTTTCGCTTTTTGAACCATATATTTGTTTTCTTTATATTTTAAACAAAATTTATTGTCCAAAAGACAAATTTTTGTTTCCTTCTCTCTTTTTTTCATAGCTACAATACGGTTATAAAACAGAAAACAAGGAGGATACCATATGTTATTGAATGATTTAAACGGACTGGGCCGGATCGAGGTTACTACGATTCCCATGCCGGATTCCGTCACTGTGCTGACAGCTGCTTATACGTATTCCGGAAGCGTGCTTGTTACCTGCCGGAGAAAAGAGGATCCGGATGAAGCCGACTATTATACACTGGCGGTGATGAATGATGACGGAACTGGTTTCCATGTCATCTTTTCCGGTCAGATACCGCAGAAAAAGGGGGCTAACGGGATCCGGTTCATGCCTTTTGCGGACAAGACAAGAGTTCTTCTTGGGGATTATGTCCTGGAATGCTCGCCGGATATCGATTCCTGTATGAAGGCCTCGCTGATTCCGCTGGAATATCCCTGGGGGATAGCGGAGGATCCGAAAACCATGGCTCACTGGTCGGAAATTATCATCGCGCCGGATAATCAGCATATTTCCTGGACATCGCTTCGCAGTGACAACGGAGCCGCCGCTTTTACCGGAAAGCTTGTCAGGAAAGAGGATCGCTATATTATAGAAAAGACCAATCTGATAAGTTCCGGATGTTTTCTGAAGGAAGAAGGCGGATATCTGATTCCGCAGCCAATTCGGGGCGGGGAGGTAAAACAGTTTGTACGGGGCGGCACGGCAATTTCATCTGTCGGCGCAAAGGAAGGGAGTCTGGCAGATTCCGTAATACAAGAGCTTCTCAGTGAAGAGGTGGCCCAGATCACACATACGCCCGGTTATGATGAGACGACTATGCTTTCCCCGGATGAAAGGCTGGGGCTTGTAATGAGTGCGCGCGGATCGAAAGGAACCAGCTGCGCTGTTTTTGGTCTGCTCCCCAAGCCCTATGGGGCCTATACCTCCCCCGGCCTGATTATGCCGGTCTATATGTACTGTGTGGCTGGTGTCCGCGCTTTCCGCAGGGGCAATATAGGGCCCATTCTCATTGATATTAACAGATCTATGGAAGAAAGGGATTATATGGGGGTAAATCTGTGTGATCCGGAAGAAAAATGGGTTTACTGCTCTCCCATGTCCTGGCATCCTGACAGCAAGCGGGTTATGTGGCCGGAGATCCTGCGGGAAAGCCTTTCTGATGAAAAGCCCGCTCCGATCCGGATTCGGATGGCCCGGCTGTTGGATTATGTTCCTGCCGATACGGTTCCTGCCGCCGGAACGCCGGATATCATTCCCTATGCAGGTACTTATGAGGATTATAAAGCGCTTTCCAATCAGGAAGTTACAGGCAGAATACAGGGGAAATCATGCGGTTATATGGAAGTATCCCAGAAAGGAAGTTCCATGGCGGGCGGAAGCGCAGAAACTGTTTATGTAAATTTCAGTGACGACGGGAAAACCTTCTGGAACGGGAAGGAAGAATTAACCTATGGTTATCAGAAGGAAACAGTTTACCGGGCCGATTTGGAGCTGTCCGGCAGGGAACAGGGGGAAATGAAGCTGCAGGCTGTTTTTTCCGCCATGGGGCAAGGGCCTGTACGCCTCCTGTTTGATCCCGATGAAAACGGGAAGCCTAAGAGCCGCGGTTACAGCAGTTATCGCGGAATCACATGGAAAATAGAGGATATGGAGAAATAAGCCTGAAATCAGGAAACAGGCCTGTCTGCCCTTTACCGCAGAAGGCCTGTATTTCTTTGTCTTACTTTTCTTTTTTAGGTGTCACTCTGCACCAGACTTCCTCATAGCATCTTCCATCAATACTATAATACATCTCGAAGTCATACCCGTCTATCAGGTCATAATTGGCTGTGGGGAGCCAGTCCGTATATACCCGGGCATTCAGTTCCTGCACAGCTTTCGGAGTATCTTCCATATTATGGGGATCATTTACAAACACCGCCCATGTGGCTTCGGGCACATCCACTACCGTATACCCCTGTGTATCACTAAGAGGTGTTTTCAGCACACACAGCATGTAAGGGAAACAGGTTCCTTCACAGTCACGATACCCGCATACGGCATTCACGGTGCTCGGAAAACCGGCTGATTTCAACAGTTTTTCATATTCTCCGTTTTTCAGCTTTTCCGTCCAGAAATCCGGAATGTCCTTCAGATGCTCTCCGTCTCTGGTATCAAAGATTTCCTCAATCCCATACACCTGGAACGCCTTTTTTTCTACTATCTTATACTTCATTTCACTTGCCCCTTTCACGGTTAATTGAAAGGATATACGGGGAAATGCTTTAATATCCGCTCCCACCTTGCGCGCCGCGGTGGGCGGCATGCCGTGCACACTCTGAAAAGCTCTGGTAAAAGCCTCCGGGGATTCATAGCCATAGTTCAGCGCCAGATCCAGGATCTTAATATTGCTTGTCTGGAGATCGAAAGCCGCCAGCGTCATTTTCCTGCGTCTCACATATTCCGACAGCGTTATATTGGTCATGAAGGTGAACATCCTCTGGAAATGATACACCGAACAGCAGGCCTCCCTGGCAGTCTTTTCATAATCGATTTTGCCGCAGAGATTCTTTTCTATATAATCAATTGCACGGTTCATGTTGGTAAGCCATTCCATACGTACTCCTCCTTTCACAAATGAGTGTACCATAAACAGCCGGGAAGAGCCTTGCCGTAAATGCAAAATAAAGTCAGATTCCCTTTTCTTATCGAAGCCCGGCTTCCTTCGCCGGCAACACTGTTCTCACCCCTGGTCACTCCGGGACATATCACGAGTCAAATTCCTGGCCCACTTATATTTCCTGTAGTGGCAGTAAACGGCGGGCAGCTTTACAAATTCATCCAGGTTGAGCAGAAAGTATACCGCCAACACCGGCAGTTTCAGCACAAATGCCGCTATGATGCCCACCGGAACAATGATTACCCACATCGTTATCAAATCGCACAGCAAGCCAAATTTTGTATCCCCTCCTGCGCAGAAAATTCCTGCTATTACAGTGGAGTTGATGGATTTTCCTATCATATAATAGGAACACATAATAAGCATTCCCTGAAGATATCCTCCCGCCTGCCGGCTCAGGTTTCCGGAGACTGCCAGAATGAGCGGACTGCATAAAAGCAGCAGCAGGCCCGAGGCCGCCCCTGCAAGCAGCGCCAGCCTGCATAATCTCCCTCCATATTCTTTTGCTCTCTCCAGCGCACCCGTCCCCAGTTCATTTCCCACAATAATTCCGCTGCCGGATCCAATTCCCAGGCTCAGACAGGCAATCAGGTTTTTTACGATATTAGCAATGGAATTGGCCGCCACCGCATCGCTTCCCAAGTGCCCCATAATCACGGAAAACATGGTAAACCCACAGCCCCATACCAGCTCGTTGGCGAGCACCGGAGAAGTGTAATGCCAGAAGTCCTTTAATAACACGGGATTGGAGCTTCTCAGATATTTCAGGCGTATACGGACCACATCTTTCCTTGCACATTCGGCAAGGACAAGAATCAGCTCTATTCCTCTTGCCAGAACCGTGGCAACAGCAGCCCCCCTGATACCCATCTTCGGAACGCCAAGAAGCCCGAAAATAAAGATCGCATTCAGTAAAATATTCATCCCCATGGATACGGAACCGAAAACAGTACTTCTTCCCGTCCTGCCGCTGTTTTTCATAATACACAGATAGATCTGCGAGACACCGGCAAACAGATAAGACCAGCTTACTATCCTGAGATAAACAGCCCCCAGTGTAATCAGCGTGTCATCATTCGTAAAAATGCGCATCAGCATTCGAGGGAAAGCAATTGCTCCTGCAAAAAATACAAAGGAAACCAGAACAGAAAACTTCAGTACAATCGCCAGTATCCATTCTACTGCCTGGATATCCTTCTTTCCCCAATACTGTGCCGCCAATATCGTAGCCCCGATCGTAAGCGCCGCCCAGAAAAGGCTCAGGACGAATTGAACCTGAGCAGCCAGAGAAACTGCTGACAGGGAATCCTGATCAAGCAGACTCAGCATGATTGCATCCGATGCGCTCACCATGGCGGACATCAGATTCTGCAGCGCTATGGGCACTACAAGGAAAAGCAGTTTCTTATAAAATACCTTATTCTCTTTTTTCATATACTCTCCCTTACATAATATTACAGTTATCTTATCCCATGGCGGACGGCACAAGGTAACTGTAATGCTGCTGAGAATTCAAATCTCTTTTTATAGTATAGTATTTGATTTCACACAATACTATCATTATAATAGACATATATTATAACAATCGTATTTTTTTATTTTGGCAGGATTTATGGTTAAACCATATACGGTGATATTATGAAAATAATCAATGTGGATATTATGCAGGATACTTCAGAAATAGTCCATTATGATGAGATGGGCATTCCCCTTTACGTCCGAATCGGGGAGTTATCTTTTTATCCGGGGAAAAAGGCTTTGTGTCACTGGCATGAGGATATGGAGTTCATACGTATTCTGAAAGGGGAAATGAATTACTATGTTAACGGGCACAATGTGCTTCTGAAGGAAAACGACGGGATTATGGTAAATACCAGGCAGCTGCATTACGGATATTCCGTCTGTCAACATGACTGCACCTTTATCTGTATTCTTTTCCATCCCTCTCTTCTGTCCGCAAACAAAACCCTGTACCGAAAATATGTACAGCCTGTGCTGGATAACCGGCAATTGGATTATCTGTATCTGGATGCTTCCCGCAGGGAATCTTCCCTGATTCTGAAATATCTGGATCAAATCAGTGAAAGGAAAAAGGGCGGGGAAACCGGTTATGATTTGGAAATTGTCGGACTGCTGAATCTGCTGTGGCGGAATGTGTTCTCTCTTTCTGAAAGAGGCCAGCCGGAAACGGAAGATACCAAAGCTTCGGATATCCGGCTTCAGAAAGATATGGTATCTTACATTCACCAGCATTTTTCAGAAAAAATAACACTTGATGACATCGCAGCTTCCGTGGGTGTATGCCGCAGCAAATGCTGCCGGATATTCAAGCGGTACCTCCAGCAGTCTCCCGTTGATTTTATGAATATCTACCGCCTGGAGGTGAGCGCTTATCTTCTGAGAAACACGGATAACTCAATTACACAGATTGCCGTTGACTGCGGTTTTAACCATCTGAGCTATTTTTCCCAGCAATTTATCCGGCATTTCAAATGTACTCCCAGGGAATACCGGCATAATAACTTGTGAAATGGGCTTCTTCGCTTATGCAGAATCAGAGTCTATTTTATTTTAATGCCACTGTCTGCTTATTGAACCGTGGTTATCAGCTTTTCCCTATTATAAAATACTTCCAAATCCCGGTATTCCGTCGGTGCCTGATAATGGATGACAGTCCCGCCTTCCATTGCTTCAGGCACATTGTCGGTCAGCGTGAGTTTTATTGTTGTACCTTCCGTATCCATGTTCCATGCCAGCCGTATATCACTGTCATAATAAACCCATGCATCTATTTTTCCATCCATGACAGCCCTCTTTACGTTCACGGTATCGGAGCCCTTGCATGTTGAAATCCAGTCCAAAATCTCCTGAGGAATATCCTTCCTGTCAAATTTATCACTTGCCGTAATATTTTCATCCGTTAAATGAGTCACAGCATCAAAGGTCCTATACATGATACCGCTTACATACTCATTTTTCCATTCCGAACCGGACGGGCTGTCCGCTTCCTCTTCTAAATCAGAAGCAAACGGCTCTTCGGTCAGGCTTTCGCTATATGCGCCATATAGGTCATCTTTTAATTCATCCGGCATTTTTTGAATGCCGATTACCTTGCCCTGTGTATTTTGAACCGTCATTAAATACAAAGTACTGTCGGAATCACTTTCTATATATCCCAGGTTAAAAGAGTAACCTCCTCCGGGTATCGGTTCCCTTAAATCCACAAAGGCTTTTACTTCTTGCCCGTTAAAGAAAACTCTGTCCAGTTCCGCATTATAGAGCAGTCCATATGAACGGAATGGCGCAAAACTGTCGATAAGGCTCTCCTGACGTGAGGAATAATCTTTTTCATCTGCTTCTTTTGGCAGGGAATAAGCCCCTGCTGTGATCGCACCGGCAGAAAAGAAAATGGTCAATATGATTGTAATACCAACAATTGCTTTTGATTTCTTTTTAAAATTCATAATTGCATTTAACCTTTCCTTTAACAATTCTTTGTTTTTACTCAGTGTGACTGATGCAGGAGATTCCTTATAATGACCTGATTTAGCCATGGCGTCCAGCAGAGTCTTTCCATAAGCCTGAGCGCCGCAGGAATCCAAACCGGCTATAAGCGCTTCATCACAGGAGAATTCACACGCCTTGTCAATTTCCCGGCTCATAAGATAAACAAGCGGATTAAACCAATGCAGACAAACCACTGCCTGAACCAGCCATTTATAAAACATATCCTTCCGGCGGTAATGTATCAGTTCATGCTGCACCGTGTACTGAAAATCTGTGTCCGAAATATCAGCATCCGGCAGTACAATACACGGATGGATGAAACCGATTAACATCGGTGACGAAATAAGAGGATTGATGCAAAGCCCAACCGGCACTTTAACTTTTGACTGTTCCGCAAGGATTGACAGCTTATCTAAAAGTTCAATATCAGAAATATTACTTTGCCCGGCCTTAATAAAACGGACAAAACTCTGATAAACAGTTATCTTCCGTATCAGCATAATAAGAGCAGTCATCAGCCATACCAGCCAGATATTATTTACCAGTAAAGCAATGAGTTCCTGTATCGGTCCGTTGCCTGAAAACTGCTCAGACAGTTTTAATTCTTCCTGATCCATATTGGAAGGAAGTGCATTTTTATTATCCGGCAGGCCGTCCTGCTCCTGCTGGGGCAGCTGTACAGGATTCATCTGAGCGATCGCCTGACCGGCAGTCTGAAAAATACTTCCCAGCAGGTTTGTGTCCGGTGCAAAAGGCAGCAGCAGCCGTGCAATAACTATCAGCCAAATATAATATTGCCATTGTCGGCTTATTTTGCTTTTCAGAAAATGCCTGAGTACTAGCAGCGCCAGGATCAATAGTGATCCGGAGAGGGACATAGATATGAAAACTTTAAAAATATCATTCATTTTCATCGCCCTCCATCTAACAGCTTTTTCAATTCTCTGTATTCCTCACCTGTTAACAGATCGCTCTGAATCAGATTCGAGACAAGGCCTTTTACATTACCCTCATAAACCTTATCAAGCAATTTTTTTGTCTGGAACGTTTGGTATTCTGTCTCCGATACAAGGGGAATGTATTCGTTTCTGCGTCCGGTTTTCTTAGCCTTTAAATACCCCTTATCCTTGAGTCTGGACAGGAGCATAATTACCGTATTTTTCTGCCACGTCTTACCTTTTGCAGCCAAAGCATCCATGATATGGGCAAACAAAGCAGGCCCCTCATTCGCCCATATGATTTTCATAATATCTAATTCCGCATCCGATATTTGCTGATCCACGATTGCCGCCTCCATTGTATAACACTTTGTTGGTCTACATTCAGAATAACAAAGTGTTATACTATTGTCAATACTATGCACAGTATAAAAAGGAACTGCATCGTGTGATGCAGTTCCCGTAAATTCAGCCTGTCTATTCTTGTATCGCTGTAACCCTGCCGTTTTCCAAATAAACGTATCTGTCGAGAGAGTACACCCATTGTTCGGATGTTCCCCATTCGTAGGTAGTTTTATTGATTTTTTTCGGTTCACCCCAGGATGAATTTCTGACTTCATCGGCTGTCATTCCAATTGCCGGAACATTCTTTGCCTTTGCTCTTTCTTCCGCCTCTTTTTTAGCTTTCTCCTCTTTTGCTTTTTCATCATTCGCCGCTTGTTCCGATTCTCGTCTGGCTACTCTATCTGTATTTTTAATCCGCCATGCTTCGGTGCTCCAATGTGTTCCGCCATTTTTATCCGATCTTTCTGTTACGGAACCCTCCTCGGAACTTTGCAAATAATGCCCCTCCTGTCCATCAAGTAAACCAACCAATCTCACAGAACCATTATTCTTTTTAAACATTGGTGTGATTTTATATGTTACGTCTCCCTGTGTAAAATTATATCCACTTATAATACCCTGTATTCCCGGACGGTTTTCCGCTGTATATTCTCCCTGTATCTGAATCATAAACAAATTCAAATCGTAGTCAGCCTTTTCCTGATCCGAAAGCTTATATCGTCCTCCAACAGCTTGATAACATATTCCTGCATTATCAAAATTTCCTTTATTGAATTCTTCTTTTGCTTTTTTTATAAACCAGCTTCTGTTATCCTTTGCCATAAGCTTCCTCAAATCATCGGATTCTTTATGCAGCAGCTGCCCTGTACCGGGTTCATATAACAGTATGGCCGCATTTAAGTAATCCCCGGCCTGGTAATAGGAATAAGCAATATTATAAGTACATTCTAATATTTTATCATGGCTGTCTTCATATCGTTCTATCGTTAAATAAATATCTTTGGCTGCCTGATCGTCCCCATTCGCGTATAATATTTCGGCTTTTTGGTAATCACATTCTTTTAACAGTTTTTTTGAATCTTTATAGGAATCAAGCTGGGCAAAAATTTCACGGGCCTCATCGTACCCACCGGTGCTAAGAAGTTCATTTGCCTCTATATATTTACTTTCTTTAACAGGATCCTCTTCCTCACTGCTTACTTCACTCTCAGTTTCACTGCTGATTTCACTGTTATTTTCATCGGACTGCTCTGATGCTTCGATATTTTCTGTTTCTAACATAGCTTCATCGGATTCTGTTGGAGCGATTGCTAATTGACTGTCCTCATCATGAGGTTTCTGTTTAAGAAACACATAAAGCAAAACACAAACAACTAATAAAGCCAGTAATGCATATAATATATATGGTTTCTTTCCCGAATCTTTTTTTCTGATTTCCTCAATCCCATTCTCATTTTTCGGTTCTTCATGTTCCGGCTCTTTATTTATCGGTTCTGTATATTTAATTTCTGTCTCTTTATTTTCCTCTTCTTCATACTTCTTTTCAAAATAAGCTTTAATACCAAAACCGCACGACGGGCAAGCCTCAGCCGTATCGGATACTTTTTTTCTGCCGCATTCCGGGCATGTAATAAGTGCCATAATAATTTCTCCTCCCGTATTTATGTTGACATTATACTACTAATATAGAGAATTTTCTACATGCATATGTAAAATCCCCGGCCCTGCAGAAGTAATTGTTTCACTCCTCTGCCCGACCGGGGATCCTATTATTAAACAGACATTTCACCGCCTATAGCTTACCAGGGATATTCCTCCCCCGTATTATCCATGAAAACAGCCTTATTGCCGCCTTCTCTCACCTCTTCAAACAGTTCTGTCAGACGGCCCGCCGTTTCAAAAGGATCCTGTGTTGCATTCTGTCCGCCCATATCCGTACGCATCCAACCGGGATGAACGGCGATAACGTTTATATTCATATCCTTCAGATAGTTATGAAGAAGCTTGGTCCCCATATTCAAAGCCGCCTTGGACATGCAATAATCAAATTCCTTTATTCTTTCCGCGGTGCCGATACTTCCGCTCTCCGATGAGATATTGACCACCAGGCCGGACTCTCCCTTTTTGAGCAGAGGCAGAAAAGCCTTCACCACACGGATGGGACCCACCGCATTTACATCATATACCGGAAGGCAGTCATCCAGGTCGGCATCCTCCAGCTCAAGAAAAGAGGTCTCTGAATGGATTCCCGCATTATTAATGATAACATCCAGATGAGCCGTATATGCAGAAGCCGCTTCGGCAGCGCTCTCTACTGATTTGGTATCAGCCACATCCAGCTGCAGGGGCACCAGCAAATTACCGTATTTCTCCTTCAGTTCTTTCAGTCCCGCCGCCCCTTCGTTCCTGGCGCCGGCAAAAACCATACAGCCGTCCTCCAGATATTTTTTTGCAAAGCAAAGCCCCAGTCCCCTTGAAGCCCCTGAAATTAAAACCCGTTTGTTCATACGTTCTCCCTTTTCCTTTCTTTTCCCATACTTTACATGCTGTCTGAACCTTTGTCGTTTCCTATATCAGTAAAACCACAGGAAATTCATTTATACACCGAATATCATGTCTCCTGAATCAATTACCGACATAATTTATTATACATCCTGCCGGCGCTGCTGTCACCTGTTTTACCGGGAGCAAACTTGCTACATTTTTAGGAATAAAACTAAGATATATGGGATATCCGTTTCCATCCGGATATGTTATTGTTTGCTTACCGGAAAACCGGGGCAGGCAGCGGCGGAAAGCCGCCTGTTCTGTCTTAAAACTTCATTCATCACGGAGGATGCTTATGGGAAAGCAAATAAAAAAAGTGTATATTATCCACCATTCCCACACGGATATCGGCTATACCGATCTGCAGGAACAGGTTATTTACAACCAGATCCACAATATCAAAAAGGTTATAACTCTCCTTAAAAGAGGATATGAAGCGAACCTGCCGGAAAAAGAGCTCCGGTGGAACTGTGAAACCTACTACTGTGTGGAACAGTTTCTGAAAACGGCATCCGAAGAAGAGCGACAGGACTTTATTCATTTTGTAAAAAAGGGAAATATAGGATTTCCGCTAACTACCTTAACTTTAACGATCTTGTGGACTGTGGCATGCTGGAAGAAAAAACTTCTGAAATGCGGGATATTTTCATGCGGGAGGGGATTTTCGTAAAGACGGCTATGACTGCAGATATAAACGGGATTTCCCTGGGCGCGCGGGATGTTCTTCTGAATAACGGCATTGAATTTTTATACACCAATATCCATACCCACCACGGAATGTATCCCCTTTATCAGAACCAGAATGCCTATTTCTGGGAAGACGGCTGCGGACGCAGGCTGCTCGTCTGGAACGGTGAACACTATAATCTGGGAAATGCGCTGGGGATTGTTTTTTCCAAAAATGTAAACTTTATGACCGAAAATTATTTCGGGAAGGAAGGCCCCGGCACCCCTATGGAGACACTGCACAAAAACCTTCAGGAAAGCTTGGAAGAATATGAAAACAGCGGATATCCCTATGACTTTTACATAACCAGCGTCTCCGGCGTATTCTCCGACAACGCGCCGGTCAATCCGGCCATTCTGGCGGCCGTCAATGAATTCAACAGCCGTTATGCAGAAGAAGTGACACTGCAGATGGTCACTCTTCAGGAGCTTTATGACCTGATACGTGACAAAACGTCAGATACGCCTATATACCGCGGCGCGCTCAATGACTGGTGGGGAAACGGTGTGGGATCCACGCCTTATGCGGTAAAGCATTATAAAGAGGCACTGCGCCTTTCCCATCTGTGTGATCGGCTGGAAGAAAAAACCGGTGTGCATAACGCGGAACTGAAGGAAACCGTGCGGGATAATGCCCTCCTCTATGCGGAACACACCTGGGGACACTCCGCTACGGTTACCAATCCCTATGATACCATGGTAACCAATCTGGATATCCGCAAAACAAGCTATGCCTCCAAAGCCCACGAGGCCGGCGCCATGCGGAAAAACCAGCAGTGTCATCTGTTGGGTGATATCCTGTGTTATTACAATATGAGCGGTACGGTAAAAGCCGTTTCCGTAAGCCATGAAAAAAGAAGCTATCCCGTGGAATTCTATGTGGAAACCATCAGCCTGCCCGGAGTCAGGGTCAGGGATCTGAAAACCGGCGAAGAGCTTCCCGTACAGCTTTCCGCCCATCCCCGGGGCGTCCTGGTGAGCTTTCTATCGGAATTTGAACCTCTTGAAGAAAAGCTGTTTTCCTACGAAGAACAGCCTGCCCCTTCCGGGAAGCTCTACCCGCACAGCCTATGTGGGTGCGGAGCGTGTCCGTGACATCGTCAGCGAATATGACAAAGAAACCTGCCGCCTTCCTTACTGTCTGGAAAACGAATGGTTCTTCATAGGCTACCGTATCGGAGAAGGAATCACCTCCTTCCTCCACAAAAAAAGCGGAAGGCAGCTGCTGAAAAACGGAACGGAAGCGTTTTTTACCCCGCTTTACGAACGGACGGAAATCCGAAGGGACGTGTATGAAGAACGCCGGCTTTTGGGAAGGAATATACGCGGCCTGCATGCCCGCTGCTTCCAGGGAACCCTGCAGGACATCCGGATACTGGAGCACGGCCCGGTTTTTACGAGGGTGGAACTGGACTTTCAGCTGGAAGGGACGGCGCACAGCAGTGTCATCCTTAAGATGTACCGGCATCTTCCGAAAATAGAGTTTACCCTCCGCATTGCCAAAACCTTAAGCGAGGCAATAGAAAGCGTATATCTTCCGCTCTCCCTTCATCTGCCGAAAGCGGAACTATATATCAAAAACGGAGGTGTCCCCATGCGCCCCGGCGTGGATCAGCTGCCCGGCAGCAATATGGAGTATTATATCGCCGATGAAGGCCTTCTCTACCGCACGGACGGAGAAAGCGTGCTTATTAATACTCTTGACACCCCCCTTCTTTATATGGGGCCTATGGAACATCATCCTATCGTCCTGTGCGACAACCGGGAAATAAACAATAAACGGCCGGTTTACAGCTGGATCATGAATAACACCTGGGAAACCAATTTTAAAATGGATCTGTCCGGCTTCGGTGAATTCAGCTATGCTTTGGAGCTTCGGGAAAATACCGGCCTACATGAGGATCTGGACCGGCTATCCGATAATGATTTGGGGCCTGCCGTCTTTATCACTGCCTGATACATTATATATAGGAAGTAAAATATAAATGGAGAACTATAAAAAACCGAATCTTTCCATAGCGGAACAGTATTCGGATAAGGAACTGCACTGGTCTATGTAAGGAACGTATGTGCCGGCGCTGTAAAGCCAATAAAGGCCGTCTCTTTCCCCGTATTCTGCCGGGGAAAAAGACGGCCTGGCTTTTTCTTTATATTTTTCCTGCTTTTCTTAACGGCGGACCGCATCGAACAGCGCCCCGATATTTTCCGGCGGTACATCCGGCAGAATCGCCTCATGGCTCGGGGAAAGAATCAAACCTGTGGGGAACAGCCTTTTCAGTTCTTCCACCTTCTTCCTCACATCCTCCGGCGTACCGTGTACCAACAGCTCCTGAGTATCCACACCTCCGCAGAAAGAAACCCTGTCTCCGAATTTTTCCTTCAGCCCTTCCGGCTCCATTCCCGCAGCCAGCGCCTGGATGGGATGAATGATGTCCACTCCCGCATCTATTAAATCCGGAATGATATCCGAAATGGCACCGCAGGAATGATAAATCACCTTGAGTCCATAACTGTGCGCCTGCTCTGCAAGACGCCTGCAGCCGGGGATGACAAACCGGCGTACCAGCTCCGGAGATATCATCAGTCCCCGCTGACTCCCCATGTCATTCCCTATCAAAACCGCATGAAGCTTTCCCTTAGTCGCTTCATAAAAGATCCGGTTGGCTTTCAGATAAAATTCCAGTACTTTTTTATTTACCGCTTCATACAGCTCCGGCGCCGCTATCATATTCATCAGTGCCGTCTCCATTCCAAAGGCCGCGCAGGTATCCTGAAAATGGGCAGACCAGAGAATCCCCAGCACCGTTTTGCCTTCCGGCGCCATTTCCACTCTTCTCCTGCATTCTGCGGCATCAATATAAGCCGCCGGATCCGGCCAGTCAAACACCAAATCTTCCATATCCTCCGCATCATGAAAACATCCCGGCGCCGTCAGAGTCCGGTTCATGGCATCCACTTCCCCGTTTTTATACCAGTCAAACGCGGCATAAATGGCATGGGCCGTTTCCGATTCATACGGCACCTCCACAGCATAAAAATCATCCCCTACCGCCATTTTCAGTTCATGGATATCCTTTACTCCATAATAGGAAAATAATCCGGGCAGAGCCTGAGGATCCGGCATCCCAAGCCATGCCGCCGGCCTGTCCACCGGCCTTCTTTCCGCCGTTGCATAAAAACGTTCCAAACTATTCATATTCTGTCATCCTCTTCTTTCCTATATGCTGTTCAAACATTACGGTAGTTCCCGTCCCCCCTCGGGAAAATTTAACGCCGCCTGAGTTTCTCAAAGACTTCATTATAAAAGAGACAGTTTTCAACCGGCGTGTTGGGCGGGATATGGTTTCCCACTGCCATGATAAAACCGGGGCAGACTTTTCCGATATCCATACAGCGTTTCACTTCGCTGTAAATTTCCTCCCTGCTGCCGCTCAGCAGAATCCTGGTATCCGCATTTCCGATAAAGGAATGGGTTTTTCCATATTTTTCAGCCACATACTTCATATCCGTGGAAGGCTCCATAACAAACCCGCTCACTCCGCAGTCGGCGATATCATCGATAAATTCCGTATAATTACCATCGGAGGTAAAAATAATTTTCTTTCCCGCTTCCCGAAGGGGTGCAAACAGCCGTTTGTAATTGGGAAAAATGAACTCCCGATACCAGTCGGGCCGGGCAAAAGCACCTGATGTCCAGGTGATATCATCATGTACCTTCACTACCGGCGCATCACACCGGGCGAGGGCATTAAAATAATGCTGAATCCACCTTCCATACCGGTTGGCAGTCTCCCCAAAGGCTTTCGCATCAATCCCCATGGCCATAAGAAGAATATCCCAGCCGAAAATTTCCAGAAGGCCGGAAATCATGGTTATGTATACTCCCGTTGTATTCACCGCATCCGGCGTCGCGTCCATTTTCCTTCGGTAATCTTCATTAAATTGGGCGGTAAGCTGCCTTTCATCCGGAAGGCCGTATACCTCCTCCGGTGAAAACTCAAACGCTTCCTCCGGATCCTCGAAGGGGCATTCCACACGGGTGCTGTAATCCGTTCCGCCCGCCGCATATTCCGCGTGCCCCATGCGCGTTCTGCATGAATCCAGCGCGTCGGCTCCTATAAGGGTATTCCATACAAACCCGTAATCCCATTCCCTGCGGAATGCAGAAGCGGCACGATTTTGGATTTCAGATGGACTTTTGGAATCCACCTCAATACCGGTCACTTTGCTTACCAGTTCCCAGTGAAAATCTGCGGAATATTCCGTCCTTGGTACCTTATCCGGCATTTCCAGGCATATAGCTGCCATTCCGTCTTTAAGCGACATAGTTTTTACCTCCCCGGGCCATTTCATCCCTCTGGCTATTTTTCCTGTTATCCATTATAATATCTGTTATGGAAATGTACATTGTTTTATAGAATAGAAAGATGGACTTTTAGAATGAGCAATCAATCTTTTACACTGCTTAACACCGATCTGAACCGGCTTGAGCTCCGCATTATTGAAAACGGAGTATTTCATGGGGATAAAAGCTGGATGTTCAATGATGTGGTATCCTCCTTCAGCCGGCTGTATTTTATCCGGAGCGGAAACGCCTATATAGAACGGGACGGACACCGCTGCCCGCTGCTGCCGGGAAGAATGTATCTGATCCCTGCCGGTTCCCGGTATAATTATGTCTGCACCTCTCAGATAGAAAAATTTTATATTCATTTTGAACTGGAGCTTCTTCCTGGTGTGGATCTTTTTAACGGGCTCCGGGATTATCTGGACGCTCCCTGTCCTGACGGTTGTCCGGACAGCCTGATCTCTCTCGCCCAGAACGGCTCCCTCTCTTCCCTTCTGCGGCTGAAATCCATATTCCTGGACATTATTTCAGGATTTCTGGAGCAGGCGGTCAAAGAAAAAGAGTATGGGATTGATTATGCCGGTTTTTATAAGCAGCACGAAACCCTTGCTTACATCACCGCCCACTTAAACGCCGGGCTTCGTGTTTCCCAAATATCCCAGGCGCTGGGAATCCCCCGGCATATCCTTTCCCGCAGTTTCCGCCAGGATACGGGGATAGGGCTGAAGGATTACATGGAACAGCTTCTTCTCCAGGAAGTCAAAAAAAGGCTGCTTACCACAAAACAGCCCCTCTGCAGTATTGCAGAGGAGCTGGATTTCTGTGACGCCTATTATCTGTCCCGGTTTTTCCGGAAGTTTGAGCAGGTTTCCCCGAGGGAATACCGGCAGCGCAGGACCGGGCAGGAATAACAGCGGCTCCTGTACCGCATCTCAGCCTATGCCAAATCCTTCTTCTACCGGGTTCATCAAAAGCTGTGCACGGCTTTTCGTCATATAGGAAAAGCCTTCTATTTTCCCGGAAAGCGGATTGACCTGAACCTGAACCACCCCGTCTTTTCCATTTTCGTACAGGACCATGGCAATGTTGGAACCATAGCCGGAGCCCATGATGTTCAGCTTCCCGTCCGCAGTCATTTTATGGGCAAGCACGAAATCCTTTGCAAGGGACTTCACCTCTTCCATGCTTATCGGAGCCGTTCTGTCAGCCTGATTATACATCGACTGCAGGGATGTAATTTCCTTGCTTTCCGAGAAGGATATGCTGTACTCGGGTGTTAATTGTCTGTAAATTTCCGGCAGCGGGAAACCGTCCGGCCCGATATTTTCCTCTGGAAGAAGCAGCGGCCTGTTTGCCGGTGCCTCAAAGAATACAAAATAACTGGCTTCATCTTCCTCATCCACAGCCTCAAAGAAGGTGACGCTGATTTCGTATTGGGATGTATCGACAGAAACACCCAGATACTTTTTCAGCGCTTCAGCGGACTGTTCGATCAGAACCGGGTCGTCCATATCATTTCCACCCATCATTGTCATTCCCGAGCTGCTTTCACTTTTCGCTTCTGCGCCGCCGACGGCACTGGTTTTTGCCGCAGCAGTTTCCGTCCCCGTATCGGCCTGCACAACTTCGATGATATCCTGTTTGGCCTCGGAAAGCTCCTGCTCCCGTGCGGCCGCAGGGACTTCCGTTTCCGCCGGTATCCCTGATTTCCCGCAGCCGGTAAGCATAGCCGCTGTCAGTCCTGCCAGCAATAAGGTCTTACATAACATGTTGATTTTCATTTGTATTATCCTCCTGATGATAATGAATTATTGAATACAGTTATCATCATAAAGCTGTTTTGTATCCTGTTTGTATCCCGGAAAAATAATTTGTACCAGGGTTCCTTTTCCTTCTTCGCTGTCCAGCTTGATACGGGCATTATGGATGGCGGCAATATCAACGCAGATAGCAAGGCCCAGCCCGATGCCCGTATTTTTATTGTTCCGTACCTTATCTGCCATATAAAAGCTTTCAAATATCCGATCCCGATCCTTTGCCGGGACGCCATTTCCCTGATCCTCCACTTCAACAATAACCTGATCCTTTTCCCTGCGGCCCCTCAGCCAGATGGTTTTTCCCTCATCGGACGCTTTCTTTGCATTATCCAGCAGGTTGCCGAGCAGATTCAGCAATAGCTGCCGATCCCCGGATATCATTACTGAGGAATCAGGCGGAATACAGCAAAGCCGCAGCCCGGCCCCTGCTGCGGCCGGTTCAAAGCTTTCGGCGGCTTCCTGAAGGAGGAATCCGATTCTGCATGGAACCAGTTCAAAGGAATGCCGTTCCAAAAAAATGAGATCCATCATGGAACGGGAAAGCTTTTCAATCCGGTTCCCTTCTTTAAATATACGCTCCCCAAGCCTCTGATACATATCCTCATCACAGGAAGTGGAACGCAGCAAATCCGCATAACCGACAATGGCGGTCAGAGGCGTCCGCAGTTCATGCGTGAAATTATCGATAAATCTCTGCTGCTCTTTTGTTTTATCCTCCAGCTTCTGTATGGTCTCTTCAATGGCCTGAGCCATTTCGTTATAACTGTCTGCCAGAGTCCGCGTTTCATCCTTTGCTTTGATATGAATCCGCTCCTTATAGTTGCCCTTGCCCGCCTTTTGAACTGCTTCTGTAAGCAGACGCAGTGATCGAGTCAGATGCCCGGTGATAAAAATAAGCCCAACCGACAGTATTACGGTAACAACAAGGCCCAGCTGGATAAAAAGGGTGTATTGACCTTTTCGGTCAGCATATATATCGCTGATATTCCTCACGTAAATGTTCCATAAATTCTCGTCGGATAAGGGGATGCGGCTCAATATCACCAGATATGGCTGGTCCTCAATTTCCTGTACTCTCCAGGTTGCCTTACCGGCATAGTCAATACTGCCTATATCCGACAGTTCAAAGGAAAAATTGTTGTAAAGGACCTCTTCCCCTTTTAATAGAATAAGATAAATCCCCCAGGAATTGATCCGGCTGTCCAGGTATTCCGTAATGTAAACGGAATCATCAATATTCATCCCCGTATTGTTTTTTGCACGGTTCACCAGAACATATTTTATTATTCCGGAAGAAATGCTGTTCTGCTCATCTGCCGATAACTGCAGTATCCTGTTCATTGCAGTCTTTTTGTTATTTTCTATAATACCGATGCCGGCTGTCAGGTAGACAAGCAGGAAAAACAGCAGCGAACTGATACCGATTTTTTGTGATAATCTCATTTATCCGCCTCCTTCAATCCTCCAGCCGATAACCTATTTTTCTGACGGAAATGATGGATGTATGAAGGCCGAGCTTCTTTTTGAGCCGCTGCACATGCAGATCAACCGTACGGCTCTCCCCGTCATATTCCCCTTCCCATACCTCTTCATAGATTCTATCCCGAAAGAGGGTAATATTGCGGTTGCGCAGGAATAAGAGAAGAAGATCCAGCTCCTTCATGGTAAGCTCTATGTTTTCACCATTTCTTCTGACCACCCGGGATACCGCATCGATTTCCAGATCCCGAAACAAAATCTTTTCCTGTCCCTTGTGATAGCGTCTCAGCACACATTCCACTCTCGCAATCAGTTCGGCCAGTGCAAAAGGCTTGGTGATATAATCATCTGCGCCCAGGCCGAGCCCCTTTACCTTATCCTCCAGACGGGAACGGGCGGTGATAAAAATGACAGGAGTATGGTATTCCCTGATATACTCCATCAGTTCAAAACCGTTCACTTCAGGAAGCATGATATCCAGCAGGATTAAATCGTATCTTTTCACTTCCAGCACGTCAGCCGCTGCCTTCCCGTCATATGCAATTTCACATTCATAGCCGGCCTTTTCAAGGCCTATCATCATAAAATCTGCAATGTATTCCTCATCTTCCACGATTAACAGCTTCATCAGGATTCTCCTTTGAAAATTTGTAGTTCATTATACGGCGGAATTGTATCCTGATTGTATCATAGAACCGGCTGAAAAAGATATGACAGCTTCCTATCGGATCACCAATACACTGTCACTTCCGTCCTCCCGTTCGGGAGGCAGGAATACTGCTTCTTCCTTTCCGGTCACTTCGCAGATAAAAGTCTGCATTCCGGTCACAGGATCCATCCAATAGGCGCTCTTTATTTTTCCTTTAAAGTTCGTTAAGGACAGGCGGATGGCTCTCCCTGTACAGGTATAGGCAAAAAGGAAGTCCTCCCCTGCAAATACACTCACATAATCATATTTCAATCCCTCTTCCATGAGAAGCAATTCCTGGGCGGGCCTTCCGTTTCCATAATCCACCGACTCCATCAGCCTCTTCAGATGGATCATCTGGGCTCCGCCCGGATGGTGAATGGCATCCGACCACAGATATTTGGCGCCGAATGCGCCTTTCTGCGACAGATCCCGGTAAAACTGCATGATGGAATTATGTCCGTAGGTATGCCCCGCGGCTCCCGCGAACACATCCCAGTAAGCATACCGGCGCACATCCGCTGCCTTCCAGTAAGGCTGGGTAAGGTCATGAAGCCCCTGGACCACCCATTCATATGAGGGCTCCCCATCCAGGACAGGTTTCACAGGCAGTTTTTCATAATCCCTTTTCACATACCTCCAGCAGTCCTCTCCGAAACAGCCTTCCTTTTCGCTGTTATCATCCCCTCTCACATCTCCGCCCACGATCCAGATCAGGTTGGGCGCGTCATGATAACGATCCAGGATAAAATCCAGATAGCCGTCCAGATTTCCGTCATTCAGGCTCCCGCCGGCCACAATACTGCTGCCCCATACAGGAAGCAGCCCCATATAAAGCCCCAGCTCCTCAGCCATCTTTATCACCTGATCCACGTGTTTCCAGAAGCCGCCGTCTCTCTTTATCCGTAAGAAATCCCCTTCCTCCAAAGCGCTTTCCCCTGCCATGTTTATCTGTTCCGGAGTATGTAGGAAATCCGCCAGAATCACATTATAGCCCAGCTCTTTGCGGCCTCGCAGATAGCAATAAGCCTCCCGGGAAGTAAGCTGGTGGAATAAAAGCCATGCAGTATCCCCCATCCAGAAAAAAGGAGTATCTCCGCAGCAGAAATACCGGCCGTTTTTCGTCACTCGCAGGCTGCCGTTTTCCCATGGCTTTTCATATTTATTTCCCTTGTCCGATTCCGCATTTGTGTGCATCCTTATAGTCCTTCCTGATTATTTGCTGTTTTCAAGAAAAGCGGCAACCTGCGCTTTCGCTTCATCCAGGATTTTCTGGAGTCCGGCAGCTTCGGCCTGCTTGTTGAAATCAGCCAGCGTCTTTTCCACATCATCCACTAATCCGAGATCCAGCAGCGGTGCATATTGGGTGTAAACACTCTGAAGATTGGCAAGCTCATTTTTTACGTTGCTGTCATCAAAAGAGAATGCGGTAGTAGGGCCTTCAATCGCTTTCGCCTTCCATACTTCACCTATTTCGTACTGGTCCTTAAAGGTACCTTCTCTCGTCATATCGTACATGGAATTCTTAAAGCCCCAGGAAAATCCGTTTCCATAGTTGTTTTTGCTCATATCCGGGCCGGGCTTCCACATTCCGTCATCCGTTACATCATAGTGGACACCTTTAATCCCATGACGGATGAGATAATATAAATCCGGATCGAATTTCATGAGATCCAGCGCCATGAAAGCACGCGCCTGATTCTGGGAATTGGCAAGCACAGCCACACCGTCTCCGGTATATGCAGCGTAAAAACGGTGGGCGCTGGGGAACAGGTCATATACTTCCGGTTTCCATTCCGGATGGCTCTCCTCAATTTCTGAGGCAACTGCGCCTACAGAGCCAAGGTTCTGTGTATAGGAAGCACTCGTTCCATTCAGGAAGGCCTCCTTAACATCTGTGGAATTGGCAATGGCGCTCTTGGACCAGAAACCGCTGTCCGCCCATTTCTTCATGAGCTTCGCATATTCCAGATACTCCTCTGTCCCGTACATCCAGAATAAATCATCCGCCGAAAAATCATCGGTATATTGATAGGACACATAATTGACCAGGGCGCCTTCCATCCTTCCCCAATCATTTTTGGCCTGAAGCAGGATTGCCTTGGAAGTATCATTGTTCTGTGAAGCATCATAGGCATAAGTAACCTGAGAATCCGGGTCATTTGACACCGCCGTATAATATTCTTCCAGATCCTCTTCTGTCTCCAGTCTGTCCAGACCGTATTTTTCCCGTAAATCACCGCGTATCAGAATCGCATTGGCGCTAACATTGGCCATATTGCAAGGGACAAAATAAACCTTTCCTCCAATCTTCGCCTGCCCCCAGGAGGCTTCCGCCTGGTTCTCCTTATGCAGAGGCATATAATCATTCAGCACCTGTTCCGTCACTTCCGCAAAGGCCCCTTTATTGGCTTCCGACTGGTAATAGGCCCAGGTGGAGGTATAAATCAGATCAAAATTCTCTCCTCCAGCAATGGTCAGCGCATACTTTGTGGAATAATCGCTGAAAGACATGTTCTTCAGCACCAGGGTAGCGTTGATTTTTTCTTTCAGTATTTTATTGATTTCAGCAAGGACCAAATCCTCATCTTCTGTTTTATCACCGATATAGTACATAACCAGCTCCACCGGCTCGGAAACATCCTGACCATTATAGGTGAGCCCCGCTTCCGCTGACGCAGCCCCTTCTGTTCCTGCCGCAATGCTTCCGGCCTGGGTTTTCTCCTTCTCCCCGCCGCAGCCGGCCAGCATGGATACGGACATAATTCCGGCGAGAAGCAGCGCCGTCAGTTTTTTTACGTTTTTCATTCTTTACTTCCTCCCATTTTAATCATAAACTATTTTGTCAGCCCTTAACAGCCCCCAGCGTCAAACCCTTAATGAAATACCTTTGTACGAAGGGATACAGCAGGACAATAGGTCCTGTTACCACTACGGTCAAAGCCATTTTCATGGATTCAATGGGTACCGTATCCACCACAATACCTGCCTCGGACGCCAGCTGCCGCAGCACCCTGGCATCATTTAGAAGCTTATACAGCTGGTATTGCAGGCTGTAAAGATGGTCATTATTGATAAACAGCATGGAATTGTACCAGTCATTCCAGTAGGTCAGCGCGGTAAACAGCCCGATAGTGGCTATAACCGGCTTGGACAGCGGCCAGATGAGCCTTAGGAAAATCGAAAAGTCACCGGCGCCGTCAATTTTAGCGGACTCTGTCATTTCAAAGGGAATTCCCGCCATAAAGCCCTTAACCAGAAGAATATTCCATACAGAAACAATTCCCGGCAGTATCATGGCCCAGATGCTGTCCTTCAGGTGAAGGTATTTTACGCACATGATGTACCAGGGCATGAGGCCGCCGCTGAACAGAGTCGTAAAAAAGTAAAAGAAGGACAGCTTGTTTCTCCATTCGAAATCCTTTCTCTGCAGCACATATCCTGCCATGGTATTCAGGAACACGCTGAGCACGGTACCCGCTATGGTCACAAAAATGGTCACTCCGTATGCCCGGATAATCGCCATGGGGCTTCGGAAAATAGTTGCATAGCTTTCTATGGACCATTCTTTGGGAAGAATACTGTATCCGTTCCGTATGATATAGCTCTCTGCAGTGAAGGAAGAACCTATGACAATCAGAAAGGGAATCAGGCAGACCGCGGCAAAAAGGAAAATGAGGGGATAACCCACTGCCTTAAATACCAGTACATCTCTGGAAATTATTTTTTTGCGCATCGTTTTTCCACCTTTCTCAGAACAGTGAATAATTTTCGTCTTTTTTCTTTACCACCCAATTGGCTATCAGTATGGTGATAAAGCACAGGACGGACTGGTAAAAGCCTATCGCCACGGTCTGTCCCACATCCGTCGCCGCTATGGTCATACGGAATACATAAGTATCGATAACATCCGTTTTATCAAAAAGAGCTCCGTTCTGTCCTACCAGCTGATAGAACAAATCCAGGTTTCCCCGGAAAATCTTTCCCAGCGCCAGCAGCGTCAGGGTGATAACCGTAGGGGTGATACTGGGAATGGTTATGTACCGGATTCTCTGAAAAATATTGGCCCCGTCAATGGCCGCCGCCTCATGCTGGGAGGCATCCACACCCAGTATGGCCGCCAGATATACCACTACGCCGTAGCCTACGCCCTTCCAGGCGGAGAAGGCCACGATAATCAGAGGCCACCAGCCGGATTCCCCGTAAAAATTCACAGGATTGATTCCCAGAGATTTCAGTACGCCGTTCAGAGTACCTGTTTCATAGGAAAGCAGGCTGTATGCGATGGAACCGACGATTACCCAGGAAATAAAGTACGGAAGAAAAATGATGGACTGTGTCAGCTTTTTCATCCATTTTCCCGCCATTTCACTGAGAATAATGGCAAAGGCAATTTCCAGCACCGTATTAATCAGTATAAATGCAAGATTGTATAGGGCCGTATTTCTTGTTACCAGCAAAGCCTTTCCGGATTCAAAAAAGAACCGGAAATTATCAAGGCCTACCCATGGGCTTCCAAATATCCCATCCGCATAATTAAACCGCTTAAATGCCATAACCAGTCCCCCAATGGGCAGATAGGAAAAAATAAGCACAAGGGCTGCGGAGGGAAGCAACATAAGAAGCAGTGTTTTATATCGGACAAGCTTTTGTAAAAATCCCTGCTTTTTATCTGTTTTCGCTTTCACTTCATTCCTCCTCTTTGTATACTTTGTCTTTTTTGAATACCGGTATCTTCTTCATATATTTATTGTAGCAACCGCTTTACGGAAAGCATATCCGAATGTATTCATATCAAACAGGAAAATATGAAGGTGTCGTATATTTTTAAGCACTTTGACACACTGCTTCAAAGGGAGGAGGCATTTTGAAGATAACATCCCAATTATAAAAGGGTATACTTTTCCATAAAAAATGCCCTTCCCCCGGTATTATTCCCTTGCCGGGAAATGGAATATTCCCATTCCTCAGCAAAGTCTGCAATACCGGCAGAAGGACATTTTAGTCTGCCTTTTTCTTATTCTTCCCGTTGCGCTGCCGTTCCCGGCCGCCCGGATTTATCCGTTTTGGGAAAACGGACCGTCACACAGGTTCCTTCCCCTTCCCGGCTCTCATAGGAAAGTCCATAGGCTTCCCCGAACATCAGCTGCAGCCTTGCATGGACATTTTTTACACCGTAGCTGCTGCCTGAGCTGGCGATTTTCCCATCCATCACATGGGACAGGGTATTGGCATCCATTCCGATTCCGTCATCGATCACTTTGATACAGGCTATTCCGCTCTCTTCATAGCCCCATATCCGTATGGTTCCCCTTTTTTCCGGCTTCTCCCAGATTCCATGCTGAATCGCATTTTCCACCAGCGGCTGCAGAATGATTTTGGGTACGATACTGGGAAGCAGCTCCCTATCCACCTCTTCCACAAAGGTGAGCTTTCCCGGAAAACGGATATCCTGTATTTTAATATAATATCCCACATGCTGCAGCTCCTCGGAAAGAGTCAGGGTATCCTGGCCTTTATTCAGAATCAGCCTGTAATACTTGGAAAGGGAAATCATCGCCGTATGGATATCCTCCATACGTCCTCCAAAAGCCAGCCAATTCACCATTTCCAGCGTATTATAGAGGAAATGAGGATTGATCTGGGACTGAAGCGCCTTCAGCTCCGCACTTTTCAGATGGATGCCCATACGGTATTTTTCATCCATAAGCTGGTTGGTATGCGCCATCATATCGTTATAGTTATCATATAACACCCCTATTTCATCCCTGGTATCATTGGGCAGATAAACCTTGGTATCCCCGGCTTTCACCTGATTAAAGCTGTCATTGAGTCTGGATATACGGCGGACGATCCAGGAGATAATAAAGGTACCTCCTGCAATAGTAAGCAGGCCGAACAGGAGCATCAGCCCCGCCACCATATACTGCAGCCTTGCGATTCCTTTTATCATATCCGTTTTGGGGATGACGGTTATCATTTCCCAGTCTGTATTGCGTATTTTATTGCGCATACAGTATATCACCCGCTGATCCAGCTTTGTTTCCTCCAGTTCGCTTTCCGCCGCATACCTGGAATACCGGAATTCCTCCGGCAGTTCTCCGGACAGTCCCAATGCCTCCAGCGTGGAGCTGTCGGAAACCGCAATGATAATATTCTCCCTGTTTACCAGATAGGTAGCCGCATTTTCCGTAGGTGTGGCATTCTTAAGGATCTCCACAAGCTCCTCAATCCCGATGTCCATCCGTAAAACGGAATTTCTCCTGCGGTAATTATCCTCCTCCGGAATATCCCTCACAAGGGCAACATATCCCTCCTGATGCCCTTCCTCAAGATAAATACCCGGTGCAAAATAAACCTTCTGTGTTCCTTTTTTCTGATACCACAGGGCATTATCCGCCGACGATAACGGCAGGATATGCTCCCCGTCCATCATCAGCCCATACCTGTCCGTAATAAAAAGCCGGATCCTTATACTTTGTGTACTGCTTTCTACGCTTTGCAGGTAGCCGCGTATGAATTCCTTCCGGACAAGCTGTTCATGGGAATCCGGCAGAGATGCCTTTTCTTCCCTGATTTTTTCCTTCAGGCTGCTGTTGGTGACAACTACATCGGTTCTCTGTATCAGCTCCAGGATCTTATATTCCAGATAGGATTTTGACTGCTCATACCCTTGCGTGGCGGAGAACTGGATCTTCTCCAGCATACTTTGGGAAACCTCCGTATAAATAATAATACTGATCAGCAAAAGGGGCAGAAGGAACAGCACGCTATAAAACAGCAGCAGCTTTTTCTTCAGGCTGAGATTTTTAAATTTTTGCTTCAGGTCTGTTTTCATTGCACTCCCTCAGATAATCGGCAGGCGTCACCTGTTCATACTTTTTATATATTTTTATAAAATAGCTGCTGTCGGCAAATCCGGCTTTGGCGGCTACATTTTTGATTTTCACAAAGGGATTGCGGCGCATGTATTCCTTGGCCCATTTCAGCCTGGTCCTAATAATACACTGGTTGATCGTCTCATTCTTCTCTTTCTTAAAAAGCCAGCACATATACTGCTTTGTCAGTTCAAACGCGTCCGCCAGCTGGGTGAGGGAGAGATTGATATCGGCAAAGTTTTCCTGGATATAATGCTCGATCTTGTCCGCCATGTGCATGGAGGACTGCCAGGATACTGGCACCAGATCCTCTTCGGGTATTTCCTCCAGCACTCCTTTGAAGTGTGTCCGGTATTCTTCCTCTATTGCCATCCTTCTTTTCTCTTCCTCAAGCTGCAGGATGGATTTCTTCAGTGCGTCCACAATTTCCGAAGGCTCCACCGGCTTTTCAATATAATTTACCGCAGATAATTGGATGGCGGATTTCAGGTACTCCTTATCACAATATCCGCTTACAAAAATAAAACGGCACTGCTTCCAGGACTTCCTGATTTCAAACGCCATGGTGATTCCATCCATTCTGGGCATCCGTACATCCGCAAGAATGATATCCGGCAAAAGCTCCAGAGCCTTTTTCAGCCCCTCCTCTCCATCCTCAGCCATATAAACTTCGGTAATCCCCAGATTTTCCCACGGGATACTCATACGGATCCCTTCTCTTGTCAGTTCCTCGTCATCTACTATTAATACCTTCACAAAAAAACCTCCCCGTGCATTATTCGCTCCACCAATTGCACAATTCTTTGGTGAAAATTCTTTTTCCTATATACATCTTAACAAATAGCCTTTTTGATAAGTATAGCATTTTCTTCATATGCTGTGGTAATTTATTAAGATGGCAGAAAAATATGCTTAAAAGAAGGTTTTTCCGGACATAAGAGATTTATACGTCCCACTATCCGTTAATTTTAAGGACATATGCCGATTTGCAAGGTCTCCTGTCAGGCGCTGTTACGTGCAGGCCTTCCGCATCTCTTGTAAAGGCTAAGCTGCCGGGACAGCCCGGCATGGTTACTGCTTCCACAGGCCTTTCGTAAACACCGCTATTTCCCAGTGCACGGATATGGAACGTTCCGTCTTCCGGCCAGCCCATGGCAATCACATACAGCGCGTCATTTTTCACAGTGAAACGGAATTCTCCCTCCGACGGATCCGAACCGCTTCTGTCAATTGCCCTTCCCAGATCCACCTGCTGTCCCAGCTTCCCTGCGTCATAATTCCCTTCGCCGGCCGCAGTCCGGCCTTCTGCCGCGATGGTAAAAGGAGTGGTTCCATAAATTGCCTCCCCGTTAAGCGCCAGCCATTCTCCTACTTCATTAAGTATCCTTACCGCATCCGGGTGGAAAGAGCCGTCCGCATAGGGTCCCACATTCAGCAGCAGATTTCCGTTTTTGGATACGATATCGCACAGCTGACGGATGATACGTCCCGAGGAACGGTATTTGGGGTTCTCCACCATACTCCATGTCGTGGGATGATCCTCCAGACGATCATCCACCTGCCAGGGGAACGGCTGGGGCTCGGTAAATCTTCCGCATTCAATATCGAACACCCCTGTTCCTTTCGGGTAATCCTCCCATTTATAGGTGATAACCCCATCTTTTTTCCCCTTGGTATTATAGAAATAATCCGGTATGGAGAAACGGATATCTTCATCAATTATGACTGCACGGCTGTCAAAATAAACCACATCCGGATCATACTTATCAATGACCTCATACACCTTTTCCTTCCAGTTTTCGCAGAATTTCCTGTCCGGACCGCAGTGCGGATTGGCCCGATTCGCTTCCAGCGGCACAATCGGCCCGTAATATTTCTCATTGCCCGGCAGATACACATCCGCTTCCACATCCGAGGACATAAACCAGCCCCACAGCCACTGATGGTGGAAGGTAGCCAATGTGCGCAGGCCTTCTTTACGGAAGGCCTCAAAGCATTCTCCCAATACATCCCTTCCGGGGCCGAAATTCACACTGTTTACCGGATTCACCCGGCTGTCCCACATAGCAAAATTATCCGCATGCTCTGAAACAGGCCCCGCATATTTTGCGCCGCTTCTTACTGCAAGTGCCGCCCATTCTCCGGGATCAAATTTCTCCCCCTTCATCATGGGATAAAAATCCTTATAGCCGAAATCGTGCACGCTTCCGAATGTTTCCTCATGGTGTCTGTAACAGGGATTTCCCTTTTCATACATACGCCGTGAATACCATTCATCCTGATAAGCCGGCACACTATAGGGGCCCCAATGAAAAAACAGGCCGAATTTAGCATCCCTGAACCATTCCGGCACTTCTTTTTTTACGGAATTCCAGTCTACTTTGCTCATAGCGATTGCCTCCTGATTGTTGTTATAAGGAAATTGTAGCAATCGCCGGGGAGAAATGAAATCGGATTATATTACTAATGCATAGCAATATAGTAAACTGACTGATATCTATGGCAGGAAAATTTCATAGGAAATACGGGGTAAGGAATAAGAATTTTACAACAGACCGTATTCTTTGTAGAGCTTTTTCCTGTATTCCCTGTCTTTTGTCGCCCTCAATAAATCCTCTGTCCGGGAAGAGGTCAGCAGTTTTTCGGTTAATGCAGCAAATTGATTTTCACCTCTTACCTTTCCTCTTTTTTCTCCGATTACCCTGCCGCGTTCCTCTGCCATTTTTTCAATCTGTTCAAATGCAAGACACATATCCACAACTCCTTCCTTCGTCTTCTGTTTCCGGCGCCACCATTTTCCGACCTTTAAAATCTCACAAAGGAAATCAAAGGTTTCTTCTGCCACCTGGCTGCATTCCTCTTTGTGCTCTTCTATATAACGCTTCATTCCCTCTCCGTCTCCCGCCAATGAAAGCAGGGAAAAAATCAAGCGCCAGTCTGTTCTGAAATTTTGAGGGTCCATCTCGGATGCCTGTATCAGGTTTATTTTATAATTTGCCAGAAAAGGCCGCATAGCCCTGAATTCATCCGGAATGGCAAGCATATCCCAAAGTTCCTGCGGTCCTTCCCATTGTTCCAATCCATAATAAACGCATAGGGACAGCACCGGGGCAAGACTGTCATCCGGAAGTATTCCGGACAGAAACTGCGCGCTGTCCTTCAAATCCTTCTGTTCCCTGTGCTTTATTTCCAGTTGTTTTACCTGCTCTGCATAGTTCATGGCATCGTAGAGCATCTCTCTTACAGGCATGGCGTAATGGCTCTTCGCCTGCCCTTCCACACCGTAAACGGCATACTGCAGCTGCCCGGATGCTTTTCTGACCGCATCCCGGTATCTTCTAATCGTCCGTTTCTTTCCCTGCCTGTCCGGAACCTGAAGCCGGTTTTCTTCCGCTGCAGGTTCCAGCATATAAGGTTCCAGGACCTGTTCTCCCTGAAACAGAGCTCCGTTAAACAGGTCACAAAAACAATCCGGATTCTCCAGAAAACGTCTGAATGCAGAATCCTTTTCCTGCGGCATAGCATGTACCTCCTTTGAATTTATCGGGAAATTCAAAGGATATGTACTTTATACAGACTATTATATATAAACAGCCTCCGAAAAGCAATACTTTGAATTTCATTGAATGGATTTTCGGCCGAACTGGCCTGAATCATAGAATGTAACGGGAATGTTACATAAAAAGATGTAAAATTGGTATATCATATTTTTCGGGATTGTGCAAGGGGTTGTGGAAAAAACGACCAATACATCCATCACCGGGGGCCTCCCACCCCGCAGAGGAAGGAAAAGCGCGGAGGGAGGCCCCCGGTGATGGATGTATTGGTCTATACGTAGTTGGCTGTATAGAAAAATGGGGAAGGGGAAAAGGAACCCGGCAGGGAGAGGGATGGGTTCCTTTTATTGAATGTGAGGATAGCTTGAAGGGAGCGGGGTGTTGTATTTGGAGAGAAGATTTGAGGTTGAT
>ERZ772882.238-NODE-238-length-78769-cov-4.667518_pt1 | contig 78769 bp, 52 predicted proteins | sample MGYA00580576_ERZ772882 | MGnify/ENA primary metagenome ERZ772882 (study PRJEB29015, sample SAMEA2737658) | human gut metagenome | biome: human gut; feature: human-associated habitat; material: faeces | place: China | collected 2012 ... | reverse complement strand
ATTATTTTGAGAGCAAGCTGGGACTTTATGTTTTTTTGTACGAATACAGCAGCAGGTTTATGCTTTTAGAGTTCTCCCGGGAAATCAAGGAGACGGACAATGATTTGTTCCTGCTGATGAAGAAAATGGAAACCGGCCGTATGCGGGTATTAAAAATGTATCCTTATATGAGACGCTTTCTTGATATGGCCGAAAAGGAAGAGTGGCAGGCTGCGGTGGATGCCGTGGCGGAGGCGCACAAAAATTATGAGGATAAGATAAGAAATTATCTCGGCCAGGCGGATTACAGTGCGCTGTCGCCTAAGGCAAGCAGAGAAAAAGTAATAAAATGTGTGGAGTATACGCTGAAGGGACTGACGGAGGATTTCAGCAGCCGGGCGGATTTTAAGCCGGAAAACCTGGAAACGGAAATCGATAGTTATCTGCAGATGTTTGTGGCTGTGTTCCAGTAGAGACAAATACATAGTTTAAAATGAAGGACCGTTGCCTGACGGCCGGAGAGATCCGGTCTGAAAGGCAGCGGCCCTTTTCATGAGATCCGGCGAACCGGCTCCTTTTACTTTTTAATAACAGACTATTTAACATCTGTGTGCGGAAACTTTACGGTTAATGAATTTATAAACTGCCAGAGGATTGGAAAGGCGAGGCTGCTTCTTGCGGAAACGGAGAAAACGATGGAGGAGGTAGCAAAAGAACTGGGATATGACAGCCTGGCGTATTTTGACCGTGTGTTTAAAAAATATACGGATATGACGCCGCTGCAATACCGGAAAATGAAGAAAAAAATAATAGGAATTCATTTACTTTCACACAACTTTAAGACATAATAGTAGTACGAAAGTTGGGAGGCGGATATGGATTATAAAATTAAACTAGATAATATGTTGAATCAGGAGAATGGTATCCTGCTGGAATCGGAGGCGATAAATGCAGGGATCTCCAAGTATCGTTTTTTGGAATATGTTAGAATGAATAATTTAGAACGAATCGCTCCAGGTATTTATATGTCAGAGGATGCATTGGAAGATGGAATGTATATTTTGCAAAGAAGATATGCCCAGGCTATTTTTTCTCATGAATCTGCTCTTTATTTGTTAGGCATGTCTGACAGAGAGCCTTTAAGATATACTATTACCGTTAAGGGAAAGTATAATTCAACAACGCTTAAAGAACAGGGAGTCAAAATTTACCGCATCAAACCGGAATTGTATGAATTGGGTATTATGCAGACAGAATCACCCGGAGGACATACTGTCAGACTTTATAATGCGGAACGGACAATCTGTGATATTATCAGAAGCCGCAGGAATATTTAGATTCAAGATTTCCAGACAGCCCTGAAAGAATATGTACGTCGGTGGGATAAGAACATTCCACAACTGATGGAATATGCCGGGCAGTTTCGTGTGGAAAAAATTTTGCGTAATTATTTGGAGGTGCTTTTGTAATGATCCACACATCAAGACAGTTAAAGGCTTTGGTACGAAATCTGTCAAAAGGGGATAGTGTACAGGCACAGATTATTTTACGGAAAGCCCGTCAGCTCTGCCCAGATACCTTCCTGCATTACAACACAGATCATCCCTCCATGCTGGGAGCCATGGGGCTTCTGCCGGGAGACGGAAGCTGGAAAATACGGTATGAGGATATCAGCGGGTTCCCGTATTGAACAGAAATGGACAAAAGGTGCAGAGAAGGCAATCCCTTCTCTGTACCTTTTTTGCCCTTTTCGGAGGCGGCATGATATAATAGAACCGCAGCAGGAAAGGCCGGAAGGTGCTGCTGCAAATAAGAAAAGAGAGCTGGGAAAGCATATGGACAGGGAAGCCTTTCTTACATTATTTGATGAGGCAGAAGATATAGATTTATACCGAAAACTGTATTTTTGCTGTCCTGCGGCTTTTGAAGAGCCGGTGGCGAGCTGGGAAGAATTCTGTACACGTTTCCGTGAACTGGACGGAGAAGGGGACAGGGAGCTTCCTGACGCCCCGCCTACACCGATTGCCGCTCTTTTTACGGAAGAGGAATATTTTTCCCGGGAGACCTGGGGAGAGGTGAATGTGATAACGAATGCAAGGTATTGTCCTGCATTTCTGCATAAGCTGGAATTCATCAAGATCATATATGTATTCCGGGGAAGCTGCCGGTTTTATATAGACGGAAAATGGCTGAGGATGACGGAAGGAAACGCCTGTATTGTGGCGCCGGAAGTGGAACAGACTGTTTTTTCCTGCGCCGACGAGGATATTGTTCTGAATTTGTTGATCCGAAGAAGTACGTTTGCCGAATCTTTCTGGGATCTGCTGGAAACGAAAGACGGCGGTGTGATTGCCGATTTTTTCTGGAAGATGCTTTATCATAAGCCGGGGGGAGAAGTGCTGCTGTTCAGCAGCCGTCCGGATGTACTGCTGGAAGAAAGTGTGATGGAGCTTTATGAGGAAGCTTTGCTGCAGCCGGTAAAAAGCCGTCTGGTGATGAAAAGTATGATGATGTCCATATTTGCCTATATTCTTCGCTGGGATGAGAAGGATGTGGTGCGGCTGAAAAAGAAAGGGGATAAAGGGGAATACCTTCTTGCCAAGTATTTGCTTTATATGAAGGCAAATCTGGAAAGTGTTTCCCTGGCATCCCTGGCGCGTGAATTCTATGTGAGCGAGGGATATTTAAGCCGTTATTTCCATCGGGAAACAGGCTCCACCTTCAGCCATTTGCTGATGGAAATGAAAATGAAGAGAGCGGCTGAACTGCTGCTTAAGACGGAATGCAGCATTGAAAAAATTGTGGCATTGATAGGCTATACGGATCAGAGCAATTTTTTCAGGAACTTCAAAGCAATATATGGAATGACTCCTCTTGTATACCGTAAAAAGCAGGGACAGGCTGATTTTATGAGGGTATTATAGAGTGGGACGGGGGGACATGATGAAGCTCAGTGATGAATTGGGAAAGGAAGAACAATTATATAAAAGTCTGTATCAACAATGCTGCGGGCTATGGGAGAAGCCGGTAACGGACTGGAACGAACTGGTACACAGATACCATAAGGCCGGAATCAGGAAGATACCGTCAGAACCGCCTTCTAGGATGGGAACCGTGCTGACGGAATCGGACTTTTTTACGGAGAATGTGAAAGAGGTGGTATGCTTCAATAATCTTCGTTATTGTCCTCCGTTTCTTCATAAGCTGGAGTTTATCAAAATTGTTTATATTTTCAGAGGAAGTGTGACACTGTATCTGGATGATGAAAAATATGAGCTTCAGACAGGAAATTTCTGCATTATTACTCCGGGAGTCCGGCATACGGTATTTTCCCGGCATGATGAGGATGTGATTATCAATATTTTAATGAGAGTAAGTTCTTTTGCCAATGCTTTTTCGGGGATTTTGATGGAACAGAATATTCTGTCGGATTTTTTCTGGAAGATACTTTATACCAAACACAGCAACCGGGTTTTAGTGTTTGTATGCAGTAACGATGCGAAGCTGGATCGATGGGTGGAAAAAATGTTTGATGAGTCGGCGAGGCAGCAGAATGCCAGCAATCTTCTTATGAAGAGCTATGCCATGATTTTCCTCGGGATTGTTATGCGGGAGCATTTGAAGGAGCTGCATCTGAAGGAGGAGCTGACAGAGGAAGTATATGTGCTGCCGGCTATTATCCGGTTCATGCGCAAAAATATGAAGACCATTACGCTTGATGAGCTGAGTCTGCAGTTCCATATGAGTGAAAGCGAATTAAAACGTTATATTGTGAGAGAAAGCGGTTATACCTACAGATACCTTCTTCGTGATCTGCGTCTTCGCAGGGCGGCGGAGCTTCTGCGGAATACAAAGCTGAGCATGGAACGAATTATGGAGGAGACGGGCTACAGTAATATGAATAATTTTTACCGGAGTTTCAAGGAGCATTTGGGGAAAACTCCGTCAGAGTTCCGTAAAAGCAGAGAAGAGATTCTGATTTGAAGGAAAATGGAGAGGAAGAAAAAACACTGCCGGCACAATCGATGGATTGTGCCGGTTTTATTTTGTATTGCGGTTTCTGAAATTAAAAAGAAAAGTCATATAAAGCAAGTTTTGTGTAGAGTGATATATTTGGACTGGAAATATATAATGTAAATACACAAAACATACAAAGTGTATTTTATTAAAAGAGGATTGTATTGCAGAAATCACAAGGAGGAATGAAAATGGCTAAAAAGATGTCAGCAATTGTTTTGGCCGCAGTAATGTCGGTGACTTTACTGGCTGGCTGTGGGAGCAAGGGAACGGATACGGCGGCGCCGGCAGACAGTTCGGCAGCACAGACCACAGAAAATCAGGAGAGTACGGATGCAGGAACGGCCGGTGAGGAAGGACTGATTCCCATCACTTTCAGCAGGGCGCAGGATTCCCTGATGGAAACAGATATTTTTGCAAGGATGGAAGGGGCCAGTTATGAGGACAATCTCTGGACAGATCTGATCGCGGAAAGGCTTGGTTATGATGTGAAATATTTGTGGATAGCCTCCAGTGCGGATCTTCAGACACAGAAATTCAATGCGGCTATGGCGGCAGGGACGATTCCGGATATTGTGTGTGTGAACAAGACGGATCTGAAGCAGCTTGTGGAAGCCGGACTGGTAGTGGATCTGAAACCTTATTTCGACGAATATGCCAGTGATTTTGTGAAGGATTTGATCGCGGCAGGCGGGGATGCAGCGATCCAGGCCTGTACCTATGATGGCGTGCAGTATGGAATCCCGTATGTGGACTGTGATATCGAAACAGCACAGATGCTTTGGCTGCGCCAGGACTGGATGGATGAGCTGGGACTGAAAGCTCCGGAAACACTGGATGAACTGAAAAGTATACTGAAGGCTTTCCAGGATCATGCGGGCAGCGGCGGCACAGGTCTGGCTCTCAGCTCCGATATCTACGGAAACAACTTTGATATTAAGGGTTGGTGCAATGCCTACGGCGCATATCCTAAATATTGGATTGATGACGGCAGCGGAAATCTGGTATACGGAAGCACGACACCGGAGATGAAGGAAGCGCTGGGAAGCCTGGCGGCTCTTTTCCAGGAAGGATTGATAGATCCCGAGTTTTACGTAAATGATAACGATAAGGCAAAGGAAGCTCTCGTGAACGGAAAGTGCGGAGCTATGTACGGCTATCATGCAGGTTCCCTGTGGCCGCTGCAGGATGTGGTGGATGCGGATCCGGAAGCGGACTGGCGGCCCTATGCACTGCCTGTAAAAAATGCAGGAGACACTATCCGGCCCGGTATCCATATGTGTACGGCAAACTGGTATGCAGTGAGCAAGGACTGTGCCCATCCGGAAGCTTTGATAGAGATGCTGAATTTATATTGTGAAAAGGTGCTGGATCCCGAACTGAATGAATATGCGGTATACGCCAATCCCGGGGACGGGCTGGAAGGTGTATGGAGACTGACACCGGTAACGATCAACAGTCCCAACAAGAACCAGGTGACGGCAAAGGCGATTGAGGAACCTTTAAAAACAGGAGATCCCGGTGATCTGACAGGAGAACAGTACAGTATGTGGGAATACAGCTATAAAGCACAGAACGGCGATACCCAGCTTTGGGGATGGAACCGGGTATTCGGTGCGGACGGTTCCCAGCAGCTGCTGATGTCCTACCAGAATGACAGTAATGTGGAATTAGTGTACGATCAGTTCTTCGGCGCTCCCGGCGAGGTTATGACCACCAAGAAAACCACGCTGGACGATATGCTGGATCAGGTATTTATTAAGATAATTGCCGGTCAGGAACCTCTGGAATCCTTTGATTCCGTTGTGGAACAGTGGAAAACTGCCGGCGGACAGGATATGACAGATGAAGTGAATGAATGGTACGCTTCCAGCAAGTAAGAAACCATATTAAGTGCGGTGTGGGAGGGATATACGTATTCCTCCCACTTTCCATAAATCCGCAGGAGAAGAGTTTTTCCTGCGGATTTATGGAAAACAGCGGAGATTATCATGAGGAGGAACCGTATGGCTTCAACAAATAAAAAAGGAAAAAGCAAATATACGATTGCTGTATTTAAGCGGGAACTGCCGCTGCATCTGATGCTCCTTCCGGGACTCATCCTGGTGGCGGTATTTAACTATACACCTATGGCCGGGCTCATTATCGCCTTCCAGAAATTTATTCCCAGCAAGGGAATGTTCGGTGACCAGCAATGGGTGGGGCTGGGAAATTTCACATATGTATTCAGCCTGCCGGGGTTTGATCAGGCGCTGAAAAATACAATAGTCATCGCGTTCTGGAAGATCGTTCTGGGGCTGATTGTGCCTATCGTTTTTGCATTGATGCTGAACGAAGTGAACCGGAACGGCTTTAAAAGAACCGTGCAGACTATTGTTTATCTGCCGTACTTTTTATCATGGGTGGTGCTGGGCGGTATTTTCCTGGACATGCTTTCGCCCAGCTCCGGGATTATGAATCAAATCATTACAGCGCTGGGAGGAAAGAGTATTTTCTTCCTCGGAGATAACCATTATTTCAAGCCCACCCTGATTGTGACGGATATATGGAAAAACTTCGGCTACGGAGCTATCGTCTATCTGGCGGCGATTCTGGGAATTGATACGGATTTGTATGAGGCGGCACAGATAGACGGAGCCAACCGATGGAAACAGGTATGGCATGTAACGCTTCCGGGCATGCGGATGATCATCGTACTGATGATGGTGCTCAGCCTGGGAAATGTTTTGAATGCGGGCTTTGACCAGATTTTCAACTTATACAGCAAAGCCGTGTATGAGTCCGGGGATATTCTGGATACCTTCGTATACCGCCTGGGGCTGATAGATGCCCAGTACGGGCCTGCCACCGCTGTGGGGCTGTTTAAGTCAATCATATCCACCATGTTTATTTCGGTTTCCTATTGGCTGGCCTATCGGTTTGCGGATTACCGGATTTTTTAAGGGAGGGCATAACATTGAAAAAAATGACAAAGGGACGTCTTGTTTTTCAGATTATTAATTATACGGTTCTGATTTTTTTATCTCTCCTGTGCCTGTTTCCGCTGCTGAATATCCTGGCTATGTCTTTCTCCAGCGCCACGGCAGTTTCGGCAGGGCGGGTATCTGTCTGGCCGGTGGAGTTTAATACCTATGCATACAGCTATGTTATCGGTAAAAGGGATTTCTGGAATTCCCTGCTGAAATCCGTGGAAAGGGTATGTATCGGCGTGCCTTTTTCCATGCTGATAACCATTCTGGTTGCCTATCCGTTATCCAAGGAACGGACCCAGCTCAGATTAAGAAGCTTCTATTCCTGGATCTTCTTTTTTACCATGCTTTTTTCCGGAGGGCTGATTCCCGGATATCTGCTGATTCAGAATCTGCATCTGATGGATACTATCTGGGCGCTGATTCTCCCTATGGCTGTTCCTGTTTACAACATTGTACTTATGCTGAATTTTTTTCGGGGAATACCCCGTGAACTGGAGGAAGCGGCGCTTATTGACGGAGCCAACCAGTTCCAGACCTGCTTCCGGATTTATGTGCCCTGTGCTAAGCCGTCAATTGCCACGCTCACTTTATTTTGTTTCATTACCCATTGGAACAGCTATTTTGACGGATTGATTTTTTCCAATTTCCCGGAAAGCTATCCTCTGGCATCTTTCCTTTATACCGTAGTGGTGCAGAGGGATATGAGCCTTTTGAGTATGGAACAAATCAGGGAGCTTTCGCTGGTGGATGACAGGACTATCCGCTGTGCACAGATTTTTATTGCGCTGATACCGATTATGCTGATATATCCCTTTGCCCAGAAATATTTCGTAAAGGGAATGACAGTCGGATCCGTCAAGGGATAGAGTACATATCACAGAAAGCCCGGAAATACGTTGAAAATAAGAAAGGATTTTGCCATGAAGCTCACAAACCTTATGACACAGAATATGCAGGATCCCATAGGCCTGGGACACGGAGTTCCTGCCTTCAGCTATTTGCTGCAGTCGGATCGGAGAGGGGATAAACAGACCGCCTATCAGATAATCGCCGCTTCATCGAGGGAACTGCTGGAAGAAAAGAAAGCGGATTTATGGGACAGCGGTAAAGTCAGGGATGAGCAAAATTATGCGATCGCCTACGGCGGCCTTCCTCTGCAATCCCGGCAGCAGGTTTTCTGGAAAGTACGGGTATGGGATTCTCAGGAGGATCCGTCACCCTGGAGTGAACCGGCGTTTTATGAGATGGGGCTGCTGGAGGAAGAGGACTGGAAGGCTGTCTGGATCGGTCAGGGAGATGATTTTTACGGTGATAAATCGGCGGCTCCGGCCCTTGCGAAAGATTTCATTCTCAAAGATAAAAATACAGTCACGAAGGCCCGGCTCTATATCAGCGGCCTGGGGCTTTTTACGGCATCTGTGAACGGAAAGCCTGTTTCGGAGAACCTGTACGAACCGGGTGAGAGTGAGTTTAACCGGCGGGTATATTATGTAACCTATGACATTACCTCGTTCCTGCAGGAGGGAAGAAATGTGATAGGGGTACTGCTGGGAAACGGCCAGTATGTGAATTTTGCAGTGGATCCTGTGATGAAAAAAGGGGATGGCACACTTTCCCCCAGGCATCGTTACCAGAAGGACGACACGATTTTTCTCAAGGACGGTATCTGCGGAGATAAAAAGCTGTTAGCCCAGATAGAGTTTACCAGAACGGACGGAACCGTTGAAATCGCTGCAGCGAGTGATGAGTCCTGGAAAATCGGGGAAAGTCCGGTGACCTTTCAGAATTGGTACGGAGGCGAAGATTTTGACGGGCAGAAGGCACAGCGTCTCAGGGGATGGGATACACCGGAGGCTGATTTTACCGGGTGGCGGAATGCGGTGCGGATGCAGCCTCCGAAAGGAAAGCTTTCCGCTAAGGAATTTCTTCCCATACGTATCTGGGAGCACTGGACGGCAGAAAGTGTGAAAGAGCTGCCCAATGGGAACTGGCTGGTGGATATGGGAAAAAACAGCGCCGGTTTTGTACGGCTCCGGCTTTGGAATACCGGGAAGTATGAGGGGCGAAAGGTGGAAATGTATCCGGCGGAGGTGCTGAAGGCGGACGGGAGCGGTGTGGATCAGGCATCCTGCACACAGAGCTGTGATACTCTGTGGCAGTGTGCGGTAAAGGATTCCTATATCATAGCCGGGACAGGAACGGAGGAGTGGCATCCTTCTTTTTGCTACCATGGATTTCAATATGTGGAGGTAGCCGGATTCCCGGGAATACCATCTGTCCGTAATTTTGAAGGCTGTGCGGTCCGGCTGATGAACGAAAAGCATTCGGACTTTGAAACGGATAATGAGATCTTAAATCAAATTAACCGGATAACCGATCGTTCCATTGAAAGCAATATGATGTGCAGCTTTACAGACTGTCCGCAGATTGAAAAGCTGGGATGGCTGGAAACTACTCAGCTGATGTTTTCGTCTGTGGCAGCAGGCTATGATATCCGCAGCTGGATACCCAAGATTATGGGAGACATGCGGGATGCCCAGGTAAGACCGGAGGATGCAGAGGGAGTATCGATGGAGGCGGACAGCCGGAAATATCCGGGCTATGCCTTTGATAAATTCGAGAACAAAGAGACAGAGGAGCCGGGCTTTGTTCCGGGAATCGCGCCGGAATTTTTCCGTATCGGCGGACTGTTTAAAGATCCCAACTGGGGCGGCGCCTGTGTGATGACACCCTGGTATTATTACCAGGAGTATGGGGATGTGAATATCCTCCGCCAGAATTTCGGACTGATGCAAAGCTATGTGGATCATCTGGAACGCCGGTCCGTGAACGGTGTTTTGAAGGGATATGCCCAAATGGGGGAATGGGGACAGCTGAATGAAAATACTCCCGCCGCGCTTGTTGCCACCTGCGCTTTTTATCAGCAGGCCGTAACTCTGTCCGGGATTGCAGGTATCCTGGGAAATTTACAGGAAGAGGAGCGCTACCGGGAAATGGGAAAGCGGATACGGGAGGGCTTCCATGAGGATGCTGAATGCTGGCAGCCGGAAAAAGAAATCTACGGAAACGGCAGCCAGGCCAGCTATGGATGTGTTCTGTTCTCCGGAATTGTAATGCCCGAAAAAAAGGAAATGGCGCTTCATAAGCTTCTGGAGGCGGTTGAAGAGCGCGGCTGTCATCTGTCCTCCGGTGAGGTCGGCCTGAAACAGGTATTTCATGCCCTGGCTTCCAATGGGGAAAACGATATGGTCTACCGCATGGTAATGAACCCCACGGCCCCCAGCTACCGCCATCATATTGAGCAGGGATTGACGACCCTTCCGGAATTCTGGAATTATACGGAGCTGTGGAATGGATTCGGCCGCTCCCGGAACCACGCCATGATGGGACATGTAAAGGAATGGCTCTGCCGTTTTGTATTGGGAATCCGGCCTCTGGAACCCGGTTACAAAAAGCTTCAGATCAAGCCTTATCTCCAAAAGGAGATCACCCGTATAAAAGGCTCTGTTTTTACCGTACATGGGACGGTAAGCCTGGATTGCAGCAGGCACGACGGAATCCTTGAAATGAAAACTGAGATTCCGGCAGGAACTGAAGCGGATATTTATCTGCCGTTTGCGGAGGGAAAATGCTGTTATCTGGACGGGACGGAATATATCGGATATAAAAAAACACAACAGGGTTATATAAAACTTTCTGCGATAACATCAGGCACTTATTTGTGGAGTGTAAAATAAATATCAATTTATTTAGCTTATTTTGACACTGCAGAGGGCTTTCTTATTTTCAATTTACAGTTTTCTGCTCCTTGCGGCAATGATTTTTATCAGGCCAAAAAGTGCTGTTGCTGTTTCCGGTAAGCATTGGGCGTTATTCCGACGACTCTTTTAAACTGTTGGATAAAATTATTCGTATTAGGGAAGCCAACTTGATATGCTATAGCATCCATTGCCTTAGAAGTGGTGGCGAGAAGGCGTTTGCTTTGGTTGATGCGATAATAGAGCAGGTAAGAATAAGGAGTAATTCCGACTTGCTTTTTAAAGATACGAATAAAATGATATTTGGATAAATGAATTTGGTTAAGCATATCATCTATGGAAATAGGCTCCGCAAAATGCCTGTGGATAAATTCCTTAATTTGTTCAACATCTGTTGATTGTGTTGGAATAGCAGTATGGATTATTTGGTGGCTTTCCAGAAGCATTGTCAGGAGATCGGATATCAGATTACTGATCTGAGAATAACCGGACAAACCGGATATTTTTATATTATCCATTATGGCATAATGGCAGTCCATAATTTTGTCAGGGGATGAAAGACAGATAGCAGCAATTTTTTCCTGTGTGAATAGATCGTGGTAGAAGCTTACCGGTCCGGGACTAAGATGCAGCCATAAGAATTCCCATATGCCGTTGCCGGCAGTTCTGTACGAATGATAGAGTTGGCAGTTAATCAGAACTGCTGTATTTTCTGAAAGAGAAAAAGTATTGGACAGATACGAAATTTCTCCCTCACCACGCAGAGTTATAAGCAGGAGGTAAAAATCCTGTTCTTTTCGTTCCGTATAATAATTTTTCCCGCAGGAAAAATGTCCCGCTGTCAGTATGGAAAATGGAAATCCGGAAAATACCGGATGTGGTGTCATAGAAACGGTTGGAGTAAGTTCCTTACAGTCGTAACAATATTTTAGCATATGGTCTCCTGCGTAATCATATTTTTTGTAACAGCAATATTTCTATGCAATTAAGCAATAATAAATGACAGGAATAAGTACCTCTCCTTTATAATTATACTATGCTAGCATTTGATAAAAAGCAATATGTAAATGTCGGGAGAGGAAGAGTATGATCCAGTTAAGAGAAAAGTTTAATAATCCGCCGTCCATTTATCGATCGGCTCCGCTTTGGGTCTGGAATGATAATATGGAGGAAAAAAATATTGATTGGCAGTTAGCGGAATTAAAGAAGCATGGATTTGGAGGAGCATTTATACATCCCAGGCCGGGCCTTATGACTCCTTATCTGTCTGAAGAATGGTTTCGTTTATGGAAGTATGCATTAGAGTCTGCAAAAAAGTTAGATATGAAGGTATACATTTATGACGAGAATTCTTATCCGTCTGCCTTTGCAGGAGGGCATGTATCGAAAGAACTGCCGGATTGTCTCGCCGCTTCAGCGGTTAAAAGTATTCATAAAACCTCAGAATTTGTAACTGTACACAGGGTATTGGGAACAACGGATAGTACTTTTATAAAAGCATTTATTTGTGAACGGGAGAAGAATATTTTACATATTTGTAAGGATGTTTCGCTGCTGCCGGCTTCAAGCTGGCAGTCCTTTGGAAAAGAGGTATGTCTGTTTCAATTGATAAAGGGAGAGACCACGTCCTGGCTGGCGGGATATGCAAATGTTGATTCATTGCGGCCGGAGGTCACAGAGGAATTTCTTTCCTGTACCTATGACAGATATTTTTCAGAAGTCGGCAGGGATTTTGGGGGAGCCGTACCGGCGATATTTTCTGATGAACCTTATGTCAGCGGTGGAGGAGCCTATTGTCACAGATTGGATTCTATTCCTTTCAGCTATTGGTTTGTACAGCAGTTTTATAAGAAGAATGGATATAGTATTCTGGATAACCTGCCGGCAATGTTTTCAGATACCAGAAATATGCTTTCAGAAATTCCGGATGAAAAAGTCCGTTTTGACTATTATGAAACAGTAAGAGAACTATGGACAAATAATTTCTTTAAACCTATTTCTGCATGGTGCAGAGCTAAAAAGATCGCTCTTACCGGTCATTATATGGAGCATCAGTGGCCATTGGCTTTTGGAGGCTGTATGTCGCCGGCAGTAATGGCTAATTATGAATATGAAGATTGGCCAGGTATTGATTTACTGCAAAGTTTTATGCTGCGCGAGGAAGCATTCCATCCCTTACAGTTAACAATGCAGGAAGTAAAGAGTGTTGCCAACCAGCTGGGAAAAGAGAGGGTATTATGTGAAATTTTTGGAGCCGGTGGATGGGATATTGATATATGCGATATGAAAAGGATTGCTGATTGGGTATTTGTTAATGGGATAAATTTTGTAAACCAACATTTGGTTTACAGTACCATAACAGGTTCAAGAAAGAGAGATCATCCGCAGTCATTTGACTGGAGGGAGCCATGGTGGGATGCATATACAGAAATCAATGATTATATGGCCAGGCTTTCCCTGATACTTTCACAGGGAAAGATGGAACAGCGGATTCTTGTCATTCATCCGACAACTACGGGATATTTGGTCCCTGTATCCTCCGAAGACGGCTGTGTGGAAAAAAAGGAAAATTTCCTTCATAATCCGGAGATGACTCATTATCAGCAGTTACTTCAATTTTTAACAGACAGACAATACGATTTTGATTTGGGAGATGAATATATACTTGAACGGAACGGAAGACCGGAACAGGGGGTGTTAATCTGTGGCAATCAGAGTTACGAAATAATTATATTAAGCAGTGACATGAAAAATATGAGAAGCAGTACCTGTCTAATGTTATCTGCTTATTTGGATCAGGGAGGAAAGGTAATATGTGTAGGAAGTCCCGGTAACTACGTAGATGGAATGTTAAACAGAGAAAACTGGCAAAAATTAATGGGGAATGAATCCTGTATCATGGCCAGTAATGAAAAGGAATTGCCCGGATTGCTTCCAAAAACATATTTTGTATCAGATGCAGCCCTCCCTCAGGGTTTTAACCACATGCGAAGACGGTTGGATGATGGAAGCCTCTTTTATTTTTTTGTAAATCATAGTATGGGAACGGTGGATTGCCGGCTTCAAATGAGAGGAAGCTGCCTTATAAAATGGAATTGTTTTTCCGGGAAACAGGAAAGCATGGAGTACCAGAATGGATCCGGGCTTATCAATTTTCATTTATTGTTGGAACGTAATGAAACTTTACTGCTACAGGTGTGGGAAGAAAGGACGGAAAACGAAGGGGAAAGAAGAATACCCATTCACCAGGATTTGGAGATAGGTTATGAAGAAGTGGAAACGGAATTTGTTTCAGCAGAACCGGAAGAACATAACCGAATGGTATTAGATTATTGTACCTTATATCTGGATGGAGAAGTTTATAAAGGAATCAATGCGGTACAAGCAGGAAGGTTAATTTACCGGAACCGTGGATTTCAAGATAATCCATGGGATAACAGTGTACAATATAAGGATCGGATAATAGCATGTAATAAGTATGGGGAGGAAAGCGGTTTTACCACAGAATATCAGTTCTTTTGTGAAAAGGAACCGTTAGGAGATCTTTGGGTATCTGCGGAATATGCAGAATACTATCGGCTTTTGGTAAACGGCAGACAAGTCGGGTGGAGTAGTCGGAAGGATCGTCTGGATCATCATATAGGAATGGCTGATATAGGAGGATTTGTACACCGGGGAGAGAATCGAATCTGCTTAACAGCACCTGTATTTGATGTAAAACTTGAACTTGAGAGTATTTTTTTAAGTGGAGATTTTTGTGTGGTGCAAAAAGGTAAAAAGTGGGTAATCTCCGAAAAAAGGTCTTTGGTGTTGGGAGAGTTGACGAAGCAGGGATATCCTTTTTACAGCGGAAATATATATTATGAGTTTAGTGTGATACTTCCGCGCAGAACAAGAAATCTGCAGATATCTATACCGTATGGAAAATATTCCAGTTGTTCTGTATACATAGATGGGGAAAAAGAGGGGCTGGTGCAGTTTGACTGCAGAGAAAAGTTATCTCTTGAAAAAGAATATGCGAAGGGAATACATCATATCACGTTAAAGGTGGGGATAGGGCTTAAAAACCTTTTGGGGCCTCACTTTGACAGTTCGAGACCAAGGAACAGAGCGTGGCCGGGAATGTGGAAAAATGCACCTGTTTTTGGACCGGCTGAGGCAGATTCTTATGATCTTATAGAATGCGGAATATATGGACAGCCTGTAATTTTTTACCAATAACTCTATATTGGAGAATGAACAGAAGCGTAGTATAATTATATTGAAAAAGTTATTGACAGGGGCCTATAAACAATAGTTTATAGGCCTTTCAGAGTAAATGAGGGGAAATGTATGAAACTGTTAATAGTAGATGATGAACAGATCGCACTGGAAGGGCTGAAACATATTATAAATTGGGAAGCATATGGAATTGATAAACTGTTTATGACTTACAATATTATTCATGCAAAAGAAATCATTATTCAGGAAAATATAGATGTTTTACTGTGTGATATTGAAATGCCTTTGGGCAGCGGTATCGAATTGTTGGAATGGATTCGTGCTAAAGCAATAAAGATTATGCCTATTTTACTTACCTGTCATTCTGAATTCAAATATGCACAGAGAGCACTGCAATTGGGGTGTATTGATTATCTGCTGAAGCCTGTGGAAGAAGAGGAACTGGGGCGGGTTATGATGCATACAGTACGGAAAATAAAGGAAGAGCAGGGGGCTGCAATAAAGCCGGGGTTACGTAAAGAAAACTTTTGGAAAGAAGTATGGGAAGAATATGTGGAGGAAGAGGAGAATTTTGTAAGGAAGGCGCAATGTTTTTATATTCCGGAAGGAAGAAAAGCAAAATATGCAGCGGTTTTGGTGGGGATAAAGTATATTCCGGAAGAAATTGAAAAATGGCGAAGAGAACTGTTTCATTTTACATTGAAAAATATTGCATCTGAAATTTTTCTGGGGAATGATGAGCTTCCTTTTATAATGCTGGAAAATGGTACGTATCTAATTGTTATTTCGGATCGGGAAAAGACGGGAACAGATGATATTATGGAATGCTGCCAGTGTTTTTTGGAATACTGTATACGAACCTATGGCTGCAGCCTCGTCTGCTATAGTAAAGGCTTTGATAAAGGATGGAGGCTTCCTCATACAATTGAAGAGCTTATGAAATATAACAAAAGAAATTTAATTTCCAATAAAGTGCTCTTTATTGATGGCAAGGAAAAAGAAAAGGAATTCATACAGCGGGAGCCTAAGGAAAAACTGTGGAAAACTCTTTTTTTAGAAAAAGAATATGATTGTCTATATCGGGAAATAGAAAGAGAGTTATTTAGAATGGCTGAGGCATCTAATACAGATAACGTCCTTCTTGCCCAGTTTACCAGGAAAACGTGGGAGCTTTTCAATGATGCTTGTCAGCCGGCGGGAGCAAGGTTGGGAGATTTGATGACGCCTGAAGATGAAATACGTTATCAAAAGCAAGCAATATCAGTGGATTATGCTTTGGATTTTTATAGAAATCTATTTATTAATTTACAGAAAGCAGAGGAATTAAATCAGTTAAAAAATGTGGTGGATAGATTAAAGGATTATATCTCTAAAAATATTGACCAGGATATTACGAGAGAGCAGCTGGCAGAGCTTATGAATCTAAATCCTGATTATCTTACCAGACTGTTTAAAAAAGAAACAGGACAGTCCTTAAAGGATTATATTTTAAAGAAAAAGATGGGAATGGCAAGGGAACTTCTTTCTATGACAGATATGTCTGTCAGTGAAATCAGTATGAGGGTGGGATTCTGTAATTTTTCGCATTTCACAACTACATTTAAGAAATATACGGGTATCCCGCCTTTGATATATCGGAATGAAAAGCAGAAGGAACAGGGGGATGGAGTATAAGATGAAGATTAAGTTGCGAACCTTAAAGGTAGATATTTTCCTGTTTATAGTGTTGTTTGCAGGAATGTTTTTAATTCTTGGCATCAATAACGATATGGCTGTAACGACTTTAACGGAGAAAATATCGGAATCAAATCAGCAGGTACTCCAGTTTTGTGTAAACAGGATATCAGTGAGGTTGTCTCAAATAGAGGATTATATGTTTGCTTATATGGTTGAGAATCCAGATATGTCAGTATTACGTTATGACAGCGAAAATATGGCGGCGAGAGTTCATGTTGTGGATGATTTGTCTGGAATGTATGCAAATTACGGAGATACCAGCGGATTTTTTATTTATATGCCGGGGACAGATTTCCTTGCAATGAAAACATGGAAATTGTGGGAGACCTTGGATACTATGGAGCTGCGTCGTTTTATAGCTGAAGAATGTGAAAGCGACGAACAAATGATATCCTGGAAAACTATGAATATCAATGGATCCGAGTATTTGTATCATATCCGTTCATACAGGAATCAGCGGATTGGAGCAATTATTAGTCTTAAGACCCTACAGGCCTGGGTGGATATGGATGCCCTGAAAGAGTTCAATGATATTCTTCTTGTGGATAAAACCGGTAAAGCAGTACTAGGAAGAGAATTTGAACAGATACCTATTAATAACATGACGGAATATAGATATTATTACGATGAAGACGGAATAAAATATATTATGATTTCGGAGCCTCTTTCTGGAACTGATCTGATTTACTGCGGAATGCTTTTGAATAAAAATATATTAGGAAATTTGAACCGTTGGCAGTTTGGTCTGATTGCAATGATGATAATCTGCGGTATCGTGGTGATGCTGGGCTCTGTGTTTTTATACTATTCTATTATTAGTCCATTAAATGGGTTAAATCAGGCAATTTCAGGTTTTGCATCAGGAGAATTGGATACCAAAATTAAAAAACACAGTATACATTATGAATTTGAAAATATAAATGAATCTTTCAATTATATGACTGAGCAGATAAAAAAGCTGAAAATTGATATCTATGAACAGAAAATAGAAAGGCAGAGTACACAGCTGAAATATCTTCGTCTGCAAACGAACCCTCATTTTTGTCTTAATGCATTGAATGTCATTTATAGTTTAACGCTTTCAAAGGATATTGATATGATTAAACGGCTTGTGCTGTGCCTGACGAGGCATTCCCGGTATATATTGAAAACAAGTCAAAGTAAGGTTGCTCTGCAGGAGGAGACTGCTTACATATCCAATTACCTGGAAATACAAAAGATACGGTTTCCCTATCATTTTGAGTATGTTATGGAGATTGAAGCGGGACTGGAAGAAATATTGGTACCGCCTTTTATCCTGCAGACTTTTGTAGAAAATACATTTAAATATGCAGTAACGGATTCGGAGAAGCTTAAGATCTTTATTCGTGTTCAAAAAATATGTATGAATATGCTTTCCATCCAAATTGAAGACTGTGGTAGGGGTTTTTCGGATAAGGTTCTGGATTCCATAAGAGAACGAAAGAGAATCACAGATGAAAACATGGAAGAACATTATGGTATCAATAATATATTGGAAAGGCTTGATATTCTGTACAAGGAAGAGTATAAGGCGGTTTTTTCAAATTGTGCGGGTCAGGGAGCGAGGGTGGTCATAGAGATACCTATGGAAGCAGGGTCGGAATTTTGAAAGTAACTGGTCTGATATTTGAAAGAAACAAAATCTATTACCCTTTATAATAAAGCTGTCCGGTTGAGTTAAAAACTTCCGGATGGCTTTATCGTTTATGGAAAGAAAAGGAAACCGAAGAAATAAAAGGTTTAAAGGAGGTATCTATAAATGCAGAGCAAATTTAAGAGGGGGATGAAGCAGCTATATAAACAGAGAGAGCTGCAGGTATTTGCACTGATAGGAGTGGCGGCATTACTTCTGTTTTCCTATCTTCCTCTTTTCGGTATCATTATTGCTTTTAAAGACTACCGGATAAACATGGGGCTGGAGGGCATATTTACCAGTGAATGGGCAGGACTGAAGCATTTTCGGGAATTTTTTGGATTTTACAGGTTTAATGAAATTTTTAAAAATACAGTCATTTTAAGCTTATTGAAATTACTTTTCACCTTTCCGGCGCCTATCCTGCTGGCATTGCTTTTAAATGAACTGAAAAGTAATAAATTCCGCAGAGTTGTTCAAACAGTTAGTTATCTGCCTAATTTTATTTCCTGGGTATTGGTTTTTACCATTGCCAATGCCTTCCTGAATGCAGATACGGGAGTATTAAATCAGATATTATTACACATGGGTCTGACAGACGCACCGGTTCCTTTTCTAACTTCATCGGACTGGTTTTATGGTGTAGCAACCTTTCTGGCAGTTTGGAAAAACTCAGGGTACTGGGCAATTATTTTTCTGGCAGCTATTTCAGGAATCGATCCTCAATTATATGAGGCGGCTGAAATGGATGGGGCGGGACGTGTTGCCCGGATTTGGTACATAACTTTGCCTGGTATCAAAGCTTCTGTCATTACAGTATTGATTCTCTCCATCGGCAGTCTGCTGGGGGGAGGAATGGGAGGATCCAATTTTGATCAGTGCTATATCTTTGGAAATGCCATTAATAATTCGGCATCCGAAATTATTCAGACATTTGCGTTCAAAACAGGACTTGCAGAAGGCAGGTTTGCCTATGCTACGGCCGTGGATTTAGTACAGTCGATGCTGTCTGTTACATTGATACTTATAAGTAATAAGATCGCTAAAAAAGTAACCGGAGAGGGGATTTTCTGATGAAAAGAAAGAAAAAAAGTGCAACGGAGGACTGGCTGATCGACATTTTTGTATGGGTAGCATTGATCCTTGTCTTTCTTATAACGGCTTATCCTTTTTATTATATTGTGATTGCTTCTTTTAATGATGGGTATGATTTTATGAGAGGAGGCATTTATTTTTTCCCAAGAGAGTTTACGTGGTCCAATTACACCAGTCTTTTGGGGCAGGAAAAATGGATGGATGCTTTTAAAATATCCTTTATCAGGACAATTGTAGGAACAGCACTTACAGTTTTTGTAACCTGTCTGGTATCTTATTCTCTTTCCAGGAAAGAACTTATGTTTGGAAAGGTTTATCGGTTCATGGTCGTGTTTTCTATGTATGTGTCAGGAGGATTGATACCTTTTTATATCGTATTAAAGAATCTTCATTTACTCAATACGATATGGGTATATATATTTCCATCCATGCTGAATCTTTTTTTTATTATTGTGGGCATCAATTTTTTTGCTGCAATTCCCAATTCTCTTGTGGAGTCTGCAAAGTTGGACGGTGCATCGGAGTTTAAAATTTTTATGAGAATTGTACGCCCTGTATCGACACCGTTTATAGCTACCTTGGCTTTGTTTTCAGCTGTGAATCAATGGAATGCGTGGCTTGACTCCACTTATTATGTGAGTGATGAAAGCCTGCGGACTATTGCGTACAGGATGCTTACAGAAATTAACCAGTCGGTGGGGCAGGCGGTTTCGGGAGGGACAATTGTAACAAAATCAACCGCATTAACTACACAGTCATCAGCTATGGTATTATCTATGCTGCCAATAATGTTGGTATATCCGTTTCTTCAGAAATATTTTGTAAAGGGTATTATGATAGGCGCTGTCAAAGAATGAGTGATAGAAGGAATTCTATCTTCACTATAAAAATGAAAATAGTAGGAGGAAGAAGTAATGAAAAGAAACTATTTTAACAAATGGGCCGCTGCGGTATTGACATTTACCATGCTGCTTACAGGATGCGGCCAGGCAGCAGACAGTAATGCAACGGATAATGAGATCTTACCTGAATCTGCTGCGGAAACAGATTCTGAGGTGAAGGGTGATTCCGCTTCATCTGAAGTTGCCTCTGAGAGCAGTGGGGATAGGCAGACATTAAAGTTGTTTGTAGATGAGACATGGTGGCCTTATGATTCTTGGAATGGAAGAATTCCGGAAATGGTATCTGAAAAATTGGGAATTGATATTGAGGTTACTGTAGCGGCAGATGATACGGCAATGAATTTGATGATAGCATCAGGTGAAATGGGAGATTTGGTGTGTACAGGAAAATTCGGAAGGATGTCTGACTCCAATGTTTGTTACAGTCTGGATGAATTGGCTGAAATGGCGGGTGAAGAATTGGAGCTGCATTCTGTACTCCGATATGTAAATACTGCAGATGATGGAAATATTTATACTGTAATGGCAGGTTTTTCACCGGAGTGTGATATGAAACAGTATGATAAGGCCGTATATGAAGGACCCGGATTGGCTGTACGTACAGATATTTATGAGGAACTGGGTTCTCCCGAAGTGAAGGATTTGGATGACTTTGAAGCCCTGCTGGCCCAGGTAAAGGAAAAATATCCGGACAAGATTCCCTTTATCTATAATTCCGTACATAATAACAATTTTATCAAGGTATTGTTCGGGGCTACGACAGGTTCGGAAGGTTTTATAGATATGGATGGAAAAGCTGTTCCATTCATTAAAGATCCGAATCTGAAAGCCTATTACGCCACGATGAACGAATGGTATCGTAAAGGATATATGAGTGATGAAAACTTTGCATTTACATCGGATGATAACGATCTGGAATATATGATTTCAGATAAGGTTTTTGCAGTAAGCAAGTATTGCGATACAGAAAATGTTTTCAATGGAAGAATGGAAAAAGCTGGCTGTGACTTTACAGTAACCCAGTTGATTGATTTAACAAATATGGATGGTGCCAAATTCCATCAGACCACAGCCGGCTGGAGAGGGCTTTTTGTACCTAAGAGCTGTTCTAATCCTGAACTGGCATATAAGTTTATTAAGTTTGCCTTGTCCTGGGAAGGCCAGGAGCTGATGCAGTGGGGAGAAGAGGGCGTTGACTGGGAGTGGAGTGAAGATAAAAGCTACCCTGTCATGAAATACGACTTTGATAATCCCAATACGGAGGAAGGTGTGAAATATTGGGGATGGATGTATCATAACAGTGTAACGAATTCTATTCCTGGTTATGAGAACGGCGGGGCTACTTATGCAGCGAAAAAGGCAATTACAGATATTGCTGAGGTAAATCCTATACTCGGAATGCTCAGATTGAATGCAGATTCAGAAGAACAGGCAATTATGAAGAACCTGAGTGAATTGTATAAAACAAAATCCGTGGAAATTATCACAGCACCAAGCGCGGAAGCCTCTGAGAAACTATACGAGGAAATGCTTACGACGGCAGATGAACTGGGAATAGAAAAATTGGAGGAATGGGCCGTTCCCCGTTATGAGGAAAAAAAGGCCGGCTATGATGCTATTAAGGATAACGAAAAATAATACAGAGAGCTCATAAGTAAAAGAGGGATGCAATCTTCCAATAGCCGGAATACTATAGAGGGATAAAATAATGAGATTTTTCTGCAGAACTGACGGTATAATAAACGATTAACTGACTGTAAATTCCACTAAAACCGCGGCATACGAAAAAATGTATGCCGCTTTTTTTATTAGGAATTTCCGCCCAGCAAAACCGTTAGTTTTTTCCTGAACCGTGCCTGAATCACCCGCCATAATAAGAGATGACACAAAAAATATCGTATTGTCTTTTCACAGCTCTAAAGATATAATCAGAACCATAATTCCGGCTGGGAGCCAAAAGGAGAGTAAAGAACATGTCAAAACCAGAGAAATTTCTGAACATTGGAATCAGCATATTGGAAGCGCGGGGAGAAAAGCCCGGCTGCAGCGGAAAGCAGCTGTGGAGCATGATCCGGCAGGCACGGAACCTGCTGGAGGAGCAGGGTATTATTTATTCTGATGAGGAGCCGGGACAGAAGACGATGGGAACTCTTCGTGTGCTAGTTCTGGACGAGAACGGGAATCCCACACCCGCCCAGGTGAAGCTGTTCCCCTTAAAATCCGGAGAATCTGCCAAGACCTTTCACAGGGTCAACGGACGGATCGATATGATACGGGAGATGACCGGTGAAGACGGAAGCCTGGACAAATTTCTTCCCACAGGCGCCTATATAATGGAAATTTCCAAAGGCAGTGAATATATCATCCTCATGGAGGAAGTGAGGGTGACTGAGACAGAGATGACAAAAAGCTTCCGGCTGGAGCGCTTCGTTCATCTGGGGGAACGGGGCTATTATGCCGGGGATCTGCATCATCACAGCATCTACAGCAGCCCGGTTTACGGCGGGGACGATGATGTGTGCGAAACCCCGGAGGAGGTGAGCTGCTCTATGCGGGCTATGGGGCTTTCCTATGGAGCCCTCAGTGATCACCATAACACACTGAATCACGACAGCTGGCGGGCACAGGAGAAAGAGGATTTTCTGCCGATCGTCTCCAAGGAAATATCTACTACCAATGGCCATGTAATGGCAATGGGAGTGGAGAAGGATGTCATTTACCATGCCCCTTTTGGGGAAGAGCGGACGGAAGAGGCGCTGCGTGCCGAGTTCAGGAGTGTTACCGAACAAATCCGCAGGGAAGGCGGTCTGCCTCAGCTGAATCATCCGAGGGATTACAGTGTTTCCACTTCTTTTAATCCGGCCTTTTACGACATGCTGGATATATTCCAGACCATGGAAATCTGGAACGGCTCCCATCCCATGTACTATGGCACCACCAATGCCGATGCGGCGAAGCTGTGGAGGGATTTGCTGGAGCAGGGCAGGTATATTCCGGCTGTAACGGGAAGTGATACACACAATATACGGGCGAATGATTACCATGAATTATTCCGTGAGATCATGTGGCTCTGCGAAACGCTGGAGGAACACAGGGAAATCAGGGAAAGTCTGGCTGAAGAATATCAAACAGAATGGGACTGTCTGGAGCTGCTGCATAAAAGCCTGCTTCCTGCCATGGAAAAATGGGCGGAGAGCAATCTGACCAGCGGCGGTGTAAAGACGTATGTGAAGCTGGAGGGGAAACACACCGTACAAAAGGTATTGGATGCACTGCGCAAGGGGCAGAGCTTTCTGACCAATGGCCCGATTCTGTATGCGGAGCCGCGAAAGGAAGGGATGGCGCTTACCATTCTTGGTAACCTGCCTCTGGAACAGCTGTATATTTATGGCAGCGGCGGATATGAGAGAAAAATGGCGCTGACGGAACGGGAGGAAACCCAGGGGAAGAAATATTATGATTACAGCCTGATACTCCCCTGGAATGAGGAAATCAGGGAATGCAGATGGCTCTTTTTTGCAGCGGCATCTGATTTTACCAATCTGGCGATTACCAATCCAACGCAAAATATGCAATATTTTTGGTGATTTAAAAACAATTAATACATAGACTGGGAAACCATATATGGTTATACTAAAAACAATCAATGAAACGATCAGTGTCTTAAAGGTTTAGGACGTTCTACGAGAAGCCGGCCTGTTGATTGGCTCTTTCGGTATTCGGAAGGAGATTCGTTGCAGAACTTATGGAAAACCCGGTTAAACTGGGAGAAGCTGGTGAAGCCGCAGGCGGAAGAAATATCGGTTATCTTGTCTTCCGTATTCAGCAGCAGGAACTGGCAGTTGCGGATCCGGACCAGGTGGATATACTGGGTAATCGTATAGCCGGTGACCTCCCTGAACTGGTGGGAGAGGTAAAAGGGATCCATGTAAATGCTTTTCGCAAGCCCTTCCAGAGTGAGGTTATCCATATAATGGGTATGGATGTGGTTGGCTACGGTGTAGATACGTTCTGAAAGGCGGTCCTGCGGATTCTCTGTCTCATAAATATTGTAATCGTGGAAAGCTTTCAGGTAATACAGGAACTGGGTAAAAAGGCTGTGTACCATGAGTTCATAGGCGCCGGTCATTTCCTGGGCTCCGGCCTGACGGGACAGCGCCACGATTTCATTGAGAATCCGCACCAGAACCTCCTGTTGGGATTCCGGAAAACGGAAAATGGGTACCGTATCATGAAAGGGAGTCAGGAGATTTTCGTAGGTATCTTTGAACCCATAGCCATCGTCGCGGTACATAAAGGTGATGACCAGCCTCTTGGAAGGGGTGTCACTGGGGTAAAAGGATTTATGAAGGCGGGAAGGCTCCAGAAGAACGAAATCGTTGGTCCGGATTCGGTAGGGGATTCCTTCGATGAAATGTGTGGCCATTGGGCTTAACAGGATATGAATTTCATAGTAGGAATGAAGATGCTCAAATTCCATGTTCTTTTCCGTAGAACGGACGTCAAAATCAAAAAAATAAAATAAAGAATTTTCAATATCATTGATAATGATAAAATGTTTTTCTTCATATTCAATTGTCTGAGGCATGGAGATAGTACCTTCTTTCTGCTGCAGCAGCATTAAGTCAATTTTTTCACCATTATATTATATCAGGGCAAATGCTAAAAGACAAGCAATATGGGAAAAGATATTCAGGAGGATAAAGGTATGTTACAAGAGGTAGACAGAAAGCTCCGGCTGTTGATAGGAGCCTTTACAGGGATCTTGTACGAGGATGACGATATATTCATGGAGAAGATGCGCAGGAAGAAAAATCTTCCTGAGGAAGAACTGCAGAAATATGCGCACTGGGAATGGACTCAGGGAGTAGGGCTTTACGGTATCTGGAAATTGTTTGCTGCTTCCGGAGAAAAGGAATATCTGGAAATACTCACCCGGTACTATGACAGACAGCAGCAGGTAGGCTTTCCTCAGTGCAATGTGAATACCGTGACCCCTTATCTGACCATGTCCTATCTGGCGGAGTACCTGCAGAGTGAGGTTTATATGAAGCCCTGCCGGGAGGCGGCGGAATGGGTTATGTATCAAATGCCCAGAACCAGGGAGGGCGGGATACAGCATATGACTTCGGATGATGTCAATGAGCAGGAGCTTTGGGATGATACCCTGGTGATGACCGTACTTTTTCTGGCAAATATGGGAAGAATACTGGATCGGGAGGATTACCGGAATGAAGCCCAGTATCAGTTCATGGTTCATATGAAATATCTGCAGGATCCCAAAAGCGGCTTCTGGTACCATGGCTGGACCTTCCTGGAACGGAACCATTTTGCAGGAGCCTTCTGGGGACGGGGGAATTGCTGGATAACCATTGCGATTCCGGAACTGCTGAGCAGCATTCCCTGTTCTGAGCCTGTGGAGCGTATTTTAAAGGAAGCCCTGTGCAACCAGGTGGATGCCCTGGCGGAGTGTCAGGCGGAAAGCGGTATGTGGCACACGCTGCTGGATGATCCGGAATCCTATGAGGAGGCCAGCGCCACCTGTGGTTTTGCATATGGAATCCTGAGAGGCGTACACTGCGGGCTTCTGGAAGAAAAATGGCTGGAGGTGGCGGAACGGGTGCTGAAGCCGGTTCTGGCCCTGATATCGGAGGAAGGCGTCCTGGGGCAGGTATCCTATGGAACCCCCATGGGCAGAGAAAACAGGGAATTCTATAAAGAAATCCCGCTGAGGCCCATGCCCTATGGACAGGCGCTTGCCATTTTGTTCCTGGTGGAATGGAAGAAGGGGCATACATAAATTTGACGGAAGGATTGGATTTATCAAATCAACAGGAGGACATATGAAAGGGAAGAACACACCGTCCGGAGCGGACTGGAAAAAAACAAACGGAAAGCTTTACCTTAGAAATAACTGGCAGCTGTATGCTATGCTGCTGATTCCCGTCATCTACATGATTTTGTTTAAGTACAAACCTATGTTGGGCGTAGTCGTAGCATTTAAAAAGTTCAATATCTACCAGGGTATCTGGGACAGTCCATGGATAGGGCTGACACATTTTAGGGAAGCCTTCACATCCGGGGATTTCTGGGATGCATTGAAAAATACGCTGATCCTGAACATAGGGGATTTGATTATCGGCTTTCCTATTCCCATCTTCCTGGCCATTTTTCTGAATGAACTGCGCAGCGGGAAGGTGCGTAAGGTGACGCAGACACTGCTTTATCTGCCGAATTTCCTGTCCTGGGTTATTATTTCCGGCATTGCCACCCAGCTGTTAGCCAATTCCGGCATGATTAACAATATTGTTAACGCCCTGGGCGGTGAGAGCATTCCCTTTCTGAGCAGCAGCGGGATATGGCGGTTTGTATACTGGTTTTCCGGAGTATGGCAGGGAGCCGGTTATTCTCTTATCGTATATCTGGCGGCCCTGATGGCTACGGACGCTTCCCTGGGAGAGGCTGCTTATATAGACGGCGCCACGCGGCTGCAGCGTATCTGGCATGTGACTCTGCCGCAGATTTCTTCCACCATTACCGTACTGCTGATTATGCAGATTGGCAAGCTGGTGTCCATCAGCTTTGACAGGCCTTATCTGATGGGCAATACCATGGTGCGTAATGCATCCAACGTAATCAGCACCTATGTATATTCCATTGGTCTGGCATCCGGCCGCTTTGACTTTGCTACGGCGGTAGGCCTTTTCCAGACGGTAGTGGGCGTCGTGCTGGTTCTGCTGGCCAACTGGGTGATTAAGAGAATAGGACAGGAGGGTATTGTATAATGAACAGCGGAATTAACAGCAAAACAGAAAAAATATTCCAGTTCTTCTGGACGGCATTCTTTATACTGATAACGGTAATCGCAATGATTCCGATTCTGCGTGTTATCTCCGTATCCTTCAGCTCCAAAGATGCGATTACGGCGGGCAGGGTGTTTGTATTCCCGGTGGGCTTCAACACGGAAGCCTATAGCAGGGCGCTGCAGAGCGGAAGCTTCGTACGGGCCTTCGGTTATTCCATCGTGCTGATGCTGGGTTCCACCGCAGTGAATCTTCTGATGACCGTACTCGCGGCATATCCGCTTTCCAAAAAGGGATTGAAAGGCGGCGGCATCATTATGACTCTGTTTGTGCTTACCATGTATCTGAACCCCGGCATCATCCCGGAATATTTGAATGTAAGGGACTTCGGCATGATTGATACGGTGTGGGCTTTGATCATTCCCGGTGCGCTGAGTGCCTACAATATGATTATCATGTGCAATGCTTTCCGCGGGATTGATTCCGCAATTTATGATGCGGCCAAGATAGACGGCTGCAGCCAGGTTACCACACTGACCAGAGTGGCGCTTCCCCTGGTGTACCCCACCATGGCGACCCTGGGCCTGTTCTATGCGGTAGGCCGCTGGAACGGTATCAGTGATGTCCTGTACTATATTAACACCTCATCACTTTACACGGTACAGATGGTTCTGAAGCAGTTCGTGGAGGCGGTAAATGTATCCGTAGAGGAGGGTATGACCACAAATCTGATAGCGGAAAATATCAAAGCGGCAAGTATTGTGATTTCTATGCTCCCGATGCTCATTGTTTATCCGTTCGTACAGAAATTTTTCACCAAGGGTATCATGATTGGCGCTGTAAAAGGCTGAGAGGTATGGTTTACGTTAAACGATATCCGGCAAAAACCTGGATATTTTTAATAAAGGAAGCATTAATAAATTTAACATGGAGGAATAGCTATGAAGAGAAAAGGTATTTTCAGGAAGACACTGGCAGTTGCCCTTGCCGCAGCAATGACCTTGGCGGCAGCAGGGTGCGGCGGAAAAGACACAAGCGCCGGCACCACAGGCGGAGGAACGGCTCAGACGGCTGACGCGGGCACGGAATCTTCGGCTGCAGCCGGAACAGAAGCTGGGGAAAAAGGGAAAGAGGTAACCATCCGCGTGATGGCATGGGACAGAGGAAATGCGGCTCCCGGAACCACTACGGAGAATAATGCGCTGACAAAGTGGATTCAGGAACAGGTGAAAGAACTGTATAATATCAATGTGGAATATGTATCCGTTCCCCGTTCGGAGTCCGATGACAAGCTGAATATCATGATGTCCGGCGGAACGGCACCGGATATTGTATTTACCTATGATCAGTCCTTGTTCTACAGCTATGCAAGCAGCGGCGCGCTTAATGAACTGACGGACGCTTATAATCAGTATGGCTCCAATATCCAGACCTACTGCGGCGAAGCCCAGGATATCAGTATGGTGGGTGATCAGAAGTATGCGGTGATGAAGCAGAGAGGTACGGAAGAACCCCGCCACATGGCATACATCAGAAAAGACTGGCTGGATGAGCTTGGAATGGAAATGCCCACTACAAAAGAAGAACTGGGCGAATACCTCTATGCCGTAAAGGAAAAGAATCTGGGCGGCAGCACCACCATTCCCTGGGCAATGAGCGGACGGAATGATACAGAGAAGATGTATTTGAATTTCCTGGGTTCCTATGTGGATCTGCCGGATGACCGTACCGCCTATACTTACAGTGAAACCTTTATGGCAGTGGCTCCCGGTGCGGAGGAAGGCCTGAAGCAGCTGAACCAGTGGTACAATGATGGCCTGATAACCAAAGATTTCCCTACCGATACGGCAGAGGATGTTTTCATGGCGGCCATTTCCAACGGCAGCGTGGGCTTCCTGCTGGATGATCCTTATCATCCCCATGCAAGCTTTGAAATACTGAATAACGCGGTGGGACATGAGACCTTTGTACCCGTACAGTGCTTTGATCTGCCGGACGGCAGCTACAGGACTCCTTTTGAATATCGTTATGCCATGTTTGTCATGATTCCCTCCAGTGCAAACGAGGAGAAGGTGGCAGCCTGTATGAAGTATCTGAACTGGATGGCGGATCCCGAGGTTGCCCTCAATATCCGTTATACTCCGGAACATAAGGTAGATGATCTGGGAGTGGCTGTAGAGCCGACCGAAGCGGAAAAGAATGAAAAAGGCTATCCCGGAACCTGTGACGATCTGTGTATCATGAACCTGAACTTTGAATGGGCCAACGATCCCGAGATACTGGCTCAGACCTCTTTTAACAACCAGGCAACCGAGTGGGCAAGCCTTGAATGGTATCAGAATTTCCAGGCAGTAAAGGATGTAGGAAAATTCCGGTTCCCGGTATATTCCTATATCACTGAGGATGAGCAGACCTATGGTACGGATGTGAAGACCCGTATGGTTGAGTTCGTATACCGCTGTATCGTAGCTCCCGCGGATCAGTTTGATGCAACCTATGAATCCGGTTATAATGAATTGGTAAATGCAGGTCTGCAGAAGATTCTGGACGGAAGAATGGAATATTTCGACAGCATGAACTAATGTGCGGCAATACGGGAAGCGGATTCCCGGTGCAGCGATAGTTATAGTCACTGATAGCAGAATAAGCCTGTTACTCCGGTAGCAGGCTTTTCTCAGGCAGTCAGGGCAAAGGGCAGACGGCAGGGGCTGAGGGGCAGGTACTGAGGGGCAGGTACCGGCAGAATGCGGAACGGTAACAGGATTTTTTTACAAGGATAAAATTACGCGCCTGAATGACACTTGTCAGTGCCTGGCAACAGGAAAGGAATGGATTAAATTTATGGAAAAACATTATAAGAAAATATTGAAGGACACCGAGGATCGGGTATTCAGCCGTCTGCGGATCCAGGAACTGGATGAGAAGAGCCCCTGGTACGGAGGCTTTTACGACAGGGATCGGATCGTTCAGGCCAAGTATGCCATTATCTGCGTGGAACCCATGATTACTCTGTACTGCAATCCGGACAGCCGGTATTATCGCAGCTCCCTGCTGGCACAGCGGGCGGAGCTGGGCCTTTCTTATATCCGCAGCGTACAGCATGAAAACGGCCTCTTTGATTATGTTACCTGCAATTTTTTCTCCGCGCCGGATACGGCTTTCTGCATCGGCTTTTTTATCCCGCTGTATGAGTATCTTAGCAAGAAGGAGGAGCGTACCGGACAGGAAGAGGATTTCCTTCGGAAAGTGGGGGAAATTGTACATGACGGCGCATACGGCCTGCTGGAGGGCGGCTTCCATACCCCCAACCACCGTTGGGCCATCGCCTCCACGCTGGCAAAATGCGGGATGCTTTTCGGAGATAAAAAACTGGCGGAATCCGCTGAAATCTACCTGAAAGAAGGGATCGACTGTAATGCCGACGGGGAATTCGCGGAGAAATCCGCCGGGAATTATAACAGTGTCAATAACGATGCCATGCTGATGCTTTCCGATGCCTTCGGAGATGCCCAATATGAGCAGCATACCATCCGGAACCTGCATATGATGCTCACCTACTGGGAGCCGGACGGAAGTATTTTTACTGCCAATTCCACCCGTTTTGACAAGGACAGGCTGGTGTATCCGCTGAGTTATTATATGGAGTACCTGGCTATGGGCATGAAATATGACATCCCTGAATTCCTGGGGATGTGCAATACGATTTTTGATATTATAGAGGAAAAGAAGATACCATCCCCGGAGTGCCTGATTTATCTGATGCTGCACCCCGAATACCGCAGCTTTGAATACGAGGGACGTTATGAGCAGCCGGATTTTGCCCGGTTTTACGAAGATTCCGGAATCCTGCGGGCCAGGAAGGGGCATTACAGCTACACGGTGATGCGGGAGAAATCCAATTTCCTTTATTTCCATAACGGAACCAGCAAGCTGGAGATGAAGGTCGCGGGAAGCTTCTGCGAGCATCGGGCGTTTAAGGCGGAGACGATGGAAATCCTGGCCGACGGGACGGCTCATCTGCACCAGACCATGAGGGGCTGGTATTATCTGCCGTTTGAAGAGAAGCCGGAAACCAGCGATTGGTGGAAGATGGATCAGAGCAGCCGGAAGAAAAAGCTGGGGCCGGATATGGAGATCGATGTGTACGTGAAGCCCGCGGAGGGCGGCATTGATGTACGTGTGGTGACTGACGGTGTGTCCGGGGCGCCCTGGAGGGTGGAATTGGCTTTTTCCGGCATTGAATTCATGGCAAGCGAACATGTGATGCTCCCTGTGAACGGCAGTGAAGTGCTGGTAATCAAGGATCCGGAGCTGGAGGCTTACAATGAAAAGGACAGCCTGCTGATCGGGCCGGGCTTTGGAGAGCATCGCTTTACGGAAGGAAAAGAAGACAGCGAGGCCAAGACGCCGGGAGCCGTTACGGTATATTTTACAGATTACACGGCCTTCGATCATACGATTCGGATCCGCAACCGCAGGGATTTGGAGGAAAAACTGTTTTATACAAGCTGAAGGTCATAGAGCTTTTTATACAGCCCGTTTTGGGAAAGAAGTTCCTGGTGGGAGCCGGATTCCTCAATCCGTCCCTTGTGCATGACAATGATTTTATCCGCATGCTGGATGGTGGACAGGCGGTGGGCAACCATTATGGTGGTACGGCCTTCCATCAGCCTGGAAAGCGCCTGGGTTATCAGGGCCTCGGTTTCCGTATCGATATTGGCCGTGGCTTCGTCCAGCACCAGGATGGCGGGCTTATAAGCCAGCGTCCGGGCAAAGGAAAGGAGCTGCCGCTGCCCGGCGGAAAGGGTGCTGCCCCGTTCCGTGACCGGTGCGTCATAGCCTCCGGGGATTTTGCTGATAAAAGGATCCGCATGGACAATACGGGCGGCCTCCTTTACATCCTCCAGGGTTATGGCTTCATTGTTCAGCGATATGTTGCTTTTGATATCCCCGGTGAAAATAAACACATCCTGCTGTACCTGGCCGATGGCCGCGCGCAGCACGTCGGTATCAATATCCCGTATGTTAACACCGTCAATGAGGATTTCCCCTTTCTGGATATCGAAATAGCGGCCTATCAGGTTAAGGATGGAAGATTTCCCGGCGCCGGTTGCACCTACAAATGCGATTTTTTCTCCGGGACGGATCGTAAAGCTGACATCCTTCAGGATATAGTCCTCCTTCTCATAGGCAAACCAGACATGGCGGAATTCGATCCGGCCCTGGATCTGTACGTTTACAGGCCTGGCGGGCTTCACGATTTCCGGTTTCTCATCCAATATGGAGAAGATTTTTTCTGCGGAGGCCAGGGAGGACTGCAGGGTTCCGAACTGCTCCGCCAGTTCCTGGATGGGTTCAAAAAAGGAGCTTATGTAGCTGATAAAAATGAACAGGGTGCCCAGGGAGAGAGTGCCCTTAAGCACATAGGAGCTTCCCGTCCCAATGATGATAATCATAGCCAGGATGGAGAGCATGTAAATGGAAGGGCGGAAGATGGCAAAGGTCATGACCTCTCTCCAGTTTGCCTTGTACAGCTCCTGGGATTTCGTTTCGAAGGCTTTGTATTTTTCCTCCTCTTTGGCGAAAACCTGAATCAGCTTCATGCCGGAAAGATGTTCGGACAGGAAGGTGTTAAGCTCCGTAATTTTGTTTCGGGTCAGCTGATAAGCCTTGCGGGACAGAGAACGGAAAAAGAAGGTTAAAACAGTAACCACCGGCAGCAGAAGAAAGGATACCAGAGCCATGGCGGCATTGATGGAAAGCATGACTACGGCATAACCTATGATTTTCACCACGTTCTTAAACAGCTTTACCAGGATGGAGGAGAACAGCTCGTTGACGGCTTCCGTATCGTTGGAGACCCTGGTGACCAGCTTTCCCACAGGCGTGGTGTTGAAAAAATTCAGGGAAAGGCTGTGGATATGGCCGAAAACCTCCTCGCGCATCCGGTAAATAATGCTTTGTCCCATTTTCTGCAGCATCCAGGTATCCGCGGCATTGAGGGCAAACCCCAGAAGAAGCATGAGAAGATAAAGGGCTGCCGCCATCAGGATTCCGTTAAAATCGGAATGTCTCAGTATTTTTAAATCATCCGGGGTAAGAGGCTGCGCCCCGTCCTTCACGTAGGTTTCCAGTATTGCATTATCCGCCCCTTCCAGCTGGCGGCACTGTTCCCGGGAGAGGCCTTCCGCCATATAATAGGTGTCCTGATACAGGAACAGCTGATACCAGGACGAAGGGTTTCCCTGTCCGGCAGAACGCTCCGCCGCCGCTTTTGTGAGCCATAGATCCTTGTAGGGAACGGCGCCCGGCGCGTCTTGTGAGGAGACCTCATAGGGATGGTAGTAGCCGTTAATATAGTCATCTATGGCATCACCGATGATGATGGGGCGGTAAAGCTCCACTACGATGATGAAAAGCACCAGGAGTGTGGCCGCCGCCATGGTCCATTTATGCGGTTTCAGGTAAGCAAGCAGTCGCTTCATCCGTTCATTCCCCCTCTTTCTGTATCATCTGCGCCGTTCTTCCAGACGGCCTGTTCTTCCCCCATGGCAGCTTCCAGCTGCTGCTTTTCGAACATATCCCGGTAAATGCCGTTCTGTGCCATCAGGCTTTCGTGATTCCCGATTTCCTTTGCCTCCCCGTCCTCCAGCACCATAATAACATCCGCGTTCTGGATGGTGGATATCCGGTGGGCGATGAGCAGGGTCGTTTTCCCCCTGCGGTTTTCTTTCAGATTCTTAAGGATACGTTCCTCCGTGTCCGTATCCACGGCGGAAAGCGAGTCGTCCAGTATAAGGATGGGCGAATCTTTCATCAGCGCCCGTGCGATGGAGCTGCGCTGCTTCTGCCCGCCGGAAAGGGTTACGCCCCGTTCACCCACAATGGTTTCATAGCCGTCGGGGAAGGAAACGATGTTTTCATGGATACAGGCCACCGAGGTGGCGCAGGTTATGGCATCCATGTCTTCCTCTCCGGCGCCGAAGGCGATATTGGCCTTCAGGGTATCGGAAAAAAGAAAATTGTCCTGGGGCACGTAGGCGATATTTTCCCGGAGGGCCTTCAGCGGGATGGTATTGATATCCCGCCCGTCAATGAGGATCATGCCGGGCTTGGTATTGTAAAGGCGGAGAAGCAGGTTGACCAGCGTTGACTTGCCGTTACCGGTGCGGCCGATAATGGCAAGGGTGGTGCCTGCAGGGATCTCCAGATTGATATCCTTCAGAGTGGGCTCGCTGTGCCCGCGGTGGATAAAGGTCAGGTGGGAAAAGGTGATATCCCCCCGTATCTCATCCGGCGGCTGCACATCCTTCCGGTCATATATTTCCGGCTTCTCATCGAAGATTTCCCGGATACGGCGGGTGGAAGCGGAGCCCTGGGAGAACATGTTGATGGCGTCCCCGCAGGCCAGCATGGGCCAGACCAGCATATTGATATACTGGTTGAAGGCTACAAAACGGCCCAGGGTTATTTCTCCCACGAGAGCCAGATAGCCGCCATAGACAAGTGTGATGAGGCTGCTCAGTCCGATGATGACGTCAAGAAGCGGCATGACCACGGCCTGCAGGCGTACCACGTTCAGGTTTTTATCCATGGTGTGCCGGTTTGCCCGGGCAAAGGCGCGCATCTGGGAGCGTTCTCTTACAAAGGCCTTGATGACGCGGACGCCGGAAAAGCTTTCCTGCACAAAGTCCGTCAGATCGGAAACGGCCTCCTGGCGCTCCCGGAACCTGGCGTGCATGATTTTGCCATAGTAAATTTCCCCGGCGCAGATGAGCAGCATGGGGATGATTGCCAAAAGCGTAAGACGGATATTGACATAGTACATCATCTGGCATATGACCATTATTGTCATGACACTGGCATCGAACACACAGATGACAGCGGGGCCGATTGCCATCCGGATCGCATTCAGATCACTTGTGAAGCGGGTCATCAGATCCCCGGTTTTATGTTCGTTATAATATTCCACGCTCATTTTTTCCAGATGGCGGAACATATCGTTGCGAAGCTCTTTTTCAATGGAACGGGATGCCCCGAACAGGAAAAAACGCCAGAGAAACCGTCCCAGCGCCAGCGTCAGGCCCAGTCCGAAAATGGCCAGAAGGCACAGCCTGATGCCATTCCAGTCCAGTGAATGGGCGGTGAGCCCGTCTGTGATCGTTCCGGTAAGCCTGGGAATGAAAAGATTGGCGAAGTCCACCACAAAGAGGGTGATAATACCGGCTGTGTACTGGTATTTATGCCGCTTTATATATTGGAAGAGAAAGGTAAAGGAATTCAAGAGAGTACCTCCTTGGTTTTGATGCAGGAATGAATAGCGGGGACAGCCCCTTAATCAAAAAACGGCAGCATAATGGATTCGGCCTCGCGGATACCGCCGGTGATGAGCTTTTCTTTTCCGGCCTTAAATATATCAAGGGCCAGGCACTGCAGCTGTGACGCAAACAGCCCCGCATCCTTTTCTTCCAGGCTTTTCAGCAGCATGGAGGTTGACCGGGAATCAAATCGGAAAGCATAGGGCTTCATATCATTCAGAGGATATCCCAGATACTGAAAGTACATCAGCCCACCCAGTATCTGCCTTAAGGCAGGCGACTGTGCCTTCTCGTTCAGCAGGCCGAAGCAGACGCCGAAGGTCATGTAATAGTCCCCTGAAATTTGAATACTCTGCAGCCAGGATATCGTTTCCTGAATGGAACGGTCGGGCAGCCCGGGAAAAACGGACAGGGCTACGTCTTTGCAGATGATCAGGATGATCTGCATGCTCTGCAGATACTGAAGCAGCGCTTTTTTTAAATTGGGGGAAGTGAATTTGGAAAGCGGCGCCGGGTTATCCAAACCTACCAGCACCCGGGTCCCTTTTCCGGGTATAGCCTCCACAATTCCAAGATCACTGAGTATTTTCACGGCGCGGCGCACGGTAATTAACGGCATGGAATACTGTTTGGCCAGGGTCCCGTACGATGGAAGAAACTCCTGGTTCCCGTAGGAAGAATAGATTTTCCGGAGAAGCTTCATTGCCAGATTAAAATTGACCAGCGGGCGTTCCGAAAAATAATTCCACTCATAGGAAATTGGTTCAACCGGACAATCGGGCACAGGCAGCGAATTGTGATACAGGCGTATCTCCTCAATCTGTTTTTGGTAAAGGCTGATCAGCAGAGCTTTCAACGGACCGTAATCGGATGCCTTACACAGGGAAAGTATCTGTGCTGTGGCCCTTTTTAAATAAGTCATATAGCCATAGACATATGCCTTATCCCCCAAATGCATAATCGAAGGGTGCCCAAAGAAAATGGCGCTCTGATACAGGTTGACAAACAGAGGGTTTCCCAGGGCTTTCAGGATATGAAGAAAAAATTCGTAGTACGGATATTCGGTATAAGGCGACATCCGGCCATAGATTTCGTCGAGCTTTTTTAAATCATCATCCCCGCATAATTTCAGACCCTGCAGCATGACCTCCGGCCAAATCAGCAGCATTGTGCCGCACAGATCCAGAAACGCATCTTTTGCGGCATAGCTGTAAAGCCTGTATTTCCTCTGACACTCCTCCTCAGTGATATCATAAGTGACAATCGCACTCCGTCCCTGGCTCAGGGAGATATAATTATCTTCTTGCAGACGCCTCAGGGCACTGTGGATTGTGGAGCCTGACACATTAAAGGCCCTGCATAGCTCCGGTATTGTAGGAAGGCTGGAGCCTGTGGGATACAAGCCGAAATGAATACAGTTAAACAGATATTTATAAGCAACATTATATAATTTTATTTGATCCAAATTTTTCATCCTCCCCAAGACAGCGCTGCTTTAATTTTATCATTTTAAAACCATTATGGGTACTATTTTCTTGTATTGTTTTTGAACTTAGCTTATAATTAAAAAATACTAAATGAGCATAATAAATTAAATAATGAGCAGTTTTATAGTATGTTTGCGGAAGTTTTTATTCCCAAACATAGGAGGAAGCGGTATGGGAGGGCCGCCGTCTGATTCTCCCTGTGGGGCTCCCTGATTTGGACGGGTTCTGGAACGTCAATGATACATATGGCCATGAGGCGGATGATGCACTCTATCAGGCTGAATGGAATGGCCGCAACAGAAGTGTACTGGTTCAGGAATAATAATTTACGCTGATTGATACAACGGAGGAAAGCCAGGTGGAAATCAATTTAAGCTATGACCAACTGAATAACGAATACAGCATGCTGATGGGGGTTTTAGGAGCCAGTGTCAGCAAGCACCTTATAGATGAGCATCTTACATGCATCTGGGCCAACAGCTATTATTATGAGCTGATTGGCTACACAAAGGCTGCGTATGAAACGCGATTCCAAAACCAATGTGACAGATATTTTGAAACGAATCCGGAAGGGTGGAAGCTGCTTACGGAAAAGATAGAATCCAGTCTGGCAAAAGGCGAAAAGGGATATTCTGTTTATCTGCCGATGGTCTATCCGGATGGCTCCAAATTCTGGATCAAGCTGCAGGCTGTCTTTACGGATGAATATATCGGCGGATACAGAGTTGCCTATACCACTATGATTGATGTGACGGATATGATGCAGGCGCAGAAAGAGCAGATGCGTGCGCAGCAAAATTATGAAACAATGACGCGTGAACAGGAAATGCTCATGAGCGCACTCAATGTCAGTGTCAGCTCACATCTGGTGGATGAGCATTATACCTGTATCTGGGCCAATGAATTTTACTACAAATTAATAGGCTACCCCAAGCCTAAGTATGAGGCTCTTTTTCATAATCATGCGGATGAATATTACGGCAATAACCCGGAAGGCTGGGAATTGCTTACCCAAAAGGTCACTTCTGTACTGGAGCAGGGAGGCGATAAATATGAACTGATTGTCCCCATGAAATATGAGGATGGTTCCAGTTATTGGGTAAAGCTCGTCAGCTTTTTTACAGATCAGTATGTAGACGGCTACCGTACCTCTTATACGGTTATGACAGATGTGACAGAGCTTGTACAAACCAGGAATGAATTGGAAATGATGATGCAGGCAATGAAGGTCAGCGTCAGCAAGCACAAGGTGGACGAGCATTTCACTGTGGTCTGGGCCAATGATTTTTATTATCAGCTTATCGGGTATCCCAAGCCTGAATATGAGGAACGATTCCATAATCATTGTGATGAATATTTCATGGACAATCCGGAAACATGGGATATTCTCTGCAATAAAATAGATAACATGTGCGCGGCGGGAGAGGACAGCTTCGGGGCATACCTTCCGATGAAGCTCCCGGACGGTTCCTCGCGGTGGGTGAAGCTGGTGGGTTTCTTTACCAATGAATATCAGGACGGAAAACAGCTGGCTTACACCACCATGATTGACGTCACCGAACTGCTGCAGGCCCAGCGCGATAAAAGCGTGGCTTATGAGCATGTCCCCGGATTTATTGTTAAGTACCGGATTCTTCCGGACCGGATCATGATGATTGATGCAAGCAGCCGTATAAAGGATTTTTTTGATGTGGATCTTGACAATCTGACCGACGCTGATTTCATGAGGGTTTTACAGCCTGAGAGCCGCAGGCTCATTGAAGACAGGCTTCCGGAATTACGGAGGAGAGAAGCTCTGGAGCTGGACGAATCCATCCGTGTCAAGGATAAATATGGCAGGGACTGCTGGCTTCAGCTCCACGGCACATGTATTGATTCCATTGCCGACGATCCGGTTTATCTGGTGGTGTATATTGACATTACCGATATTACCGAGCTCAGAAAGCTCCAGCATCAGCTGGAGGAACGGACGGAGATGCTCAATACGGCGCTGGAGGCTGCCAAGCTGGCGAATGCGGCCAAGTCGGATTTCCTCTCCCGGATGAGTCATGATATCCGTACGCCCATGAACGCGATTGCAGGGATGACGGAAATTGCAGATGCCCACATCCGGGAACCGGAACGTGTAAGGGACTGCCTGCAGAAAATCCGTCTCTCCAGCAACCACCTTCTGGGCCTGATTAATGACGTGCTGGATATGTCACAGATAGAAAGCGGAAAGGTTTCCATTCATGAGTCCTCTCTTTCGCTGCCGGAGTTAATCCGGGAGATTATCATGATTACGCTTCCCAATGTCAGAACAAAGCAGCAGATATTCAAGGTACATCTGCGCAATGTCAGTCAGGAGCATTTTTACAGCGACGAGCTGCGCCTGCGCCAGATACTGCTGAATCTTTTGTCCAATGCCTCCAAATTTACACCGGAAAAGGGACAGATTATCTTTGAGGTGGAGCAGCTGCAGGGAGACTCCGGGCTTTCGTTTACAATAGCAGATACCGGCCCGGGCATAAAGAAAGACTTTCAGGAGCATCTGTTTGAGACATTTACCCGGGAACGTGACAGCCGTACAGACCGGATTGAAGTCAGCGGCCTTGGCCTTGCCATAGTCAAACGGCTCACTGAGCTGATGGGAGGTGATATCAGACTGGACAGCGAACCGGGACAGGGCTCCGCATTTTGTGTGACACTGCCCATACGTCCCATCCCGGCGCCTGCAGACGGGAACATTGATGATGCCGGAAGAATTCTGCTTGTGGATACAGACCCGGTTGTCCTGACGGAAGGGCGGCAGGCCCTGGAGAGTCTCGGAACGGAGGCTTACTGTGCGGAAAGCGTCGGTGAGGCAGTGGCTTATATCCGTGACCGGTATCAGGCCGGGGAAAGCTGCCGTATGATAATTATGGATTGGGAAATGCTCCGGCCGGATGCTGAGGAGGTATTGGAGCAGATCCGGAGAGAAACTGCCGGGGAACCGCCGCTGTTGATCATATCCGCTTATGATTGGAGTGAAATCAAGGACGGGGTGGCTGGCGGCATTGCCGGATATATAGAAAAACCATTTTTCCGCTCCACCTTCAGAGCTTGTATGCTTAAATACCTGAAAGGCGAAGAAACATCGGGTCATAAAGCTGTGACCTATGATTTCCATGATAAAGTCTTCCTGCTTGCAGAGGATAATGAACTGAACCGGGAAATTGCCGCGGAACTGCTGGGCAATTTTGGTGCCAGGCTGGATACGGCGGTAAACGGCGAGGAAGCGCTCCGGCTCTTTCAGGCGAGCGCCCCCGGCTACTATTCTCTGATATTAATGGATATTCAGATGCCGGTGATGAATGGATATGAGGCGGCCCGGGAAATAAGGTCGCTTAACCGTGCGGATGCCATGACGATACCGATTATTGCCATGACGGCCGATGCTTTTGTTGAGGATATCCGTAATGCGGAGAATGCGGGAATGAACGGCCATATGGCCAAGCCTTTGAGTTTTGACACCCTTGCCCTGGAAATCGAAAAATATCTAACCTCTGCAGAAAGTTAATATGGGAATCCATACAGCGGGCAGAGGCAGAGGGATGATATTTGGGAGGTATACTGTGAGAGAAGCTTTTTTTGAACGATTTATGATTAACCAGCAGAAACTGGTGGCGTATGCTACGGATACGGCCACCAATGAAATACTGTATATGACTCAGGCAGCAGCCACCCTGTACGGGTTTGAGGATGTGCGGGACACCTACGGGAAAAAATGTTACGAGTTGATTCAGGGCCTGGACGATGTCTGCCCCTTCTGTACAAACAGCAAATTGAAACCTGGCAGGCCATATCAATGGGAGCACTATAATAGGAAGCTTCAGATGTGGTTTGATATTACAGATATCCTGGTTATGTTCGAGGGGAAGAACTGCCGGCTCGAAATTGCGCGCGATGTCACAGCCCAGAAAGAAAAATTCGACCGCGTTTCCAACCGTCTTACCATGGAGGAAACCCTGGTGGAGTGCATTCAGACACTTTCCGGTGAAGCGGACGTTAATGCGGCAGTGAACCGTTTCCTGGAGATTATCGGCCATTTTTATGCGGCTGACCGGGCATATATCTTTGAATATAATACAAAACACATAAAAAACACCTTTGAGTGGTGTAGTTCCGATGTCCCGCATCAAATAGGGGTACTGCAGGAAATTCCAATAGAATACATAAGGGATTGGAACCATAAATTTGAACTGGACGGAGAATTTTTTATTTCTTCACTGGATAAGGATCTGGTCATTGATTCACCTGATTACCGTATTTTAAAAGCGCAGGGAATTAAAAGCCTTGCCGCCGCCCCACTTAAGAAAAACGGCCGGATTATTGGTTTCCTTGGTGTCGACAATCCTGTGGAAAGTACAGAGGACTTATCCTTGCTCCGCAGCGTATGCAGCTTCGTGCTGGAGGAGATGGAACGGCGCAGGCTAATCCAGGATTTGGAGTTATTCAGCTATACGGATTTGCTCACCGGCTTGCAGAACCGGAACTGCTACATAAAAATGCTGGACAGGTTTTCTAACCAAACCCTGCGATCATTGGGTGTTATCTATATTGATATCAATGGAATGAAGAAAATCAACGACAGCAACGGCCATGAATATGGAGACAGAGTGATTAAAAGGGTGGCGGATATCCTGAAGCTGCGTGTTGGATGCGATGCATACCGGGTGGGCGGAGATGAGTTTACGGTGCTTTGTGTGGATATTGAGGAGCAGGACTTCCATGTGCTGACAGAGAAGCTGATCAGGGATTTTCAGAAAAACAAAGAGTATGACGTTTCCATCGGCCATACATGGAAGGAAGGCAATGTATCTGTGGAAGAGGAGATCCTCAAGGCCGATGATTTAATGTATGCAGAAAAACAGCAGTATTATCACGCAATTCTGCAGGGGGACAGAAGGGCACGCACAGGTATTGCCACAGAGCTTCTGGAGGATATTGCCGACCACCGCTTCGAGGTCTATTATCAGCCGCAGATCTGTCTTAAAACCGGACGGATTATCGGTGCGGAGGCTTTGGTACGAAAAAAGAATAAACGGGGAAGCCTGATCCTGCCGGATCATTTTATCCCCCACTATGAAAGGGAGCGTGTAATCTGCCATTTGGATTTATTCGTATTCCAGACAGTCTGCGCCGATTGGCAGAAATGGAAAAGGCAGGGGATGGAAACCCATATCTCTTCCAATTTTTCCCGTGTTACGCTGATGGCTCCGGATATTGTGATGCAGATCAAGGAGATCTGCCGGGAATATGAAGTCCCTGCGGATAAGATTACGATAGAGGTGACAGAAAGTATCAGTAAATTGGAGCCGCAGCAGCTGATTGACCTGATGGGCCAGTTTGCTGCGGAAGGCTTTTCTGTGTCACTGGACGATTTTGGTTCGAAATATTCCAATCTGTCTATTCTTGCCACGCTGGAATTCAGCGAGATTAAGTTTGACAAATCGCTGGTGGATAAACTGAGCAGTGATGTAAAGAGCCGTATTATCATGAAAAACACCATGAGGATCTGCCGTGAGCTTCCAATGACACGTTCGCTGGCGGAGGGGATTGAGACGAAGGAGCAGCTGAAGTTACTGTATAAATACCATTGCGACTATGGACAGGGTTATTACTTTGCCAGGCCTATGAGTGCGGAAGAATTTTTTGAACTAATAAAGAAGGAGGATATGCTTGGGGAAGCTGTTTTAATTCGGCCCGATCCGTGCGTACAGGAGAAGAGGGAATGACTCAGGCCGGAGAAAAATCTTGTCAGGGGGAACACCAATGAAAAAACAAATGAGAATACTGACTCCGCTGCTGCTGGGGCTGATTGTGGCCATAAGCGTAATCTCTATCCGGCGGATTTCAGATATTCGTGATTACTCTAAACTGATTAATTATGTGGGGATTGTAAGGGGAGCCTCCCAGCGGGTGGTGAAGCTGGAAATGAACGGTCATCCGGATGATGAGCTGGTTGGTTATGTGGAGGAGATCCTGAATGAACTGCTGACCGGACAGGGCCGGTACGGCCTGGTTTTGGCCGACAGTGAGATATACCGGAATAATCTGGATTTACTGAAGGAACAGTGGGAAACAGTAAGGGAAGAGATCGATTGCGTGAGACAGGGAGACGACAGCAGCAGCCTGCTGGCTTCCAGTGAAAAATTATTTGAAATTGCCAATGATACGGTTTTTTCCATTGAACAGTATTCTAGGGAAATGGCGGAAAAGACGGCGGGGATGGTTTCTGTTACCGCGCTGGTCAGCGCCGCTGCGTTTGCAGCCGCCGTTTATTTTTATATCCGTAAATTCTTCCAGCTGAAGGTTACCAATGAAAGGCTGGAGGGGCTGGCATACCGGGACGAGCTGACGGGAGCATACCATATGGAGAGGTTCTATGAAGAGGTGAACCGTATCATGGCTCAGAATCCCAATGAAAAATTTGCCGTTTTATATGTTGATTTCGAGAATTTCAAATATGTCAACGATGTATTCGGGTACTCCTATGGGGATGAGCTGCTGAAGGGCTATGCCCATTTTGTCATGAGCCGCCTGAGAGATAAGGAGCTGCTGGGACGTGATATGGCGGACAGGTTCGTGATTCTGCGCCGTTATGAGAGCCGTGATGAGCTGCTGAAGACTCAGGAGCAGGTGGACGAAGAATTCTTAAATTCCAGTCTTGTCAAATCAAACCGCCATTTGATGACAATTGCGGGGGGGATCTGCTGTGCGGAGGATATGGTGGAGGAGGCTGAGGCGGTAAGGATGGTTGACCGGGCCAATTTTGCCCAGAAGGAGGTAAAGAATAAACCGGGGAAACGCTATGCGTTTTATGGGGAAGAGATCAGACGGAAGCTGATTGCCGAGATGTCGGTGAAGGACAGGATGCAGGAGGGGCTGGATAATGAAGAGTTCGTGGTCTATATGCAGCCCAAAATAGGGGTAAAGGACGGCACTGTAAAAGCTGCGGAGGCGCTGGTGAGATGGGAGGTCCCCGGGAAAGGGCTGCTTTCACCGGGGTTTTTTATCCCGGTGCTGGAAAAGAACCATTTTATAGGGAAGGTGGACAGATACGTCTTTGAGAAGGTATGTATCTGGTTCCGTGAGCGCATGGAAAAGGGAGAGACTGTGGTGCCGGTTTCTGTCAATGTGTCGAAAATCCAGTTCTACAGCCCGGATTTTATCCCCGTGTACGCGGGAATCAAGAAAAAATATGAAATACCGGACAAAATGCTGGAAATCGAGCTGACGGAATCCGTGGCGTTTGAGCATGAGGAATATTTACTGCAGATAGTCAGAGAGCTGCATGAAAATGGATTTTTATGCTCTCTTGATGATTTCGGCACGGGATATTCTTCTCTGGGGCTTTTGAAGTACCTTCCGATTGATGTGCTTAAGCTTGATGGTGTGTTTTTCCGGGTGAGTGTGGATGTGAAACGGGAGCAGACTATTTTGAAATATATTATCAACATGGTGAAACAGCTGCATATCAGCACGGTTGCCGAGGGCGTGGAGCGGGAGGAGCAGGTGGAGTTCCTGAAATCCGTGGACTGCGATCTGATTCAGGGATTTGTTTTCTACAGGCCGATGCCGATCAGGGAGTTTGAAAAGGTTCTCGCCGCTAACAGGAAGGAAAAAAGACAGATATGAAAAATTTGAAGGTCAGTAAAAAACTGATTATCTCATACGCTTTTGTGCTGATTTTATTGGTCGTCATTATTGCTGTGAGCATAGGAAACCTGATAAGCATAAGGGCAAGAGTGGAGGCCTTTTATAATGGCCCTTTTAAGGTCCTGAATGCCGCGAATACGGTGAATTCCAGTTTTGAGGCGATGCAGAAATCCGTATTCCGCGCCATTTCCAACACTGACCCGGTGATTGCTGAGCGGGCGCTGGAGGATTCTAAGGTATACGCAGGAAAAATTCAGGAGCAGATTCCCATCATACAGAAGGATTTTCTGGGAGATCAGGCGATTGTTGAACGTCTCCGGGCGGCGCTGGATGAACTTGCGCCGCAGCGCGAACACGTCCTGGAGCTTGCATTGCAGAATCAGAAAGAGGAAGCCGTTGCTTATATGGAGGCGAACAATATTAAAACCATCCATAAGGCACAGGCAGAGCTGGATGAACTCATCGATACTGCGGACAGGAAGGCGGATGAGCTGATTGTCAGCCTGCGCTCTGAACAGATGGAATTCATTGTGATGCTGTCCGTGTTGGGGACAGCCAGCGTACTTATAAGCGTCCTTTTCGGCATTTATATTACCCGCAGCATTACCAGGCCGATTAAGGAGCTGGAGACTGCGGCCAGGCAGATGGAGCAGGGGCATTTGAAAGTCGATGTTACATACCGCTCAAAGGATGAATTGGGAAGCCTCTCGAACAGTATGCGGCAGATGTCGGAAAAGATTTCCTATTACATGGATGAGATTTCCCGGTCCATGCAGCAGCTGGCCGACGGGAACCTGGATATACCGGGCTGTGATGGGTTCCAGGGAGATTTTCTGCCTGTTCAGGAGGCTCTTTTTATTGTGATCGATTCCCTGAATGAAACAATGGCGGAAATATCCCGGCAGGTGAATGAGAATGCGGAAACCTCGCAGGCGGTGAAAGCGGCGGCAGGTGAAATGGGTACCAATATTCTCGCCTGTAATCAGCAGATGCAGGAGATGAAGGCAGCGATGGGGGAAATCAATTCCTGTTCCACGCAAATCCGAAAGATCATCAAGACGATTAATGATATCGCATCCCAGACTAATATTTTGGCGCTCAACGCCGCGGTGGAGGCGGCCCGGGTGGGTGCAGAGAGCAAGGGATTTTCCGTAGTGGCCCAGGAAGTGCGCGGCCTGGCCGGTAAGTCCTCTGCTGCCTCCAAAAGCACGGAGGAGCTGATTGAGCAGACCCTCGACGCGGTTGCCCATGGAACGAAATTAGCGGAAGAAACGGCCGCCTCACTCATGAATATAGTTGGCGGCACCGATGATATGGTATCTAAAATAAATCAGATTGCGGAGGCTACTCAAAGGCAGGCGGAAGCGACGGAAATGGTCTCCATAGGAATCGGACAGATATCCGATATCGTGCAGACTAACTCAGCCACGGCAGAGGAGTCGGCCGCCGCATCTGAAGAACTCTACGGAGAATCTCAGCTCTTAAAAAGCAAAATCAGCCGCTTTAAGCTGCATATGTAGATTTGCTGGTGACATGACAGGAATAATTTAGTAGAATAAGGAAAACGGTTATTCTGAAGCAGGAAGCGTAAGAGTAATCCGGCACCCTTCTCCCGGGACAGATTCGGCGGAGACGTTCCCCTGATGCTCCTGAGCGATAGTTTTTACAAGGAAAAGCCCCAGACCGTTGCCTCCCTCCTCCTTTCTTGTGCTGAAGGAGCGTTCAAAAATATGGGGAAGAGTATCCTCGTCAATGCCGCATCCGGTATCACTGACGGATAACAGATAATTTCCATTTTCCATGGAAAGGGACAGCACGATTTTTCCCTCGGGCGGTGTGAAATCCATAGAGTTGAATACCATATTTTCGATGGCTCTGGCGATGGATTCAGGATTCCCCTGCATCGGGCAGGGGAAAGGCGGGAGAGAAAGAAGAAACAGGGGGCCGAAGACCTCCACATCCTGCCTGTTTCTGAGGTAGTAGGTCTCCGCCAGCTGCCGAAGGTCGAATTTTTCCCGGCGGGACACAGGAGAAATCCCTGCGTTAAAATCCTGGATGGAACGAATTTGTACGGAAAGCTCTTCGTAATTCTTTTCTATCATATCTATTTTTTCCTGGGTTTTTTCGTCCACATGGATATCATTCTCCTTTACCAGCTGCAGATAGGCGGAAATACAGGCAATGGGAGATTTCAGATCATGTAGGAATTCCGACAGGATTTTTTGACGTTCTGAGAGCAGCAGGGTTACTTCCTTTGTCCGTTCTTCGACCATATCCTGCAGATGCTCTGTCAGCTGAAGGTTTTGTGCAGCCATCATGAAATGCAGCTTCAGCATGAAGCCTGAAAAAAAGAGAATCAGGAAAAAGGTGCCATATTCATCGGGCCAGCCGGTATAGGCAGGCTCCCAGCGGTTGAGGGTCAGCACAGAGGAAAGAAGACCCGCGCTGTACATGGCTGTGCCTGCAGCCAGCCATCCGGTATGTTTTCCGGAGGTACCCTTCAGGGATAAAAGAAGCAGAAGCAATGATATTGCCAGTTTATACCAGGAAATAATCTGGCCGTAATACGGAATAAAATAAGGAAATAAAGACAGCAGAAATAAAGGCAGAAATACGCTGATCAGCAGCATGGACAGGGAGATCAGCTCTATGGGGGCAGCTATTTCTTTTTTTACGGAATCCGACAGGGCGAATACAATTTTCAGAGCACATAGTATTATGAGCATAGAGCTGCCGTCTTCCAGGGCATACAGGAGGCGGGGAAACGGAAGGCTTATGGTATGGAAAAAAGGATAAAAGGAGTGCAGGGAAAAGGTCAGGGCCAGGATACCGAGCCAGAAATAAACCCTGCGGCCGGGCTGCTTTCTGCTTCCCAGCCATACGGCGGCAGACAGCAGCGCTATAGACAGAGAAAAAAAGCATAGAAGACTGTAAAATACCATACGGACAGAGGTCTGCAGATGGATGGCCTGAGCGCTGCCCAATACCGGAGGATATATAATTCCGCTGTAATAATGGCTGTAGTTGGCTGTCTGGATAATAATATCCGCGGCCGTGCCGTCAGGAACCGAAAGGATAAGATCGCGGACCATGGGGGAATACGGCTGTAAGCTCCCCTGGCTGACCGCTTCTTTACCATTGATATAAACCCGGCATGCCGAAAAGATTTCGGGCAGATACAGCACCAGACCGTCCAGCTGCCGGGAAGAGGCGAATCTGAGCCGATAGGTGGCGGTACCGAAGGGAGAATGCCCCTGATGGAAGCCTGCAAAATTCATATATTCTCCAATACGCGTTGTAAGACCGCTTTCGGAAACGGAAGAAGAAAGAAAATCCTGGGGAGAGAGCAGCCTGTCAGGATAGATTTCCCACCCTTCAGTCAGATAAAGGAGCTTATCATGATTCAATGCCTGTGCATCAGCGAGAAGGACGCCGTCCCGGATTTCATAATAATCTTTGCTGTATTTGTTATCAATTACCGTAAGCAGATGAAAACCTGCCAGGGACAGAAGGAATAAAAGAATGCACAGCAGCTGTGTTTTAACGGTGTTATTTTTGTTCTTAGCTTGTTTTTTGGAGTTCATGGATACCTCGGAGGATGGAGCATGTACAAAATGAAAAAATCAGTAAGGTTCTTCTTATTTCATGCGGCAGCAGTGGCTTTTATATTCTGCTGGATTCCGTCAGAAGCTTCTTCCATATCGGGTAAGATCATATCGGAGGGAGCAGCTGAGGTGTCAGGAGATTCAGCTGTGGAGCCGGGGAATATGGTACCGGAAGAATCAGCAGCAGTGCCGGAGAATACAATACCGGAAGAATCAACTTCGGTGCCTGAGAATACGGTACCGGAAGATTCAGTAGCAGTGCCGGAGAATACGGTGCCGGAAGAAACAACTGCAGTACCGGAGAATACCGTACCGGGAGAATCAACTTCAGTGCCGGAGAATACGGTGCCGGGAGATTCAACCGCGGTGTCGGAGAATAATATATCGGAAGAAATATCTGCGGTATCGGGAAATACGATATTAAAGGATGCATTGTCCGTGTCATATAATTCCATATCGGCAGAAGCTGCGGATTGGATTGAAATAGCTGATTTTAAGGAGCTGCGCAGAATAATAAACAGCAGCATAAGGCCGCAGACAAGACATGTCCGTCTGACCTCGGATATAACCATAACGGGGACAGATGCTGATACTTATTATATCATATCTCCCCCAGCTGCGCCAATTTATATTGATACGGGCGAATATACGATCTATGTGGAGGGACAGCTGGTGGTAATGGGAAGCGTCTCTGTTTTCGGCAAAGGAGGGGATGGGGGACTTATCCATATCAACAAAGGAGGGTACGCCACATTCGAAGGGGGCAGCCTCAGGGCGGATCAAGGTTATGCTTTATGGCAGGAGGACGGCGCTTTTTTTACTGCATCGGATCTGGATGATAAGAGCTATGCATTTGTTCCCTATTCCTGCGAAGGGGAATGCAGATATCCGGATAAACCCGTAGTATGGGATTCCTATGAAAAGGACAGGGAAGAAACGGCATATCGTATTATTCCTACGGAAAATGATTTTGACCCGGAGGTTCTTCCGGCAGAATTTTATTCCACCTGGTGTGATAAAGGGAAAAAATACAAGGGAAAGCTTCCTGTTTTCTGGGAAGTGGATGAAAACACACAGGCATCTTTAAAGGAACGAAAAAGAACGCTTATAAACGGAAATTATGGACCGGATTACGATATGGGACGCCGCCCGGAATGTATGGCTCTTTTCCAGAATAAAAATGCAGCGGTAATTATTAATGGAATGCTGACAGTTTATTCCCCTAGCCAGTCTGTCATGGAAATCCGTTTTGCTCTGGAGAATCCGAAAGAGGAGGATGGCAGCTTTTATGTGGAATTTTCCCGGGACGGAAAGCAGTGGCAGCGCTCTGAACAGGGAAAATACCGATTAAAAAATGGGATTACTTTCTTTTATGAGAATTATGAAGACAGGAATCCCGCGGTCTATTATTGTGTCTGCGTTCAAAAAGACGGGAGGAACTATTATTCGGATATTGTGATGATTTCAGAAGACAATACTCTGGTTATCGGTGACATCCATGGAGGCAGAGGAGGAGGAACTCCCATATTGTCAGGTATGCAGGAAACGGATAAGGTATCAGGAAATAAGGAGGGGGAAGGGAATACTGTTGGGATATCCCCGGAAACAGAGACTCCTTATTCGGATGAGGAAGGGGAAACAGAGCAGACGGAAGCCGCAGCAGAGAAATCGAAAACGGAAGAGGAGAAAACGGATCCATACCGGAAGGAAGTATTTTCTTATGGTGAAGGGAAGGAGGACTCCGGGAACGCATCATTTGCGGCCGATGAAGAAAAACGGGAAGAAACGCAGGAATATAATGCTTCCGGACAGAGTCAGGAAAACTTCAGTCCGACGCAGGAGTCTTCAGAGGAAACGGCCGAATCGATTGCGGCGATAACGGAAGAAGATACAGGCGCTGCCGAAGAGCGCAGGAAACAGATTTTTATGGGATTTGGTTCGGTAGGCATCATTCTGGCGGCAGTATTTTGCGGGAATGCACTGGTGCGTAAATTCAAATAAACTATGTCCTGTAAAGCAGGCCTATATCTTATCAGCATGAAAGCCAGGAGAATCCTGCCCGAAGTTTCCGGGCATCACTTCCGGTTCAGGGGACAAACAGGTAGCCTTTGTGGCGTATGGTACGGATATACTCTTTTTCCGGACAGATGTCACAGAGTTTTTTCCTGACCTTGCCTATGCGTGCCTGAAGATTATGCCTGCTTTCATTTATGGGCTGCTTCCATATATTGTCATAAAGCTGTTCATAGGTAAACAACTGATTGGGATGGTGGGCAAAAAAGGAAAGGATATCGAATTCCAACCGGGGAAAAGTACATTCAACTCCGTGACAGATGGCAGTGAGCCGGCCTGTATCAATGATCAGATCACCGAATGTAAGCAGCTCCGGCGGCTGGTTTTCATAACGGCGCAGGATTCGTACATTAACACGCAGCTCCAGCTCTTTCAGAGAAAATGGTTTGGGGACATAATCGTCTGCGCCGGACAGAAAGCCTTTGATTTTGTCATCATTTTCAGTATAGCATGATAAAAATATGATCGGTACGGAGGAAAACTGTCGGATGGAGGTACATAACTCAAAACCATTCATATCCGGCAGATTAACATCAAGGATCACGCAGTCAATACTGGCGCTTTTCAGATAGCTTACCGCCTTATCCGCTGATGCTGTACAAATGATATCATATTGCCGTTCTTTAAAGTATTGATATACCACATTCCGCAGGGCAGCATCATCGTCCACGAAAAGAATCTTATACATATTACATTCCTCTTATACATAAATATTATCTGTTATTCCATATCTGTGACCCGTCTATACAGCAAGTATATCATAAAATTCACACCGAAAAGTCGCCCCAATGTCGCTTTTTATAAATATATGCTAAACGAGAATAATATCTGTTATAATTCATACGTAATCCAATAGGGAAAGGTAACGGAGTATTACGATGAAGGAAAGCAATTTTAAAAAGGCAGTTAATGAAATTCTGAGTTTTGATTTTTCAGGAGAGGGACAGAAGGCAAAAATTTCAGAGGTGACCTCAAAAAAATCAGGGAAAAAAGAGGAGCCGGATAGAGCAGCAGGAGAAGGAATGAAGGAAGAAAGAATACCGCACGGAGAAGGACAGGCAGTTACTGTTGAAGCATCGGTACCCGTTCAGGCCGGAGCGGATATGGCTGCAGTAGGAAATACAGTGCCGGCCCTGAAAAATGAATCCATCATTACGGAGGATATGGTAATTGACGGAAGCGTAAGGACAAAATCAAATCTGCGCGTTCTTGGGCAGATTTCAGGTGATGTGAAATGCGAGGGCTCTCTGCTGCTGGCAGGTAAGGTAATCGGCGATATTTACGCAGACAGCATGCGTGTCCAGTCAGGTAATATCACCGGCAATATTCAGGTGACCGATGAAATGGTAGTGGATAATAATTCATGGATTAAGGGTGACATCACGTCAGGACGGCTGATGTTCAACGGACATAGCGAAGGCAATATGATGGTAAAGGAAAGTGTTGAGTTCCGCGAGTCTGCAAGGGTGAAAGGAAATGTTTCATCGGAATGCATCTCCATGTACAATGGGGCACACGTGAAGGGGATGATCGATATCGGCGGCATTGAAGAAATTAAAGAGGAGTAACAGGAGGAAAAAGGTATGGATTTTTCCACTGTGGGCGGAGAGCTTTGTACGGAAACAGCGGGAGGATACGGTAAATCTTCTGTTAAGCTTGTCGCTGCGGACAGAAATCGGCATAAGGGAAAAAGCAGGTACTGGGGAAGTGTACTTTTTTATAAGCATATAATTTTGGGAACGACGGTTCTTTTAATTCTGATACCTTTATTGGGCCTCGGCGGGATGATTTATAAGTATTCCCGTCTGATGGAAGATTATCAGGGGCTTCTGCATCGGACATACTCTTTGTATGAGGCGGAGGCAGTGGAAAACAGAAGGAAAATTTCAGAGGCAGGCAGAAAAATCAGCCTGGAGATTTCCGGCTGGAATGACAGGGTCGGAAAAATCCCGTTTAAGGTAAATACAGATGACTGGAATTACATATTGGTAAACGACTGGAATCCGCTGCCGGCGGCTTTTAAGCCTCAACTGGACGTATTGGATGACGGGCATCAGGTAGACTACCGTATCGTGGATGATCTCGTAAAAATGCTTTCAGATGCGAAAGAAGAAGGTATGGATTTGCTGGTATGCTCAGCGTACCGCAGCTATGAGAGACAGGCTGATTTGTTCGGCAGTTCGATCGAGGAACTGATGGATCAGGGACTGACGTACATAGACGCTTATTATAAAACCCGTGAGCAATACGCGGTTGTCAGCTACAGCGAACATCATACCGGACTGGCTGTGGATATTGTGGGGAAGAGCCATCAGATGCTGGACGAACGTCAGGGGCGTACGAAAGAGGCAATGTGGCTTGCCGAAAATTGTGCCCGCTATGGTTTTATTCTGCGTTATCCCAAGGGAAAGAAAAATGTTACGGGAATTGAGTATGAGTCCTGGCATTTCAGATATGTAGGGAAAGAAGCAGCGGAATTTATTGACGAAAATGATTTAACGTTTGAGGAATTTCTGAAAACTGCGGAAGCGGATCAGAAGAATATGGCACACCCCGTTCCTGATTAACTCATTAAAAAAGCCCCGCAGAAGGCGCGCAGGATATCCATCCATGCCAGGCAGTCTGCGGGGCTTTTTGCTCTATTTATTCATTTTATAAACCGGATCCGCCGGATACCCGCCCTTCAGCTTCTGCATCCCGCGCTGAACCGCGTCCTTGGAAGTCTTCCAGTCGGCATCCTTGTTCCGGTAATCGAATTTTTCAATAAGCCAGTCCACATCACCGGAAACACGTTCCATATTTTCTTCCATCAGTTTGAATGCCAGAGGATAAAAATCCTTTTTCTCCGCGTCATTCAGATGGGAATCCGCCTGATTGCATAAGTCACCGAAATGATGGAGGCAGAAGCCCTTGCTCTTTTTCAGTTTTTCGCGGAAAGCCTCATCATTTTTATACAGATAGAAAAAGGTATCCATATAGCGGGCGTATTCCTTGGTGAAAAAATCACAGATATAGCAGGTTTTTTCCTTCTCCGCAACCCAGGAAGCGATAGCGTTGGATTCGGAGGGCTTTCCCTTCAGCTTGTCCATGAGTGAGGTTTTTCCCGGGGTAAAATGAGAAAACTGGTCCTTCATTTCTGCAATCAGCTTTTTGTAGTGGGTTTTCAGAATCCAGCCGTTTCCCAGGGTATTGCCGTAATCAAACATTTTCTTGTAATGCATCCGGCAGAAGCCGGCCTTGTCCGTGGCCTCCCTTGTATCACTTTCCATATAGGAAGCGCAGGAGCCGAGCACGTAATCCATGATATCCTGTTCCACATTCCGTTCAATGAAACAGAAGGGGCATTCATCCTCCGCGTTCATGGCGTCATTTAAAGGGATGGTATATAATTTTTCTTTCATTCTTAATCTTCCTCCGGAATCCATGTCATGTATCTATTGTATCGGATCAGGGGCGAGATTACAATCAGAGTATGACAGATAAAAAATCTGAGTGAGCAGCTCCGTCTGCCCGGGCTCCTCTCCCGGTTCCTCAGGATGGCCGGCAGCTCGGTAAGGTTCCTTATAGGGCGCGCTTTCGCTCGGACAAACACGCAGCGGTACTAAGGTTGCAAAGTACGCAACCTAAGGACCGGCGTGTTTATACGGCCCTTACAGGAATCCTTACCAAGCCGCAGGCCGTCTGGAGGAAACGGAAGGGGATCCCGGGCAGACGGAGCCGCCCACTCAGAATTTTATCTGCACCCGTTTTTATATGGTTCCCAGCACGGTACCGATATCCTCAATCATATCAAGCACTGCCTGCCTGGAAGCATCCGCGTAGTTGGCTTCTGTGAAATGGGCATATTTTTCCTGCTGATAAGCGGCGATGATCCCCCTGGAGGAATTGACGATTGCACCCAGACCGTCTTTATTGAAGAAAGGAAGCAGATCCGCACCCTTTCCTCCCTGCGCGCCATAGCCGGGCACAAGGATATAGGACCTGGGCATGATTTTCCTGAGGACGGCACCCATTTCCGGATAGGTCGCCCCTGCCACGGCTCCTACATAACTGTAATCCTCTCCCATGGCTTCCTCGCCCCACTGAGCCACTTTTTCTCCTACCAGCTCATAAAGCGGCCTTCCGTCCACCAGCCTGTCCTGGAATTCCCCGCTGCTGGGATTGGAGGTTTTCACCAGAACGAAAATCCCTTTTTTCTCTTTTTTGCACACATCTATAAAAGGCTTTACCCCGTCGGAACCAAGATAAGGATTAACCGTTGCAAAATCCTCGCCAAACCCTTCAAAGCTGTGGCTCCCCACCTGCGCCCTGCCCAGATGGCCCACCGCATAGGCTTCGGAAGTGGAACCGATATCACCCCGCTTGATGTCGCCGATTACAACAAGTCCCTTTTCCTTACAGTAATCCACTGTTTTCTGGTAAGCGATCATTCCTTCAATTCCAAACTGCTCATACATGGCAATCTGAGGCTTCACCGCAGGAATCAGATCGTATACCGCATCCACGATCCCCTTATTATACTGCCAGAGCGCCTCTCCGGCCCCTTTCAGCGTTTCGCCGTAAGCATCAAAGGCCTGTTTCAGGATATGCTCCGGAATGTATTTCATCATCGGGTCCAGTCCCACTACAATAGGGGCATTGGTTTTCTTTATTTTCTCCACCAGCTTGTTAATCATGATATCCGTTCCTTTCCGTTATCGCTTTTTATGTTTCATTCAGCCATGCTCTTTGCCTCATGCCTGAATTATAACCTTTTAATCCGAAAAAATTGTATCATATTTACAGGCCGGAAACAAGGCTGGGATTGCCAAAAGAACGAGGGAAAAATGACACCCAAACCATAATTCTTATGATTCCGTCAATACTCGGCAAAGCTTCTTAAAAAAAGCAATCCCATAGTACGTAAAGGTATGAAATCCCTCCAGCTTCAGTTCCGCATCGTACTGCTTCCGCTTTATCTGCTCCAAAGCCTCTCTTGCACTGCTGTCCAGCTGTGCAAAAGTATCTGCCACTTTCAATTCGATAATGAACGCAGTTCCGTCATAGGGAGCCGACAATAACAGCAGGTCACTCCTGCCCAGACCATTTTCCCGGTTCGATTTCAGGATATAGCCATCCAGCATTTTCAGAAGGCCCGCCAGGAAACCATGGTAATAGTCCTCTCTATAGTCATAAAAACTGATTGTTTCCATCAGGCTTTTGGACAGTTCCCGTTCCAGTATTTCTGTTTCCCGATGCAGCAGGGCATGATACATCTGCGAGAAATCCTTTTTCCGGATACTCTGATTAAACCAGTCCAGAATGGTATTCCGGTAAATCATCTTGATTTCCGTATTCGGTATTCCTAACGTCAGGTAGATAGTCTCCCCATCAAACCTTTCCGATTGTTTTTTCAAATATCCCGTAAAAAACAGGAAATTCCACAGGTTATCCTCCGATTTATATACTTCACCATAGGTGATATCCTCATGCACGGGCTTTTCTATGGTTCCGCCGTCAATCAGGCTCTCCATCTCCTGTTTCACGCTGTTATCCGCATGTTCTACCAACTCGCGGACAATGCTGTTTGAGGAGGTGTTAGCCCAATAAGGTCTGGGAAATGCGTCATGGTCGGCGGATGCCGCCTTTACATAATTGATGACGCTCCATGGATTATAAACCTCTGTCTTTCCAAAAAGATAGCCATCATACCATTCCCGCACTTCTTTGCACTTCTCTTCTATTCCATAAACTGATAATAAATCTGCTACTTCTTTTTCGGTAAATCCAAAGTGTTCGGCGTAATTCGTATTCAGTATGGTAATCATTTCAGGATTATTTAAGCCTGTAAAAATACTCTCTTTTGTTATACGAAGGCAGCCTGTTATAACAGCGAATTCCAAATTTAAATTTGATTTCAGCGCAGATTCAAATAAAGAACGGATAAAGTCCGACATTTGCCCATAAAAGCCCAGGAAATATGCGTTTTCCAACGGAACATCATATTCATCAAGCAAAATTATGACATTTTTCCTGTATACTTTTTTTAAACACCTGGATAGGAAATTCAATGCTTTGGCCCAGGCCGAATCAGGGCCTTTTTTTTCAATCATTTCCCGAAATTGATTTTTCTCAGAACTATTCAAATTGGAGTTAAGAAGAATATAGCTGTGCCGGTCAAATTCCTGGGCAATTTCATCTACCAGGCATTCATAAGCTGTTTGGAAATCCGGTTGTTTCGCACATTTTAATGACAAACTGATAACCGGGTATTGCCCCATATATTTCGTATACTTTTCACCGGTATCTAAAATATTCAGGCCGTCAAAAAGCTTTTTGTTGTCTATCTCATTTCCATCCGGATCGAACTCTTTTTCAAAATAGTATTTTAGCATACTCAGCCCAAGCGTTTTTCCAAATCTTCTTGGCCGCATAAAAACACTTACTTCACTTCTGTTGTCCAATAATTCCTGAATGAAGAGTGATTTATCAACATAGCAGAAATTATTTTCTCTGAGCTTTTTAAAATCATCGATACCAATTGGAAGCGGTCTCATTCTTGTGTCTCCCTTAATATTACGATTTTTCCGCCAAAACCTGACAGATTTCTTTGAACAAGTTATTCTCTAACAGGCAAATATACGCGCACTCTCTTTCCTATCCTGATTATATCCTGTTTACGTGTTCTCCGCAATGTTTCTTGTTCACACTTATCCATTGCCATTCATACAGTCACAAACATGCCCGTAAGGCTGTATAGTATCCGGCTTATCCCTTTTGAATAAAACAGCAGTGGAAGGACGGTAATAATCCTTGACAGCAAAAACTGTACGCATTTCTGATGCCGTAATAGCCGGTCCCCCGAATTGTCTGATCCATTTTTATCCTCTCCCGCAGAAGTAGAAAATGTGTTCCAACATCCTTTCCTCCGGGTAATGGGAATTGGCAGGAGGCTTACCGCACGGTATACAAAATGCTACTCTTTAAATATATCATTGTATCCGGCTTTTCTGGATTTTCTGATACCGCCCTAAAACAGGGGGGTTCTCTTCCGTAAGCAAACCGTAGGTATCTGCCCTTCTTTGCATAGTTCTTGTATACCGCATAGATTTGTGTCCCGTAATTAATCCAGAGCCATATTGAGGTGCCGGTTCTATGGAAACATCAATAGTTGCGCTGATTATATCATCGTCCTCCTTTTGTGAAGAGGCAATCTTTTTCCCTATGGGATTAACAATGCAACTTGTCCCCATGTACTCGTTCCAAACGTTATAGTTAACCGATATTCCCATAGCCGCTACAATATATAACGAATTCTCATAGGCTCTTGCCAAACCATAAATATCCTCCCAACCAAGTGTCGGACATGCGATGATGTCTGCCCCCTTTAATGCAAGAATACGCGCCGCCTCAGGGAACTGTAAATCCCAGCAGATTAAGAGTCCCAGCCGTCCCCATCTTGTCTCAACAACCTTATAATCATCACCCGCAGAAACAATAGCCGCCTCTTCTGCCGGCAAATGTACTTTATCATAGATTTCTTCTATATTTCCTGTTGGGCCAAATAAGAGAGCCGAATTATATTTTTTACCATCTCTTTGAATATGAAGCCCTGCCACAATATAAGTATTATATTTCTCCGCAATTATTTTCAACCTTTTGATGTGAATATGTTCCAAGGAATAAAACAAACAATGATTAACAGCTTCCGTAGTCACAATTAAATCTGTCCCTGCCTGTGCTGCCATTTCAACCATTTTCAAACATTTTTCCACTGCGTCAAAAGCTCTCTGTTCTGCCCGCACTACTTCTTTACTGTCACCAGTACCAAATGCCTTCTCGTCATATATGGTTTGAACCACCGAAACACGTATCATAATATCCAGCCTTTCCTTTCTGTAAAATATCTCATCTACTGTTATTGCTCTCTCGAATTAACTCTTTTTTTCCATCATATTAACAGTGGACAGAGCATAGACTCTGTCCACTGACTGCTTCCTTTAATTGTCCGGCTATGATTGCAGGAAACTATTTTTCGGCTTTCCATTCATCTACCTGTTTCTGCATTTCTTCCAATACAGCATCCATACCGGCAGCCTCCAGTTTTTTCATCATCTCCGGAACAGCCGTCTTCGGGTCTACTGCCCCTACCGAAAGCTGGGGCAGATATTCGCCCGTCACAGCACTGATTGCTGATAATTCAGAATCCACTACCGAACTGTCAAAGCTGAATCCCATTGCACAGGATACCTTAGCAGTATCGTTATATTCCTTTATTTTTACCCATATATCCGGACTTTGGCTGTCACGGGGAAACGCATTAAACTGATTGCCGAATACCCAGTCTGAATTAGGGTTATACCCAGATGCCTCATCCGAAGTAACTGTACCATTGTCATTTAATGTATAGTGAACCCCCTCTATTCCAAAACATGCCATATTATACAAAACCGGATCCGTATTGATCAAATTCAAAAACTGCATCGCCAGTTCAGGATTTTTGCAAGTTGTACTGATAGATGTCAGTGTCGCAATGGTTGCTGCTGTTGACATATATGGCTCCGACAATTTTATCATAACGCATTCCTGTCCGCCAAAATAATTATTCCATCTTGATTTTTCAATTTCCGGCTGATATGTATCCTCCAGGCCAATCACATGAATACCTGCCTGTAAATCGGCTAGAGACTGGTCCTGAACGCTTATAGCATCCATTTTTATGAGGCCATCCTGTGCCCATTTATACATATATTCATAAAATTTCATATATTCTTCAGATTCATACTGATTATAGACAGTAAGGGATTCATCAAACATTTTAAACATTCCCGGATAATCATAATCTATGATTTCCTCCATACCAAGCCCGTTTTTCATTCGGTTGGCAAACATAGGATAGGCAGCTAAAGGATAAATTTCCGGATATTTTTTCTTAACTGCATACATAAAATCTTCCAAATCGTATATTGTTTTTACACTATCTACATCCAATTGAAATTCTTCCACATATTTAACCGGAATTGCAACGGAGCATTGTTTATACATTAACTGATAATTCGGTACACCATAGATCTGTCCTCCGATTTTTACACCTTCCCACACGCCTTCAGGAATCGAATTATATAACTCCTGCCCGTATTCTTCCAAAAGGTCATCTAAAGGTATATACGCATTTTTATTAACATTAACTGTATAATTATTACACCAACTGGAGGTATAACAAAGATCATATTCCTCACCACCTGCAATTACCATCTGCATTTTATCCGTGTGGGAAGCGTAATCATTAAAAACCAATTCCAGTTCTATATTCCACCCATACGTTTCATTGATATAATCGCTCATCGCTTTTTGTACACGGTCACTGTCTGCCTGAGGACCTGTCGCTGCAACTACATACCATTTTAAAGAGCCCGTTTTCCCGGAAACATCGGATTGGGCCTGGATGGAAGCATTTTGTTTTGACAGATTAGAACTTTTATCCGCCGACCGGCATCCCGCTATCAATGCGGTCATCAGTATCGCTAAAGATAACATGGCAATAATTTTTTCCTTTTTCATCTCACTATCTCCTTCTAAATTATGTTGTCAGACAATAAGTTTCACCAATCACTTTTTATTATCACCCCCCACCAACTTATTTTCACATGAACTAACCTTTCACCGCACCTACGGAGATACCTCGTACGAAGTATTTCTGGAAGAAAGGAAACACTATCAGCATGGGACCTGCCGCAAGTACACAAAGCGCCATTCTTGTGGTTTCCCCCGGCATCTGGGTAAGATCCACATTTGCAGATACCATACTCTGAGAGAGAAATGTAATATTGTTCATCAATCTGTACATATAATACTGCAGCGATGACAGATTTGCGCTGTCCACATATAGCATAGATAAGTACCAGTCATTCCAATACATAAAGGCAATAAATAGCCCCACCGTTGCCAGTGCCGGTTTTGCTAAAGGCATAACAATTCTGAAAAAAATCTGAATTTCTCCTGCCCCATCTATTTTAGCCGCTTCAATTAATGCAACCGGCGTTTCTCTTAAAAAACTTTTCATAAGAAAAACGTTCCACGGAACAATGAGATATGGAAAAATCAGTGCAAACAATGTATCTTTCAAATTATATATTTTTACCATAGTAATATATGTAGGCACCATTCCTACATTGAACAGCATAGCGAATAGAACCAGAAAGGATAGTACCTTCGCCAGGTAGTAGTCCTGTCTTGAAATCACATAGGCCAACGCACTTGTCAGAAACAGGCTTCCTGCTGTTCCTATTACAGTCACTGTAATCGTTACTCTATAAGCACTTAAAATAGCTTTCGGGACCTTAAATATGTATTCAAATGCTGCCACGGAAAAACCTCTCGGTATCAGAGAATACCCCTGCTGCCGAAGGAGTGTATTATCCGAAAATGATGCTGACAGAATCAGAAAAACGGGAAGCACACAGCATATAGATATTATTATAAAAATAAGATTGGCTATTATTTTCCCTCCGTTTTTACCTGCCATTGTCCTTCCTCCTCTAAAATAATGCATTGTCTCTGTCAATTTTTCTGATAACTACATTTATTACATAAAGTGTTGCAAACCCTGCTAATGTTTGGAAGAGTCCCATTGCAGATGCCATTCCAATATCACCCGTGTCACGAAGCGCCCGGTAGACGTAAGTATCAATCACATCCGTTACCCGATACAGGGTGCCTGAATTCCGGGGCAAAAAATAGAACATACCAAAATCTGCATTAAAAATTTTACCTGTCTGCAGCAGAACCATTAAAACAATGGTCGGCTTTAAAAAGGGAAGCATAATATACCATGTCCTTTGCTTTTTAGTCGCACCGTCAATAGCCGCCGCCTCCAAAAGATGAATATCCATCCCCAATAACGTTGCATAATAGAGCAATGTCATATAACCCACATTTTTCCACAAATAGGCCAGAGGCATAATAATACGCCAATAATGGGGAGTATTATAAAAATTAGGAACGGAAAAGCCAAGCTTTTTGCACAAAACACTCATTACTCCCATATCGGGACAAAGCAGTGCATAAACCACATAACTGGCAACTACCCAGGATATGAAATAAGGCACAAACATACATGTTTGAAATAACTTTACTTTCCGTGCTGAAAATTGATACATGAGCAGTGCAAGTCCAATGGATACCAAAACTGTTATCAAAATGAAACAAAAATTCATGCTTAGCGTATTGGATGTTATTCTGACAGCATCGTTTGAGTTGAAAAAAAATTCAAAATTCTTAAAAACAGGTGATATCCAATCACTTCCAAATATTCCCCTGCTATAATCAATTCTCTTAAAGGGAATGACAAGTCCAAACATTGGTATATAGTAGATTGCAAACAGCACTGCAGTTCCCGGTATTGCCAGTAATGTAAGTCCCCAGTTTATTTTGCTTTTTCTGCTTTTCTTTATCATATTAATAACCTCATCCTTTTGTAATCCAGCCGAAATCCTCTCTGTATGAAGTATTATAAATCGCTGTTTTCCCTCTTTTCTACTATAAATACTGTTCTTTCCTGCAAATTTGGTATACTCCGTACTATTCTATATATTCCGCGGACATTTCCAATGGTATATGAGCCTCTGTTTTTTGAAAGGAAGTACAAACGCACCTTTCGCAACCGGCTCTCCACACATTCTGTTACGTATTACACTTACTAATTTTTCCACATCCTCTACCGTATGTTCATGTTCTCCCTTTCGGAAATACAGCAGAAGATTATCTTCTGCCTCTAAAAAACGATAAACTTCTCTGGCAGCCATTGCAGTTTCCCATGTTCCTATGATATTAGCCCATATGTCACTTGCACTTTCTGTTTCCACTAAAATACGGGGAGCCACCAGCGCTTTCAGATAGTGTTCATCGAAGGGCAGATTTCCTTCCGAACCGGTATATTGCTTCATTTCAGGACCAAACCAATGATAGATGCCGTAAAATGCGCAATCAGACATTTGTTCGCTACGAAGCTCTGATCCCTTTTCGTCAATGGCCCTCATATGAATCCGAAAGCATCCGCTTCCTCCCTGACCTGAAGCATTTGGATTTACAATTGCTGCCCTATTATCCAAAGCACCCGCAAGAAGTGCCGCCTTTCCACCACGCGAATGGCCCGAAAAGGCAATACAAGTCATATCCGCTATTCCCAATATTCCAAGAGCATCTATACAACGGGAAAATCCCCATGCCCATGCCCCAATAGTTCCAAAAGTATATTCTGTATATAGCTCGTGCAAAGGGCCGCTCCTTACTCCGGGAACCAAATCAGGTGCAATCTCTGTTCTGTCAAACATAACAAGCATAATGCCTCTGTCTGTAAAGCTGTCAATAAATTGGGGGGCATAAATGTATCTCCAACATAAATCTCCATCTACTACCGCAGGATATTTATCATTACCCTTTGGTTTAAAAACCACCATCTTAAAAGAAAGGGAATTGTTATCTCTACCAGCGATAATGCGGTAAGAATCCATTTTCATTTCTTCGTTACAACATAGAGTCTGTATTTTCATAAACTCCGGAGCCGGAGGCTGTGTTCCATATTGCATTTCTACTGCAAGCTTGTACAGTTCCCGCCGGCGCACTTCCCATTGTTCTTTTTTCTCAAGCATCGTTCCATTCTCAAACAAAAAAGGATTCGGCAGTTCTGACAACACCTCAAACTTCTTAATTTCAATTAAATTTTCATCAAAGTTACACATACTGATTTTTTCCTCCATTTATCTTAAATTCTCTTGGTGTGCATCCGAACTGCTTTTTAAATAATTGATAAAAATAATTCTCATTAACTATACCTACTGATTCCGCCACTTTTTTAATTGACAAATTGGTATCTGTCAGCAGAATTGCCGCCTGCTTCATCCGGTAATTAAGTATATAGTCATTCAATGAAATATCTGTACACTGCCTAAATTTCTTTGATAGATAACGGGGAGACAAAGACAAAAAATCTGCAATATTCTGCAGGGACAGATTAATATCCGTATAATTCAATTCTATGTATTCTATTACCGAATTTAAAAATTGCGGTTCTTCCTCCGAACAGGCTTCATCTTTACAATAAAAAGCACCTGACACAATCTTCTTAAGACTTTTGAGCATATCTGATAATCTTTCTTCCTCAAGCACCATTACTGAAAATTTGTTAAAATCAATTCGCTTTCCCTTTCTGCTTAAATCGTACATATCGTTTATACATGTATAAATCAATGTCAGCACCTCTGTAACAGCGAATAAAACATAGTCGCAATTTAATTTGGCGATTTCTTTTCCTATGTTGTCCAGCTCATTTTCTATTTTATCTGTCTTTCTTATTCTCAGGGCATCCAATAGCCGCTTCTTGCTCTCCGAAGAACAGCTCATAGCATTATTTTTCATATTTTCTGCGCATAATTTAGTTGTCAGAATATTCTCACTGCCATATATCATCCGATATTTCAGACAATCTTGAGCATCTTTATATAATCCTGCAAGTTTACTGATATCATTTGCATTTTCACTTATTGCAATGCTTAATTCAATATCCAGATTTTCCGAACAAAATTCTTTAACTTCCTCCAATATTTTCAGAAGGGAGTTTTGGCCTCCCTCCTGTGATTTCCGGTTTAAAACAAATATAGTTTCCATCTCATTTTGCCTTGTATTCTCCACCAGATATTCTGTCCCAAGCATTTCCATGCACACGTTCCCGACAGAATACAATAATAGTTCCTCATCGGAAGTCTTAAAATCGTATCTGTTATTATCAAATTCATTCAATTTTACAATGACAACCGTGATATCCCAGAACTCCTGAATTGCAAAAGCTGTATTCGGCAATACTTTTTTGTATTCTTTCCATATGCTTCCATCATGGTCGCAAAGTAATTTTCCTAAAAGCAGTCTTCTTAAAATATCATCGTTGGCAACTTTCTGCTGCTGTAAAATCTCATTTTTCTTTGCGGAATACTCTAAAATTTCCTGTACACGTTGAAACTCACTTCCATGTTTCTTTTTCTGCAGTTCAGGCAATTCCTTCATTTCTTCTGTAAATTTTATAAGTTCATCCACTGGTTTATATAATATTTTTGAAAAAAAACATATAATAAACAATCCAAGGAAAATACATATCACCGTAAAAAGCAAAAACACTTTTCGTATGTCCGTGATATCCTTAAAAACCTTTTCATAATCCTGAAGAAGTATTAATACATCTCCATAGTCATTTACGCATAAATAGGAGACAAGACTTGATTCATCTCTTGCCAGATAATCTCCGTAAGAATTCTGCAATTCTCCATTGCGGATTTTTTCCATACACTCATTTAATAAATCTACTTCCTTTGCTTCTCCCATATCTTCATGGGAAAAAAATGTTCCATCTTTTCCCGCCAAGTATGCCTTTGCTTCTCCATTATTCTTGGATACCTGAGTCAGAGCTTCTATAAGCCAATCTGCATTCTGATTAATAATAACAAGACTTGAATCCTTTCCGGGATTTTCGTATTCATACATCAAATAAGAGAAAACATAACTATATGCCTCCGGCTGCTCCGATACTTTTATTTTCCGAAAGATGGGAGTTAATCGTGAAAGTTCTTCTGTCTCTGCTAAGAACGCACCATCTTCATTGTAATAATCAACTCCTCTTTTTTCAGTAGAATACCATTCCTTTTTTTTACAATTATAAACAGAAATAGACAGGACTGACGGCTGTGCATTAACTATGTTAGTATCCAACGAACGCATCGTTGCATGTACATCCATATAGGACAATTCATGGTTATACATAAGTGCCATTACATCATTTCTAGAATATACGGTCAAACATAATGCAGATATATATTCCTTATAATATTCATAATCATGATGAATTTGCTGCAATACCTGCTTGTTAGCTTTTCTAATAATATTACTCATTTGAGACTCCGCTTTTCTTTGTACAGCAAGCGTAAAAGGAAGGATAAACACTGTGAGAAAAATCATTAAAAAAACAAAGATTTTATATAAATATCTATAACTTCTTCTTCGTAATTCATTTTTAATCTTCATCAATATTACTTCCTTTATCTTAATATGGTAAATAAAGTATACTATAATGCCTCCTTATACAATTCTCCAATTTTTGTAAATAACTATAAATTTCGTAAATGATAAATAAAAATATTCTATTAGTACTTATTTAACATTTTGTTTCGTAAAAAAAAGACTTCAAGTACAGTATAATTCTGTAGCCTTGAAGTCTTTCATAATACTAATGCTGCATGTTTTCTTTCGGAACACTTTCCAGATGGTGAAGCAGGACCTTTCCCTGTTAGGAATACCGATGTGATATGCAGCCTGGTCTATCTGCGGTTTTCCGTTTGTATTACCACATCCGCCGCTTTTTCCGTCTGGTAAGAAGCAGGCCCGCCATGAGGGCGGTAAAGGGGGCGACCGTAACCAGCCCGAAGCTTCCCACGACCGTATCCAAAACCTCTGCCGCCACATACTTGTAGTTCAGGATATGATCCACCGGGGTTCCCTGGGCCATGAACACCATTAATAATGAAATATACCCGCCGGAATATGCTAACAGAAGGGTGGTCGTCATAGTACCCATGGCGGCCCTTCCCACACGGAGTCCTGACAGAATGGCTTCCGGGGCGCTGATATCCGGCTTCTTGCCGATCACCTCCCAAACGGCTGAGGTAATGTCCACCGCCAGATCCATCATGGCTCCCGATGCGCCGATAAATATGCTTGCCATAAAAATAGAGGTCAGATCCAAATCCTGGTAGCCGCTGTACAGCAAAGATTCAGAGCTTGTCATTACGGCGCCATGGATTTTAAATAAACCGGTAAACAGAATACCGAGAATACAGGTCGTCGTTATGCCTAACAAGGCCCCCGACACCGCAGTCAGGGTACGTTTGTCCAGACCGTAAACAAAAAAAATGATGATCGCCGTCAGTACTGCCGTGATCCCGATTCCCACCCAGACAGGAGAATAGCCTTTCAGATAGCAGGGAACAAGAATCTTCCAGATCATCAATATTGTTATAAAAAAGGAAAGAATAGCCTGAAAACCGATTTTTCCGGCAAAAATTATCAGGAAAACCGCAAAGACTGCCAGAAGGATCACTTCCTTATCCAGGCGGTAATGATCCGAAATCACTACAGAACGGATCGTATCCCCCTGACAGCTTATGGTGAGCAGCGCCCGATCCCCTTCCTTAAAAATTTTGTCTTTTTCCAGGGATCCGCTAAGAAAGTTGACTCCCTCCAGAATTTTTCCTTTAAAATTCCCGTTTTCTATTTCCAGCATACAGCTCTGTTCCCCGGACTGGATGAGCCCGGATGTAATGATTGCAGAATTATCTGTCTCCACGACTTTGCCTACCGCCCGTTCCGTACCCTGATAAATAAGGGCATCCTCATAGCCTGTAGGCAGGCATATGAGGATACCGATAAGAATCAGACCTATTAAAGTCGTCAGGAAAACTGAATTCTGCCTCTTCAGAAAAGGCATTATCTTCATTATTGTACTCCTAACAGGGCAGCCATTTTGCTGTAAATATCCGTGTTGTCATAGTAACCGTCAAAGCTCTCGGCACCGACGCCCTGCACGAGCACCTCCACAGGCAGACCGGTATGGGCATAGGATCCGAAATTAATACCGCTCTTATTATTCAGGATGTGGGTAATGGTTACGGTAAGCGGCTCATAGCTTCCGTAGCGGATATACTCATCCTGGGCGAATTCCGCTTCCTCTCCGGTGCGGGACATGGTAGTCTCATAGGCTGCTTTCAGCTGGCCGTACTCATATTCTGTCATGACAAGCGCGCCGTCATTATCGGATTCCGGATGCTGATCCGCGCTGTCCTTCTGCTGTGTCGTTTCACTGTCCGTTCCGGCAGGCCCCTGAAGGCCGAATAGCTCCGTTACATCCTTCATCACGGTTTCAAAATCTGTTTTATTTTCCTTATATCCGGATACATAGTCGGAATCATATTTCGCGTAGGAAATCTTCTGATTTTCAAAATTTTTCAAGAAGGTGTCATAGTCGGTTCCTGCAAAGCCAATAGTAAGGCCGCCGGTTTCATGATCTCCTGTTACGATGATCAGTGTTTCTTCCGGATGCTCATTATAGAATTCCACTGCCTTTTCCACCGCATTGTCAAGGGCAATCGTATCCGTGATGGTAGACGCCGCATCATTGGCGTGGCATGCCCAGTCGATCTTGCCGCCTTCCACCATCATAAAGAACCCGTTATCGTTATCCAGCACCTCGATGCCCTTCTCCACATAGTCGGCCAACGCCCATTCCTCTTCGGCCCTGTCCAGCTCATAAGACATGGCGCTGCTGTCTGCAAGGTGCTCATCAATGGCAATAACCTTGCCATCCTCTGCCTTTAAGGCTTCCGCCTCCGCCTGAGTCTGAACCACCTTATATCCTGCTTCTTCCGCCAGAGCGTAGAGATCTTCCTTATCTTTTTCTTTTCCCGTAGGCTGCAGCAAACCGCCGCCTGCGAAATAATCAAACCCGCTGTCAATCATTTCCAGACCGATATCATAATAGCTGCTTCTGGATGCCTGATGGGCATAGAATGCTGCGGGTGTCGCATGGTTTAAGTTTACGGTAGAAAGGATGCCTATCTTCATATCCTTCTGGGCCTTCAGCTTTTCTGCGATAGTTTCATAGGTCTGTGTAAAGTCTTCACTCACGTTAATGCTGCCGCTCCAGGTCTTTTTGCCGGTTGCAATGGAGGTAGCCGTGGATGCGGAATCCGGTGCAAAAGAGGTGCTGTCATAGGTCTGTGCGGAGCCTGCTATGGGAAAACTCATCATGGTCAGATTGTTTTTGCTGTCCAGTTTTGTTTTTTCTTCTCCTTCCACAGTTACGGTTCCTGCATTTTGTCCCTGAGAGGCGCTGAGGTAATAATTGGTCAGCTGTACCTGGGGATAACTCATCCCGTCGCCGATAAACAAAAATACATATTTAGGGACGCCTGCCTGAGTTTCTTCCACGCCAGTGCTTTCTGCCGATGCCTGACTTTCTGCCGGTGCCAAAGACTCTTCCTGGCTCTGGCCCGTCTGGCCGGCGCTTTCCTGCTGGGTTCCCGTGCCGGTGCAGCCTGTAAGAGCCGCCGCCAGCATCATTCCTGCCAATAATACAGATACAATTTTCTTTCTCACTTTTTTGTAATCTCCTTCTTAATATGTAATAAAACTGACATGCTTATTATAAAGGAGAAAACTTAAGTTCATTAAAGGGTTCCCGCAAAATGAATGTAAAATCATGTAAAATATTCCATTTGTACCGGCGAATCGGATTTCGTTCCTCCGGACTCATTTCCGGCGGAGCATCTGCAGTTTTTCTAGCGGAACAGCTGCAGATGTTCCCTGTCAAGCATGAACGGATAATTTTTCAGCTTGGCAGGATTCGCAAGAACCTCATCCATGGTGCGCTCCCATAATTCCTCCGGAACAGACACCTCTCCCAAAAGCTGCCGGATATATTCGGAAAAGGGCTGCACTCCTCCGAAATCAAGAAGGGAGAGCATTTTCATGACCTCTTCCTGATCTCCGTAATTCCGGATAAATCCGGGCAGAAAAATCCCCACAGCCTTTCCATGAGGGAGTCCCATCTCACAGGTAATGGGATAACTCAGTCCATGGGGCAGGCTGGTTCCCGTATGGGTGATAGCCATACCGCCCAATGTACATGCCCGCATCAGAGCCTCCCTCTCTTCTTCTCCGATTTCATACCGAAGAAGCTTATCCTTTATCCTGGCCCAGGTCCGAAGCCCCATCTCACTGTAGATACGGCTGTAACTCGTAGTATTGGTATTCAAATGGCTTTCTATCAGATGGGCCAGTGTATCCACCGCCGTATGAATACAGCCGCTGCGGGATGCCGTCTGCAGATAGGAAACATCCACAAGAGCCAGGGCCGGGAAGATGTGATGGCTTATACTCTGCTTCGTTTTCTTTTCCAGATGGGAAAAGGCCCCCTGTGCCGCGGCTCCCGGCACCGTGGTAAGCACAATATCCGGAAGGACGTTTTTGGTAAGGATAGCATACGGGGTCACCTCCGAACCCGTCCCCGCAGTAGTGGGAACCTCCGCTACCGGAAATGCCGGATATACCGGCCCCTGTGCGCTGACCTGCGCTTTCGTATATAAAAGCCGTTCATCATGCTCCGGATTGGCCATCATCAGGGCGATTGCTTTGGAGGCGTCCATAGGAGAACCGCCTCCCACACCGATCACGAAATCCGCTCCTTCTTTGATTCCCAGCGCTCTTGCCCGCATGACTGTTTCCACGGAAGGATTCTCTTCAATATCATCAAAAACCACATAAGGAACTCTCTCCCGTTCCAGCGCCCCTATCACATCCTCCAGAGAACCGTTTATCCGTGAAGAATGCTTTCCTGTGACCACCATGGCCTTTGTCCCCAGCGCCGCAAGCTCACGGCTGTGGTTTTCCACACAATTTTTCTCACTGTATACTTTGGTTGGCATATAAAGCTTCATATTCCGTTCCTCTCTTTCCTAGTCCGCTCCTGCTGACCTGTGCGGTTCCTCTTTCTTCCGATTATATCGCAAATGGCGGTTTCATGCCAGATACATATGCGGCATGGAAGTATCCGATATAAGTCCCTGCGTAATTTTTCCCTGCACAAAAAGGCGCCCCCGCTGCCGGGAAACGCCTTTTTTCACATTCATATATTTATGCGTTTACTGCTTCTTTTTGCTCCGCATACTTTTTAATATTGGATACATTGGTAATTTTCCGGAACTCCTCCCCGTTAACCACAACGAGGGTCGGAGCCTGCATTACTCCGTATTTGCTTGCCAGCACTGCGTTTTCTTCCGCATCAATGGGAATATAGTTCTCATTTTTCAGGTATTCCTTAGCCAGTCTGCAGTTCGGGCAGGTTTTGGTCGTAAAAAGGTACTTTACATCTTCAGGCGCCTCTATCTTTACTTCCGAATTCTTTTCATAATCGGATAAGGTGACCACTCTTGCGGAAGGATGCTTCAAAACAGAGCGGGAAAGGTCGTATTCCGTCCTGTTCTCGAATTCCTGCGCTTTTCCGTCATTCCAGTTCTGAACCGGCCTGTAGTATCCTGTGATACGGCTCCAAACCTCGGTCACTCTGCCGCACTTGGGACATACCTTCTGTTCTCCGGTAAGATAGCCGTGCTCAGAGCAGATGGAATAGGTGGGTGACAGGGTATAATAAGGAAGCGTATAATTCTCGGCAATCGTACGTACCAGATTCGCCGCCGCCTTCCAGTCCGGAAGCTTCTCGCCCAGGAACGCATGAAATACGGTTCCTGAGGTATACAGGGTCTGTATTTCATCCTGAATATCCAGAGCGTCAAAAATATCCACGGTATAATCCACCGGCAGATGGGAGGAATTGGTATAATAACAGGTATCTCCCGGCTTTCCTGCCGTTTTGATTCCCGGCCATCTTTTCTTGTCATGCTTTGCAAGACGGTAGGTGGTGCTTTCCGCAGGAGTGGCCTCCAGGTTGTACAGATCGCCGTACTGCTCCTGGTAATCAGCCAGTCTTTCACGCATGTGGTTCAGTACTTCCTTCGTAAAATCCTGCGTCTTTTCAGCGGACATATCTTCCCTGAGCCAGTTGGCGTTAAGCCCTACCTCATTCATTCCGATCAGTCCGATAGTGGAAAAATGATTATCAAAGTTCCCCAGATATCTTCTGGTATAAGGATACAGCCCTTCATTCAGCAGTCTGGTGATAACCTGCCTCTTTATTTTAAGGGAACGGGCGGAAATATCCATCATCTTGTCAAGGCGCTTGTAAAAATCTTCTTTGTCCGCAGACAGATACGCGATACGGGGCATATTGATAGTTACCACCCCAACGCTGCCAGTGCTCTCTCCGGAGCCGAAATACCCGCCTGTTTTCTTTCTCAGTTCTCTCAGATCCAGACGAAGCCTGCAGCACATGGAACGTACGTCGCTGGGCTGCATGTCGGAATTAATATAATTGCTGAAATAAGGGGTTCCGTATTTCGCCGTCATTTCAAAGAGGAGTCTGTTGTTTTCTGTGTCGGACCAGTCAAAATCCTTGGTAATAGAATATGTAGGGATAGGATACTGGAAGCCTCTTCCGTTGGCATCGCCTTCAATCATGATTTCAATGAAGGCTTTGTTGACCATATCCATTTCCTTCTTGCAGTCCTTATAAAGGAAATCCATTTCTTTACCGCCCACCACGGCAGGAAGCTCCGCCAGGTCGTCGGGTACTGTCCAGTCCAGGGTGATATTGGAAAACGGCGCCTGGGTTCCCCAGCGGCTGGGGGTATTGACGCCATAAATAAAGGATTCAATACATTTTTTCACTTCCGGATAGGTCAGGTTATCCACTTTAACAAAGGGGGCCAGATAGGTGTCAAACGAGGAGAAAGCCTGGGCTCCCGCCCATTCGTTCTGCATGATCCCGAGGAAGTTTACCATCTGATTGCACAGCACGGAAAGATGGGCCGCCGGAGCGGAAGTGATCTTTCCCGTAATTCCTCCCAGGCCTTCCGTAATCAGCTGCTTCAAAGACCAGCCGGCACAGTATCCGGTGAGCATGGACAGGTCATGAATATGGATGTCCGCATTCCTGTGGGCTTCTGCGATTTCCTCATCGTATATTTCCGAAAGCCAGTAATTGGCTGTAACAGCGCCGGAGTTGCTCAGGATAAGACCTCCTACGGAATAGGTGACGGTGGAATTTTCTTTCACACGCCAGTCTTCTACCTTTACATAACTGTTTACCACATCCTTGTAATCCAGGATGGTGGATTTCAGGTTACGGATCTTCTCACGCTGCTTGCGGTAAAGGATATATGCCTTTGCCACTTCCGTGTAGCCAGCCTGCTCCAGGACCTTCTCCACGCTGTCCTGAATATCCTCCACATGAATGGCGCCGTCCTTCACCTTATCCTGAAAATCTGCGGTGACACGCAGTGCCAGCAGATCGATAATATCATTGGTAGTCTCCATATCCGTAGCATTGAATGCTTTCATAATCACATCATTTATCTTGGTTAATGTGAAATCGGCAGTCTCACCGTTCCTTTTAATTACATGAAACATTTTCCTTCCCCCTCTGTGGTTTTCGTTCTCTCTTCATTCTTTTTTCCGGCTTTGACAGGGAAAAACCATCCTGCGGCTTATCCGTCAAAGCTCTCCTATAGGCTTAAAAATGGACAAGTGTCCATCAAAACCGATGGACACTTGCCCCTGATTGGGCGATGAAATTATTGTATCACCATTCTTTTATGAAGTCAATGGACACATACAACATATTGTGGAAGTGGTAATATGTTGTCATAAATATAGTAGAAAGTGACATGGAACACTACCTTGTCTGGAGGAATTCGTACTCCCGGAGAGCCTTTTCATCATCCGGATAAGTGCTCAGATATTTCTGCATAAGAACGGTAGCCTGTTTAAAATCTCCCAGATATTCGTAAGCCACAATTTCATTAAAGGAAAGCACCTGCATGAGCTGGTTTCCCTCTATGGCAAGCCCGGACTGAAAAGCATTCAGCGCAGCCTCATAATCCCCTGTCTTTAAATTGCACAGGCCCAGCTGGTTATAGATCTGAGCGTCCGGCGTGGTGCTGAGGAAATTGCTGTAAACACTGGCCGCATAATTATTATCCCCAAGCTTCTCATAGGTCTGTCCCAGAAGGCGGACCACATCCACGCCTCCGTTGGAATCCTTCGCCTTTTCCAGGCTGTTTCTGGCATTATTGTAATCGCCCAGGTAATAATTCATCCTGCCCCGGTTATAATCGGTCAGCTTCTTATCCTTACTGTCCAGCACAGCCTGCAGATAGCCTTCTCCCAATTCCTGAAGTCCGTTTTCCGAACAGGAACAGAAAATATTAATCCGCATATCATAATCTTCAGGATCAATCTCCACAGCCCGGTCAAAATCCGCCTGGGCCGCCTCCTGATCCCCCTGTTCGATTTCAACGACCCCCTTCAGGTAATAGGCCGTTTTTTCCTTGGGCCGCAATGCGGTGATTGATTCATAGACCGCTTTGGCCTTGTCCAGCTCCCCCTGTTTATAATAGGCGGTAGCCAGATAATAATTGATGTCAAAATCAATCTCCCCCAGCTTGGCATCACTGTAGGTCAGGGCCTTTTCCAGGCACTCCACTGCCTTTTCATACTGGGTGAGCCCCATGTAGGCAAGCCCCTGCCCCCGGTAAGACATCTGTGCGTTTTCCTTGTCCAGAAGCGCCGCATCAAAAAAATTAAGGGACTCCTCATACTGCAGCTGCTGTATCAGCTGCATGCCCTGGTCAATATTCTCCTGCTTCGGCGAACCGCAGGCCGATGCCGATGTCATGCAGAGGCTGCATACCAGGACTGTCGTTATATATTTAAACTTTACCATATTTTTCATTGCACCTGTTATTTCCGTTATCAAAAAAGACTCGTTTGCTTTCAGATTATAGTATAGCAAATCAGCTTTCTTTTTTCACCCCTTTTATCCAGGAATTTTTATTTTTATTTACAGCTGCCGATAATGGGGGAAGTTACTGCTCACGGCTTTCCTGTAATGCCTTATCCCTCCGCCTGCCCACCGTTTACCGCTCCCGGCCTTTCCGCAGATGCTGGTGCAAAAAAACTTGCTATTGATTCTGAAAAGGTGTAGTGTGATTATTGTGTAGTACTATAGCGCGATGCTGATGAATTTTTAAATAAGTATTTTTATAAAGTTAATTATATGACTGATTACAGTCAGTCTATATCACTCCCGGTTATATCGTATTTATGCAGTCAAAACGGTTCCAAAGCCTGTTGGATGAAATGTCTGAATCAGGTTTTGCAGGAAAAGGGGAATATAGTGAAAAAGAATATCCTGATACAGACCAATCTTCTGGTCTGCTCAATTATTGTGGTGGGATTTCTGCTGACCACCATTCTCAGCTATCGGGCCAATTTCAGCTCGTCGCTGGAAAACATCCAGCAGGTGTCGGATCTGACATCGGAAGGAATTTATTATCAAATCAGTACGACATTCAATAAACCTGTGAATATCTCCCTGACGATGGCGAATGACAGCCTGCTTCATGATGTGCTCATTCAGGAGAAGGAGCGTATGGATGATCCGGATTTTATCCGGACAATCCGGGAATATCTGAGTACCTATCAGGAAAAATACGGCTATGATTCCGTCTTTCTTGTATCCGCCGCCACATCGCGGTATTACAATTTTAATGGTCTGGACCGGGTACTGACGCCGGATGATCCGGAAAATTTCTGGTACTTCGATTCTCTGCTGGGTTCGGATGAGGATTATACCATGAATGTGGATAACGATCAGGTGGAAGGGGCCGGAAATGCCATTACTGTCTTTGTAAACTGCAAGGTCCGGGACAGCGCCGGGGAGTTTCTCGGTGTAGTGGGGGTAGGCGTGCGTATCGACGGTCTCCAGCGTACCCTGCAGGATTACCAGAATCAGTTTGGCATCAATTCCTATCTCATCGACGACGAAGGCATCATTGAGCTGTCCACCCAATACTCAGGGTATGAAAATGTCAATCTGTTCGAAATGAATACTATTTCCGGCGCACAGAGCCGTCAGAATATCCTGGACTGGAAAGACAGTGATGCTCTGCGATTCTGGGATCAGAACGCCCTGGGACAAAAGCGGAACTATATTGTGTCCCGTTATCTGCCCGAAATCCAATGGCATCTTGTCGTGGAACGGGATACCAGTATCCTTTTGGCCAGGCTGAATCAGCAGTTTGTTCTGACCGCATGTATTCTCGCCGTCATCCTCATAATCATACTGATTGTCATTACCCGTGTCATCCGCCGTTTTAACCGGCAGATTATCGTTCTGACCCATACAGTGGAGAAGGAACGTCAGGATATTTTCGAAAAGGCCACCGAGGATCTTTTCGAAAATATCTATGAAATAGATATCACGCACAACCTGCCGGCCAATCCCGCCACTGAGGCTTATTTTGAGAGTCTGGGCGCTCCGTCAAGCTGTCCGTTTGATCAGGCGCTCCGTATTATAGCCCAAAAACAGATCAAAGAGGAATTCCGAAAGGGATACATAGAAACCTTCTCGCCGGAACACGTCCTGCGGGCCTATGCGGAGGGTACTGAAAAACTGATCTATGAGTTCATGATCAGCAAAGATTCCGAACAGTATTATTGGATGCGTATCACTGCCCGGATTGTAAAACTGGAGTCAGATGACAGCATTCACATGCTGGTCTATCGACAGAATATCGATACGGAGAAACGGCGGGAACAGAAGATGCAGCTTCTGGCCCAGACGGATGAAATGACCGGGCTGCTGACGAAATCGGCCACCCGGAGAAGGATAGATGAACTGCTGGAAGAGTATCCCGATGAGTATTTCGCTTATTTCATCTTTGACATCGATAATTTCAAACAGGCCAATGACCAGTTTGGCCACGCATTCGGCGATACGTTCTTTCACCCAGACGCTCTTTGAGTATTTCCGCAAAGATGATACTCTGGGAAGAATCGGCGGAGACGAATTTGTAGCCTTTGTGCGGGGAGTGGATTACGCCGGAGCGATGGAACGCGCGGAACGGTTATCCCTGGCGTTATGCCGGACTCATATCAGCGGCAGCATAAGCTGGAAGCTTTCCGCCAGTATCGGTGTGGTTCTCTCCCCGGGAAATGCAACCGATGCCGAGACACTCTTTAAAAACGCGGATACCGCTTTGTATCAGACTAAGAAACGGGGTAAGAACGGTTATACTATTTTTGAGGAAACCTGCTCTGGTTCATAGCTTCGGATAATGCTGTTCTTTTCGTGAAAACGACGCATCCTGTTGTTCATCTTAATAATGGCAGGCTTCCGGAAAGCCGGTTGACCAGTTTTTTGGAGCCGCATATCCCGATACCCAGATAGGTCAGCTCTTCCTCGCCCGCCCCGGCGGCTTTGGCAATATAATCCTCATAGTTCTGGCAGCATTGGGCCACATCCGTAAAGTCCACTACCACACATTCCGCGAATTCCGGCTGATAGAGCCTTTCCCTGATAGCCTTCAGCTTTTCCTTATCCGCCTTAAGCACCGGAACCGGCAGCGCAACAATTCCCAGATGCTCTCTTCCGTCTTTATCATAAATATCGGGCCCTATATTCTCCGGCACCTTTTTCCCCAGAGTGATTCCCAGAATTCCTGCGGTATTAGCCAGCACGCCCGCGGGCAGCTCCTCATTTAATATCATCACGCATTTTCTGTCCTGAAGTTCCATTTTACATCTTCCTTTCTATACCATACCTGCATTTCTCATATACTCTCACCGGTCTCCCCGATTTCTTCCGCTGCAGCGGGGCTGTCCCCCTCTTCCTTTCCCCCTTTCTGTGACAAGAAGAGGCCCCCCAGAGTCAGCAGGATGCCCACGGCGGAAACAGCCGTGATCTTCTCCTTAAGAATCAGCGCGGAAGTCACTGTCGTAACAACAGGAACCATATAAATATAGACACTGGTCTTTATGCTTCCCAGCACGCGCACCGCGAAATTCCAGGTGACGAAGCAGAGCGCAGAGGCCCCCAGTCCCAGGAAAAGAAGATTCCCTGCGTTGGCCGGTTCCAGAAAAAGCCGCGGCTCCACATGAAAATCCATGAGAAAGAGAGCCGGTATCATGAATACCAGTCCGTAGAAAAAGGTACGCCTTGTGGCCTGTACCACGGGATAGCCGAAATCGCTGATTTTCCTGGTCAGCAGGGAATAGGCCGCCCAGAGTATGGCCGCTCCTACAGCAAGCAGATCGCCAAAGGGATTCAGGCCGCCGAAGCCGCTAATGAGAAAGATACCAGCCATTGCCATGATGAAGCCCAGGAAAAACCGTTTTCCCGGCTTTTCTTCTTTTTTCAGCAGGAAAGAGAAAATTGCCGTAAAGAACGGGGCGATGGAGATGATTACGCCGACATTGGAGGCATAGGTATAGGTAAGGGCTATATTTTCCAGAAGGAAATACAGGGTTACCCCGCACAGCCCTGCCACTGCGAAGTACAGCTCTTCTTTTCTTTCCCCTTTTCTTTTTCTGTGGGGACATCCTATCCAGAGTGCAAGGTATCCGATGAGGAAACGGATAAAAAGAATCTCTATGGGGCCAAAACTCTTCAGCAGTACCTTCGTGGAAATAAAAGTGGTTCCCCATATGAAAATTGTCAGGAACGCCGCCAAATGTCCCTGTAAGGTATTATTTTTCGTCATCATCTGTTTCCGCCTGTTCTGTATTATTTTGGAAAATACGCTGATACTGTTTGGGTGTCAGCCCGATAAATTCTTTAAAGAAATGGGTAAAATGGCTTTGATCCGCAAAACCAGCCATTCCCGCGGCATCAATGGGTGCAATTCCCTGTTCCAGAAATTTTCTGGCCTTATCCAGCCTTATTGTCTGGAGATATCGGTAGGGCGAAACGCCTGTCTGCTTGGTAAAGGAGCGCAGAAGGTAGGACTTGCCGAAATCCGTCATGGCAAGCAGATCGTCCAGGGTAAGATTTTCGGCATAATGCTCTTCTATATAGGTACACAAGGTTTTTATCCGGGGATTGGGCTGCAGAATATCGGCGCTTTCAAAATCCGAGGCATATTCCCGGAGTATCTGTTCTATGAGGAAAAACAGAGTTTCTTCTTTTTCCAGCTTCGGGGCATGCTCCAGGATGGCAAGGTACAGATCCCGGACGGATTGGGTAATATCGCTTTTATAGACTACCGTATCCGTAAAATAGGGCATATAGGGTTTTCCCGTGATTTCGCCTACCGTCCGTTCCATCTCTTCGGGGTTGATATTCACGGCCCGGTAATCCAGGATTTCCCCGTTGATGGGCCCGCAGTAATGGTTATCCCTGGGATTGAATAACAGCAGATCCCCTTCCGATACGTCGTATTCCTTTCCTTTACACCATAGATGGCGCTTTCCGCCTTCCACAAAACCTATTACATAGTATTCGTGGAAATGGTTGGGGAATTTCTGTACGATGCCGCTGAGGTTATAGGCCTCAATATCCAGATCCCTGTCATAGTAAATGTGTCTTTGTTCCTGTTCCTGAAGCATGGCAGACCTCTCTTTACGTTGCTTGTAAACCTTTTACAGAATACTTTAACATAGGAGGGCGGGCTTGTCTTGTATGATATGACACTTTGGGGGATAAATTTTATGGGGCGTGGGGGTATGGAGGGCTGCTGAGTCCTGTTTTGGGGCTGCCGGTCCGCTCCCGGCTTCTGTATCTGCGTCCGGGGGGCGTGTCCGGGTATCGGGCGGCGGAGTCTTTGCCCTGGCAGTCACAGACAAAAAAAGGGGCTGTTTCTAACTGTTTTGTACCTATGTTCCACTGCCAACGCGGCTGAAACTCCTCCCTGCGGTCGTCAGACAGGCGCCGCTATAAGCGGCAGTGGAACATAGGTACAAAGCAGTAAGAAACAGCTCCCTTTTTTTGAGATGC